>Ga0315314_1000352_pt1 | contig 54987 bp, 57 predicted proteins | sample TDP9_MG_FD_203631 | JGI IMG/M metagenome (GOLD analysis project Ga0315314, IMG submission 203631) | Freshwater sediment microbial communities from Lake Towuti, South Sulawesi, Indonesia - TDP9 | ecosystem: Environmental > Aquatic > Freshwater > Lake > Sediment | place: Indonesia: South Sulawesi... | reverse complement strand
CTCCTGCTGAAGCTTGCGGAATCACAGTACAAGGAAAAGACAAGTGGAAGACTTTAATCCAAAACGCAAGCTTGAAAAATGTTCAATGAATCATTGCCACTTTCATCGGACTTTTCATAGCAAAGCTCGGTTTTCTAAGGGCGATATTCATCATGTTCAGAATGTCACTGTTCATATTTACGAAATTTATGTTTCTCTTGTCTTGAAGGTTCATTATCAATTCATGACAGAAGGAGCGTGAAGCAAAAATTATTTTGTCGAAATTCAGAGTTACAGTAGATGATTGTGGTATCTTGGAAATTCTGTTAATTAACTCAATAGCTGTTTCCCTATCTCGAAGAGTATTTGTATGAAACATATCATAAACATTGAGTTCCACATTCATCTTTCCTTTCTCCCAATAACTATTGGCAATCATCCATTATTAACTTATCTACTTTGTGAGTTTTGTACTGATTATAAGTAATTGTAGATATTTATCCCTTTCAACCTAAACCTTAACCCAACAAATGAACCTTGCCAGAGCATGCCGATTTTATACGCTATATTTTGCATTTGGTTCAAATATAACAAGCAATCACCAGACAGTATCATCATCTCACCTTTATACCCTTTAACGAACATGCTCACTATACTTGGTATTCCAGCACCCCGTTCTTGAGGTTTTTTTGAAGATTTGCCTTTCAACGCATTAATAATTGCATCAATGTGGTTTTCCACCTCGTATTGCGTACCTTGATAAGATGCCTTGTACCCAATCCCCGTGTCACATATTCCAATCTCACAGGTTCTTGTTCTATTCCAATACTGAGAAAAAATCCAATAATCCCTGACCTGTGCATGTTCTCGAACATTCGACTCTAACTCACTTGTTAGATATTTCAAACTGTTTAAAAATGGACTTTGAAATTCTTCTGGAACTTTCTCTATTATTCTATCTTCATATCTTGTTAGGGCATTGCTCCCCCCTGTACACGATAATCGAGTTATTGGGAGAAAGTCTTTCGGAACGTTGCTGAGTCTTGTCGTACCTTCAGGAAAACAGATTGATTCAAGATAGCTACAAATGTTGATGTCCTGCTCGTAAGAATCAATATACAAATTGTTGTGATTGGCATAAACTACTAAAGGTAAGAATGAGATGGGAGAAACCCATCCAATTTCATGTAGAGGGACTAAGGGAACGCTATCCCTTATAGCCTGATTCATCTCTCTCAAATTTCTTATTAATTCAGCAATTCTTGCTTTAGTTCTGTATTCAAAAATTATCTTCATAAGTACGATTCTTGATTATCCATGCTTTTAACTTTGTGGACAACCCAAAATAAAAGTTAGCCATCAACCGAAAAGTAACAGCCTAACGGAATAGCCTAACTTACCGAAGATGTAACAGAACCAAGAAGGGAAAGCGTCTTATGCCTTCTTCTACCGACGCTCTGTGCGTGTCAGTGATGAATGCTTCTGTGATTTAATCGTCAAGCCTTGTGGATTGACTGAAGATTGTGGTCTGAGGTTTAGCCAAAGAATTCGGGCAAATCGACTCGTAGAATCCCATTTTTCGCTTACCGTATCAAAATTAGCTTTATTCTTTGTTAAAGAAGTCTTTAAACCAACAGAAGGCAGACGAGTCCAGAAAAGGCAAAACATAATAGATGAGACTGCCACTCAAACAAATAACACCTATAACACGGGTTGGTTGAGAAATTGACAGGCGAAATCAACATCAGTTACGAGCCTTTCAGGGAAATCGCAATAATGGAGTACATGCGCTTTAAATCACCAGATGAGCTAGCACGCTTCTTGAATGTTGCGGCAGGCGGAAAACCAACGGGTGTCTACTGGACAAACGGTGTGGCTTTCTTCTACTATCCGATGGCGACTTCAACTGAAACTGCTACTAAAGCCTTGATTGAAGAAAAGAAAGTGTACTGGGCGTTTGTCGGGTTCGCCCTCATGCCAGAATACCGTGCTATAATCGAGACTAAAGAGAAGATAATGGTGCCAGTGATTGACATGAGTTCTAGCCCGTTGTTTCAGAAAGCTGCGCTGTGGCTTAAAGAAAGACAATAAAGGCTTAACTTCTAACTTTTTTCTTGAACCGTTCTAAATACCCCTCAAAGAGACCACTCTTCTTGAGGTATGCGCCATAGTGAACCAGCGCCGCCATGGCTCGAGCAGCGTCTTCAGGCGAAGAGTAAGCTGGGATACCCTGTTTGTCAAAACGCTGCCTAATGTGTATAGCCATTTCGGTTTCACCTATGTCGCAGGCTACGATGGGCTTCAAAAAATCCTTTGAAAGGTTCACGATTTTGTCTACGTAGTCTTCTCCCATTGCTGGAGAGTGATGCAGCCCAAACACCATCACACCGTATATTTCTGGGTCTTCCAGCAAAATCTTTGTGCCTAACTCGAACATTTCCGAGGTCGCTGAGCCAGTTAGGTCCAGTGGGTTGTAGTTTGTAGCAAAGGTCGGAATCTTTCCCGCCTTCTTTAACGTTTCAAATTTTTGAATCGTTTCTTCTGAAAACCTCTTGACATTCACTCCCTTGGACACACATTCATCGATAGCCATGATAGCAGGTCCACCCGCACTAGTAACCACAGACACATTGTTGCCTTCTGCAGGCGGCTGAAACGCCAAAGCTTGACCCACATCCAGAAATTCCTCCATATCACGAACCCTCAGAACGCCAGACTGCAAGAACACGCTGTCGTAGATTTTGTCTGAACCGGCGATGGCACCAGTGTGTGAAAGCGCTGCTCTTGCTCCAGCTTCTGTTTTGCCAGATTTAATGGCAACAATCGGCTTGTATTTCGTGACCTCCTTGGCAACTTCCATGAATTCTCTTCCCGCATCGATGCTCTCAGCATACAAAAGGATGACACGAGTCTGCTCATCGTGAAGCAGGTACCGCAACATCTCAGGTTCTTCCACATCAATTTTGTTGCCGAAGCTCACAAACTTGCTTAAGCCCATCTGTTCACCAGCCATGTAATCCAAAACAGCCACACCGAAGGCGCCGCTTTGAGTCACTATGGCGATTGGTCCAGGCATAGGGCGGGGTGTGGCAACAACCTCATCGCCAGTGGACAAAACCTTGGTTTCAGGTAGAAACAGCATGTCAACGCCTGTGGAAGGGTCATAAACGCCGAGACAGTTGGGTCCCAGCACACGTATCCCAGCTTTTTTGGCGATTTCTTTAACCTCTGCCTCTAATTGGTGGTTTCCAACCTCGCCGAAGCCGCCGCTTACTATAACCGCTGCTTTGGCGTGTTTTTGGACGGCTTCCCTCATAACTGCTGGAATATGCTCGGCGGGAACGACCACAACAACAAGTTCAACGTCACCGATAATATTTTCAAGTGAGGGATAACACTTGAACGCTAAAATGTAGTCTTCGTTCGGGTTGACGGGGTATAGTTCTCCTTTAAAAACGCCGCGACGCCTGTTGTCAACAAAGTTTTTGAAGATGACATGACCTGCCTTGGTGATTCTTTTTGAGGCGCCTACGACTGCCACTGATTTGGGGTTAAAGAACGTGTTAACCTGCTCTATAACAGACCCTGTCTTCTCCATTGCTGCTTCCTTCTGAAAGACTTAGAATAAGCTTGCGCCCTCAGCCTATTAATGTGTTTTCTGCACACGCCTCACAACGACAACGGGCTTATGCTCAACTCTCTCAAGCATTTCCCAAGTGACAGCCGTGAGAGAAACACCGAAGGTCTCAGCCATATCCCAAACGTTTCGACCAGCACCAAAGCCCCGCGCCCTGTTTGCTCGTTCAGCCACTCGAAGAGCATCTTCAACACTCATATGAGAACCTGAAATCGCTATTGGCGTAGCCCTCTGCTTAAACCTAAAAAACCGCCCCAGAAAATAAGCGAGAAAACCGCCCTTAGGCTGAATCCCCCGTATTGGTTTTGGTCTAGGTGTGAAGTGAAAGTTTCGGAACGAACAGGTCTTGTCAGTGTCGATAATCATCACAACTACTCTTTTACCCAGCCTGCTTTTTATCTGTTCGCGGACTCGGCCTGCAATCTCTGAAGCATTCTTTAAGGGAAGGCTCACAAGAGAGTAAGGCAGATTACTGCCGTCTATTCCTCCCTCAGACCCATGCATCAACGCCTGCAAAAAACCGCATTGCTTAAGAGCCACCTGCTTGTGTTTGCCGCCCTCCTCAATGGGATAAGTTCTGAAGCGTCGAATCGTTCCTCGTCGAAGGTGACAGAGCCTGCCGAGAACATGTCCCCAAACAAGACGCATCCAATATTTTGCGAGAAACCTGGCAAGCGAACTCGCCTGAATCATGTTTTCGTCGAGGATGTTTCCTGACGAGGTTGAGAGGGCTTTTTCAGAGACGGTTACGATGTCGCCGTCTTTTAGCTTGTCTTTAAGGGCGTTGATTATTTGTTTCGTGTAGTCTTCGCCTGGTCGCCAGTAAGGTGTAACCAAGGCTTCTGTTTCGTAATGTTTTGTGTCGTCTCTCGCTGGTGATTTCAATTTGGGCTTCTCGATTTTTTCTGAGTTAAGGTTGGTTTAAATATAGCGTTACAGCCAGCTTTTATTTCCGGCATCGGAGTCAATAGGGGCAATTCATTACAGTTATACCTGAGAAAAATAAAAAAATTAAAAGAAAGCTCGAGGAGGCATCAAAGAATTGGCTGGCAACCATAACAAAAAACCAAACATGGACATTTATAAGCTCCTCCTCGAGACTTCGGAGAAGCAGAAAAGGACGAAGAGAGAGGCGCTTCTCAAATCAATTGGGGTTAAAGAATTTTTTGAAGAGGGCAGCATCAAAATTGACATGAAGACCTGCAAGGGTGTGGAGTGCAAGCTCTGCATCAAAGCGTGTCCAACAAACGCCCTCTACTGGAAGGTAGGCGAAATCGGCGTCACCGAAGAATTGTGCGTCTATTGCACGTCTTGCGTTCTAAACTGTATGGTTGACGATTGCATAGAAGTTAAGAGAAGGCGTCAAAACGGAGAAAACGAACGATTCAGCAAACCCTCAGACATATTCACATTCTGGGAGCACTTGAACACGAGAAAACGAATGGACGCAATAAAAATGATTCTACCAGACGAAGAAACCTTCATGAAAAGATACCGCAAACCCTTCTTCCAAACAGAAGAAGAAAAATAAGACAAGCACTACGAGTTTTATTCTTTTGCAAGAGTGTATCTGCGAGTGCGGATGTCGCAGTCTATCTTTCCTTCTGAAAACAGCTTCTGTAAGGCTTTGAAAACGCTCTTAGGCGGCTTTCCAAGTTTATCGGCGATTTCAACAAGGGTTAAAGGATTCCCCGAGTTCTTCATCACAGCAACAATTTGTTCATCAAGCTTGGCCATTCTGAATCACTCTTCCAAGTTTGAGAGCTTATTCTTTTACTTTTTACTCTTTTATAGCAGTTTTGCAAACTGGACAGAGTTTCTGGGGTCTTATTGCCATTTTTCTTGGAGAAACTTGGGGATTTCAGATGAGTCTCGTGGTCCTACCAAGACTTCCCATCCGCTCAGTTCCTGAATCTCCCCGCTTAGACGGGCAGCCTTGCCTGGAATAATGAGTTTCCTATGCTTTACTTTTTCCTCCGCCTTCACTTGCTTTATTGTTTCGGCTATTTTTTCTGCTGTGAGTTTTCTTCCCGCCACCGAACTGTCAACAGCCAAGCCTTCAGTGTCGACTACGATTAGGTAACAGTTTACGCCAGACGACTCGATGTCTGAAGCTACCGTGTAATAGGTTAACGCAAAATTCGTTGTCATCATCATAGGCGAGTTTTCGTCGGGCTGACCAAAGACTTTGAGTCCAGCTTCAACTGCAACTGGCTTTCGTGGGTCAGTGTATATATTCTGTCTCAGAATGGTTGTTGGCAACAGCACCCAGCCCTCATTACTGTGCATTATGAGAACGTCAACGTATCGGTCGATTAGCATAGAAGCAAGATACGCTTCATTCCACATGTTGATTTCTGGGACATCAGCCTTCTCCAGCCAAGCAGTTATCGGAGTGCCAATAATGGGAAAGCCGAGCAACTCGTCGCCTCGTTTAAACGCAGCCCTACGAATCATAGTCAAATTGCTTACGGTGTCAGCTAAGCCCTCGTTTGGAAAGGTTCCAGGGTCCAAAACAAGGTCTTCCACGCCGTACTCCAACAATGTTTTCACCAAAGACCTTAGAAGCTTAAGGTCGTTAGGAGCGAACACAGCTAATGGACAATTGTACATCAGCGCCAGCTCAGCCATGTCCTTCCAATTGTCCCTGTTCGCGGCGTAGATGAGCGGTCTGGCTTTGGGTGCAGCCATCAACCCTGCTTCAACAACTTCTGGATGGAAAGAGCAGAGAATAAGCGGCAACTTCGTGTTCTCAACAACCTTCTTTACGGTTGCCTTGAACTTTTCAGGGTCGTTCGACGTCGAGCGGATGGCTATCATGTTCAGCTTTAACTCTCGACCAATGTAGGTGTATGAATAGCCTTCAGTTCCTTTAACCCTCAACGTCAATTCCTCGTCAGGCATTTCATCAGTTACGTCGATGGCGAAGGCGGTCGGGTTAAAGTAGGCAAGTTCGTGTCGATACATTACTAGCTTGCCGCCAACCTTAATCGCAGGGTCGCCAGTGCCAACCGTAACCTCTTTGACAGGCGGCTTGAGCATCTCCCAGAGTTTTTGATGAGCTTTCTCATACTGCTTCTCCAACAGCGGGGTGCAGAGTTCCAAGGCGATTTCTCGATTGACTAGCTTGGTTGCGTAAGCCATGCAGTTCTCTAAGCCGCACTTTTTGCAGTTTGTCTTTGGAAGCAGCATGTAAACGTCTATGGGGCTGAGCTCCTTGGCGCCTGCTTTCTCACTCATGACCATTATTCACCTGTCCTAAATCTTCATTGAAACCCAATCGTTAAGCTGCTCTGGGCTGCTTCTGCTTATACTGGTAGTTAATTTCTTAGAGACGTCTCTGACTGTTTTGACGGCAGCTGGATGCATCATCATGAAGACGTCCACGCCAGCCAACATCAGAGTAAGCGCTGTAACAGTTTCCCATATCGGTCCACGAAGCTCACGAGGACCCCATTCGGGCGCCATCTTCATCCAAGCCTCACGGGCTGCCCAAGCGTTTGTTGTGCCAGACGACAAAGGATGCTGAAGCTCAGGGTCGCCCATCAAGCCTGCTAAACGCGCGCGTTCCATGACAGTGAACGCATAGTCGAGTCCGTAACCGAGCGCTGCCGTAGTCGTGTCCATCAAGATTTGCTCTCTCGGAAGGAATTCGTAGAGCTTGCGGTTAAGCTCCCTAGCATGGTTCAAATCCATAGAAGTAAAAGCTAAAGCCACATGCCCATGCTTCTTGGCGAGCATCGCCGACTTCTCAATATCCATATCTAATGTAATCGAACTCAGCAGAACTCTCTCGCCTTCAGCCACAGCCGCAACCTTTTCAAAAACCGCCAGGTCTTTCTGTGGGTCTCCGCATCCACCCACGACGATGGGCACGTCAACGGCTTGGAGCACTTTCTCAACTGTTAGGGCAGCCTCTTTAGGCGGCGTATCATTCAAGAGGGGATCAATGCTGACCAAGTGAAGCGTTATCATCTCGGCGCCGAACTTGTCCACGGCGAGTTTAGCCCAAGCTACAGGGTCGCCCACAGCCTCCTCAACGTGCATCTTGACGGCTTTGGCTAAAGGAACCTTCATGTCGAACACGTCAAGCGTGATCACGGGAGGATGAGGAGTTGGATTCTCAAAGAGGTAATAAGCTGGCGACCTTTCTCCCCCAACTATAACTGATTTGCCTCGGGTTCCGCCTTCACTGTTGGTTGCGCCCAGCTGCACCTCCACGATTCTGCCAGAATAAGTTTCGACGGGAGGAACAAAATCAACTTCAATAATGGTCGAAGGCTTCACTTTTTTGGGCACAGTCACAGCCTTGGGCGAAACAGTTTTTGGTGCTCTAGCAACAGCGGATGGTTGAAGCCAAATCTCCAAGTCGCCTACGTCGAGGTCCACGTCTTCGAGTTCAACTTCTTGCATTTTGCTTAGGATTTCAAACAGTTCGGGGCTGAATTTGAGAAGCGCTTTTTTCTCCTCTTCCTCCCTCTCTCCCAAGGCTTTTTCACCTCTTTTCGGTTTTTTCAGCTCGAATAATGACTCTTTTGGCGTGAATCTTGGCGTCTTTCAGAATGATTTTGAATCCACCAGCAGTGATTGGAAGTGTGGGTAATTCGACAACGGAAGCGCCTTCTGGAACCTCTTTCTCCTCCGCTGGGGCTTCAACCACCGCCTCAACTGCCCTTGCCTTCCAGCGTTCCACAACTGGGTGAGCACGACCCTCCAAAAACGTTCTCAAATCGTCGATTGACTTCGCCTCGTTCTCGGTTGCGATTTTGTCTATCAGTTCTTTGGGTATGAAGTCTTTGACCCGCTCCTTTATGCTCGCAGGCATCCAAACGATGCGGTTCCATCCGCCGTCGGCTTGCAAAAGCTTAGGAGACCTCATGTACTCGATGGATAAACCGTGGAAGCCATCTACTTGTCTGCCTCCTGCAGTGGAATCAGCGATTGTGGAGAAAGGCAATCCGTTGACAGTTACTTCTTTGTAACCTCGGTTAACGATGCCAAAACCTTCAACTTCAGGAATGTAAAAGGCAACAGCCTCGAAGCAGCCACAAGAGGTGTGCGGGTATCCGAAGCCAGTGTAAAGCCAAACACGTGAAATTTCTCCAAGCGACTTCTTTTTCACGTTTTCGTTTACGCCTGAATATTCACCTTTCTCTGGATCAACTAGTTCTCCTTTGTCTATCTCGTACACGGGACCTTTCGGGTCGATTCTAGCTGTAGCCCTGGCGTCAAACCAGCTGATTGAGCCGCAGTTGGAGTATCTCTGAGGCGTGATGACGCAGACGTGTGTGGGAGCAAATGATTGACAGAGGCTGCAGCCATAGAATTTGTCGACTTCTTCGTCTTTTAGCCCTCTTGCCTTAGCATCCCGAGTCTCATAGATTTTTAGAGCTTCTGTGTACATTTCTTTAACTTTGGAGGGATCAGTGATGAACGTGACCTGTATCTTCTCGATTATGGGCAACTCATTCTTGTAGAGTCTCTGTAGAACCTTTCCGAGATGGGTGAATGAGTTGAACCCTTTCTGGAAAGACTTCTTACTAAGACGTAGCCAAATGTCGTAGCGTTGGTTAAGGTGCATTAACCCCTCAACATAGTTGACGAAGGCGTGAATTCTTCGCTCAACAACGCTCTCTAATCCTTCTTCAAGCTGTTTTCCAGCGACTTCAACGAGAATGCCGAACGGGTGGGAGCTGCCAACAGGCATGTCTTTGATGTCTGGTCCAACGATGATTATTTTTCCGTCTTCAATTTGGTCTACGGGTCTTACTCTGGCGAGTTCAAATTTGGTGTCGATGCGTTCGCCGCCTAGCTCAACCTGCGTGTCCTTGAATCGAATTCGTTCTCCTTCGTACACAACACCAACATCAACTGGAATATCTTGAAACATAGACATTTCACTTCACCTCCAACTGGTTTGCAATCGTTTCAAGATAAGCGTTCCAGTCCTTCAACGACACGTTTGAAAACGACCACGAAGCCTGCGGCTGGTAGAATCGGTCTAGAGCCACTGTTTTCAAGTGCGTCGCAAAATGCTTCAAACCAGACAACAACAGCCACTCCATGTAATACGGAATACCGGCAAAAATAACCAAGTCGTAATGTCCCTTGCCGTCCAACCCCATCCAAGACGGGTCTCGAAGCCTAGCAACTATGTCCACTGCAGGCATCCATGCGGCCGGTTGAAAACCTCTCTTGACAAACTCGCCAACTATGTGAGCCGTGGCAACCACGGGCATACTAGCGGCTTTTGAGATGCGAATTATGGACTCGATGTATGGTTCACCTTCGCTTGGTTCAACAACCCTATGACCCGCAACCAAGATTGGGCGTTTTGCCCTTTTCACCATGGCTGCCAAAACGTCGGGTTTGGGGATAACGAACGCCTTAGTGGGTCCGCCAATCTCGGCTCTTTGCCATGCCTCAGCCGTCGCCATTAGGCTCCCTCCTTTCTCTTTCGAATCATTCTTGGCAGGAGCGTTGGGTCTGGGATTCTACCTTCAACCCATTTCTTGTCGTCAAGAAATCGGATGACTTCCTCTTTCATTGTGATGGGGACATCCGCTAACGTGCGTACGAACATGTGAATGTCGTCGGGTAGCACACCGTAGAGACGCTTGTGCAAGTCGATGTAATTCGTCAGTTTTATCGCGCGTCCCTTGGTTGTGTCGTTTGGTCTCATGCAGAGCTTGGCAATGATGACCATGGCTTCTTCTTTGGTTTCAGCAGCAAAAAACAGATGCTCAGGAGCTGGACCGACAAACACTCTGTCTCCTGTACGAGCGTCATAAACATACCAGTCTTCTTCATTCTCTTTCCTGCCCAAAAGCATGCGATAGTATTTTGTTCCGTGAGGACCAACAACAACTGGAACTCCAAGCCGCCAGCATCCGCTTCCTATTGAAAACGCCTTTTGAGCGTAAGCGCCCCAAGCAACACCAACCGCGCCGACCCGATTCAAAATGTAATCCGCTATCTCTTCATAGTTTGCACGTATGTTGCGCTTGGCAAAGATGCTTGCGATTTTGATGGCTGCACCCGCGATGTGGGAGTTGGCAACGCATGAGCCCACGTTTACAACGCCGCCCGCCTCGAAATTCTTAGAAAATGCTTCATAAACAGTCTGTCCTTCTTCGTTTTTGTGCATTGCCGATGACATCGCAGCGCATCCAGACGTGACAACTATAAAGCGTCGGTTGGCGAACTCAGTCACCATTTCTGCAACGTCTAATCTGCCTTTTGGGTAGTTGCTGCACCCGACAAACGCAACAACGCCTGGAATCTCACCGAGCACGATTGGACTGCCTACATTTCGTATCTCAGTATCTTGAATCGCACCTCGCCCCGCCTGAATCTTATATTTCTCCTGCTTTACTTGGGCTTCAGCCGTCTTCACTATGAAAGTGTGTGGTAGTATGCCAACTGGGCAAACGTGTTCACAGCGTCCGCAGCCTATGCAGTCATCGTAGAGGTTTGCCAACGGGTTTACGTTGCCTTCGCCCGCTGTTTTCATAGCCTCGGGAATGACCAAGTCTTGAGGACACGCCCTTCGGCACTCTTGGCACACTGTGCATTTTTTTGCTCTTTCAATTACCTCAGCCATGTCGGGAATATTCTTGAACTTCTGTCGCTTAGGTGCCACCCGCAACGCTGTTCTCACGGCTACTTCCCCAGCTTTAGACGGTTCAAGAATAAGCGCTCCTGGAATCTTTTTGTCCACAAGATCGGAAACTATCTCGTTCGGTGAGTCTTTTGTTCGGTTCGGCAGGTTCAGCGAAATCTTGTCCAGCGTCACTATTACTGGCGCGTTTATCTTCTGGGCTTCTTCAAACGAGTCCACTCGAACGCATTGTTCGTCGATGACTATGACGTCTGGTGCACCGCTGCGAATAAACCTCAGCTGCCACGAGATCGGTCCGATTATCTTTGTGTTGGGATTGTATCGGGCTACGTCGTGGGCAGTGCAGCACAACCCCGCCACTTCAACCTGCCCGAACAGGTTGTTTGCCTTTAGGTAGTCGACTATTTCGACAGCTGTGGCGACGTTGTGTCCGATGCATAATACGAGTGGTTTCTGGGCTTCAACCACGCCGCCTCCAATTTCTACAAGGGGTGCGTCTGCGTCTGCTTTGGGGAAGCCGAATGTAGCGATCTGAGCGATGTCGCCTACTTCTAAGCTGACGTGATCCAGCATTCCAGCGTGGAGCGCTTTGGATTCAAAGTCGATGTTGCTTGCTTCTTGACCTGTATGGAGTGCAGCCGTCAAGTGTGTGAGTTGGTTCTCAAGGTAGTCTAAAACCTCTTCGAAGTCGCTCAGAGTTTTGGGTCGAATGCCGCAGACCAGACGGGTTATGGGCGCCTCAACCTCAATGTTGAGCCCGCCGATGTCCAGTGGAAATCTCGGTCCATATTTTTCGATCACGTGTTCAAGCATGTGACGAGCGTGGGCGGTGTGGCATGCAGCGCCTATGACGGCGGTTAGCAAAGCCAGCCGAGACTGCTGCGTGGGGACGTCGATTCCGCAGGCGCCTTTTTTCCCAGCGGTCAGGTCGCATTTGCCCATGGTGCACAAGTCGCATACATCGCTGTGCGGTAGGTACAGAGGTTTGTATCGTTGAAGGATCTGGTGATCCCATTCTCGCAGGTCGAGTACGTTTGGAAAAGGTGTGGGTCCCATCTGCTCGGTCCATGTTTCGCTTATTAGGCGACCAAAACTTAGTTCAAGGTCTTTTATGCTTGCGATGTCGGTTTTGAGTTCTTTAATCTTTACTTGGACATTCTTTCTCGACAAGCTGTGCACGTCTCTATAAACGTGTTGAAGTTAGTGAATAATGGGAGAGACACTTATAATCTTTCTGCACTATACATTCAACCATGATTTTTGAGTTGTTCAGTGGGCTGCGACAGTGTGCGTGGTAGTGGCAAATTGCTCCTAGTGTCATCACCATCCTGCATTGCTGGGGTTGTGTGTGAACAGAAGTAGTTGAACACGGAACTGCAGACTGTTTGAGAGTGTGGTGAAAGTGGCTGAACGCTGGGGCGTCATCATCCAGCATTGCTTGGGCTGTGAAGTAAATTTCAGAAGAAGAAGGGGACGAATCCCTTTAGCCTTCTTCTACCTGTGCGCCTAACACCCGACATTTCAACCAGGGTCAGTCAGTTGAACAGCTTTTGCATTGGTGTTTGCGTAAGGTTAATAGGATTTGGGTTGAGTATGCGGTTGGTATAAACCTGAGGAATCAAGTTTGCCAAAAGAAGTTCGTGTAGCGATTGCAGGCGTCGGCAACTGTGCGTCAGCTCTCGTTCAAGGCGTGGAATACTACAAGAACGTTAAAGCAACGGCGAAAGTTCCTGGGCTCATGCACGTCAATTTTGGTGGCTACCATGTTCGAGATGTGAAGTTTGTGACTGCCTTCGATGTGAATAAGAACAAGATTGGAGAAGATTTGGCTGACGCTATCTGGGCTGAGCCGAACTGCTGCGCTAAATTCACCAAGGTATCCAAGCTAGGCGTGAAGGTTTTGCCTGGCCCCATCCTCGACGGTGTGGCGCCTCACATGAAAGAGCCATTCCACATCTACAACGAGAAAGAAACAGGAGTTGCGGATGTAGCTGAAACCTTGCGTGAGGCTGACGCCGACGTTTTGGTTAACTTCATACCTGTAGGAAGCCGAAAGGCAACCCGCGCCTACGCCGAAGCGTGTTTAAAGGCAAAGTGCGCCTTCGCCAACTGCATCCCAGAATTCATTGCTTCAGACGCACGATGGGCGAAAAGGTTCGAGAAGGCGAAGCTGCCCGTGGCTGGCGATGACATCAAGAGTCAGTTAGGCGCCACTATATTGCACCGTAATCTGGTTAAGCTGTGCGTGGACAGAGGCGTAGAAGTGGACGAAACCTACCAGCTCAACTTGGGCGGCAACACAGACTTTCTCAATATGACAGTTGAGGAAAGACTCCACACGAAACGAATCAGCAAAACAGAAGCAGTGACGAGTCTCGTACCCTACAAGGTTCCAACGCGGATAGGACCCTCGGACTACGTGCCGTTCTTGGGTGACAAGAAAATCTGCCACATATTCCTAAAAGGTAGAAAATTCGGCAACCAACCAGTAACGTTAACAGCTAAGCTTGAGGTTGAAGACTCGCCTAACAGTGCAGGCGTAGTCATAGATGTTGTGAGAGCTGTTAAGATAGCGTTGGACAGAGGAATAAGCGGCGCTCTAACAGGCATTTCAGCCTACGCCTTCAAACATCCACCAGTGCAGGTGCCAGACGACCAAGCCAAACAATGGGTGGAAGACTACATAAAAAGAAGACGAGAAAGATAGAAAGTAGCTTAGCACAATGTTTTTTGGTATGCTATATCTTTTCGTGCTGCTGTAAATCCGACTTTTTCGTATAGTTTGATGGCTTTTGTTGGGTTTTGGTCGTCTACGCCCAGCATGGCTTCGGTCATGTTCTTCGTTTTCATGAGTTTCATGGCTTCTATCATAAGCCTCGTGCCTATCCCATTTCTTCGATGTTGTTTAAGCACACCTATGTCAAGTATCCACGCCGCCAAAGTGCTCTTCTCCTCATTGTATTTGGAGTCTACACCAACTCCAACGTAACCCACTGGCGAACCTTGCAGATTGGCGATTAACCATTCCTGCTCCTTAAAGATGGGGTCATCAATCAGGAAGAACCTTGTCTCCTCGAGGCTTGCAGGTCGAAAATTGTAGTGCTCACTGAAGGTTTCGTTTCCAAGCCGATTTATGATGCTGATGTCCTCGGCAGTTGGTTTCTGAACCTTACGCAAGACGATTTCCAAATTCTCTCCAACATTAGACGGAAGATTGTCCAGCTTACGTTTCATTAGGCTGAAAACCCTCACCTTTTGGAACCCCATGCTCTCCCAGAGACTGTTAGCTGCGATTTTGTCTGCTGCAGCTCCAGCTTCAACAGTTTCCATCCCTCGCTCTCGGAGACTCTCCAAAGCTTTCTCTGCAAGAGTTCTTCCAATGCCTCTTCGCCTAAACTCGGGAACAACTCCGAAATTGTTAATGAACCCTTTCTTCTCCGCCCTCAATTTGTCAACGTAAGCGTTAACGATTCCGACTGGTGCACCGTCCAGTTCAGCGATAAACATTCCAGTTGCGTCGAAGGTTGGAGCCTTTTCCCACTGCGCCATTTCTGCAAGGGTTATGTTTCTGAACTCTTCAAACTCATGAAAGGCTTGATTCCACACAGTAATCCAAAGGCTCTCATCTTTGCCCTGAACAAACTTTTTGACGTTGAGCATCCATGCTGACCTCATTTAGCTTCCCATAAAAAGACACAACCAACATTTAACCGTTATCATTTAGGAAAATCTGTTCACATCAGGCTGGCAACGCCTTCGCTGTGATGCCCAACCTTTTTTCAATCTCTCGAGCCAAGGTCTTCGCTTCGCCTACGCGGTAGTTATCCGTTATAACCAGCTTCGGCTTGCTTTCGCTGACATACTGTAGCAAATCCTTGAAGTCTGAGTGGTCGCTCAAAGCAACGATGTGCTCGTTCGGAGCAATCTGTCTGCGTGGACCACTGAACTCCCAACCGCTTACACAAATGCGAAAAGCGTCGTAACCAACATGTCGCCGCGAATTCATATGATAAAAAGCAACGTAAGGCTCGTTTCTTTCAGCAATTTCTTGAGCTTCGTCTTCGCCTGCCACCAGAACCTTGCCAAACCGCATGCCGTGACATTCACAAACCTTCGATATATGGAAAATCTTATCGGGCACAATAAAAGGCGCTTTCACGTTGTTTTCATACAGAATCTGCATGACTTCTTGGAGTTTTCCGTGATAACCAAAAACGTATACGGGTCCTACTGTTAAGGCAGACTCAACGAGCGAAACCAGTGCAGTTTCCACTATGTTTCGAAAAGGTCGTACTTGAAATGGGCTTCCATACGTGGCTTCTAAAACCAAAACATCAGCTTCCAGAATCGGCGTGTTACACATGCGAAAATCACCCGTGTAAACAATTCTTGTTCCCTCTTCGTCTTCAACCAACACTTGAGCCGCACCCAAAATGTGGTCAGCGAGGTGCAGAGTCACCGTTTCGCCTCCATAGGTCAGGGTTTCGCCATAATTCAAAGCCTGAACATTCTCGATCATCTGAAACGATGGATTATGCATAACTGTCAACAAGTCTCGGGTGGCGGGGGTCATAATCACAGCTTGGCATTTTCGTAGACTCTGCTGCAGTCCTGTCAAATGGTCGTAGTGAGCGTGAGTGACAACCCGTAAATGACGACGCTCGTCAAAGGAGTCGCAGGCCACGTTCTTGCCGAGAAGCACGGCGCCCTTCTTTGTTATTGAAGCCTTAACAGACATGGTGAGCCACAGTGCTCTGCTATCTTATTATTTGAGAAGATAAGATTTGATGACAAGAATGAAGCAATTCGGGTTCAAAGAAATAGATGATTTTTCTATACATATTTGTGGCAATTCTTAAATACCTATGTTGGGGCATTATTTTAGTGAGGGGCGCAACGGCGGTATTCCTATGTTAAGGTATAAATACGCCTTAAGTAGGGATGGAGAGAGGAGATGCTCAAAAAACGAGTTTTACCTACAGAAGACTCCGAAGTACAGAGGCTACACCGAAAAAATCTTCAAGGCTTTGTATGGTTCAGAGCCTCTAACAATAGCTGAAATTAGTCAACACACCGGCATTGACAGACGTGCAGTCAACGGCGTCATAACATTTAACGTTATGGCGGGATACATCCAACGCGTACTCATCTAAATCTTCATGGCTGAAAGCCACCGCACTTCGCATCTCAGTTAGTTGTTATTCTAAAAAGCATCAAATCAGAGAAAGCTATTAGTTACGCCTCCCTTTATGAAAAGATATCTCAAGGGTGACGATTTAGTATGGTGGAAGAAGGCGACATTGTAGGATTTCTAAAAGATCATCAGGGACAGGCTACGTTGGATGAGATTGCCCAGGGCTTAGGAGTGCCAAAATACGGACCAAACTCTGCTTATGGTCTTCTTCAAACATTGCGAAACAAAGGAATGGTTGACAGACGAGGCGAAATGTGGGTCCTTTTAACCGTGGAGACAGCCATTTCAAAACAGACGATTGAGGAAAAAAAGACAGAAGCTGTAGCCGCCCCTGATGTTGAAAAATTAATGAAAGCTATGGCAAAGACCTTCGCTGAGGCTGTTAAAGGGGCGAGAGCACCAGCCGACGAATGGGAACTCGCCACCAAACCCATGAAAACGGAAATTGAAAAGAAGGAGGAAAAACTCAGCTCGTTGGTTTTGCGTCCAGATGCGGCGGCGGAAGCCAAAAAAACCCTCATAGGCATACCCACAGGCACCTTCGTAGACTATATGTTTCTCACGCCAGAAGGAAAGCCGTTGAATGGTTTACCTGTCGTGGGGCAGTTCGCCATCACTGGCCTCCCCGGTGCTGGAAAGTCAATTCTAGTTGAGGAAATAGCGGTTAAGGTAGCTGGTGCTGGTCAAAGGGTTTTGTTTGCCACCGCAGAAGACACATGGAAAAGCGTTACCCCTCGTTTTGACTTGCAGTCAAGGATGAAACAAAAGGCGGAAATTTTGAAGCTGGATTGGAGAAAGATTATGGAGAACCTTTTCGTTTTGGACACGGTTGTTTTCCCTGAGTTACGAGAATGGAACACCTTCGCCGAGACCTATCGCTATATAGTTGAGAGCGAGAAGATTGAATTAACCATTATCGATTCGGTTACCGTTCTTGAATCCTACAGAGGTGCTTTAAAGTATCGTGTGATGGAGCTAGCCCGCTACAATCAGCTGCAAGGTGTCACAGGCATATACGTTAATCAGCGCAGCGCCGAAATGTGGGACACCTACGAGATGGCTGGCGGCATCGGGTTGGCGCATAATCTCGATGGCACAATACTGGTTGATTATGGACGGGTTTATTGGCAAGACCAGCAAGTGGACTTGGAGGCTAAAAGAGGCGAGTTTGTGCGCATTGCGCGCGTTTTAGATTGCCGCATGTGCAACTTTGACCGCAGACGCCTACGCATCGACATCACACAAGACGGTTTCATCAAACCCTTGGAACCCATTCCAAAGCCGCCCTAGTAGGTCATGAGATGACTGTTGTTAAACCGCCTTCCTTCGATGAACTTGTTCGTAGGTACGGCAGCCGCCAAGCAGCTATTCGCCATCTTTTAGATTCAGGGTTCAAGCCTGAAGACATCGAGTGGAAGATGGGCGTTCCATATTATTTTGTCAGGTTGGTTATGGCAGATGTCAAACTCACAAATCTGACATTGTTCTCAAGCGTTGTCAACGTCTATGAACGGTTGGCCCTATTGCGCAGCAAAAAAGGGAAGGAAACCGAATTGGCACGGTTCTTCAAAAGAGACGATTTAAGCCTAGAAACCAAGACTCGTTTGGCAATCGGCACCTTAACAGATGAAAATTTGAAGGTTGGTCCCGGCATAATCGAGCGAGCCATCAGCTTGGCAGCGGGAACTTCCATAAACGAGGTTAGACGATTGCTCATAGACTACGGCGAACACGGTGAAGTTGCTTTTCTGCTGAAGAAGCCCAAACAGGCTGAGTTGACTGTGGATGAGGTTTATCAAGCCATTAGGATGCTGCCTCAAATTGCAAGAATTTTTGAGCGAGATTTGATGGTTTCGAGTCTGCTTCGGGTGGGCACGCCGGAGGAAGCAAAGTATATTGTTCGGTTGATATTGGGCGACTTGAAGCTTGGTTATTATGAGAGCGCGGTTGTGAGAGCGGTTGCCAAAGCCTACAACGTGCCAGTTGAGCTCGTCGAGAGCGCCGCAGCCATACTTGGCATAACTGAGGGCTTGCTGCTTGCGCCTGAGGGCGAACCGAAGCTTTCAGAGGTTAAATTGCGGGCTGGTCAGTTTCTTAAGCCGCAGTTGGCGCATCTGTACGAACCTGATAAGGTTTCTTACCCTGTTCGGGCGGAGTACAAGTACGACGGCAGTCGACTGCAGATTCACAAGTGGGGCAGTCAAACATGGCTGTTTTCAAGACGGGCTATAGAGAAGTCGCAGACGCTGCCAGAAGTGGTTGAGTTTTCAAAGCAGTTTAAGGCTCAGAACTGTATCGTTGACAGTGAAGTGGTAGCCGTAGATGAGAAGGGTCGATTCTTACCTTTCAAGTCTTTGCTGGAGAGAACTGTGCCACGAGAACTGCAGCCTGAGCAATTGGCTGAGAGAAAAGAGAAGGTGGGCGTCACCTTTCGAGCTTTTGACATACTGTTCCTGAATGGCAGAGAGCTGATTGACCTGCCTCTGGCTGAGAGAAGGAAATATCTGATAGAGGTTGTTCCCAGCGAATTTTTGGCAGAAGGCAAAGACTGCAACAGCGAGGTTGAACTTATGAAGTTTTACGAGGAAGCCTTGAAGGCTGGGTTGGAGGGCATAATCATCAAGAGCTTGACTTCCACGTACGCTATGGGTGAACGAACCTACACTTGGTTGAAGCTGAAGCCAGAGCGAGACACAATCGACTGCACCATTGTGAAAGCGTTGTTTGGTAAAGGAAGACGAGCGGGCTTGTACTCCTCTTTTGTCATGGCTGTTCGCGACCCTGCTCAAAAGAGACTCTACACTATTGGCAGAGTTTCCAATCTGTCTGAGGAAAACATGGAGGCACTTAGAGAAATAGTTGAGAAAACCAGAATAGGCGAGGACGAGGAGGGAGTTTTCATTAAGCCAACGGTGGTTTTGGAGGCAACCTACCAAGAGATGCAGGAGACAACAGACACGACAAGTGGCTTCGCCCTGCGAGTGCCCAAGCTTGTTCGGTTCAGACCTGACAAAAAAGTGGAAGAGATAGACGATTTAAACAAGATAAAGAAGCTTTACGAGTTGCAGTATGAACGCTATCCAGTTCAAACCCTATAGCGCGGTTAGGGTTCTCGCCATCGGGCTTTCACAGAGGTCAACGTGATGAATACTGCAGTTGTAATGATTAGAATGAGCCAGCGAATGATGACAGTTTCTGTGGGCAAAGGTAGCAGTCCCATGTAAACCCTTACTAGACCTGCAACGTTCGATGTGGGTATCAGGATTGATATCCAGCTTAGATTGCCCAGCATCGTTTCGGAGTAGAAAACCGGCGGAATGAAAACGAAAAGAAAGCCCATAAGAGTTGAAAGGTTGCCCAGAACCATCATGCTGACTTTGTAAAGGTACGTCGCTATCATGAATCCTATGGCACTCATAGAAGCCCAAGCAAGTATTACAGCCACGATTATCCAAGCAGCGGTTGCCAAGGTTAGGGCTCCAAACGATGCTAACAACCCGCCGAAGAAGATTACACTTGGAACAGAAAGCAGCAGTGGTGCCAAGGCTGTTCCCAATGCATATGAAGCAGGATGAACAGGCATAGCCACGATCATTTCACGTATTTTGACGTATCTGTCCCAAGAAATGTCCTGAATTCCAGCTAACACGCCCGTGAAAGCAACACTCGAAATAAGGGCTCCGATCAAGCCGTGAATGAGCAGACCACTTCCACTGAATATAAGCATGAAGAAGAGTGGAATTGCTCCGACGGTGGCCAAGAGCAAAATCGTCAGCGGGTTTCGTCTGAAGTCGGGGTAGGATTTTATCCAAGCGATTATTAGCGTGTCCCTTAAGATTTTATTGATTGCCATGATTGTTAATTCCTCCAACCAACTTAACGAAGACGTCTTCAAGCGTGACAGGCGCGGCTTCTGCACGCAGGTTCATTTTCAGAGTGGTCTTCAATAGTTCAAGGGCTTCATCTTGCGTCTTGACGTACACAATACTTCTGTCGCCGAGTTTGACAACTTCTGCGAAGTCTGACATACGTTCAAACTTTCCTTCAATCACTACGCGATATTTCTCCTTCGTCAGAGCCTTTATTTCGTCAAGTCTGCCAACGGCTACAAGGTTTCCTTTGTTAATTATGGCTAGCCTGTCTGAAACGATTTCAGCCTCTTCCATCATGTGAGTGGTCAAGAGTATGGTTTTTCCCTCGTCAACCATGTCTCTCAGCGTAGACCAGACGCCTCTTCTAGCCACGGCGTCCAAGCCGCTGGTCGGCTCGTCGAGCATCAGCACATCTGCATCAGATGAGAGGGCTGAAGCTATTATAGCGCGCCTCTTCTCGCCTCCTGAAAGCGTTTGACACATACGATTTTTCAGTTCCAACAGGTCGACTGCCTTGAGAGCTTTCTCCGCTGCCTGACGGGCGTCGGGCTTCGACAGACCTCTCAAACGCGCAAAATAATAGGCGTACTCCCAAGGTGTAAAATTGGCGTAAGTAACCACGTCTTGAGGAACAACCGCTATGTGTTTGCGCACCTCCTCAGGTTCGTCCACAACGCTGTTGCCAAAAACCTCGGCGTCGCCGCCACTCGGCATAAGCTGGGTCGAGATGATTCGGAGAAAAGTGGTTTTTCCCGCACCATTTGGACCTAACAGAGTGAATAGCTCGCCCTTGTCAACTGAGATGTTGACTCCCTTGAGGGCTTCAACCCTTTCCTTGCTTTGGTAAACTTTGACGAGTTCCGTGGACTTTACAGCTTCGTTCATGGTGAGTGCATCTCCAATCTTGAATAGGCTTTGCTGCTTTTAAATGACGACGCATATTGAGAGAACACACGTTGTAGTCTCAACATGTAACTAAGAATCTGCCTAAGCCTGACCATTTCTGTCTCTTCCCCTGATAAAAAGTGACCACTCTACACATGTGCGTAAACACGGTCACTGGAGTATCTACCCGTCGCCATTTCGTTTTCGATTTCCCGCAGCAAAATAATGCGTTGAAATGTGGCTGGATGCGTGTGGAACCAGCGGTTTATAGTTAACCATCTGGATTTCGCTTCCTTCTCCATTGCGAGTTCAAGCTCTCTCTCGTCTAGAACGCCGTCCTTGTCAAGGTCATACTCTGTTTTCTTGCTGATGATGTTCTGCACCTCCAGCTTTGCCGAGGCAGGGTCTCCAATGTAAAGGGTTCGGGCTCCATCCTTTTCAGGATGTGGAGCAAGCGACAAGCCATAAGTAATCTTTGTTAAGGCGCTTGACAAACTTCTCGGCGAACCAGTCACATAAGCTGAGTATGCGTCTGAATAGTGTTCTCGCAGTCGACTCAGCCGCATTACGAAGAGAAGCGAAACAATATAGATGATGTATGAGAGGATGGCGACAACGAATAAGACTGCTGCTAATCCAGCGCCTTTGTCTTCTTTTCGTGTTGTTCTTCCGCTTATCCACGCAGCCTCGAAGCTTCCTCTGAAAATCAGATAGGCTATGAGCGGCAGCGAAGACAACGCCGTCATTATCAAAAAGTCTTTATGTTTAATGTGCCCCAACTCGTGTCCAATTACCCCTCGCACCTCTTCCTTGTTCAAGTTTTGGAGCAAGCCTTCATGAACCACCAACGTAGCGTCTCGGCTGGTTCTTCCAAAGACAAAGGCGTTCGGCGTAGGGTTGGGCACAATAGCCAGCTTTGGAATGGGAATACTGCTTTTCTGAGCGAGTTCGTTTACGGTTGATTCGAGCCATGGGTTTTCACCCGATTTTAGATAGCGCAGTCTTGTGGATGCTCTAACAATAGCTGGTCCTATCAGATACTGGATAAGTATGAAAAGCCCTGACAGAATTATAGCCCAAAAGAAGCTGAGTTGCACAATATACATTATTATGGCGAGAAACGCTGCGAATATAACCAGTACCAACACAACTGGAACAGTCATCGCGAGTTTGAGTTGAGCAAGTGATGCCATGCTCTCAGCCTTGGTTCGGTTGATTTCATTTTGAGAACGGAACGCAGAGTTAAGTTTTGCGATAAGGTTTACTATAGACGTAACAGAGTCATGAGTATTGCTGAGCCAAACGGTATCGTAATGTTGTCATCTACGCGCTCGAATTTTTCAATGATGCTTGCGAAGGCTCCTCCAATGAGACCAGCATAGCCAATGTGACCATTCATTATTAAACCCAAAATCATACAGACCAGAAACATGGCTATGTTGCCCCAGATACCTTTGTTACGCTTTTTATATACTATGTAGCGCACTATGCCGGTTAATCCGTCGCCCCACGCCAAGAACAGGGCGGAGAGAACGCCTATCCAAACATTGTAGTTCCAGAAGGCAACGAGAAGAACGGTGCAGGCTACAGTGAAATACACGTCGGCGTAGTTTTTGCTTATTTGGAACCATTTGTGAGACTTCCGAAGATGCCCAACAAGAGTGAACACAACCATCAACGAGCCCAAAAACAGTGGCATCAGCCAATCACTGAACGCAAAAGGCGCCAACAGCACGCTCACTCCCGCTGACAATAGGTGTATTGTCTTGCGTGCCATGTAAGTGCCAAACCGTTGGCTGACCTTGCGTGAGACATAGAATATTATGAAAGCATTGTAGGCAGTAAGCAAAACCGCGTTGATTATGTCGCTATAATTCATGTTTACGCCTCCGTTCTCGCAAAAGGGCTCCGAAGAATAATCCAGTCACGAAGCCGCCTATGTGAGCCCAGTAGGCTACGCCTCCTGCTAGTGGAGCCAGTGCGCCATACAAGAATTGAAATGTGAACCAGACGCCGAGGAAGATGATTGCTGGTATGGGCACGATGTAAATCCATCCGAAGAAAACGAGAGTCAAAATGCGCGCCTTTGGGTACATGACAAGGTAGACTCCTAGCACTCCTGAAATGGCTCCTGAAGCGCCGATGGTTACAATGTTTAACCCTTGTAAATCTCCAAAATAAAGTAGGGAGCCAATGTGTGCAAGTGAGGCCAGTATTCCCGCAAACAAATAAAAGATGAAATAACGTACGTGACCGAGGGCGTCTTCAACGTTGTCGCCGAAGATGTAGAGGAACAGCATGTTTCCGCCCAAGTGAATAAGGTCAGCGTGTAAAAACATTGAGGTTATAAGAGTTGAGAGAGTGCTTGGATTTCGACTACTGTGAATCACCGAGTTGGGAACCAATCCATAATTGTATATGGCATTGTCTAGATTACCGAAAGAGTAGCCGAGAAGGTCTGGAAGCCAGTACGCTAAGAACACGATTACATTAACGATGATGAGCATCCTTGTAACATGCGGAGATGTTAAAGACCTATTCTCGTCTCGAATCGGAATCACACAATTTCACCGAAACAATAGATTCTGTCGCCATCTCCGAATTTTGCCTTAAACTAATTGCATACCATAGATATTTAACCGTATGCTTTCCCAACTAACAGTAAATCGTTCTAATTGCGCGCGAAAGCCTTCTTTTTTCGTGAAATAATCAAATCCTGAACCCATAAATATGAAATTGACTTCATGGTGACTTAATTTTGTTGAGCGTTCAAACAGACGGAAAGGAAACTCGTAAAGATGTCTCTGTGGGACTGAACATACATATTTAACCTTTCTCGTAAGAATGTCTATTTAAGCATGAGAAACTGAAGTTACATCTCGATTCGAAGCATCAATCTTGGTGTATGTAGATGAGCGTAGTGCAAGAAATCCGTTGCTCCAACTGCGGTGCCCCCATCGCTTTTAATCCAGGCGAGATTATTGCCACGTGTCGTTACTGTGGCTTCACGCAGGTGATTGAAACTGGAAAAGCATTTGTACTGGAGCACTCTCTAATCGTGAATGAATACAAGCCTGAACAAGTAGATGAGCTAATTCGCAGCTGGATGAGAAGTGGATTCACGAAACCAGGCGACTTGGCAAGGTCTTCAAAGATTTTAGAGAAAAACATGATGTATCTGCCCTTTTGGGTGATTCCAGTCACAGCCACTACAACGTACAAAGGAATTTTCGAAAGGCTTACACCTCCCATTGTGAAGGATGGAAAGATTGAGAAAAAATACAACTGGCTGGTTTTAGCTCGGAGGGCAGCTGACTTTCCTACAAGAGAATATGATGTTCCATTAGAGGGCAAGATTCCATACGACTTCAAGAAAATCGAGGGCTTCGCTAAAGTGCTGAACAGTGAGGTTGAAAGAGATGACGCCATAGAAATTGCACGGCAACAGATTGAGAATGCGCATAGGTTTCTGATTCAGCAAGACGTGGACAAGATAATTGAGATGAAAACTGGCTTTGAAGTTGGAGACACTGTTTACTTGCATGCGCCCATCTGGTTCATAGCTTACGAATACAAGGGCAAACGCTACAACATAATCTTAGACGGGGCAAAAGGTACAGTCATCAAAGGCGACATACCCTCAGCTAGATTCGGCTTAATCTAAAGAAATGCGTTTAACAGTTCGAACACTCTGTCAATCAAAGTAACAAGAAACCCCGAAATATTTTTCGGCTTTCCCTTCTTGTCAAAATCATAGTTTCCGAACATCTTAAAAGCATCTTGTTGAAACTCTAATTGAATGGTTAAGAAATAGGAGAAAAACGTGTTGAGCGAGAAAAAAGGAATGTATGAAAAGGCTAAGGAAGAAATGCGTCTAACCGAACGGATTGTCGCAGCGCTACCGGGCTTCAGAGGTTATAAGGAAAAAGAGCTTCGTCGCGAAAGCGACAGACTCGTTCGCAATCAGCTTTATCAAAGGCTGTCCATAGCTAGAAAAGACCTGAAGGAAACTTTTCAAAAGCTTTCAGACAGCCGCCTCCACGAAGTTTTAACTGACATGGACCGCTTCCTAATGCGGTTTGACCGAGTCAGCGAGAAAATTAATCATGCTTCGTATGGTTACGCTGGGTTCTTTAACATACTGAAGGTTGAGGAGGAGAAACTTGACAAGATGATAGAGTTCGACACCAACCTGCTTGACGAAGTGGAAAGCATCGTTAAAGAGGCGGACACCTTCAAGAAAGAAGTTGCTAAACAGAAGTTCGATAAAGCGCGTGATCATATCAGCAGCTTAAGCGACGTGTTGGAGACGCTTGAAGAAACGTTTGAAGAAAGAGACGATGTCATCAAAGGAGTGAAATAAACATGGCACAGGTAATCGAATGGAAGAATCCGGGACCAGAAGATATTGTTTGGAAGTATCCCGACGAAGAAATCACGTGGGGCGCCCAACTAATCGTAAAAGAATACGAAACCGCAGTTTTCTTCAGAGACGGAAAAGCCTACGACGTCTTTGGACCGGGCAGACACACATTGACAACGCTAAACCTCCCATTGTTAACAGGCTTACTCTCAAGGCTGGCAGGTTACGGTGAAAAACCGTTCAAGGCAGCAGTCATTTTCGTCTCCACCCGCGTTTTCGCTGGGAAATACGGAGCCAGGGCGCAGACAACCGAACTGGCGCCTTTGCAAGTGCATGGAACATTCTGGTTCAAGGTTGAGAGTCCACAACTGTTCGTTATGGAAGTCGTCGGTGGACAAAGCGCCTACTCCACGGGCGATGTAAATAATTACCTTCGAGGTTTCCTAAACGAAAAAGTCATCGATGAACTCTCACGTTACGACTTGCTCACGGTGTTCACTAAGTTAGATGAAACTTCGTTAACTGCCAAAAATCACATTTTAGACGCCTTCAAACGAATAGGCTTAGACCTCACCGACCTGCGCTTCGAAGGAATAGACACTACACCCGAATATAGGGACCGCCTGTTCTGGCTCAAACAAACCCGAGCGGCTGAAGAAGTCTTACGCATGGAAACCGTCAAGGAAGCAGCTAAAGAGCTTGGAAAATCGCCTGGCGCAGGACTTGGAACAGGCATGGTTCTGATTCCTCAGATAATGACGCCTACGGGTCCAGCGCCCACCCCAGCCGCAGCATTAGTCATATGCCCCAGCTGCAATGCCCGAGTGCCAGCCACATCAAAGTTCTGTCCAGAATGCGGAACAACACTCTCAGCGCCAACTGGAACAACCAAATGCCCCAAATGTGGACACCCAGTGCTGAACACGGCGAAGTTCTGTCCAGAGTGCGGGCAGAAAATGAAAGAGTAACGGAGACTGAGCAATGGCAAGACAGTGGGAACTGCTCTCGTTCGGTGTGCTTCTCGTCATCGCTTCACTTGTCTTAGTTGCCTATTCAGTACAGATTGTCACCAGACTCGATGAAATACTTGCGTTGATCATTGCTTTCTACGGTGTCTGGACCATTGTGCTTGCAGGCGTCAGAACCAAAAATCCAGAGAAGTATGGGCGTGGAGCCTACAGCACGTTGGTTATGGGAATCCTGCTTACCGCGCTTGGAGGCGCATGGTACTTATACATTGCAACCGCCGACCTTATTCTGTCAATAGTGATGTTGCTCATCATAATAGGAATCTTAGCTGTTGCCTCCGCAATTCCTTCGATAAGACAAAAGTGAAGCAAGCGCTTCTTTCACTTTCCTTCAAGTTTTCTTTCGATATCTCAGCCAAAAAGCCAGCGTTGCGCCAACAACTCCTACAGTAACGTCGATTGCGCCGTCGATGTTGCGCAGAGTTATTGGAAACGCGAAAAACGAGTCGGGTTCAATGCCCAAAAGAGGACTGAAAAACAACTCAGCCAACTCCCAAAACAAACCACCAATCACGAGAAAACCAGCCAGCCTCACCAAGAAATCAACTTTCCAAAAGCTTGCTGTTTCCCAACCCTGTTTTCGAAGCCTTTGGCTCAAGCCCGACTGCAGGCTCAGCGAGTGGGCGCCTCTGCTTGAGTATTCGGACAGCACGTAACCAAACCAGAAATGAGGTATAATATCAAATTCTGGTATGAGGTCGTAGAGGAACAGAACGCCTGCAATGTGCATGCCAAGTAGGAGCAACCCAAACGAAACGAGTTGCTTATCGGTGGCAATAGATTTGAATACGGTTCTTGCTTGCTCCAAAAGTTTACTCATGGTCCACAACAAGTTTTCCTTCTTTAATCACTTTTTCCACCAAGTTTGTGCCGAAACGGTAACCGAGAAAACGGTGGTTTGGAGCATCCAGAATTAAAACGTCTGCTTTCTTGCTTAACTCAAGGCTTCCAATTTCATTCGCTCGGTTCAAGGCGTGCGCTGCGTTTATTGTTGATGCAGTTAAGGCTTCAGCCGGTGTCATTTTCATTTCTCGACAAGCTAAGGAAATCACTAACTGTTGATTCTCTACCCAGCAACTCGGGTTAAAGTCTGTTCCAAGCGCTACTGGCACACCCTTTTCTATCATTTTTCTGGCATCTGCATACTTCCCCTTCATAAGCGAAAAAGAGGCGGCTGGAAGCAAAACAGCAATCACACAGCGTTCAGCCATCATTTTCAACCCTTGATCCGAGGCGTAGACTAAGTGTTCCGCCGAAACTGCGCCAACCTCGGCTGCCAGTTCTGCTCCTCCGAAAGATGTCAATTCGTCCGCGTGCAATCTGGGCTTTAACCCGTGTCTTTTGCCAGCGGTCAAGATTTGCCTCGACTGTTCAATGCTGAATACGCCTTTTTCGTAGAAGACATCGCAGAATTCGGCGAGTTTGCGTGTTGTGATTGTTGGAATCATTTTTTCAATGATGAGTTTCACGTATTGGTTGGGTTGTTTTTCGTATTCTGGTGGAACAGCGTGTGCTCCAATAAAAGTGGGAACTATATCAACTGGATGAGTCTTGTTTAATTGTTGCATGACGCGTAGACACTTGACTTCGTCGTTGACGGTGAGTCCATAACCGCTTTTCGCCTCCACTGTGGTGGTTCCATGTTCCAGCATGATGTTCAATGTTTTCCTGCAGTTTTCAACCAGCTCTTGTTCGCTAGACTGCCTAGTTTCTCTCACCGTCTTGAAAATGCCTCCACCTCTGCGGTGAATCTCCATGTACGAGGTGCCTTTCAACCGCATTTCGAATTCGTCTTCTCTGGAACCAGCGAAAACCAAATGCGTGTGCGGGTCAACAAACCCTGGGATAACCGTTTTTCCACTGGCATCGATGGTTTGATGCGCATTAAAATTCTCTTTCACTCTTGCTGTTTTATCAACAACGATTATTCTGCCGTTTTTAATGGCTAAGGCTGCGTCTTTGATAATTCTTACTGCTTGCATTTGTTTGCCAACAAGCGGTTTTTGATTCCTCTTTTCTGGAGTAGCGAGTTCGCTGGCGTTTTCAATTAACAAGTCAGCTTGTTTCTTAGGCACGTTTACTTCGTCCCTTTTCTATAGCGTTTTGTATGGCTACCTCGAGCACTCTATCCGCGCTTAGATTATCTATTTTCATGAAGTATGCTGCAACGTCCAGAACAGATTGCAGTGGCGCCATGCCGTTGAACTCTGAACCCACGATTGGAACATTGTAGCGTGCAGCCTCAATTTTAATCAGCTCGAACACTCTGTACAAAGGCGTTTTTTCAAAATCATACACGCTCATTCCTATTTGAGTGATTTTCTTTTCAGGAATCTCAGCCGCCATGGCTTTCACATTGGTCAAACCACCTTTCTTGGCGTGCACCGCTTTAGCGATTTTTTTGGCGATTGTTAGATCAGGTGTTCCCAAGTTCACATTGAAACCTGCCATGATTTTACGTGCACCTGTTATGGTTGCGCCAGCAGTGGGGTGCGGTCTTCCAGGTCCGAAGTCGGGTTTTCGATACGGTTGCCTCATCATCTCACTCAGTTTTTCGTAGTCGCCTAGCCGTATCCAGTCGAGGTCGCTTCTCTCAGGTTTGGATGCCGCAGCTGCGTAAAGATAGATTGGAACCTTGGTTTTTTCAGCCAACGCTTTTCCAAATTTTTTCGCCAAATCGGCACAGTCTTTTAGGCTGATGTTCTCGATTGGTATGAACGGCACCACATCAACGGCACCAACGCGTGGATGTTGTCCCTTATGTTTGTTCATGTCTATGAGTTCTATGGCTTTCACAGCCGACCCAAAGGCTGCTTTGATAACTGAGTCGCTGTTGCCTACAAATGAGACTACGAGTCTGTTGTAGTAGTCGTCAAACGAGTGGTCAAGAAGGAACGTTTCCTTCACCTTGCGAATCTCTTTCAAAATTGCTTCGACAACCCTAGGATTAGATGTACTGAAGTTTGGCACGCACTCAACTATTTCTTTCAAATTATTTCTCTCCAAGTTTTTGGCAGACACTACCTCACTTACATTTGAGATAGAGCAGATGTTTTAAATTAATCTTCACATTGCCTCTAAAGTAAAGAAAAAATAAGGATAAACCCCAAGAAGGATTTTCATGGTACAAGGAAAATTTGCATGAGTAAAAATCATAAATGCACTCAATGATGTTAACACTTTTTCTGAAAAAGAGCAAAACGAAGCAAACGACGCAAGACTTGATGGTTTTTCGCTCTGAATGTTCCTCATAAACAATTTATACAAACGTTGATAATATGCAAGACTTCGAGGTTTGAAAAATGAGAAAGAAAATTGCGATGCTTTCAAGTCTTTTCTTGGCTATGATAGTTTCGATGGCAGTGATCAGTTCAGTTCGAGCAGAAATTCGGTCAATTGATTGGATGGGGCCAGTTTTTCTGATAAAATATGATGTTTTCTATGATGAATGGGTTGTGGCCTACGAGACTGGCACAGATTGGAGTCTAAGTGTGCTTCTGCGCGGACGTGTCGATGGCATGCCTTTGGTCGTGAACGTTTCGAGAATAACCGTGTGGTTTGATTGGGGCTTAAACTACACCTACACATACGCCTACCCGCTTCCTCAAGTGCCAAAAAATGAGCAGCGTGCTTTCACCATTTCTAACACTACGGCACCGATATCCATGGCTTCCAACATGTTTCCACACGAATACATGGTGTACGTAGAATATGCCAAAAACACTTCAACAAGAGAACTAGCGGGCACACCCTTTTCATATTCTTGGGCATCCTTTGGCTACAAGTTTGCTGTTTACTCGTCTGATCAAAAAGCCGCTATGAGCTCTGAGGATAGATACAATGATATATACTCCACTTACTCATCTGGATACTTTACTAGCGCTGTGGCTGCTTCATTGCGGTCCCAGGCAATTCTAGAAGATTCTCGAGGTGATGACTACTATGATATTGGAGACTTCGCAAACGCTAAGACAAGTTATGCAGCTGCTGTCAGTAAGTTCGAGCAAGCCATTGCAGCACAAGAATCGTACGGAGGAGCCCTCCAAGAAGCCAGTCTGAATAACACTATAGCTAGTGGGAATGCAATGTCGACGAGCGCAAACGCGGACATGAAACAGGCAGATGCAGCACTAGTGGAGGCAAACGCAGCAATGGTAACAGCTAATGCAACCATGACCCAAGCAGAAGCAGCATTGACTAACGCCTATGGATGGTACTTCATCGGCATCGGCTTCGCGGTGGGCTGGACTCTAATGGGTGTGGGCGTCGTAGTCTACGCGTTGAGAAAGCCAAAAACCATCACCTAACAATCCGAAAAGCTGAACCCACTTTTCTTTTCCTCTTTTTTGAAGTATTTCATGAAAAACTCTTTTAGCTTTCACAATACATCTTTAAACGCTTCTGCCATAGAAGGAGAATTATCCCCCAGTGCCACAGACAAGTTTCAACTGGGAGTTTGAAATCCCCACATGGGAACGTATCTATGAACTACTCTTGGACTTAGCCAGTCGAATCCGCCGTGCAGACTTTAAACCAGATGTAATAGTTGGTGTTTCTCGGGGTGGCTGGCTTCCAGCCCGCATCATGTCAGACTTACTCGAGAATCCAGAGATAGCCAACGTGAAGGCTGAGTTCTATCTTGGCGTGGCTGAAACAAAGGGCGAACCAGTTATCACGCAGCCTGTTTCTGTATCTGTCAAAAACAAGAGAGTTTTAGTCGTGGACGATGTGGCTGACACGGGCAAAAGCTTGGCGCTTGTTAAGGAACACCTGAATGAACAAGGCGCAACCGAGGTAAAAATCGCAACCATATATTACAAGCCTTGGAGCATCGTCACCCCCGACTGGTTTGAACGCAAAACAAGCGACTGGATCATCTTCCCTTGGGAACGCAAAGAAACTGTAAGACGCATACTAGAAAAATGCAAAAACCAGAATATATCACCTGAAAAGGCAAAGGAAATACTTGTGCACTACGGGTTGGACCGCAAACTTGTTGAACGATTCCTGAAAGAAATCGCTGAGGGAAAGGCGTGAACCTCTGGCTTGAGGGCTTCAACCGATACTTGATCATCGCTGGCTTCAGAAACATCAAAATTAAGGACATCAATAAATTTTTTCTAACGGTAAAAGAAAAAACCGATGATGCCTGCGTGCAGTTCTTTGATTCTTCACTTGTCGCTGGTTGTGAACACTTGCGCTTCGCCGCTTTAAATGCCTTAAACGCCTTTAAAAGTAAGGTTAACATTTCAAGCAGTTTAGCGATGGAAACTCTGCTTTACGCTTCGGCACAACGCCAGATTAAGGAAGCAGTAAAATTGATGGGCATCAAACCAGACACCAGCGGCGTTGCAGTTCTTATTATAGCTAAGACACGTGAACAAGCTTCTGCAGCTTTAAAGGCTGTTGCCAAACTGCTCAGAAGCAAACGAGACGATTCAGTAGTCGATTTAACAGACGATAAAGTGGCAGATTTGAAGAGGCTTTTCAAAATATCCAATGTCGAGCTAGAAGCGAAAACAGAGCATAAAGGCGCGGAGAAGCAAGCCCTAGCAGATTTAGTTATCGAACACATGGCGTTACTGGTTACTCAGCGCTGAGCAGATAAAGCTACATTTTTTCTTTCACAGTTGACAAAATGTCTTCAGCCTTAACGATAGAGACGCCTGTCAGCCCACCTACAACCTCAATAAGAACTATCTTATCCGGGTTAGCTAAGTCTACTCGACGTTCGATGTTGGCGGCTGCAGCTTCAATAATGTCTCTTGTCTGAGTTGTCGTGAATCTTTTCTCCACAGTCACCCTAAAGGCTTCGTTTTCACCAATCTTAGAGCTTAATTCGACAACGGCTCGTTCGACTTCGCCCAAGTCTGTTCGAACAACCTTTTCAACAGGAATAACTCGCAATGTGTAACGAAACTCGAACGGTCTCTCCTTTAAGATTACGCGAAATTTTTCAATAACACCAAACGGGTTAAGCGCCGTTTTGGCTACGATTAAGCCCGTAATGCCTGTTTTATCCACTCTGGCGGCTGAATCACCGATCTCTCCGAGCAGGTACCAGATTTCTGAGCAAGCGTCCTCTTCGTTGCCACGGGCAGTTGTGACAAGCAGGTTGAAATCCCTTAAAACCATGTCAAACCCATCCACATCGTAGTATTCTCATTGGTTTTTAGATGGCTTCATTCCTTGGGCATCAGTTTTCTGCCCGTGATTTTCTTTGGTGTTATTACGCAAATCCTTACGGCTTCAAGTTCTTTCTCTCGGTTTCTACTAGGCTTGCTCATGTATTTGTCAAAGTTTTCTGGAACCCGATATTTGTCGATGAGCATCTGTAGATAAGGTATCATTTCCCCCTTGTCATCAATAATTTTGGCTGTGCCGAATGCGATTACGCTTTTGAACATAGACGCGTCTGATAGAGCCTCGTCTACTTCGAAGCAGACGTTTGGGCTTTTCTTGATGCAGTCCATTTTCAAACCCTTGCTGCATGTGTGAAAGAATATTTTGCCTTTAAAATACGCATAGCCAACCGGAACCACGTATGGGCCCTCATCCAATGATAAACCTATTCTACCAACCCTTGCACACGTAAGGAATTGGGCAATCTCTTCAACAGTCATTTCTTCTACAGGCATTTTAGACTCATCTCTTCCTTTCTCAAAGCTTCATGAATATGCTAAACTCTGTTTTGCCATATTAAGTCTGACTTCGAAAACCAAACAAGCATTAAAAATATATGTTTTAAAGGTTAGAAGAACAAGCGTGGTGAACCCGAATTGATTGATTGGACCAAAAAGGAATTGCTGATCTTAGCGTTTGACCACCGCACCTCTTTTACTGAGAAGATGTTCGGAATCAAAAATCGTCCGCCAACTCCCACAGAGAAGAGGCAAATCTCAGATTATAAAAAAATGATTTTTGTAGGCTTCAAACTAGCTTTGAAGAAAGGTGTCCCGAAAGAAATCGCTGGCTTACTGGTGGATGAAGAGTTTGGCGCCGAAATTCTTAAGGAAGCCAAGAAAAGCGATTTAACCTTCGCAATGCCAGTTGAGAAATCGGGTCAAGACGAATTCGACTTCGAATACGGCGAAGACTATCCCACGCACATAGAACAGTTTGACCCAACCTTAGTCAAGGTTTTGGTGCGTTACAATCCTGAAGGCGACATGATGACGAACCAGAGACAACTGCAGAGGCTCAGAAGCCTCAGCGACTACCTTCAATCGATAAGAAAACCGTTCCTCTTTGAACTACTCGTGCCTCCAACTCAAAAGCAGTTGTCAGAATTGGGCGGGTCCAAGGAAACATACGACCGCGAGACACGTCCCAAAGTGATGGTCGAAGCCATGAAGCAGATTCAAAACGCTGGAGTGGAACCCAACATTTGGAAGTTGGAAGGCGTCGAAAAACCAGAAGATGCAAAAGCAGTTGTCAAACAAGCACAGAGAGACGGGAGAAAAGCAGCGGTAATAACGCTTGGAAGAGGCGAAAGCAAGGAACAGGTGCAAAAATGGCTTAAAGTTGGGGCAAAAATACCTGGCATCATAGGGTTTGCGGTTGGAAGAACCATTTTCTGGGATCCGTTGGCTGAACACAAAGCTGGAAGAATCAGCAGAGACGCGGCAATCGAAAAAATAGCTCAGAACTATGAGGAATTTTCTAACCTGTGGCTGAACGAGAAGAGAAGAGGTTAATTGATGGTTTCATTAAGAGCTTTGGCTCCGTCACTGACTAGAATCACCATAGCAGCCGCTGTGGGTGCCGCCCTTCACATTGGAAAAGGCGACCCAAATATGGTTGACCAAACCGCCGTTGACTTCTCGCGGACAGTGCTAAACCAAACAGAAATCGACGGTGAAGTAATCAACTGTGAGGGTCCGAAAGATAACGCTCCAGCCTTTAGTAAGAGAGAAAAGGTGGGCACGGGCAGCGGTCCGAAAGTCGAGTTTGTAGTAGACCCTGTAGACGGCACAACAGCCACTTCTAAAGGAAGAAAAGACGCTATTTCAGCCCTTGCATGTGCGCCCACTGGTTGTCTTCAGGTTCTTCCAGACGATGGATACTACTTCAAAGTGGCAACTGATTATCAGTCGAAGGGCAAGATTTCCTTAGACATGTCGATTGAAGAAATCGTGCAGACAGTGGCTTCTCAGAAGGGCATGCCGCTTGAAAACTTCACAGTGATAATGCTGGAACGAGAACGACACCAAGACATACTTACAAGGCTGAGAAAGATGGGCGTAAGAATCATTCTGATTCCAGACGGCGACATAGCAGCTTCAGTCGTCACATGCATACCAAACTCAGGCATCGACCTCCTAATAGGTGCAGGAGCCGGACCTGAAGCAACCATAGCCGCAACAGCCGTCAAATGCCTAGGCGGAACAATGCTGGTTAAGGTTTGGAAGGATAAAAAAGACGACCCGAATCGGCTGGAAAGGTTGAAGGTTGAAGGCGTTGACATTGAGAAGACTTATACAGAAGACGAGTTGGCAAGAGGCAACCAGCTGGTTTTCGCGGCGTCTGGCATAACAAAGGGAGAACTGCTCGATGGAGTTCGCTTCATTCCCAACGGAGCAATCGTCAACTCCATCTGCACCAGAATGCCAAGCGGAACCTTTGAAAAATCAGAAACCATGCTACGGTTCAAAGGACATCCAATATACAAGAATTTTGTTGGAAAATAAGCCAAACTGGCTTTAAAAGATAATGTTATATTCCTGCGTGCGGTTAGCCTTTCCTCTAGTTGAAACATGAAGGGACACATCAGTGACGTTAACTGACGACATTCTAAGATTGAAAAGGGAGAAAAAGGCTGTCATTTTAGCGCACAATTATCAGCGACCTGAAATCCAAGACTTAGCTGACTACGTGGGCGACAGCATTGAACTGTCCCGTCGAGCTATGGAAGAGAAAGACGCAAGAATAATCTTGTCTGCCACAGTTGACTTCATGGCTGAAAACGCCACTATACTCAACCCAGAGAAGAAGGTTCTGTTACCCTGCGAAGGCGCAAGATGTCCGATGGCGCAGATGCTAACCGTGGACGAAATCCGCCGATGGAAACGCAAGTATCCCAAACTGCCTGTCGTGCTCTACGTTAACACTTTAGCTGAAGTCAAAGCTGAATGTGATGTCTGCTGCACCTCAGCAAACGCCATAGAAGTCATAAACGCCATTGACGCTGACACTGTGCTTTTTGGACCTGACCGAAACCTTGCTTTATATGTTGAAAAACGAACAAACAAGAAGATTCTTCCGATTCCTGAGCGGGGTTTCTGCCCCACCCATGTGCTCTTTCAAAAAGATGACATCGAGCAATTAAAAACAGAGCACCCTGAAGCCACAGTAATAGTTCACCCAGAATGCCTCCCGGAAGTTCAGGAAATCGCCGATTACATTGGGAGCACGTCTCAGATGTGCCGGCTTGCTAAGCAGTTGCCGTCAAGAAGGTTCATCATCGGTACTGAAAGTGGGCTCATCCATCGTCTAAAGAAGGAGAACCCTGACAAAGAATTCTTCTTGGCTTACGACGGCGCTATCTGTCCCAACATGAAACTCAACACCTTAGAACGTTTGTACCAGTCTCTCAGAGAAGAGAACCATCTCGTAACTGTTACCAAACCTATAGCGAGGAAGGCGAGAAAAGCCTTAGAAAACATGTTTTCCCTAACATAGCACAGACTGACCGCAAATTGAAGCCCGAAACAAAAGTTATCCACGTAAACACTTGGGAAGAATTCAAAAGACTAGCAACAACCCTTCGTCCAAACAGCATTTCCTACACGATTCAGAGGTCTCCACTGTCAAAACCTCCAGTTGGTCTAAGAATCGTGTTCGCAACCGGAAGAGGAGCAGTACGTTTTTATCGATTTCGCTCGTGGAAATTCTCTGCAAAGAACCAAGATTCCTGTGCGTATTAATGAAAATGGAGAAGCTTACGTGAGCGAGGAGGAAATAAGAGAGTTTATCGCAACCCGACTCGGAAGAACAGACCTGCGTATCTACTCGTTTGAGGTCCTAGGATACTAAAGCAAGTATCATCACTTGAAGCTTAAAAAATAAGCCTTATAGGAAACGGGGTGCCTTCATGAAGTTCTAAAGAAGTGACCAATTGTGTGTGAGTTTAAGGTTTTGAGGAAAGGAGAAGTCGTGTTCAAAGACGCCGTTTACGCTAAAGCTGAGGGAAACAATGTGACTGTCCGAGACGTGCTCGGAGTCTCTCAAACCTTCGAAGGTAGCAGAATAGTAGAGGTAGATGTGCGCTCCGAACGCCTACTACTTGAGCCAATCAAAAAGTGAAAGGTAGCTGATTTAAAAGGCTAGGCATTGAAAACATGAAAATCGCAGTGTCAGGCAAAGGCGGCGTGGGCAAAACACTCATCGCAGGTGTCTTAGCCGAATTTCTTGTTAAGAAAGGTTTCACTGTTCTAGCCATTGACGCTGATCCAACTCCAAACCTTGCCTTAACCTTAGGAATCCCCCACAGTGAAGCTGTAAAAATAGTTCCTATCTCAGAAAACACAGAGTTAATAGAGTCTAAAACTCAGACTGGTGTGCCCGGAGTTTACAATCTAGCTTTCAGCGTCGAAGACATCATCGAACGGTTTAGCGTGAAGACTCCTTACAACGTCAACGTGCTTGTGATGGGGACGGTCAGGTCGGCGGGTGCAGGCTGCATGTGCCCAGCCAACACGGTTATTCGAGCGCTTCTTCATCACCTGCTCGTCAGACGGAAGGAGGCTGTTGTAACCGACATGGAGGCTGGAGTAGAGCATATGGGCAGAGGCACAGCTGAACACGTCGAAACCATGCTCGTAGTAACCGATTCAAGTGTCAAGTCGATGGAAACAGCCAAAAAACTGCACAGCCTAGCCAAACAAATCGGCATCAAACAAACCTTCATTGTAGGAAACAAGGTGGCGAATCAGAGTGAAAGTGAACTTATCGAAAAATTCGCCAAGCAAAACGGAATCCCATTTTTAGGAATGGTTCCGTTTGACGAAAAAATTTTGAAGGCTGACATGCAAGGTGAAACGCCGCTTAAACAGGCTGACCAATCTATCGGCGTAGCCGCAATCCGAAAACTGGGAGAAACATTAATAGAAGACAAGTGAAGTTACAGTTATCCAATATAGTTCTGGGATGGAATATAGTTCCATAAACCATAAATCTTTTGATGGTCAATATAACGGCTCTAACAAGTTAGAGGAGAGGAGAAAGTTAAAAATGAAACCTAGTGCGAAGATTGTTCTATCACTTTTCATCATTGGATTGTTTGGCACATCGTTAACTGCAAAAACCATAAACGCCGTCTCAACAGACCCTTACCTAGAAGTGAAACCGAACAACTATGTTGCAAATAAACTTGTAACCTTTGACATAGAAGTGTGGCTCAACGACATAACGGAAGAGGACAGGTTGATTGCTGTCGAATTTACCTTAACGTTTGATGATACCCTACTTCAATTCATGGGTGCGGCGGAAGGACCATTTCTGAAAGGGTTCAACCCTAACACTTATTTCGTCGCCGTTCCGAATACCGATCATGTAACCGTTGGCATCCTAATGCTCCCTATTAACGATCCACCTTACGTCTTTCCTGAAGGAAGCGGTTCACTTGCCACAATAACTTTCCAAGGCATCTCTCTTCCGCCAGAACTCTACACTCCATATGGTTGCGATTTGGCACTGGAAGGAATCATACTTGTTGATGACAGCACGAATGAGATACCATATGGGTCGCCAGTAAACGGACACTACGAAATCATATTAACGCTGCTTGGAGACGTGAATTTCGATTCAAAGGTTGACATCAAAGACATTGCTCTAGCCGCTTGGGCGTTCGGTGCATACGGACCTGATTACGCTTATCCTGGGTCTCCTCCGCATCCAAGATGGCAACCAGTAGGTCCACTCGCTGATGTAAACGACGACAATAAAGTTGACATTCGAGACATAACAATGATCGCTAAAAACTTTGGAAAAACATATCCGTAAAAAAAGAGCTAAACATCGAATCTCCCTCTCTTTTTTGGACATCGTGGACTCATAGGGCTTACGCTTTGAATGCTGATTTTTAAGCGTGGTGTATTCCAAAACTTGTAAGTATTAGTTTAAAGTTACAAAACTTCTTCTGAGAAGTCTACGGATATGATACGATTGGATTTCAGTTTCACTCAGGAGCAGGAAATGCTAAGGGCGGCTATGCGAGAGTTTGCTGAGAAAGAACTGTTGCCAAAAGCTTCTCAACTTGATGAATCGGGCGAGTTTCCCAGAGATATCATCAGAAAGATTGCGGATTTGGGTCTCATCGGTATCGTGATACCAGCCGAGTATGGCGGCTCTCCCATGGGACATTTGGCACGCATGATAAGCATAGAAGAGCTTTCAAGAGCCTACGCCTCGATGGGCTTGTTTCTTCAGGCCACTCCACTAGGCTTATGGGCCATACTCCACTTCGGAAATGAAGAGCAGAAGAAAGCGTATATTCCGCCGGTTGTTCGCGGAGAAAAAATAATGTGCATGGCTGTGACCGAACCCACCGGAGGCTCAGCCCCACAGTCGATTGTGACCAAAGCTAAGCGGGAAGGCGACTTCTACATAATAAAGGGGAGCAAGTGCTTCATCACCAACGGTGCAATAGCTGACATTTGTGTATTTGTAGCCCGGACGGGAGAAGGTTCCAAGGGCTTGAGCGCCTTCGTCGTTGAGAAAGGTACACCTGGTTTTGAGGCTGGAATGAGAGAGCAACACGCAGGCATGCGCTCCATGATAGTATCAGAAATAATTTTCAAAAACTGCAAGATACCCAAAGAAAACCTAATCGGAAACGAGGGAGACGGACTCCGTGCCACTTTAAAGACGGTCTCCGAAATCGGCAGAATGGGAAATACAGGCGTTGCCTTGGGCATAGCAAAAGCCTCGTATGAAACAGCGCTAAAATACGCCAAAGAAAAACAATTGTATGGAAAACCCATAGCAGAGCTTCAAGCCATCCAATTTATGCTTGCTGACATGCACATTGAAACCCAAGCCGCCACATTGTTGGCTTACCACGCCGCTTGGCTGCTTGACCAAGGGAAAACCAGCAGAGAAATCGCCAAGGAGATAGCAGCAGCGAAGGCTTATTCCAGTGAAGTTGCACGAAAGAACGCGATAAAGGCAATTCAGATTCACGGTGCTTATGGAACCCTACCTGAATTTCATTTAATGCGTTACTTGAGGGACGCTTTAGAAGCGATTTCCGCTGGAGGCACAAACGAAATAATGAGAACAGTGATAGCTCGAGAAATAATCAAATAACTGAATAAGCCGGAAAAGTTGAACACAACCTGTCGAGAGATAAAATGAAAACCGTAATAGATATCTCTGAGTCAACTCAAATCTTAACTTCATTAAACCAGCTGTTCATGGAACCAACAGAGAAGGAATAACTTGAGTCAAAAAAACATCATTGAAACCATTCTGGAAAACTACAAGACTGTAGCGGTTGTGGGATTGTCTAAAGACCCAACCAAAGACAGCTACCAAGTCGCCAGTTTTCTTCAATCAAAAGGTTATCACATTATTCCAGTGAACCCCTTCGCCGACCAAATCTTGGGTGAAAAATGTTACAAATCGTTGCTGGAGATGCCTGAAGACCTAGAGAAAACAATTGAAATAGTAGACATTTTTAGACAATCTGCAGATGTGCCACCGATTGTTGATCAAGCCATTGAACTGAAAAAGAAACATGGAAAACCACACGTGGTCTGGATGCAGCTGGGAATAATAAACGAAGAGGCTGCGAAGAAGGCTGAAGACGCTGGTTTAACCATTGTTATGGACAGGTGCATGAGAATTGAACGGAGAAAGTTCGACCAGGAAAGAAGACGTTGAACTTGAAAAGATTCGAGAAAGAAAAATGCGGGAGATGACGACAAAGATGAAGAAAAAAGGTGTGAGTGCAGGGAACAGCCCGATTACGCTTGACGATGCCCACTTTGACGAAACCGTTAAACAATACCCTACCATGCTCGTTGACTGCTGGGCTGAGTGGTGCGGTCCATGCAGAATGATTGCTCCAGTCATTGATGAATTAGCCCGAGACTACGGCGACCGTCTGGTTGTGGGCAAACTGAACGTGGATGAGAACTCCGAGATTGCGATGCGGTTTGGTATAGTCAGCATTCCCACCCTACTCATTATCAAGAACGGAGAGGAAGTCGACAGAATAATTGGGGCAGTGCCCAAGCACTTCATTGAAGAAAAACTGAAGAAACATCTTTGAAAATCGTTTACTTGAAAGAGAATTTGCAGCAGTTGCCTCCTGTAGCGGCGCATTGTTCTTCTTCAACTGTGATTTCTCTCTCAAACAGCTCTGAGAGAAAACCCGTCAGATAGCCTCGTAGAAAGTGGCAACTCTGTCTTGTGTTTTTGCGGGCGATTGCCTCAAAAGAGTTATGAATCAGTATTTTGCCACTGCCATTCTTTAAATCGATGTCTTGAAACTGGATTTTTCCCCAGTTCATTTCATCCTTTAGGCGAGAAAGATAAGTTAACACGTTTTCCTTCGTCTTGATTTCCTCTAAGATTTTTTGACATGTGTGTCGACCGCACTTGCAAGACGCTGATTGAAGTATAACTGAAGCGGCTGATGGAGAAAACACCTCTTCCAAGCAGGATTCAAAAACCCCAAACGTGTCAAACCAGAACAAAAACCCTTTTTTCCCAGTGTCCTCTACTCTTTCTTTCAAACAGGTTTTTCTCCGTTTCAATGGGTTGACACGTCGAGCAACAGCATGATTTACGTTGATATGCCTTTAACGGTTCATGAAAAATCAGATTCTGACAGTAATTTGAGAGTGAAACTTTTATTTTGGCTCATGGTCGCCGCCTTTAAATAGTTTCGTTGCAATACATTGTAAGAACAATTTAATGGAGCATTGGTTACATGGATATATCTTTGCGTCGAGTCGTCGGTTCACTTCTGCTTCTTCTTGGGGTCTCATTCTTCACCGTTGGATTGTACACAGGGCAACTTGCCACCATCCTAGAGATTGTGAAACGAATTCTAGAAGCCTCCGTGGCAGGCGCACCTTAGACATTCACTGCGAATTCGCTTTTTTGAATAGAATGCAGTTTCGAGTTTACAGTCTCCTGATTTTTTCGGTGGTCGATTTTTTCTTTTGGTTACTGAAGAGCCTAGTCCCTGTAAAGAGGGACTAGAGTTTCAACAAAGATGGGCTTACCATCGTGACATTGTTGAGATATGCTCATAATACGTTGTCGGAAGCGGTAGGCTAAGGGTTTATAAATACATGATTATTAATCAGTGTAGGTTCAATCTTAAAAATTTGGGAGAGTTGTGTGGGGTTGCCCAAGGTTAAGGCGACAATCAACATTGAAAATGTGGTGGCTTCAGCTACCTTAAAACAGAGAGTTGACCTCAACGCCGTGGTTAAGGGGTATCCAGGCGTGGAATATCGTCCAGAACAGTTTCCAGGCTTAGTGTTCAGACTGAAGCGCCCCAAGACCGCTACATTGATTTTCAATTCTGGTAAGATGGTGTGCACGGGCGCCAAATCTGAGAAGGAAGCCCGAAGAGCGGTGATGCGTGTCATCAAGGAGTTGAAGAAAAGCGGCATAATCATCATAAGTAAACCCGACCTAAAGATTCAAAACATCGTAGCGTCTGCAAGCTTGGGCGGAATGATTGACCTGGAAAAGTCAGCGTACGCTCTTGGACGCACTATGTATGAGCCAGAACAGTTCCCGGGACTAATCTACCGCATGGACGACCCGAAAGTGGTAATTTTGCTCTTTGCAAGTGGCAAACTTGTTTGTACAGGTGCCAAACGTGAAGAAGATGTTTACTTGGCGGTCAGCAAGCTTCATCAAAGGTTGGAGAACGAGAAACTAATCTACTACGAGTGAACTTAAACTTTCGACGTTCCCTTTCTTTCCTCTCTATTCAAAAATTGTGATTCAGAGTGAATTGTGGCGACGTAAGTTTTTTTATAACTTTAATAGACAAAGATTGGTAACAAGTAGACTGTGTGGGCCGGTAGCTCAGCATGGTTAGAGCGTTCGGCTGATAACCGAAAGGTCGAGAGTCCAAATCTCTTCCGGCCCATTTGGCTCTTATCTGTTAGTATGTGTGTGTGAAAATTTTTTGGGCTTGGGTAGGCTTTTTCTGTTTGTGTTTCGGGGTTTGATTGTGGTTTTGGTTGTGTCTCTGGTTCTGTTTGGCTCTGGTTTGGCGCACTTTTAATGTTGTCAAAAGTGACTTGTGATATTGTTAAAAAGTGACGTTCAGCGATATTATGCGTTTAATGTGCGTTTTTTGGAGTTGGGGCTGTGTGCGTGGTGGTGACAAACTGCGCCTAGTGCCATCACTATGCTGCATTGTGGGGCTGCGGGAAAAATAATTTCAACCAAACTTCGTGACTGGCGCTTACATTCTCGGTTTTTATGAGAGGGATGACTGAGGGTTGGTTGATCACTCTGAATCATTATGGTTTTCTTCAAGGTGTGGTTTTGTTAAGAATCTTAACAGCCAATGATAGAAAGATGATGGTGTAGAAAAATTGAACTAACAAATCGATGAGAAACGTTTGGATACACTTCGGTGAATATGGTTGCATCCTTCTTTGAAGGAGTCGGCATTCTACTCCGCAGACAACTTGTAGACATTAATCTAGTTGACGACTTGTTCAGCTCAGACATAATCATTACATGGCACAAAATGAAGCCTATAGTAGAAGGCTGGAGAAAACACTTCAACCGACCTCAAATATCTGAATGGTTCGAGTACCTCTATAACGAAATGCAAAGAAGAGAGGGCAAAGCACAGAATTCCCAAACATGGGGATAAAACGCCTTTGAATCCCAGTTAACAGAGAAAAGGGAGTTTGCGGGAGAAGAGGGACTAATGACGTCCGATGTCTGCAACACATCTGAATATGCGAAGGCAAATCTAATATGATTTCAGTTGGCTATGATGAAGGGAGAAGTGAAACATGGTTTGGCTTTTCCAACTTTAGTCATAGCTATAGTTCAAGTTGTCGTCTTGGTTATCGGGCTCCCCATAATCTATATCTTGTCAAAAGCCTTGAAGATACGACCAAAACCTATAGCAATTGCTAACTCCAAAAAAGAGGCTACACATGCTTCTCTACTGATATTATTAGCGTTCTTGACTGTGTTTGTCTGGCGAGCGTTGACACATGCATTCCAACTTGACCAGCGCCCGCCCTACTATGTGGATTTAATCAGCGTGTTGTGGATGCTGGTCTTAGACGCTTCAGTTTTGCTGACTGTAGCCACAGTCATGAAAAGAACTGGGCAAAGCCTTGAGAATATAGGAATAAGTGGAAAAGATAAAGTACGGATGCTTCTCCTAGGATTTGCAGTGAGTGCAATATTTGTAACGATTTCGGGCTTCCTTGCCCCCTCCTTTGGTGGAGGCTTCGCAGGTTTCTCTTCCTCACTGGCTTACGGACTCGTTCTTTTTGCAATAGTGGGTGTTAGTGAAGAAACAATCTGGAGGGGCTATGTTCAAACAAGGCTAACCGCCTACAGTGGCACACTAAAGGGGCTAGTAATTACCTCCCTACTTTTTGCCATCCTTTGGCACTTCCCAGCCGAGTACTACGCACAGTCTGGAGCCGTCGCAGATGCTCTAGCAGGCACCCTGATGAGATTAGCGCCAGGCTTGCTCTTCGGATACATCATGCAAAGAAGCCAAAACATCATACCATCTTCAATCTTCCATCTCTTCTGGAACTGGAACATTTATCTCTGGCAAATATCGTTATAATCAAAAAACGGACTAGGGCGGGAGATTTCGAAGTGAAAGAAATCGAACCCTAGACATCGGGCTTAAAACTTGGATTGTGGATTCATATTGCTTTTATGGACTGAGAATCAAATCAAAGGTTTGTTGTGTGGTAAGCCAAAATATCAGAAAATGAGCGAGGGTTCCAGATAGTGGCTGATGATTTCCTTGTCTCAGTAATAATACCCACGTACTGCGAAGAGCAAAACATAGAACGCTGCCTGCAAAGCATCCAAAAACAAGTGTTCGAAAAGGACAGAATCGAAACAATCGTAGTAGACAGCAACAGCCCCGACAACACAAGGGCAATTGCACAAAAATACGCGACCAGAGTCCTGAACCTGAAGGCCCGCGGCGTCAGCAAAGCCAGAAACGTCGGAGCTCAAAAAGCTAGAGGCAACATTCTGCTCTTTCTAGACGCGGACACCATCCTAGATTGTGGATTCATAACTGAAATCTATGAGACCTTCACAGATTCTAAAGTTGTCTGCGTTGTCGGCACGATGACAGGCCTCGAAAGGTCTGGAGCAGTTAACAACCTGTTCAAGTCTATGCATTATGGCATTGTAAATTGGATATCAGCATTAACCGCTCACCTGGGCTTTCCCTTCTTTCCAACCGTGTGTTGCGCCTGCAGGAAATCTGTGTTTCATATGGTAGGCGGGTTTGACGAACGCCTAGCTGTTGCCGAAGATTTGATTTTCTCCTTGAAAATGGGCAAAATCGGAAAATGCCTTGTTAACAGGAGAGCTAAGGCCTACACCTCTTTAAGGCGGGTTATGAAGAATGGACGGATGAAAAACTACTATATATATTTCAGAAACTACTTCAGAGTTTTCGTCTTGAACAAGAAGCCTTGGATACGAGATTTTCCACACACATCCGAAATCTAAAAAGTTAATTTTATTTCTTTGCAATTATCCAAAATTCTGGAAACAGTGACGCAGCTCTTTCCGACTTTGCAAAGAACCTCGCTTTTTTGAAGGCATATGCAATGAACCCAAAGCATTTTTCTATTTTGAGCCCGTATCTTGGCAAGATTTTCTGCCATTGCTCAAGTCGGAAGTAGTTTAAGTGTGTTTCATCTTCAAGTCCAAGACTTCCGCAAAGGTGAGCCCAAATCAGAGGATTAGGCAACTGAAGCAACAGGATTCCACCTTTTTTGAGGACTCTCACAATGTTTTTTAAGCAATCGTTGAAATTTGATACATGCTCTAACGTGTCTACAAGAGTTATAACATCAAATGATTCATCCTTGAAAGGAAGAAAAACCGCTGAAGCTCTTGAAATATTTCCTCTGCAGTATTCTTTCGATTTCTTGACGGCAAAGCGAGATATGTCTATCCCATAAGACTCGAAGCATTTGGAAGCCTCGTTTACGAGCAAACCATAAGCGCACCCAACGTCCAGTAGTCTGCCACTTTCCTTAAACTCTCTGATGAGCTTCAACATTTCGTTCCAATGGGGAAACCGCCTCAAATTTCCGTAGTTTCCAACCGTCCACCAATAATTGGAGTTTCTACCCTCGAAGTAAGCTTCATCATAAGCATTCTTGCTCATCTGCTCACTCTCAATGTGAAGCTCTTTCAGCTTTGACCAAATTAAATTTCCGCCTGCAATATGCATCACCCTGCTAGGTTAGGCGTTGATGGCATTATGGAACAGAATAATGGGAAATTGTAAACCCGAGATTGGCTTCACACGCTTAGAAGTCTAAAGCGACATTGCGCAGTTGAACGATAATGTGTGCTAAAATGTTAATGTAAGCTTTCAAACTTGAGCCATGCATCTTTCTCTTTTTGGATAAGCTTATTAAGGTTGCATCTCTAACATGTGAGCTATACAAGAACTGGTTTTCGTTGAGAAATCTTGTTCTTGTTGAATCAAAAAATATAGGAGTGAATAATTAGATGGCGTATAGGAGAGAGCCCAGAGAGATGCACAAGGCTACCTGTGCGGATTGCGGTCAAGAATGTGAAGTACCGTTCAAACCAGATCCGAGCAGACCAGTTTACTGCCGAGACTGCTGGGCTAAGAGACGAAGTTCAAGACCACGAAGATATTAGAAAACTATCTTCCAGCTAAACAATCGTAATACCTCGTGTTTATCATCACTTTTTTATTTTTTCTTTTTTTGAGCCTTTTTGTTTCAGTTGACTGCAAGATACGAAAATTAGAAATATTCTCTTAAGTGAGTGTTGATCTGGCTGGTCGAAAAGAAAATGGCGAGTACAGATGAAATAATGGAGCTTGCCTTAAAAATGGCTGGGCTCGATGAGGTTCCCGCTGACACGGCGATTTACATTGAAGGTAAAAGCGTCAATAAACTACTGTTTGGTATCGACGCTGGGGTTCCAGAGCTGTTGTTGGCTCGGCAATTAGGTTGTGACGCGGTGATTTCGCATCATCCTCAAGGCGGCTCAGCTCTGATAAATCTCCATAGGGTGTTTGGGCGGCATGTTCAACAGATGATTGAGGCTGGGGTGCCCTTGAAAGAAGCAGAGGAGGCAGTGCGCAAAAAACAGGTTGCGTTGGAAGTTGAAATACACTCGAGAAACTATGACCACGCAGTTTCGGTTGCTCGACTGCTAAAAATGCCCTACATGAATATTCACTTGCCACTCGACGAAATAGGTCGACAAAGAATGATGAAGCAAATCCAATCGACAACAGAGAAAACCCCCAAAACAAGAGTAGGAGATGTCGTCGCATCGTTAAATAAACTTCCAGAATTTAAGAGGGCGCAGACTGAAATCAAAATCCGTTTAGGAAAAGCTTCAAACAAAGCTGGAAAGGTTGTTGTTTCGCACGCTGCGGGAACGAACGGCGGCTACGAAGTGGCTAAGACCTATTTCAAACACGGCGTAGGTACAGTCGTCTATATTCACATCAGCTCAGCCGACCTTGAACTGCTACGAAAAGAAGGTGTCGGCAACCTTATAATCACGGGTCACATTGCCAGCGATTCTGTTGGAATCAACCCGTTCCTGTCTGCACTTGAGCAAAAAGGCATTTCAATTGTGAAAATTGGGGTAATCCAGCCTTAAGATAAGAACATGTTCTCACTTGAGTTTCCGCATAATTTCTTCAGCGAAGAGTCTTATGTCTTCCATGCTGAGAAACCCAATAGTGAATAGGCTTACGCCTTTGTCGATGTATCTTCCTAATGCTTCCACACATTGCTCAGGGGTTCCCCTGACGGGTCCAAGTCTCTTTTTGTATTCGTTTATGGTGCTTCCCACTCGCTGAGCACGCAACTTTATCTTGGCTTCGATTTCGTCTGCCGTGAAGCCTGCTATGGGGACGACGCTTATCCCCTTTTTAATGTCATTGAAATTCCTCTTAACAGTCTCACAGTGTTTTCTTAAGGCGTCTAGTTTCTGGGTCAAGATGTCTTCCGTGGGGTTAAAGGCGAGATGACTAATATCTGCATGTCTGGCAGCGATGCGCAGTGTTTTCCTTTCTCCTCCGCCCCCAACCATTATAGGAATTGGTCTCTGAACTGGAAGTGGAGAGTTTAAGGCGTTCTCAACTTGATACAATTCGCCCTTGAAGCTTGTCCGCTCGTCTGTGAACATGCTTTTGCAGATTTGTATCGTTTCTTCTAGTCCCTTCATTCGCTCCTTCACAGAAGGGAATCGTCCAGTGAAGCCTTCAAACTCTTTTTGATGCCAGCCCGCACCTATGCCAAAAACTAATCTTCCTTTAGAGATTATGTCAACTGTGGTCGCCATTTTTGCCAGAACGGTCGGCAGCCTGTAATAATAGCACGACACTAATGGTCCCAAGCGAATTTTTGTAGTGACAGCGCCTAGACCAGCCAGTGTCGTCCAACATTCTAACGGATGCTGATCTGGTCCGTCTGGTTGCATCATGTTCATGAAGTGGTCAGTGATTGTGAACAGGTCATAGCCTAATTTTTCTGCTGAAAGGCAAATGTTCTTTATCTCTTGGAAGTCTCGACCTTCTGGAGGAACATGTACTCCGAAAACTACACCTTTCAAGGACAATCATAAACCTCGCGTGGTAATTTGCAGCTTTAACCATTTACGTTTTCTTTCTTATTAGGAGCCAGTTGTTCTCCTTGAAATTAATCAAGGCGTAGTCGCCGTTTAGCCGTGAACCGTGCAGCGTGAACTCAATCATTTTGTCCGTTCTGTTCTTAAGCGTGTACGTCCCTTTGTCCCAGATTTCAACAGTTCCAGCTCCGTATTCGCCTTCGGGAATCGTGCCCTCGAAATCTATGTAGTCTAACGCGTGGTCCTCCACCTGAACCGCAAGACGGCGAATACCTGGCTGAGTCGGCGGCTCCTTGGGCACAGCCCAACTCTTTAGGACGTTGTCCATTTCTAAGCGGAAGTCATAGTGTAAATGAGTCGCTCGATGTTTTTGGATTACGAATCTGCCCGATGTAGTGGACATTATTGATTCCTCGCTTCAGCATAAGGAAGGGTTTAAATGATAAATAAATACTACTTCTGCGCCACGTTTGAAGGGCAATCCTGAGGTAGGGAAGAAAATGACGGAGAAAGTTGTGGAAGTAAATTCTCTTTTTAAGCAGTATGGTAACCTTAAGGCTGTTGACGGAATCTCCTTCGAGCTTTATGAGGGTGAGGTCTTTGCCTTCCTCGGTCCCAACGGCGCTGGAAAGACAACAACCGTTGAAATTCTCGAGTGCATTAGACCGCTTACCAGTGGCTCTGCAAAAGTGTTCAATTACAGCGTGGCCAAGAAAGAGGATGTAAAGGAAATCAAACGCAGAATCGGCGTGTTGCCACAGGACTTCAGCGCCTTGGACAAACTCACAGTTAAGGAAAACATAGACCTTATCGGTGGAATGTACGAGAAAAAACTGGACACAAACGAAGTCATAAAGCTGCTTGACCTCGAAGACAAAGCCAAAGAAAGATTCGAAAACCTGTCTGGCGGGTTAAAGCAGAGGGTCGGCGTAGCTGCAGCACTCGTGAACGACCCTCAACTAGTCTTTTTTAGACGAACCTACAACTGGGCTTGACCCCAAGGCGAGGAGAGAAGTCTGGGGCGTCATCGAGAACTTAAAGAAACTAGGCAAAACTGTGTTTTTGACCACCCATTACATGGAAGAAGCCCAGCTGCTCGCTGACCGGGTAGCTATCATAAACCAAGGAAAAATCGCTGCGATAGGTTCTCCTCAAGACTTGATCGCCAAGTATGGTGGACGGAAGATTCTCGTGTTAAGGAAGGGAAGTAGGGAATTAGCTAAGACTTTGCAAGACAGGTTTGGCAGTACTATGCTTAACCATGGCGGAGACGTAATCGTGAAGGTTGACGATGTGAAGGAGATGTGGCAGGTTCTGTCCTTATTGACCAGTATAGGTGTGGACAAAGAGGTTGAGATTCAAGCACCTACCATAGAAGACGTGTTTCTCAAAGTGGTTGGAGCAGGAATAACCGAGGAGGGTGAACTCAAATGAAACGTGCATTTATAATCTTCAAAGCAGTCACAAGGAACTGGCTGAGAAGCAAGGCAGGACTTTTCTTCAGCATAATGTTTCCAGTGCTGCTGCTCATAGTGTTCGGTGCAATCTTCAGTGGAGGTGGAACAGGAAAATCTACTCTTTTTGTCCAGAATCTTGACATAGAGACTGATGGACAGCCTTCGCAGCTTTCAACAGCTTTCGTAGAAGCATTAAACTCAACAGAAACCTTCGCAATACAAGACGTTCCTATGGATAAAGACGCCAAAACCTATGCCCGAGAAGCGCTAGGTCCACTGGGAGGAAATATTCGCATACTTGTAATCTCTGAAGGTTTCCAAGACGACATGCTAAATGGCACCCTAAAGGTTAGGATCGGAATATCTTTCAACACGACTCTAACAATGTACCGAATGTTTAATTCATCTATGACCCCTGAGAATCGGACCATAGCTGAGGCGGGCATCGCCCAGATGGGTCACTACAATGAAAACCTTACAGGGCGAAACACAACGTTGACTCTCATCTTTGATCAATCTGACCAATCCGCAAGTGTAATCGAGAACATTGTGATGAATGTGGCAAGTGCATTCAACTATGGGTTGATTGGAGCCACAACTGTTATAGAATTCCAACGGGAGTCTGTAGTTGGCAAGCACTTTGGAATGGTAGACTTCTATCTTCCTGGAATCATAGCAGCCTTCATAATGACTAACGGAATAATCGCTTTGACAAGTAACACCACTGAGTTCAAGAGAAGAGGCATAATAAAGAGACTTTCAATAACACCGCTCACCAAATTCGACTGGATAATCGGAAACGTCCTGAGCCAAACCCTCCTAAGTCTCCTGTTGACAGCAATCATGATTATGGTAGGGTGGATAGTGTTCAACCTTCAAGTCATACCAGACGCTCTGTCTATAATTTTCATATTCCTAGGCTCAATAATGTTCTCAGGTATAGGCATGGTATTGGGCGGACTCGTAAAAGATGTCGAAGCAGCCTCCGCCATTGGAAACGCCATCGCCTTCCCAATGATGTTTCTGTCGGGAACCTACTTTCCAATCGACTTCGCACCGTCATACATACAAGCTATCTCCAAAGTGCTTCCACTGACCTATTTCTCTGACGGTCTCAGATACGCCCTGATTTACAAGTACAATGAGGGTGTTTTTACAAACATGGCTGTTGTCTCGGTCCTCGCAGTTGTCTTCATAATCTTAGGCTCTGTCGTTACAAGATGGAAAGAGAAGTGAGATCTGCGAGAGTAGAAAGGGTTGAAGCTTGTCCGTTTCATTCGAGACAACAAAGAGTCATTTGGCGTTCAGATAGACAACGACAGTCTTTTAGATTTGCCGATTCTGTCCAAAACTCTGAAACATCAGTTATCGCTCACTTTAAAGAAGCTAACAGTGCCCAACCAAGAAGACTTGGAAGTCGCAGAGCGTGTAATTCAAGACTCGACTGCCGAAGAGAGAAGCAAAGCAACTCTCAAACTTGTCAGCGTGAAAATCCTTCCACCCGTTGAATCTCCGCCAAAAATAATCTGTCTCGGCCTAAATTATCGTGACCATGCTGCTGAGCAGAACGCACCTCTCCCAGAGGAGCCCATTATTTTTATGAAACCCCGCACTGCAGTCATTGGTCCCGATGAACCCATAGTCAAACCTTCCTTTGTGGAGAAGCTGGACTACGAAGCCGAGCTAGCCATAATCATTGGTAAGAAAGGCAAAAACATCAGGGCGGAAGATGCAGAAGACCACGTTTTTGGATACACATGCTTCAATGACGTTTCCGCCCGAGACATACAGTTTAAGGACAAGCAGTGGACGCGTGGAAAGAGCTTCGACACATTCGCACCTATGGGACCGTGCATAACCACAGTCGACCAGATAGGCGATACGACCAATCTGTGGATTCGCACAAGAGTCAACGGAGAACTAAGACAAAACTCTTCCACGCGCAATATGGTGTTCAACGTTTACCAAGTTGTTCACCAACTGAGTCGTGTCATGACACTGGAACCAGGCGACGTAATAGCCACGGGCACACCTGCTGGTATAGCGTTTGCCATGGAGCCTGAACCCAAGTTTCTGCAGCCTGGCGACATCGTTGAAATAGAAATAGAGAATATTGGAGTTTTGAGAAATAGAGTTGTTGCAGACTTGGCTACTTGATTCCGAGTTCGGTTAGTTTCATGTCGAAGACCTTTCTAAGCAGGAATATTGGTAGTTCACCGTTGGTTGTTATTGTGTCGTGGAAGAATTTCTCGCTGAATTTACTGCCCATTTTCTTTTTGATGTCGTCTCGCAATTTTAGGATTAGATGCTTGCCCAGTAAGTATGAAAGTGGATAAGCAGGCGTCATCGTGTATCGGCGAACCTCAGCTACAGCTGCTTCTTTAGACATTCCAGCCTCTTTCATGAGCATGTCCACAGCCTCGTCGTAACTCATTTCTCCCCGAGATAGTTTCACGTCAACGATTATTCTTACAGCTCGCCAGATTCCATCGTTCACTTTCATGAACTTGGTTTCCGCGCCTTTGATGAATCCATGTTCAGTCATCAATTCCTCGCAATAGTGTGCCCAGCCTTCAATTGTCTCGGTTCCCATCGCAAACAAGCGCACTAGCGAGCCACGGTTAGACATTGCACCCTGAAGGAAGTGCCCTGGAAAAGCTTCGTGAACCGCTGTGCCAGGAATGCTAGCATAGTTCAAATGTTTACCCAGATTCTTCAAGTCTTTCGGACGGGTTACTATGTAGATTCCCTCTTGTCGCTTGTCGAACTTGCCGGGTCCTATCAACGCGGCAAAGGGCAAGACAGGTGCCAAAAACGCAGGAGTCTCTTCAACATGAAGTTTGTCATCTGGATGAACGGTTGCGAGGTCATTTTCAATGATGAATTCTCTTGCCTTCTGCATCGATTCTTTTGTCGCCCTCAAAGCTTCCTCAAAAGTCTTAGGCGCCTTGGCTTCAATTACCTCCATCACTTCTTGAACGCTCTTTTCAGGCGCAATCAATTTAGCTAATCTAGCTCGTTCTTGTTTCAGTTCTTGAAGATACTTAACGCCTAATTTGTAGATTTCTTCGGCAGTCATGTCCAAACCACGTAAGTGTAGAAGTTTATCGAATTTTTCTTTGCCTAAAGCCCATTCAGTCTTTGTTCGTGGCAGCAGTGATTGTAACCATGCGTAATGCTCTTTCACTGGTTGCTGAAGGTTCGTCGCAGCCTTTACTAGTCGGTTGTGAAGGTCTTCGGAAATCACTCCTTTTGTGGCAGCTACAATGAACTGGAACAACCCTGGAATCTGTTGACAGCTTTCAAGCGCGACCTCTGTCCACAGTTTCACTGGTTTAGACTTTTCAAAACGTGTTCTAAACTCCTCGAGATACTTGGGAAGTTTCTCCATTCTGGCAACGATTGCGTCAACCCGCTTTTCGATTGGTGCATAGTCTCGGGTTAACATCACGAAAAAGACACCACCCACTTCGTCGAAGGCGTCCGGGTTCGTCTCCCAAGTGCGATGCTCATAGACTGAAAACTTGTCCCGTTCGTAAGCGAGTTCGATCACTTTCCAGTCGATTTTGTGGTCGTCACTGAGCTCATCATACTTCACTGTCTTCTTCATTCGGTCAACCCATTCTTTAGCCAGCTCAAGTGTTTCAAACACGTTTCTGCTGCTTCCATCGGGCATCTGCCAATCATAGGGGTCGTGTAATCCAAAAAAAGTGGCGTAGTGGGGATTTTTCTGCATTAACTTTTGAAACATTTCCATGTTGAGTTTCTCAAATTTTTCATCCGCGCTCAAGTGTTTTCACCTTGGTGAGTCTCAAACTTATGCCTACGCTTAGCTTATAACTTTTAATGAAGTTCGCCATCCATATAGAAGATAATTCCAAAAGATTCAAATTTGAACTGACTGCCTATATTAGGTGCGCATAAATTGTAGGAGAAGGAGAGAGGAACATGTATTCAATGACGTCATACACCATGAAAAACAGCATTACAGCCAGTCTGCTGATTTCGATGTTAACAATTTCCATATTGTCTATGGGCTTAGTGTTTAACAGCTTTCAGCTGGGCACTAAAACGATTTCAACTGTGACAGCGATTGAAAAGATATCGCCAACCCTTCTAGACCAAATCATGCTAACGGGAGGAGAACAAATCGACGTATTGGTGGAAACATTTGAACAATCATACACATCTGTGATATCTGACATCAGCAAGCTTGGAGGCAGTGTTCGATCTGAATTTAAGTACATCAACGGAATAGCGGCTACGCTGCCCGCAAACAGCATAATGAGCTTAGCAGACAACTTAAACATTAAGAAAATCTACTTAGATGCAATAAGATATCCATCAGGTTCAGCTCGTCAAAACAATAAGTTTGTTGATGGAACCGGCCTGAGTTATCACCCAGTGGACAAAAACGTGTTCGATCTGCGCAAACAATACAATCTTGAAACTTTTGAGAGAAACCCCATCATCGAAGTTGATCTTAGCGTACCCACAGGTGGGTTGCGTACGATTTCGTTGACACCGGAGCAGATCATGCAGGTTGACCCAACCACTTACTGGAACCCCATGGCAATGGACGCCCTTGGTGTTTGGAGAACAGGCTTCATGGGGCAGGGAAGCTTAGCTGTTATAATAGACACAGGTGTTTGGGCAAACCACTTCACGCTGAGCCCTATGCCCGGTTATCCGCCCACAGTAATTGGGGGAGTAGACCTGAGCAGCGATGTTAGCACCGCGTACGAGGGATGGAACAGAACAGACAACTATTTCCACGGTACCCATGTTGCAGGAATTTTCGCTGGACACGGAGCGATACTTGTTCATTCCAGTGATCCACTTTACAGGTCAATTTCAACTTATGCCACACCACCACAAGAAGCTTCAAGCTTTGGATATCCAGGCTACCACATAATTCCGCTGACTGGTATGGCGCCTCTGGCTCAGATATTTGCAGTCAAAGTGTTCCCACATACCGGCGCTGGAGCACCCGAATCAACAATCATAAGCGGCATCGAATATGCCATAGACCTGAAAACCAGTGGCACTTATGACGTTGACATCATAAGCATGAGCCTCGGCGGGCCAACAGTCTTTGATGGCAGAGA
>Ga0315314_1000351_pt1 | contig 55076 bp, 64 predicted proteins | sample TDP9_MG_FD_203631 | JGI IMG/M metagenome (GOLD analysis project Ga0315314, IMG submission 203631) | Freshwater sediment microbial communities from Lake Towuti, South Sulawesi, Indonesia - TDP9 | ecosystem: Environmental > Aquatic > Freshwater > Lake > Sediment | place: Indonesia: South Sulawesi... | reverse complement strand
CTGGAGCACCCGAATCAACAATCATAAGCGGCATCGAATATGCCATAGACCTGAAAACCAGTGGCACTTATGACGTTGACATCATAAGCATGAGCCTCGGCGGGCCAACAGTCTTTGATGGCAGAGACATGGAAGACATGATCGTTGATTACGCTTCTTCAGTAGGAATAACTGTGGTTTCCGCCGCAGGTAATGAGGGTCCCGCTCCCATGACCATTGGCAGCCCTGGAACAGCAGAAACCGGAATAACCGTTGCTGCAGCAGCGCATCCAGTGAACACAAGGGTGTTCTGGGACTATTATTATGGTCAACAGGGTATAGGCTGGTCTCTGTTTGTGAGCAACACCCCGCAAATCTATGCTTTCAGCAGTCGAGGTCCAACGTCTGATGGTCGAGGCAAACCCGATGTGGCGGCAACTGGAATATTCGTGCTTGCAGCTTATCACGAAGCAGACAACGAAACTACACCATGGGATGAATCACAGCAACTAGCTTTTGCATCTGGAACTTCTATGGCTACACCAGCCGTTTCCGGAGGCGCTGCTTTGCTCAACAGCTACGCAGAATATTACTTCGGCGCCGATATGGCAAGCCCAGAAGACTACAAGCAAGCGATAAAAGGCGGCGCAGTTTGGTTGCCGGGCTACGATGCCTATGACCAAGGAGCAGGTTACCTTGACGCTGCGAATGCGCTTGCGGCTCTAATCGCAGACACCAGCCTAGGAGATGTTGCGTCTCCGCTTCCGCCAACAGGCACGTTGATGGAGATCACAAACATTGGTATTGTTGGATCGGGCGTTTACACAGATTCCATTTCCCTCATGCCTGGACTCAATCGTGACTACATATTTGAGGTCACAGAAGAAACAGACTCCATAACTCTTGACATCACCAATGTTAGAACGACCGTTCGAGACCCATTTGGCATCAACACCTTCGAAGTATACATCCAAAGCGCCAAGAGAACAACATACGCATACTGGATAGAGACAGCGAATGTTTGGGGCAACGCCAAATTCGTCATAACAGATGACACAACTACATGGTCTGGAAGAGTCTCAGGCGTATACACTGACCCATACACTCGTTTAACCGTGATTGAGCCTGGCTACGTCAAGATAACAATCGAGAACGATTGGACAAGCTCTGGTCTAGTATCAGGCGACATAAAAATAACGGTAACAGAGTCCACACCACCAAGTCCCAATTTGACATATACAGGAACCATCACGCATGGCGGATGGACTTATGCCACAGGATGGATATACCCACCGCCGGGGACAAAGAAGGTCGTAATCGAACTGTGGTGGCAAAACGACTGGACTACATACCCAACAAGTGACATCGACATGTTTGTGAGATGGGGCAATGGCACAATGTACTTCTGGAATTATAACGGCGCAACCTTAAATGCTCCAGAGAGAGTCACGCTAAAAGCACCTGTCTACAGATTCTATGTTCTCTTAAATGGCTACGCTGTTTACACTGGCGTTCCAGAGCCTTGGACTGTAAAAATATACTTCTACCCCTAAAAGACAACTTAAACACTTCACAATCTCCCCTTTTTTTAGTCAAACAGAAAAATCTCGGACTCCCACATACTGAAATTTTGTTGAATCAACTCGCTTACATTTTGCACTTCGACTGCATGTTAGGGTAGTATATCGCAGATTCTTAACAAAATTTTTATTTAGAAAAGCTTCTCTCTTGCAAATGGGCCTCCACAAAGGCTTAACATCCGCACGAAGATAATCCACTAAGTCTACGTAAATCCTATTAACACTCATGAGTAGTTCGAAAATGACGTGGAGGCCTCTTCAATCATTGTCTGGAAATAAACCTTATGAGCTTTGAAACTCAATTCTATATGTGAGTTACATAAGGTGAACAACGCTTATGGGTGAGAGTGCCGCCACTGCAGGCACGCTTCAAACTTTCAAGGCTGCTGCGGACAATCCGTTAACAAGAAACGTCTTGAAGGCGCTCTCTAAACACTGCAACAAAGACGGGGGCAATCGGTTGGAGATTGCCCTTGAACTCTACGTCAGCACACGAAAAGACGCGTGTCTTTCTTGCAGACTCGCACGCAAGGTGCTGTCTCCCATTTTAGGTCTAGCCTCTCGAAGTTTCGGATTAACCGAAGAAGAATTGAAAAGCAAGTTTCAAGATCAGTACTGGCGCCGAGCCTTGGTCAACATCATAAAAGGCATCGCATGGTTTGGTGTACGGCGTCCTTATGTTCCTGGCGCTCCCTTCCAAGTGGTGTGGAACATAACTCGCGCCTGCAACCTCAAGTGTCTGCACTGTTACGAGAGCGCAGGCATCAAGGGTTCAGATGAGTTGACAACCGAGGAGGCTCTCCGCGGCATCGACATCCTCGCAGACGCAGGAGTGCTCATCCTTGCCTTTTCAGGCGGCGAACCCACAATCAGACCTGACATTCTCCAGCTTGTCAAGCGATCTGCCGACCGAGGAATGTTCACTGCGATAGCCACAAACGCTGTGATGCTCTCTTCTCGCAAAAGGGTCAAAGAGTTTAAGGAAGCTGGGCTGCGGTTTGCTCAGATAAGCCTTGACGGCATGAACCCAAAAACTCATGACTATTTCCGAGGCGTGTCTGGCACTTTTGAGAAAACAGTGCAAGGCATCAAAAACTGCGTAGCTGAAGGCTTGTTTGTTGAGATTGCTACCACAGCGACTAGGTACAATGTTAAGGAAATTCCAGCGTTAGTTGATTTTGCTGCAAAACTGGGCGTCAACTGGTTCATGCTCTACAACTTTGTGCCCACGGGACGTGGAGCCCACATTATTGAGTCAGACCTGACTCCTGACGAACGAGAGGATGTTTTGAAAACCTGCTGGAACAAGATGAAAGTTGGCGGCGTGGATGTGCTCTCCACCGCTCCTCAGTTTGCCCGTATTGCACAGGAGATTGAAACCCAACCCACACTAATTGGAGACGCCGCGGTCATCGCCTCTGCGGTTAATGAAGAAGGAACGCAAATAGTCCCAACACACTTCTACAACCCAAAACTCAGCGGCGAATTGACGCGGCTGGCTGATTTTATAGGCGGTTGCGGCGCTGGCCGATTCTATCTATCTCTTGAACCTAACGGTGACATGTTTCCATGTGTTTTCTTTCCCCATGAAGAAGCCATGAAAGTTGGCAACTTGTTCAAAGACAACTTCGAAGACATCTGGCGTCACTCTAAACTCTTTCTGCAGATAAGAGACAAAGACAAGCTTAAGGAGAATTGCGGAAGCTGCCAATACCGATACACCTGCGGCGGCTGTCGAGCCCGAGCATACAACTATTTCAAAGACATTCTAGCGCCCGACCCAGGCTGCGTGATAAACAGAGACTTCTGGAACCAGCTTAAGGTAGACCCGAAAAAAGAACGTTCTTCCAAAGAAAGCATCAAGTAAGCTGGTTAAAGGGGATAGGTTCCATCCATTCAACTTCTCTTAATGGAACTTTCCTTATTCGCCCGTTTATTGCCGCTGTGAAGTGCAGCATACTTCTGTTGGGTTCTAATCCATAGAGGTTTCGCACAGCGTTTGTTATGAGCACGTTGACGATGACTGAGCCGTCTTTGAGGTACAAGTTCACTTTACGTCCTATGTGAGATCGAGCTACGTTCAAGTCTATTCTGTGCATGGTTTTTCACCATTCTATGTCTTTTTCCGCGATTTGATTCCAGCAATGGCGACAGATTGGTAAGACCTTATCCTTGTAGTAAATGTAGACTTCGATGTTGGTGTTGTCGCATTTGCCGTTCCAAGGATTTCTACAAGACTCAGCCATATCGACGCTGACCTCCAATTCGAAGGCTGCTCAGCTTCTTTGAATTTAAAACATTCGATTGGGCAGTCAGTAATGGAGTTGAGAGACCGAGGTGAAAGTGAAACTCTAGCAATTCAATTCGGATAATCTCTGTCTCATTTCTTATTCAATTCTTTGTCGCCGCCAAGTGTTGTATGGGCATTGTCGCCAGCAGTAGAAGCTTCCTTTCATGGAGCAACCTCTACACTCGGCGCTGTTGAAGGGTCTGGGTCTTCGAGGTCTCCGAGCCAAATTTCTTTCTCTCTGATTAGAAAGATGGCTTCCAAACTAATAAATGGTTGTCGAGTGGAAAGTTTCAAAAAGCAGGTTGCGTGTCTTTTTCTTGTGTAGAGATGCGTCGTGTATGATTGAGTTTTACGATTTTGGAGAAATCACAATAGATGGCAATCGTTACACATCTGATGTCATAATTTTCCCAGAACACGTAGACGACCGCTGGTGGAGAAAGGAAGGTCATCGGTTGAGCATTGAGGACCTGAAAACAGTTTTACAAGCCCAGCCTAAGCCAGAAGTTGTCGTGGTAGGCACTGGCTACAACGGTTTTATGAAGGTGCCTGACGGCGTCAAAGAGTTTCTAAAGTCCAAGAACATTGAATTCGTTGTGGAGAACACCAGAGAAGCCTGTAAAACCTATAATCGTTTAGCCTCAACAAAAAGAGTTGTTGCCGCATTTCATTTAACATGCTAGTCAAGCAACAACTAGTAGCTTATACATTCTCCCATTGAAGTTTTAGAATGCTTTTTCCTACTTATGAAAAGAACATGCATGGTTAAGCATCCTAAGAACAATCAATACGCAAATCGGGAAAGAGAGCAAGAAATAGCTGATTCTTTCGAAGACAATCTGGGAAAATTCCGACGATTCTGCTGCTGTGATGGATGCTTGCCAGAGGATAGTTCCTGATGGAAGTGTTTGTCCATTGTAGAAAAAGATAACCTCGAATGGGTTTTTAAGTGGATTTTTATAGTATTGAGCGGATACTCCGTGATATGGTTTTCCTCCCCACATCCAGCTGTAGTCAAGGTAAGAAATGTCCCCTTGTATAGACCAAGCGGCATCAACGGGAGTCCAGCCCGTTTCTCGCAAAAGCCGAGGTTCTCTTAAATCCACAGCCCAATGGTCGTTAGCTATATTTGTGGAACTCACGACTCCGAACTGAAAATATTGAACGTAACGGCTGAAGGGAAACGGTCCCACTATGACATTACCTGCATAAAACCTTCTTATGATTGATCCGCAATTCGGCAATTCAGCTACATTGACAGGTGGAAGAGTGGCATTGAATCCAGAGGTGGAAATTGAATAGTGAACCCAGCCTTCAGAATCCCATCTCGCTGACAAAGTGATGGGTGTTTCTGACGTTATCCCACGTATCTGCCAAGTATAAGCATAGACCAATTCCTCTGTAGGCATATGTAATGGCGCGGTTTCCTCTCTGGTCTGATGCATGCCCACGTCAAGAAACAAGTCGCCTTCAGAATCTAAAACAAGCATCATGTAGAATCCGTAGTCTACGTTTCTCAGCTTGTTATCTTGGGCTTGGACAAACATGCCTCCTCCAAGCCAGCTGCCAGATGGAAAATAACTTGTGTCTGTTGAAGGAAAACTAACAGTAACAGCAGTCGCATAAACTGTTTCGCGTGTCTCGAGGTCTGGAGTATCGACATGAAAGCCAGCGACGTACGGCTGATTCGAGTTTAACTCGATGATGTGGTGATTTTCTGTCGGAATTAGCTCGATGGCGTCGGTTGCGTTAACTCTAGAAGCAACCGTCAATGAAGCGACCGATAAGAACGTTGCAAGCAGAACTAAACTGATTGTCTTCAAGGACGCGCCCTAATTGGATTAGCCAACAGGAGGCACTAAAGGGCTTCGAAAATGTTAATTACATATGTTAGCCGAAATTTGTTCTCATGGTTTCTGTATGCCCAGGATGCAGGAGAGCAATTCCAGGCGATTCAGTATACTGCCCATACTGCGGACGCGGAATCAAACCCTCCGCTTGGTCAACTCACGTATCGGTTGCAGGAGCCTTACTAATTGTTGCTACAGCGGCATCCCTAATTTTCCTCATTCTTTCAATTCAAGCCCTCTTAAACATCTATAGCTGGTATCCGCCATTGGTTGCACAAACCTGGATTGTCTACGATCAGATGCTCACTATATTCACGTTCACTGGGTCACTGTTTGGAGTCTTCGCTGCGATATTTTCATTGACTAGAAGAAGTTACAGGTGGGCAATGACCTTCGCAGTGCTCTGCACCATTTCAGGAGGCAACGCCTGGATTATTTCGCTGATTTTACCACACTCCAATGTAGTGCAATCGTTCCTCTACTATTTCCTACCTCTCCTAGCGCCGTCAATGATCGGCACAATCTTAATCTTTTTCAGAAAGGCAGAATTTAACGATAACTCGAAAAAATGATGAGAAAGTGCCAGAAAGCTTCTGTGTGATTTGGAAGATTCAGAATGGTTTATTTGAATGCCCGTGTTATTTAAGAGAAATTTGAGCTTGATCAAGGTTTCGAAATGTTTGTGAAAATGTTCACTGTTGGAATGCTGGGAACCAACTGCTTCCTCGTTGGCGACGAGAAGAGTGGTGAAGCTTTGATTATCGACCCTGGGTTGGACAGAGAATCCGAAGCGAGAACCATCATAAGAGAAATTGAAAAAAACGGGCTAAGAGTCAAGTACATAGTCAACACTCATGGGCACCCAGACCACATCGGCGGCAACATGATGCTGAAAGAATTCACAAAAGCACCCATCTTAATCCATGAATTTGCTGCTTCAATGATATCTAACCCTCCAGCAGACCGAAAACTCCACGACGGTGACCTAATCGAAGCAGGTAACATAAAACTAAGGGTTATACACACACCGGGACACAGCAAAGGAAGCATAATTCTACTCGGCGCAGACGCTGTTTTTTCAGGCGACACCCTCTTCGCCGGTTCAATCGGCAGATTTGACCTTCCAGGCGGCTCGCTTGAAGAGATACAGAACTCTCTGAAAAACAAGCTCTTGATTCTGCCTGACCATTTCAAAGTGTATCCGGGTCACGGACCAGTTTCAACGATAGGTGAAGAGAGGCGAAACAACCCCTTTCTCCAGAATTTCGACTGGGCATTGTATGAGTGATAAGGTACTCGGGGCATGAAAATCCAACGCGATTTAACAAAGACACCATTTAGCGTTGACCACTCATTGACCTGTGGACAAACCTTCAGATGGGACAAACAGGGTGACTGGTGGGTTGGGGTGGTCAATCAGACAGCCTTAAGAGTACGGCAGAAAAACAGCATCGTAGAGTTTAAAGCGTCTTCGAAAAGTTTAGGCTCAGATTTTGTGTGGCGTTATTTTCGGTTAGACGACGACTTATTGCATATTTATTCCAAAATTGTGAAAGACAAACACGTACGTGAGTCTGTTAACCAGTTTTATGGGCTTCGCCTTCTGCGACAAGAGCCTTGGGAATGCTTAATTTCCTACATATGCGCCACAAACAAGAATATTCCCGCCATCAAACAAATGATTCATAACCTTTGTAAACGGTTTGGAAAAACCCTAATGTTCGAGGGTGAAGAATTTCATACTTTCCCGACGCCTGCAGAGTTGTCGAATGCCAGCTTGAACGATCTGAGACTCTGCAAGTTAGGTTTTCGTGCGGAACGCGTTTTGGAAACCGCAAAACTCGTCAAGGAGAGCGGTTTTGATTTGGAAGCTTTGAAAACCATGCCTTACGAGAAGGCTAAAGAAGAGCTGTTGACGTTGCCTGGTGTTGGACCGAAAGTGGCTGACTGCGTTTTGCTTTTCTCGTTGGATAAGCTTGAAGCGTTTCCGATAGATGTTTGGATGAAACGCGTAATCCTCGAATATTACTCGCAGCATTTCGAACATGAGTTCGTCGAAAAAATAAAGTTTAAGAACAGTTTTTCGTCACGTGAATATCGAATTATCTGTGCTTTCGGCAGAGAATACTTCGGCGAGTATCTGGGCTACGCTCAAGAATACCTATACCACCACAAAAGATGCCAAACAAAATAGCGGTTTGCAGCTGAGAAGGTTAAACTTAAGTTTGCATAGACTCAAAAGTAGAGTGGGGGAATTTGAAAGATGTTGTTCATCACGTTGTTGCAGCCAAAAGGAAAGGGAACAGAAGCCCTCAAATACCTCAAAGAGTTGAAGGCGAAAAAGGGCATAGCAATCAAAGGCGTCTACTTCACGTACGGTCGATTTGACGGGGTTATAATGTTTGAAGCCCCAGATGAAGTCTCGGCTATGAAATTCATAATGGAGACGGGATTCGCCACACAATATACAGTTGAAACATTAATCGCAGTGTCAGCCAAAGAACTCTAAAATAAAATAAACATTACCCAATTTTTTTATCTTCATAAACAACATAATCCGCAGTTACTAGAGTAGTTGGGTTGTCCCTCACCCCGCAATTTTTCTTAAAAAGAGTAGCAGCTTTCCGTCACTGGAGCGGCGTTATCATAAACCATCGTCAAATAATATTGTTAGTATGTATGTCGATGCTTCTGTGTGGATATTGTTTGGTGATGCATTATGTTTATTTAAGCAGTTGATGATTATAGTAAGTGACTGCAACATTCGCCGATGACGTTTGTGGGTGTTGACGATGGCTAAGAAACCGAACAGAAACGAGGCGTTGGAAGCCTTAGACTTCATCATCAATGTTCTAAAGGAGCATGAGAAGGATTTAGACCGCCTCATAGGAGAATTGGCCAAGATAGCTGGAAAGTTCGGTCAAGCTGGCGAGGTTCCGAACAAGATCACAAGGGTTGAAGAACGCTTGGCATCGCTTCAATCTGAAGTCGCCAGCCTCATTAAGGAGTTGTCCTCGCCAAAAGACTTGCCTGCCTACGCTCATCGTGGACCCCCCGTCATTGTACGTTGCAAACAGTGGGACGACTTCAAAGTTCTAGCCAACGGCGCAGAAACTGTTTCGTTTCTATTTAAAGAGACCGAGAAGAGCTTTCAAGCTGATGCCTTGAAAGAGGGAAGAGTGTTAACCTACAACGGCGATTTCCCACGAGACACCAAACTTTTGAAATTCTGGTTAGCAAGAGAACTGAATGTTACTGAAGACAAGGTTTTCGAAGGCGTGTTAGCCATCGGATAACGCTTGTAATAGATGTTCGGAACGGTTTATGTCGAGAAGTAGCATTTCTGCCCACGTTGAAAGACTGCGTTATTCACCTTGTCTAGCTCCGCCCCTCTTAAACTCAATGCTCTTCCGTCCAGTTCGTACCATTCAAAGACTTCTTTCTCAACCATGAATAGAAGGAAGAACTTAAAATAATCACTACTTTATATTATTTAGGAAAGAGAGCCAGGGCAGCAGAACGTTGAGAGAAGATAAAGTTCAAAAAGCCATTCAGATGTTCCTGGAAGGGGGTCTTAATGTCAGCCCTAAAGCCATGAAGTTGCTGTCAGAAGCAAATGATCCAGAAAGCATTGCTAAAGAAATTCTTGTTGACATAGAAAAAATGAAAACCAAGCCTATCGTAATCTTGCCAGAGCACTTGAATAAGACTCTACATCCATTCTATTTGGTGACTTCTAGGGAAGAAGACTGGGACTTTGCTGAGGCTAACACCCAAAAATACACTCATGGATTGCATCCGTACCCTGCAAGAATGGTGCCTCAGATTGCTTATAGACTGATTAAACGTTTTTCAAAACCATATGATCTCATCCTTGATCCATTCTGTGGTAGTGGAACTGTGCCTACTGAAGCCAGAATTATGATGACGAGCGGAGATGCAAAAGGGGAATTACCAAGGAATGCCATTGGAAATGAAATTAACCCTTTGGCGTTATTGCTCTCCAAAGTCAAAACGACAATCTTTGATGTTATTGAGCTTGACAAGAACATATCTTTACTATTAGGCAAGGTACAGGATGGTATCTCACTTCTAAGAAGAGGAAAATACGAGATAAAAACTCCGACTGAAGAAGACTTTCCAAATCTGAGCCATTGGTTTAAAGATTATGTTGTAGAGGAACTCGCTGTAATAAGAGATTGCATTGCGATGTTCAATGATGTGGATTTTCGCAACTTTGCCAATGTTTGTTTTTCACTCACGGTTCGGAAAGTATCAAACATTTACAATGCAGGAGACACTTTCATAAAAAGATTGAAAAAAGAAGAACTTGTAAGACATAATCCCAAAGTTTTGGAAACTTTTGAGGCTATTCTTCTCGATTCAGCTAAGAAAGTAAAGACTTTTTCAAGATTATGCTCCAAAGAAGTAGAAGTGAACATTACCTTTGCCGATGCTCGCAATTTACCGATTTCTAGCAATTCTGTTGATTTAATTGTAACATCGCCTCCTTACGGTGAAGAAAGAAACACAGTATCCTACACTAGATGGTCTAAGCTATCATCACTTTGGTTGGGTTATGAGAGTTCATGGCTTCGCAATGTAGAAAAGCTCTCCTTGGGCGGAAGAGACTACGAGTCTCCTAAGATTCCTAGCAATGCATTAAGCGAAATAATGCCAGAGGTTACCCAACAAGATCCCACGCTCGCAAGGACCGCAGAATCATTTTTTGAAGACTACTATGTATGTCTTCAAGAAATGGAAAGGGTTCTAAGACCCAATCACTTTTGCTGTATCGTGATAGGCAATAGGTCGTTGAAGAAGAGAAGAATTCCCATGGATATTGTTACGAAGGAACTTGCAGAAAAAATGGGTTTTAAGCATGAAACGACTTATTACCGAAAAATTCCTACAAAGTCAATTCCATGGGTATGTGCTAAGGGAGAAACAATTGCAGGAGAAAACATTGTGGTCTTAAGAAAGGAGGATTCTTAGACGCCTAAGCCAACAGCATCAGAAGAAGCGTATCTTCTTGGATGTCTTTTTGGTAGAGGGTCAATTGCTGTCAGCAAATCGAAAACCTACAAGTTGATTTTCAGGATACCTTTTCGAGAATGCTCGCCTGTTATGGTTGACATAATAAACACCCTAATGAAAGAGCCAAAAGGACTATCATACAAGGAACTGCTGCAATTGCCCAAAATAAGAGCAAACAACATCCAAGATGTTCGAGGAATACTTGTTCGGCTCAAATATTGGCATCCTCCAGGAAAGTTAGTGGAAAGAAGGATGCTAACGAAAGAGAATGAAAAATGGAAAATAAACTTACCAAAACTTTGCAAGGAATTTCTTCAATGGCAAGATCTCTATCTTCAACGAGAAACCATAGGAATCAAGGACTTTTTGTTAAGACATCTTAAGGATACAGCAACCTTCCTTGCAACAAGTCCAGACTACACTGAGGAAATAAGTGCTTTTGGAATAACCAATCATATAATTCAGTGTGAGATTACTCCTCAGGCTTTTGAGTTCTTGAAAGCCACATATGATCTCGAGGAAGGTGATATCTATAGACACGCAAGAATACCGAAAGCTGTGTTCAATTTTGCCCCAGAGGCATTGTACGAATTCGTAAGAGGATTAGCCGATACGATTGCCACTATTGATCTGTGGCTAGATATGCCAAGAGTTCAATTTAGTGTAATCAATGACAACTGGAAACTACCTATTGAGATTTGTGCTTTATTGCAGACAAAGTTGAAAATTCCCGTGTTCTATATAGAGTGGGCTGGTAGTTATATGAACAGAGGAGGTCGAGATCATCTGGTCAAGACTTGGGTTGTAAACTTCGATGAACAACATTTTCCTGCACCACTCTATTACAATAAACGGAAACAAGAAGAATTCTTAGTGCATCTTAAAAATGAAAAATCGGAGGAGAGACTCGGAAGAACAAGAACACCTATGTTCGGCTTTTGCCCCTATGGCAGAAGAAAAAAAGATTACATGTATACATGCTTGGAGCAAGGTTGCCAGCAAATCCCAAAATCCCGAAAACTACTTGAATTTGTTGAAGAAACTAAAGGATAAAGCAACTTGAGGGTAAGAGTTGGATGAGGTACAATTGCGTTTAGAGGCTTGCGAATGGTTGAATAAGAATTTTCCAACTCGAGAATATCTGATCAAACCAATTGTATTTCATAACATGGGACTCACACTAACTGAATTTCTGAGAAAGAATTACAAAGGGAAAGAACTTGTTAGCATCCCCAAATACGATGAGCTTTCGATTCGTCCTGATGTAGTAGCATTAGCATTGATAAAGAAGAACCAAGAAAAAACGCTTAGTTGGATTATTGGAGAGTGTAAGGTTTCGCCATTGAGTTCAGCCGATCTTAGACAAGCAGTATATTACGCTAGTGTGTCAGAGGCTTATGAAGCATATTTGTTTCATGAAGGAAGTTTATCAAGGGAAGTTTTCGACTTGATAAAGGCAGGAGGGCATTCTTATATGGGAATCAACAAATGGGGAAGTCTTGTGAGAAAACGTTTAATGATAAAGATTTATGAAAATAGCAGATTCACTAAAACTCTTTATTGACAACCTTTTCCAGAGCCTAAGGTTAAGGTTATGATTCCCATGTCATACTCCCTCTTGTTTCTTCTCCAAAAAACCACATACTTCGTCAAGGAATCGTTGCACATCCTCCATCGTCATGACCCCAATTCCCTTCAAGCCTTTTTCCGCCGCATCCAATGATAAAACTGCCCAGTAAATCACGCTAAAATCTTAACAACATGGAAAAGTGCGTTTTGACAACATAGAAAGTCACTTTTGGCAACATCGAAAGTGCGCTAAACCAGCCTCAAACAGAGCAAGAAACACTATCCAAAATCAAAAACAGACGCCAAAACACAAACAGAAAAACACGCCACCCAAACAAAAAATTTTTTTCCACACCCATACTAACAGAGGCTCAACACAGAAGATTATGTTGACTTCTGTAATATTCTTCTAGAGGAAGCACTCCTTTTAGGTGTTGATTGGGCTTCTAAATCATAATGTAGCATGTGAGAAAGGAGTTTGACTCAATCTTTGTCAGCATTGGATAATCCTCGTAAACGTCGAGACCGCCTGTTCATTATGGCGGAGATATTAGAAGTCGCCATAGACGGAGCTTTAAAGACCCAGATGATGTACAGGGCTAACCTCAGCTTTGCCCAGTTGAACGAGTATTTGAAGCTGCTCTTAGACATGAAACTGCTTGAAGCGACAGAAAACGGTGAAAGAAAGGCGTACAAGACCACAGCAAAAGGCATGCGGTATCTTCAGAGCTACAGAGAAATCCGCGATCTGCTGAAGAAAGAACGAGGAGGACATGACTCGAACAACGGAAACGCTGGGGTTTTCTTGGTGAAGCGTGGTTCTCAGGTGATCTGTAACAAGGGACCGTTTTAGCTACGGGTTGTCTAGGGTTAACCTACGATAGGAGTCGAGCTGTTACGCCGTCGAATTTGACTGTTTTTACTTCGCCTGTTTTGATGTTTTGAAATTTCACTTTGTAGATTGGGGTGTAAATGACGGCGCGGTCTACTACCTCGAAGAGTTCTTTGACCACGCGTTTGATTTCTGGTGGTCTCTTAACGATTTTGTTTCGTATTATGTCGATTTCTTCGTTTGGGAGAATCTCGAGCCTTTTTGTGTTTTCTATTTCGGCTGCGAGTTTTTTAGAATGCTCTTCAGAAGGTGCAGAGGGTATGCGTTTGGGTGATACTTCTCTTCCGTCGGCTGAGAGAACAATATAGGCTTTTGCTTCGTGTATGAGGCGTTCTTCTCCCTCGATGCGTACGACTTTGCCTGGGGGTTCGGTTGAGTTTTCAGGTTTGAATGTTTGTGTGAAGAGGATTACTTCTTGGGCTTTGTCGTCTACTTTTATTGTGTATATGCGTTTTCGGTAGTAGTCTATGTGGTATTTTCCGTCGACTATTACGAATGCTTCGTAATCTTTTTCAAAAGATACTTGTTGAATCTGGTCTGGGTTGGGTTTTAAAAAGCCGAATTTTACGAATAGGCGGTCTTTGACTTTTTCTGTGGCTAGTTTGATGACTGTTGGGTCGATGAGTGTTTTGTATACTATTATTTTTCGGTCTGTTATTTTTTCGGGTATCGTTTCATGTGGAGGTGGAACCATTATGGTTTCTGTGGCCAATCATTTACACCCTAACCAGAACTGCGTGAGTTTGTTTAATAAGTCATTTATGAATTCTGAGTAAGTATTCCACCAAGACATAGGCTAGGATAGGAATGTATAGTATGAGTGCGAGAAAAAATTTTTTGGGTTGGGTGGGGTTCGATTCTGTTTGTGTTTTGGGTTTTGTTTTTGTTTTTGATTGTTGTTTCTGGTTGTGTTTGGCTCTGGTTTGGCGCACTTTCTATGTTGTCAAAGGTGACGTTCTATGTTGTTGAAAGTGACTGTTAACGATTGTTGATTTTGTGGATGTGTGTGCGTGTGACTATTTTTTCAGAAGAATGTTGTCAACAGCGCCTTATGCCTTCTTCTACTTGCTGTGGATAAGCTGTGTGCATGGTGGTGATGAGTCTTCCCATAGTGTCATCACCATCCAGTTGGCTAGGCTTCTGTTAGGTATGAATGTGGAATAGAAAAGGCTTGGGGGAATTGGGTTCATGACGATGAAGGACGTACAATGATTTCTTGACGATGTATGTGGTTTTTTGGAGAGAAACAGGAGGAGAGTATGACGTGAAACAAATGTCCCAACTCTGCTCTTGTGTCTTATCTAAATCAGTTTTTGCCATCTGTAGATTGAAACTTTTCGTGTGTTTATGTTTATTTTGCATACATGAATTTTCTAACTGTAGCTAAGAATTCTTTTGCTTTTTCTATGGAATACTTAGCGTCTGTCTCGCTGCTCTTTGTGTCCAGTCCGTATAGTGTTTCGTGTCTGTCAATTCTGAGTGTATCCAAGATGTTAACTGCGGTTTCGCTGAGTTTCCCTGTTTTCACGTGTGTTTCTCGTAGGTATTCAATTAGGCACATGTGGCTTTTTTCAACGATGCCGTCTCTGAACAAAATTGCTCTGGCTGCATGAAACATAGCGGTGTAGGCGAGGATTATTGTCGCGTCGAAAAGTCTGTGGTTTAACGCTTGTTCTGCCTGTTCAAGTTTAACTTCAGCGACCTCCAATGATCTCTGAGTCTTTGCGGAGTCGGGTCTTTCTCTTCTTAAAAGTCGTTTTTCAAAGCATTCTCTCAGTTTCAAGGGCTCACCACGGGTAAGTTACCGTTCAGAGCGATGCCGTCTATCAATATTCTTTCGTAAAAAGCCCTATCTTTCTTGGTTTTTTCTTCCCATTCCTGCAGAGTGTAAACGAGTAGGGTGATTTTTCTTTCGAGTTGTTTTTCAAACTTGGCTAGTTGTGCCTTTTCTTTTTTTCTCGATATGACTAGGAGGTCTATGTCGCTTTCTGAGTCGTCCTCGCCCCGGGCGCAGCTTCCATATAGTATGACTGAGGAGTCCGGGTAAGCCTCTTTCAAATGGTCGATTAGAGACTGTATCTTCAGTAGGAAGTGTCCGATTTTCATGAACCTGAAGGCTGAGTTCTCTGTGTTTGCTTTGAAGAGGACGAGGTTGGCTTTTTTCTGCTTTTGCAGGAATCTTTTTTCGTTGTAGAAGTCTAAGAACCTCTTTGCGGTGCTTGAACTTACGTTTGTGAGTTTGGCTATTTGCCTCAGATGGAACTCTCGGTACGGCTCGTCGAAAAACAAGCGAAGAACACGTAGACCAGGGTACAGAAAGGGGTCTTTCATAGAACAATCGTTCGATACATAGAACAACTGTTCGATATAAGAATTACGATTTGCAGCTACGCTTTGTTGGTGAGCTGGGAACTAAATTTCAGAAAAAGAAGATGATTAGCAGCTTATGTCTTCTTCTACTTGCTATGGAGAAACATGTGTGGGTTGGTGATGAATTGGACATGCGCCTTAGTGTCATCACAAGCAGTTGGCTAGGCTTCTGTTAGGTATGAATGTGGAACAGAAAAGTCAGGCTCATTATGGAAGGAACCAGAAAAACGGGGCGGAGGCAATAGGAATGCGTCAGCAAAAACGTTGGTGTTGCTGTTGTAGTGCCATTATTGCCATGGCCTTCTTTCGTTCGGCTTCCAGCATGGCATTTCTAGTCTCTTTCAAGGAATCAACATAGAAATCTTCTTGGTCTGCTGCATTCAGCCCGACGACAGAGGGTTGAAAGCCCGTGTTTGATCTAAATAGTCTCAGAAGACTGTTTTCTGATCCTCTCTTACTCAGGCTTCTTTCAATCTTCTCTTTTATCTTGAACATTCCTATCACCTCCTTCGACTATACCCTATAAGCCTTCATCGATAACAATCTGACTGAACAATCTTCAAATATACAGCGAAAAATCCTTTAAAAATTGAATATCATTCAACAACACAAAAGAAGAAGTCATGCAGGCAACTTTCAAAAGATAGGGCAAAAAGCTATTAAGAAATCGAACATTGTTCATTAATATGAAAGACATCAAACCTAAATTGATACGACTGTTCAAAGAAGGCTATTGTACACCACAGATTGCGAGAATAGCTAAGAACATAGATGAACCATCAGCTACCATCCACTATAACATAAAGAAGCTGGAACACGAAGGAGCAATAAAAACCTACAAAGCTGTTTTTGACTACAAGAAAATAAGTGAAGGGTTCTGTGCATTTGTTCTTGTAGCGCTGTCATCTGATGAATACGCTGATCCCGAAAGAATTGCAAACAACATGGCTAAACATAAAGAGGTTGAAAGTGTGGATATCCTTGCTGGAGATTGGGAGTTGATTCTTAAAGTCAGAACAAGTGACCAAGATAAATACTTTGAGTTCTTGAAGAAAGTTATTTCAGGGGAAAAAGCTATTGAAAAGACCAATTCAATAATTTCCCTGAAGCAGATCAAAACCGAGTTTGTCTTGCTTTAGCTGATGAATGAAAAGAAGCATTTGTTCACAAACCAAAGGTGATAGCCAACACAAATAAAAAGCAGTTCTTCTGTGCTTTTGGAATGCACGATTATTTGTATTCAATGAGAACAGTGAAGAAATTGGATAAGGAAACCTACAAGGGTATTTCACGGACGAATTCGTCATAGTGCGTCTTCATGTCTATGAGGCTTCGCCATTTCTGATAGAACTTTGCTCCCTTAGCGTCCTTCCCAACGAACGCTAAGAGCTTGTCCCATGCGGCGAAGTCTTTAAACTCCATATGCAGTTGATATGTCCTCCGATTGGCACCGACCAAGTGGTGGCAATAGAGTTTCGAGGCTCCAAATCCTTCTATTTTCATATTTGAATACTCCTTCAACAACTTGACAAGCTCTTCCTCGCTGACGCCCTCCTTCAAGTTGAAGCACATAATCCACAGGGGCATTCTCTCACCTCCTCTCTTCATTTTGATTCAACAGACTATAACGTATTCATTCCAAGTTGCATTAATACCTTAAACTCGTCCTCAAAGCGGTCTACTAATGTCTTAGCGCCCACGCCGCCCACATCGCAGCGATAAAGCCGCCTGCAATCAACGTCGAAGCTAGAAATATAGCGATGTTTTGCCAAAAGCTGTAGTTGCCAGCGTAGAAAGCAAGGAACAGAATTAAGAAGACAAGCCAGCCAATTCCAACTATGATTGTGGCGGTAACTCTAGACCATAATCCATCCTTGTTCATGGTTTCGTCTCTGTCATCCAACAAATATAAGATTAATGGTTTTATGTAGTCAAGAGTGGGTTAGCCCATCTTGAACCCCAAGAAGAATGCAAGCCCGAAGGCGCCTGCGAAGGGCAAGTGCGCAATAATCGGGGCTATCCATTCTGCTGCTTGACCCGTGAGACCCAGCGCGCCTGACACAGAGTCTCCCAATGCGCTGTAATTAATCGAAATTATGCCCTTGTAACCCAAGTAGACAAGCGCTAAAATGAAGAGCCCAATTATCACAGCCACAATCTTCATAAACTTCTTCAAGGCGTAGCCCGCGATGAAACCGCCGACTCCACCAATCCCCAATTGATAGCCAAGTGGTGGGAGAGCACTCATTCATTCAACCTCTCCTCATAGATTCAACCCAGACAACTTTTATGTCTTGTGGAATCCTGCTACAAAAAATTCATTTTTGCTACCTGCTCAGCCAACCCGTAACTTGAAGGCGGAATGAGCATAGAAATCAGAACAAGTCTTTCCGAGCCGTTATTCCAACCGTGAAAACTTCCGGCCCCAGCCTTGACGAAGCTTCCTTCCTCGATTGAAACGGTTTCCTCCCCAACAGTAAATTCTGCTTTTCCACGCACCACATAGAAAACCTCGTCCCCTTCCGGATGTTCGTGAAAGGCCACGCTTTGACCGGGTTCAAAACACAACAAGCGTAAAAGCCCATTAGTGTTTGGAATAGGCACTTTCATGTACTTAGCCAAAGAAAACTCCGCCAGCGAATTTATTTTCAAAACCTCCATTTTTCCGTTCCTCCTCAGAGTTTACTATCGCATTGATTTCTGTTACTTTAAAGCTTGCTCACAAACAGTTTAAATTCCGATGCAGCGCAGTTTTATGACATAACACAAAAAACAAAAATTGTTCGGAGTTGACAAAAAATGGTCGAATTGTTTGAAATCTACCTCCTAAACCTCACAGTGACGCTTGGAATGTTTATAGTGCTCATCTTCCGCGCTTGGCTAGAACTAAAACACTTCCAAATCCTCTGGAAAGAGGCGGAATGGAGAAAAACCTACGAAGTAGTAGGAAGAATCTTAAAAGCGGAAAAAGACCTCTTCAAAAGCGCCGAAGGCGGCGACGAACTCTACAAAATCCTCACACAAATGTTCAAAGTCGAAGAACAAACATAAACTAGGACGCCGCTGCCGCTACCGGTATCTCCTCTTCCTCAACCCTTACCTTCCGCGGTTTAGGCTTAGGCTCAGTCTTCACTGGAATCGGAACTCCTTCAGTTCTTAACGCAAGGATATTTGAAACCGTCTCCTCAATCCTAGCGTTGTAGTCCATCCACTTCTGAATCTGAGTTATCAAAGCCTTAGTCATCAAAACCACAATCATAGTCATGACTCCCAAAGACAGAATGACTGCGCCGTATCCAGTGTACGTGGGGATGAGGAGCAGAGAAAACCCACTACTCAACATAATAATGCCCACGATCAGCCCTGTCCAATAGGCCTCGCCTTCATCCATTACATTTTCACCATTCTAATTTGAAATCTGAACATGAACTATTTAATCCCTATGAATCCAAAATCAAGACCAACCATCATTAACCCAAAACCAATTCGACATCAGCTTTTTCGGTCTGTTCGACTTCTCGAACCCATATCGGCTGAGAGGCTTAGTCAAGTGGCGTTGCGAACGAGGCGAAGTAACATAGACTCCTTTCCGCAAGCCCCTGCTCTCCTCCCTACTTAATTTCCTAAGTTTTGTGGAACGGAAACCACACTTGTCGCATCTGAAGCCTTTCCCCGCACCCATCGACTCCATGCGCCTACCACAGTGAGGACACAAGGGATTCCTTAAAACAATCCTAGGCGCCAACTCAAGAACACGCATCTTCTCCAGATTTATCGTCATAGGTCTCTTTTTGGAAGCCGGGCGAACGCCACCACCCACTTCAACAACGTCCCCTTCAAGCAGTTGCCTAGCAGCTTTCCGCAGTTCTCCCGTAGGCTCATACGCAGCACAATCAACCTGCCCAGCCTCATCACTAATCGTGAAGAAAACATGGCGTCTCGGAACAATCCACGGCGCCTTCGACACACTGCCCTTCACAACAACAGGGTTAAAAGGGCACACATCGCTAATGGACGCAACCTTCATCAGATGAGCGTCAGTGCCATGATTCGTTCTAAAAATCGTCCACCGCTCAACCGGCTCCAGTGAATGAACCAGCCCATGAGCACGCTTGACCACACCAGCTGTTTCACCTCGGATACCGTAAAGTATCGGGTCGAGTCCATGAGGCGTAATCAAAATCCGCCCAGTCTCAGAGTCTACGTTATTGAATGTTTGAGGCTCTGTCTTCTCGCTCATTTTGAACACTGAATCAGCATCGAGTCTACGTGAAGTGCCACGGTTTGAGGGCGTTCTGTAAGCGATGAGTTCGTACGTGTGGTCGCCCATCAAAGTTTCTCCGACGGCTGCTAACGCCCCAATAATTCCTCTTCCTGTTTTGAAGCCGACCGCCTCAGCCTTAAACGCTTCAATCAGCTTCATCGCATCTTTCATTTTGACTATGCCTTGAATGGTTTCCTTAGCGAAGAACCGCAACTCTTCTGGAATGACGCCGCCAACGAAGAAGACGACGCCTGGCTCAGTGCCCACATACTCTAGGTCGCTGTTTTTCTCAACAATGTCCAAGGCTGTTTCCTTGATTCCTTCAACTTGGTCCTCATCACAGTTGAACCTTAGGCAGAGAGCGCCGTTTCCACGGGTTTTCCAGGGCACATTGGGGTTCAACCGAACAAGGTTGGGGTAATCAATGAAGGAGACGCCTAACTTGTAGAGTCTTTCAACTAGGAGAGAGGCTACGTACGTGGTGCAACCCATTCTAGGCGAATCAGTGTCATCCACCCCAACGTGCATCGTAATCATTAGACACACAACTCAACACGTCAAGATTAGTCTCGGATAATAAGAACCTTAGTGTCTAAGTAAGAGGAACGCCAAAATGTCCTTTTTCAAGCGCAAACAGAATAAACTATCCTCTTTTCACGCGCAATGGTTTATAATAAAAAATGGAGGTTCGGAGGTTATGGGCTTTCAACAACGATCATTGTCAGTGTGGAGCGAACCTTGTTCAAGCGGCGCACGTGCCATGTGACAACGTCTTTCAGTTTATCCATTGTGTCAGCCTTTATCTTGGCGACTACGTCGTAGACTCCGTAGACAACGTAGGCTTCGACCACGCCCTCCACTTTCTTCAGTTCCTTGAGCACTTCTTCCTCTGAACCAATCTCAGCGTTGACTAGCACAAAAGCCATAGGCATAGTTGCTTTAACACTCCTCCATTGTTTGCTTACACAGTTGTATACTATAACCTAAAATATTTTGCCATACAACCCTAGTGTCAGATGCGAAGGCGGTGACTTGGCCTTGTCAATTACAAGCCGAGGAATGCGTGCGTTAGAAGCGAATTCAGAATATTACGGTGTGTCCAGGCTGCAGCTCATGGAAAACGCTGGAAAAAGCATAGCAGACGAAATCGCTGCTCGATTCAAGCCACCCAAAACAAAGGTGACGGTCTTCTGTGGTTTAGGTGGAAACGGAGGCGACGGCTTCGTGGCTGCTAGGCACCTTCTTAACCAAGGCTTTGATGTTGAGGTGGTGCTGGCTGGAAAATCAACCGATATTAGTGACAAGGAAGCCCAAACTAACTGGAACGCGTTAATAAGCCTGAAAGATTACCTGACGGTACATGAAGTTTATGACTCATCCTTAATCCCAGACGTGAAGGCAGATGTTGTAGTCGATGCTTTGCTGGGAATTGGTTTAAAAGGAACCCCGAGACCCCCAATCCGTCAATTAGTGAACAAAATTAACGAGTTAAAATCATTCTGCGTGGCGGTTGATGTGCCAACAGGCATCGACTCGGATTCTGGAGAAGTCTTGGAAGAAGCCGTGAAAGCTGATCTCACAATTACATTCCACAAGGCAAAACCAGGGTTGGAGAAAGCTCGAAAATACACAGGCGAAGTAGTTGTCAGAGACTTTGGGCTGCCCGTACAGTTTGAACGGTTTGCTGGACCAGGAGACGTGCAAATGGTCGCTAAACAGCGCCCACCTGAAGCGCACAAAGGCGATTTTGGCAGACTGCTCGCGATTGGTGGAAGCGAAGTTTTTTCAGGCGCACCCGTACTCGTGGCTTCTGCCGCCTATCGGACTGGTGTGGATTTGGTTCACATTGCAGCTCCAGCAAAAACTGCTTACGCCATATCTTCAATGTCACCAGACCTAATCACAATCAAATTGGAAGGCGATCACCTTAACCCGCGCAATGTAGCCTCGCTTGGTCCGTATTTGGAGAAGTCTACGGCTGTCGCTCTGGGTCCAGGTTTAGGGTTACACAAGGATACTAAAGAATTCGTAAAAGACTTTGTTGGGCTTGTCGAGGATAGGCAGATTCCTTTGCTTCTCGACGCAGATGGGCTCAAAGCTTTCACGGATTTTAAACATCAGGTGAAGTCGCCTATGGTTTTGACTCCACACTCTGGAGAATACAAGATTCTTACTGGAAAAGAAGCGCCAGAAGAGTTAGTGGATAGAGCCGCAGACGTGGAGAAAACCGCGGCTGAATTGGGCGCCGTGGTCTTGTTGAAGGGGCACACAGACGTGATTTCTGACGGAAAACGAGTAAAATTCAATTTTACAGGCAATCCAGGGATGACTGTTGGAGGCACGGGCGATGTGCTCTCGGGTGTTGTTGCCGCTTTTCTTGCGCAGGGCGTTGACCCGTTTGAAGCTGCTGTTGCAGGGGCTTTCGTTAACGGTGCGGCTGGAGACTTTGTTGCCTCAGTGAAGGGTTTTCACATGGTCGCCACTGATTTGCTCGACTGGATTCCCTGTGTTATGGATGATCCGATGTCGCATTTGAAGGTGCGAAAGGCACGGTGACTTTGTCGTCTCGCCCAGTGCGAATAGTTGTTTACCATGCTAGGCAGTGTGATCCCAGAAAGTGTTCTGCTCTGAAGTTGAAGCGTCACGGTCTTGTTCGCATCGTCTATAAGCTTAGGTTTCTGCCTCGTGGAGCCATAGTTCTCAATCCGTTTTCTGAGAGGGCGTTTTCACCCGCTGACAGAGAACGTATCATAAGAAATGGTCTGGTAGCCTTAGATTACAGTTGGAAATGCACTGAAAGAGCCAGGCTGATTCCGTTGGTCGGTGAGTCAAGAAGCCTGCCTTATCTTGTTGCGGCTAATCCCGTGAATTATGGGACTCCGACCAAGCTGAGCACGGTTGAAGCCTTAGCAGCTGCGCTTTACATCGAGGGCTTCGTTGAGGAAGCGGAGAGGCTTCTTTCAAAGTTCAAGTGGGGACCAGAATTTATAAGGTTAAATAAGAGGTTTTTGGACGCTTACGCAAAGGCTGAAAACAGCACTGAGGTTGTTGAGCTTCAGAAAAAGTTCATGGCATAGTTTCCTTTTCGCCTTTTTGAAACACGTTAAACTTAACTTTCAAACGAGTGTTATACATAGTCGGGGAGTTTGAGAGGTTGCAGAGCAAGCATTTTAGGATATGCATGATTGTTAGCTGTAATCATAAGTGTCAGAAATCTGTGAATGAATGCCTACAATGCTTGAGGAGCCGCATTGAGAATAGAGGAGTGCACAGCGACGAAAAAATGAGAGTCATCCAAGCTTGGGGGTACGAAGTCTAGCTCGATTCTTTTTGTTTTATGCTGGGTTTTGTTAATAATTGAAGAGAAATGCGCGCGCATGGAGCTCTATCATTTAGAAAATGGAAAATATGCATGTGCGTGAGGGGCTAGGTTGGCGTTTTCGTCTGCTCTGTTTAGCTCCTTTATTTCTTGGCTTCGATTTCCTGCCAGTTTTTCATGACTGCTCCCATGGTTTTTTGGTATTCGTTGACTGGGCTGAATTCAATTAGTTCTGTGCCCTTGGTTACTTTTGCGGTGTGTCCAGGCGCAATGTAGTAGGCTTCTCCTTCCTTGATTGTTTCTTCGTGGTCTTTGTAGCGGACGATTATCTTGCCTTTGAAGACGTAGCCCCAGTGTGGGCATTGGTCGAGGTTGTCGGGTAAGCCTTTCAGGAACGGTGTGATGTCTGCGTCTGCGAGTGCTTTTTCGAATGAGATGTTGAACCCGCCCCATTGGGTTGCGGCTGCTTGGTATATTTCGCCCATTCTTTCCAGTTTGAGTTGACCTTTTGAAGCGTGGGTCTTGGTCAGGGTTTGAGTTTCCATTATGTTTCACCTCCTCTTTCTTTTGTGACCTACTGCTACATTATTTTCCGAAGAGACATAAGTTGGACGTCTACACGTGATTGCAGGTTGAACCGTTTGTACACTTGTTACGTTTTTTGTGTGGGCAGCAATAATTTAAGGAAAATGCTATAGTAGCAATTAGTGAAGAGGTAGTGAGGTGTTAGGAGGTGAAATTGTGTCTGGGGAGAAGAGGTGTCCAAAATGTGGAGAGATATTGCAGACAAGGCAAGTGAAAATAAAATTGAAGAAGTCGCCTGAAGAAGAAATCGATGATACCATATATGTGTGTCCAAGTTGTGAGGGAGCTTTCATACCTTACTCCATCTTTGGAGTGCATCAATAATTTACGTAGCAGTATTGAGGCTTAGTGTGCTGGTCATAACCGTTGTTCTGCTGTGTGCGTGGTGGTAGTGGCAAATTGCTCCTAGTGTCATCAACAAGTGCATGTTACTCTCTGCGGCTGTGAAAAATTTGTGTGCTGTTAGTGATGACTACGCTTTAGGTGACACTAACAAGTTCATTGTTGTGTCGTTGGCTGAAATCAGTTTAGAAGAAGAGAACACAGCACTGAGGTGCTTGAGTTCTCTGTGCTTTATTGGGTTGCTGGAGAATGGCTGGAAGATATAAGGAAAAAAGAGTGTTATTGTGTGTTCAAGCTGTTTTTGAAGCTGATTGTTGGTCTCTTTTCTTCATTTCGCCGTAAAGGTATTCAATAGCTTGATATACGTGTGGCTTACCAAGTCGCCTTTCTTCTTCTTCAAACAGAGGCTTGTATTTTTCCCAGACTTCTGTTACAGTTGATCCAAAAAAGTCTTGGACAAGTCCGACATCTATGAGCTTTCTGCGTAAGAGAATTCCCACCTGATCCAAGATCACCAACACCATGTTTAGCTCCACATATCCATACTTTTTCCTATACTCAAGGAGGTCTGTTGTGATTTTTCTGGTTGAAAATTTTTCCCAAGCCTCCAAGTATTCTCTTGATTTCACGGACGAATACAGACTGTTAACGATGTCTGTTTGTCTTGTTCTGACCAAGTCTCGCAGTTGAAGGACAGTGAAGACAACACCTATTATCACACCTACAGCTGCCACTATTGCTGAAATAGATGCTATATCCAATATTCTATCACCTAAAGGAGAAGATTGGATGAAGCGAGCTTAAAAGTTCTAGTAGATTAATAGTTTCGTCTATACTTGGTATTCCTATTCAATGAAACAATTAGTGAATGCCTGCATGAGAGTGTGTTAGTATCCATTGGTTCAATAGAAGGACTTTTCTGTTTCTGATAAATACTTAAAGTGTAAAGGCTTCAAAACTTCTTTTCCACGAAGGTTCACAAGGACAGACTGGATATCGTCAGCTAGATCTCCCATTTCAAGTCTGAATTTTCTGAACCATTCATCATAGTCTGCGTAGTTTTTGAAAACTGCAATATTGAAGGCATCCATTCCCATTCCTCGACTTGCAGCTGCCATAATGATGTTGGGCTGGTTCATAAGCCACTTCAATGCTCTTTCTCTAACATCCTGATACTTTCCTTTCGTGGCTACAATTGGTCTTATCTTCGCAAAAGTGATTACCATCAGTTCATATCCAAGCTTTTCCCATTTTGGAACAAAAGTGTAACTTTCAATTAATTCCTTTTCCAACATTTTCCTTCTTCGGGTAATGGTCGCTTGAGAAACACCGAGTTTCTTGCCTAGGTGCCTATCACTTTGCTTAGAGTTTTGGAACAACTCAAAAACAATCTTACGGTCAATATCCTTCAGTTCAACCATATTGCATCACTAATTTGGTCACACTGGGTCAGCTTTATAACTTGCGGAAGAACTTTCAACCCATCTGCTATTCCATCCCACGTTGCATTAAAATTTATAAAAAAGGCTTCTACTTTGTCCAAGAACTTCGTCTAAAATGGAAGATTTTTCCATAAAGTATTATAGCAATTAATCACTATATGTAAATGGAAGGTTAGACGAACTTTAAAGAGAGAAAGGAGTTCGAGAAGAAAATTCTTCTTTTTTCTAACCTCCCATTCAGTTGGCATTAAAATCGTTATATACATAAAAAATTTTCTATACAATTGCATATAAAATCTAAGGAGAAAACCTCTATGTCAAACATTTTTTTCATAGATGGAGTTCAGTTCTAGGTGGGTGGTGTGCTGGACATAACCCGCCTTTTGTTTAATTGAAATACTATTAGAGTTGTTAGAATCCTTAGCTTGTTCTTGTGTTGTTACTTGCTCTTTGTTTTCTTTCTTTGTTTTTGTTTCACTAGACATCTTTCTTATCTCCAAGTCGGTACTCCATAATAGATATAGTTTGTCTTATAGACTTTTGCATTTCATGACAAATATCTATTTTCATATCCCAGATTTCAACAAATGAACAGAAACACGATTGAGTAAGATAAGAAAAGGGCATTAGGTGTTTGTTTATGCTAGGTATTCGTATTCCACGAGTAATGCAGTGTCTGTTTTATGCCATGAGATAGACGGAACAACTCATATATGTTGTCCAGGCAGCGTTGTTCATGACATTTATGGCTACATATTGATTCGGGACGTCATAGGTTCTTACAAGGTGTAGACTGAAATTATCAACATGATCCATCGTCCAATCCTCGGAGCCATCATAAGCGAAGAGGGTGTATGCATTCGATGTCACGCTCATTTTGATTAGGACAGTGACTTTTGAATAGCCGTCTGTGGGGATAAAGCCAGATGTCCAGACTATTTCAGGAAGAAGCTCGACTTGTTCAGCTACTTTGATTAGCTTTGTGGCGTGCTTAACTATTGTTACGTTTTTTGTTGGGTCTCCTTCTGTTCCGAATTTTATTGCTGCCGTTGCTATGTCTCTAATGTCGATTTTTCCATCTTCATTGTAGTCTACCCAAGGGTCATATTCTTTGACACTTTGTTGACTTGATAATGGAGTGAAAGCTATAGTCAGTAGAGCCATAGCCAACAGAGTAGCTATCACGAACTGTTTTCCATTCACAATTATCACCTCCCCTCTCCTAAAATGCTAAACAATATCACCTTAGGTTACATTAAAGATTTAAGGAGAAAACTTCTATGCCAAACATTGTTTCATAGACGGAGTGCGGTTCTAGAGGGTTGGTGTGCTGGACATAACCCGCCTTTTGTTTAATTGACGGCATTTGGCTCAACGGGCTACCCGCGCCTCGCGCAGACAGCTCCAAGGCGTCTATTTGCCCTTTCACCTCGCAGGACAGCCGTTTCACCGTTTCACACCCGACTTTCTCCACAACTTAGCCATTGTGTCATCGTTCATCCGTGCAGGTGGACGTTTCGTTTCTGCACTGTTGCCAAGGTTCTCACCCTACATCCTATCTGGATGTTGCGAAGTCTGCGTGGTGGGCGGAGTTTCCTCACGCTCAAGGAGCGCGACAGCCGTCCGCCAGCTCACCAACCCAATAATAAATGAGAGGTAGCTTTGAGATAAGAATTTTGATTGTAAGGCTTTGATTAGAAAGCGATATATTATTGTTCAGTGTCTGCTAGGTTTCATGAATCTTTGGAGCGACATACCCGCCGGCGACAACCCTCCAAGCTTAGTGAATGTTGTTGTTGAGGTTGTGAGCGGGTCAAGAGACAAATACGAATACAAGATAGAATGGGAAGCCCTAGTCCTCGACCGAGTTCTGCATTCATCTGTTGTTTTTCCAGTTGAGTACGGGTTTATTCCTCAAACATGGTTCAACGACAACGACCCATTAGACATCATGGTTCTAAGCTACGAGCCGTTAGAAGTAGGTTGCATCGTCAAAGCACGAGTCATCGGCGTCCTAATCATGGAAGACGAAGAAGGAGAAGACCCAAAAATCCTCTCCGTGCCCGTGAACGACCCACGGTTCAACGGAATCAACGACCTCAACGATGTTCATCCCCACAAACTTCGTGAGGTTCAAGAGTTCTTCGAAGTGTACAAGCGGTTAGAACCCAAGAAATGGGTGAAATTCAAGGCTTGGAAAAACGCTGAAGAAGCCAAAAAAATAGTTAACTACGCCACAAATCTCTACAAACAAAAGAAGGCTTCAGAGCACACAAAATAAAACAAGTACTTCAATCGGTGACAGAGTAAACAGCCCTTCCACCAACTATAGTCATCTCAACTCTTATGTCTCTGATTCTTTCAGGTCTGACCTCGAATGGATTGTGAGACAAAACTGTCAAGTCAGCAAACTTGCCAACTTCGATAGAGCCTTTAACGTTTTCTTCAAACGACAGATATGCCGCATTGATTGTGTAGGCTTCAAGTGCTTCCTCCATCGAAATGCGCTCCTCGGGAAACGTCTTCCTCATCACAGCAGCCCAAATGCCCAAAAGCGGACTCAAAGGCTCAGCTGGCGCATCAGAGCTTGCAGCCACCCGAATTCCGCTTTTTAAAAGTGATTTGAACGGATACGTCCAACGGGCTCTTTCCTGTCCCAAACGGTCGCATACCCAGAAATCCGACACCGAAAAGTGGGGCTGTATACAAACCAACAAGTCAAGCGCCCGAATCTGTTCAATCAAACGCGGGTTCAAAACCGAAACATGTTCCAGACGGTGCCTATGATCTCTAATGTCTGCTGTGCTCAAGGCTTTGAAAGCCTTTAACGTTTCACCTACCGCCAAGTCTCCTATGGCGTGAATCGCAACCTGAAAACCTGCACTATCGCATGTCTTTATCATAGTTTTTAGTTCGTCTGGGCTATGATTAAGTGTGCCTCGAGTTGAAGGTTCATCAGTATACGGTTCTTTCAACGCTGCTGTTCGAGCTCCAAGCGAGCCGTCGGCGAAGATTTTTACACAGCCAAGTTTCAAAAATGGGTCGTTAAGTTTCTTGTCTTTGAAGCTGTCAAAGTCTTCAATTGGAACCACCAAGTTCACTCTGAGAGGCAGCTGATTCCTTTCCTTTAGCTTCTGAAGAGCATAAATCTCGTTGGGTTTATAGGCGAACCAGTGAACGCTAGTTAACCCCGCTTCAACTGCTTTCCCACAAGCCAAACTGCAGGCTTTGAGTAGTTCCTTCTCGCTTGGTTCAGGCAGGTTCCACACCATGTCGTTTGCTTTTTCACGTAAAACGCCTGTTGGCTCGCCTGTTTGTGGGTCTTTATCGATCAATTCACCCCAAGAAACGGCTGTCTTCTTGTCTATTTCGGCGATTTCCAAGGCTTTGCTGTTTGCCACTCCCATGTGTCCGCAGACTCGGTTGAGAAGAACAGGGTTGTCTGGTGCAACTTTGTCTAAATCCCATCGTGTTGGAAAACGCTTCTCTCTGAGTCGGTCTTGGTCCCATCCTCGACCTAGAATCCACTTTCCCATCTCTGTTTCTTGCACCTTTACCTGTAGCCTACGCTGAATCTCTCTGATTGATGAAACTCCTCTCAAATCCAACCATGGAAAAGGATGCGCCAACGCAAACATGTGAGCATGCGCATCGATGAAGCCTGGAACAACAGTCTTTCCATGTAAGTCAATGATTTTTGTGCTCCTGCCAACTAACCGCTTGACATGTGTGTTTGCACCTACTTCGATGATTTTTCCATTCTTGATTGCAACCCCTTGAGCCTTGGTTTCCTCTTTACTCATCGTAATTACGTTGGCGTTAATCAAAACCATGTCTGCGTTCATTTTGCTCAACTTTCTGTCTCTCTTCAGGGATATTTGTAACTTATCAAAGTCTGATGAGAAGCAGGGGTTGGGCACGTAAGTCTTTCGCTAAATCTTCTGTGAAAGATAATTAGAGAGCAACGAGCAGAGCCAAAAAAGGTTTAAACCCAGTTCTGCCCAGCCTTACGCTGCAAAATTATTCTTTTCTCATAATTGCGTCTAGAACGCACTCTAGGTGCGGGTTTAGTCTTCTCAGTAGGCGCAATCTTCGGAGTCTGGGAACGAACCTTTCCCGCTTTCGAAAGGCTTCCGTGCGTGGGCATTTCTTCATTCCTCGGTTTAATCAGTCTGGAAGCGTTCTTTTAAGGATTTCTTCTCTCAACCAATGTCCTTTATGGATAATGGAAAATCCAATATCGGATTCTTCAACACCTTTATGACGCCATTTGTGAGAATGTTTTTCTTAACCTCAGAGTTTTCAAAAAGTTCGACATCGCCATCCGCGACCACCGATAACCCAACATACACTTTTTCACCTAGCCTAACCGAACCTTCAGCATGCACTGAGCCTCCGATCACAGCGTCATCTTGTATGTTTACGTTTTTGTTAGAGACTAGATTGCCTCTCACAACCACAGCATTTCCAACAGACACGTCTCCTTTAGCCTTTACACTGCCATGAAAAACGCAACTGTCGCCCACAGTTAGGGCGCCTTCAACCACAATGTTGTCTGAAACCTCAAGGTTAGGCGGAAAAGCTGCGTCTCCGAAAATGCGTATAGTGTCCTCACCAACTCTGCATATTTTCAGCCCAACCTTTTCTAAAAAGTCTTGAAGATCTTTTGGAGCTTTTGGGTTGTCAACTGAACGTGGCTTGGAGGTTGGAGCCAGTTTGGAGCTAGACCGCATTATCTTTTGTAATGGCGTTTTCAACATTCTTCGAGGTCCTTTGTCTTTCGGCTTTAGAATTTCGATGATTGGAGGCAAAAATACCAGAACAAAAAAGAATAAGGCGGATATTAGTAGAAGCAGAGTTAGAAGAAGCGGGTCTAAAAACACTTAGGTTGTCCTCCGTTATGGAGTGTTTTCGCCCAACCGTGAACGTTGTTGCGAAGAATTTTATGGTACGCAAGGTCGAGTAGAGCCTTGAAGCATATAATCGTGTTAAAAACAAAAGACAATAACAAAACTGGAATTAACCAGCTTATTCGCACTCTTCGGTCAAGATAGATGCCTACACCTACTTCAAAGAACAAAGCAAAGTTACCAACGCTGCTATAAACAAAAACGGGAAGCAAAGTCCAAAAAGATTCGAACCAGTCAGCTGGCCAGAGAAAGAATATTGCCGCTCCCAAAAGCCAAGACAAACCCGCGAGAATGGGGACGAAATACACGTTTAACAGCAACAAGCCATCAAGTTTCTCTCGCAAACGCAGGTTTCTGCTCTTCAAAAGGGGCCAAGAATGCTTGAAAAAACATTGCATGTGACCCTTAGCCCAACGATGCCTTTGTCGCCAATAAGACCTCCAATTCTCAACTGCTTCTTCGTAACATTCAGCCTCGTTGACATATCGAATCTTATAACCAGCCAAATAGACGCGGAAAGTTAGGTCGGTGTCTTCAGCCAGCACATTTGTGTCCCAGCCTCCCAAGAATTGAATCAAATCGCGTCTGAAACCGCCAACGGTTCCCCCATACTGTGGAATCAGTCCGAGGTCGTCTCTGGCTAACTGGTCAACGCGGTAGCCTCCAATTCGTTCTAGAGTGACAAGTCTTGAAACTAGGGTTGCGTGCTCGTTGAGAACAGTGACTCTACCTTGAACCGCGCCCACTTCTGGGTCAACAAAATGCGCTGTCAGTTTCTCTATGATGTCGATTTGAGGATAGTAATCGGCGTCGAAACAAATCAGAATCTCGCCTTTAGCGTGTTCAAGCGCCTCGTTGAGCGCGCTTGATTTGCCTTTTCCACCAACACTTGAGCCTCTGTGGACAACCTTAATGTAATTATATGTCTTCGAAAACTCTTGGGCAATTCTACCCGTGCTATCTGTTGACGCATCATCTATCACAACAACCTCAATCTTATCTTTCGGATACGTGAACTCTGAAATCCTGTGCAGAAGTCTGCCCAAAACTGCCTCTTCGTTTCGAGCCGGTATCAAAATCGAAACCATTGGTCTATAACTCAGACCATGCAAGGTAAAATGCGGCTGTCCCCTTCGATAATACAAGGCAGTGAGTGAAAAAACATAGTGCCTCACTAGATAAAAAAGCATAACAACAACAAGGAGCAAAAAAGTGATATAGAGAATCAGCACCATCCTCTTAACTCACCTGCTTACGTTTTGCCGCAATCAACGCCGACAACCCGAGAGACCAAACTGAAATAACCCAGAAGAAGTCTATGAGGGGTCCAGTGAAAAACTCGGCAAGCATGAATGCACCTACGCCAAAGTGATACGCAACGAGAACCGTGACCAACAATCGAATCAAAACCCAAATCAAGCCGATGATGAAGCCGAGTTCCAACCAGACTAACTTAAGCCAGAATGAACTATCAAGTGGGAACATTAGGAAAAGAAACAGAAGACCAAAAATCGTGATGGAAACAAGCCCGGAACGCTGCCATGTTAAGGCTAGGTCTAAAGTTGAGCCGTCTAATAATTTAATGACAAGCTGCGGTGCGTATGGAGGAAGAGATTTCCCAACAGAAATCTGCCCAACCGACAACACTTGTATAACTGCATCGCTCAGTACATCTCTGAAGTTAAGCCACAACAGCGCATATGAGAGTACTAGGACAGCCAGCCCAACGAATACATGGAGAAATCTAGGCTTTTCCCGATGTGGAAGCCCCCATTTGAGTCGACTGGGCGATTGAGATGTTCCCAAATATTTACCAGCGTGAGTTGTAAAATCAACTCTGATTTGGAATCTGAATTAATTCCCAATCTATGTTATGAAAACACAAATAAGTCTTTCTGAAAACACCTGAAATAATGTATTTTATAGCTTGTAACCGATTTTTCTCAAGAATTCCCGTCTAACCTTGACGTCAGTCTCGGTTTCAATCCCTTTGCTTTTAAATCCATCGACTACGCCTAAGATTCCTCTGCCCTGCTCGGTTTCAGCAACAATAACCTGCAAAGAATTCGCGGTCGCCGCATGTATGGTGCAGACCTCTGGCGCTTGCTTAATCTTGTCTAACACGTTGATGGGATAAGCGTTTTTCATAAAAATTATGAAAGCGTGGCCACATGACAGTTCAGAAGCGTGTTGGCTTGCCAACTTTTTGAGTTCTTCATCGTTTCCCTCAAACCTTACCAGACACGGTCCGGAGCTTTCGCAAAAGCCTATGCCAAACTTAATGTCGGGCACGCTGTTCTTCACGGCTTCGTACAGGTCTTCAACAGTTTTAATGAAATGAGCGGTTCCCAAAACTACATTACAGTCTTTCGGCACATCTATCTTTACAATTTTGAGCTCAATCAAATATTTTCACCTTCTTTTGATGATTTGTTTTGGTTGGAAGGACTATTTTCGAGAGGGCTTTTCAGCGTTAGTCAGCTTTTTGAGGTCTTCTTTTCCCTCGGTGTAGCCTGAAGCAATAAGCATGTCTCCGGCTTCTATCACTGTATCAGGTTTTGGACGTAGCCATTTGTCGCCTCTTTTTATGCACAGCACCCACATCCCTGTTTCCTCGTGTACCTGTGCTTCTCGCAGGGTCTTTCCAACCAAAGGAGACTTTTTGGAGACTTGGGCGTGGACCACTGTTTCCTCAGCCTCTCTTATTGCTAACTTGAGAACTGGATGGGGCTCCAAACCTCTCAGCACAACTTCGGCTATTTGTGCAGCGGCGTCTGCTATTTTTTCTGTAACCACGCCTAGCCTAATCAACCCTAAGAAGTTTCTGGATTCTTCTGGGCTGATGCATCTGGTTAAGACTAGTAGTTCAAATTTGGTGTGTAGGTCGTCCACGTATTCTTCAAGAGAATGCACTTGCTCTGCTAGTTCTTTGCTGTTTAAAAGTATCGACGAGTACGCGAGGTCCATCATCAGCTCAGAAGTATCCTTTAACTCTGCGAGCATGTCGACGATTTGTTTAAACGATTCTTCGTGGGTCATATCTCTCAACCTTTGGAGGTTTGCATGGTTCTGCCAGCAAGTCTTTCAAACTCTTCAACACCTACAGGAGCACCCCTTGCAATAATTATGTCTCCTTGAAGGATGAGTTCGTTTCCGCTTGGGTTGATGATGAGTTCTTTGTTGCGACGAATTGCGATGATGTCTACTCCCATCTGCGCTGCTAACGCAAGTTCATCTAACCTCTTATTCGCCCAAACAGAACCTTTTTGAATTTCAGTTCGGGTTAGGCGTTCTTCGACTTTTTCAAAGGCTTCTCTCACTATCGGGTGAACGCCTATTTCTCTCAGAACAATTGCAGCTATGTCTCCTGCGGCATCAGATATCTTGTCTGTGGCTGAGGCTAGAACCGAAACTCCGACGAGGGATTCTGCGTCTTTTCCGTCTCGGGCGGCTATCATCGCGCTCATGTTCAAACGATAAGCGAGGGTGTCCACGCGTCTCTCCATTTCGATGACTTCCTCTGCTAAGGGTTTACTATTGAAGAGGGCAGCTGAATATGCTAGGTCTATCATCAATTCGGAGAGGTCTTTCATCTCAACTAATAAATCTCTCACAGGTATGGGTTTGTACTCTATCTTTTCTAACCGAACCATCTTGTTAAAGACTCCCATTATTTAGGAAACTGCTTGACTCTGTTGACCCTAACTAAGATACGTGGTCGATTATAGATATTTTTTGTCCCACTCGCCTTCTTGTTAGCGTAGGCGTATGGAAACAATTTAATAAGTGAATTGCAGAATGGAAGAGTCAATGTTTGGGTGAAGAAGAAGTTGCAGAATCCGCTGCGAGGGGAGCAACATGGCTCGTCTTCAAGAGAGACACCGCATTTGGAAGCTCTTCGAGGCGTTTTCCAGCAGCGGCACTCGAACAGAACCAACCCTAAACAAATCAAACAGAAATAGTCAACTCCAAAAGCAGGCAGACCCAACGAATCAAAAATCCTTCACAGCCACACTTTTGACGAAACCCCGCAGGTTTTTCCAAGGACTGCTGAGAGCTATTGCTTCGAAACCCACACACAAGTTTGGTCAGACTTTAAGAGAATCCTTAGCAGCGTATGCTTTCAACCTTGTCGGGATTGTGGCTGGAACTATCATTGCTTCTTATGCTGGCCTATTCAAGCTTGCTCCTTGGGTTATTCTGGTTTATCCGTCAGTCGTGAGTGCAAGGGGAGTTATAGGTGGCTTGTTCTGTGGTCGACTGAGCACCGCACTGCATTTAGGCACTGTACAACCACGGTTTCTAGGCAACACGAAGAGTTTTCATTTGTTGTTTCGTGCTGTCGTAGTTTTAACCTTGGAAGCCAGCGTTGGAATGAGCCTAGTTGCAATGCTGTTTGGAAGCGTCTTCTTAGGAATAGCGGCATCTGATTTTTGGAGTATTTTGAGCGTAACTGTGGCAACAATGGCTTTAGCATTGCTGGTTGTTTCGCCTTTGACCGTGACTGTTTCTTTTGTTTCCTTCAAACATGGGCTGGATCCGGACATAATTTTATATCCTGTCGAATCCACGGTGTCTGATCTCTTCATCACGATGATTTACGTTTTAGTCGTAAACCTGTTTCTTCAATTTGGCATGGCTGGGAAGGCTTTGGTTGGTTTTTCTGGCTTAGTTTTGATTTTCATTTCGTCATTCTATTTGTTGAGGAACTTGCGTGAACCCGAGTTCGTAAAAACGATCAGAGAGTCATTACTGACGCTGGTTTTCGTTGCTTTCATTGTCAATGTCACTGGCTCAACTCTTGGCAAGATCGCCGAGGTGGTGGGTGAAAGGCGAGAAGTCTATACGGTTTACCCTGCGATGATTGACACTATGGGTGATGTTGGCGCGGTTGTGGGCTCAACTGCAACCACAAAACTTGCTCTGGGCACGCTTCAAGCATCAATTTCATCGATTAAAAACCATGCCAGTGAGGTTTCTGCCGCTTGGATAGCCTCTTCACTTATGTATGCCGTCTATGCGGTTTCCTCTCTAACTATACAAGGACTGTTAAGCCCGTCTAACCTGTTCGAGTTTACAGCTTTATTGTTGACTGCGAATGTGGCAGCAGGAGCAGTTATTGTACTCGTTTCTTATGTGGTCGCGGTTTTGACCTACAAGAAGGGCTTGGACCCGGATAATTTTGTGATTCCAATCGAAAGTTCCCTCGCAGACAGCATAACCACGATTTCTCTGCTTCTTGCTTTAGGGTTAATGGGCTAGGGAAGCAACTATCTTGGCAGGGTATAAGCATCTGAGACTTGCGTATTGCACAACTGGTTTCTAGAGTGCCTTTCGAATACTGTTTTATACGTCTTGTCTGATACTGAGTGTGCATGGTTGAATTAAAGGAGACAGAGTTTAAGGTTCTTTTCGAGTTAATAAAAAACTGCAAGAAGAGTGATCGGGAGTTGGCTAAAGCCATAGGGATTTCTCAACCAACGGTCACGAGGATTAGGAGCGGTTTAGAGAGAAAAGGACTGTTAGAATACACTGCGATTCCTGATTTTCAGAAGCTTAGCTTTGAAATCCTCGCGTTTACTTTTGTCAGCGAGAAAACAGACCTGTGGAGAAAGATGAGCCACGAAGAATATCATCAGAAGATAAGGGCAACTGCTTCGGCTCATCCGAACATAATATTGTGGGCTCCTGGACGAGGCTTAGACATGACTGGAGTGCTAATGACTGTTCACAAAAACTATTCAGATTTTGTGCAGTTTGAGAGGATGATTCGAAGCGAATGGGGAGAACATTTGGACAAGGTTCACTTTTTCATCGTCACTATGAAAGATGAGTTATTCAAACATTTCTCGTTCAAGGGTTTGGGAGACTATTTAAGATAAAACGCCCGTGCACATGTAACATTGTAGAAGAGAAAATGAAGACTCATAGCGGGCCCGCAGGGATTTGAACCCTGGTTCTCCGGCTTTCTCCCTTAAGAGACCGAAGGCCGGTGCCTTAATCCTGACTGGGCAACGGGCCCCACAACAGATATGACAGAGCGAGTAATGTTAAAAGCTTTTTTTGAATGTGTGTGGAAATTTTTGTGCATGTTGATGATGACTGTACTCATAGTAACACTAACACGTTAATGCAAGTGGATGTTGTGTTTTGGCTTGTGTTGACTTTTGGTTTGGGGCACTTTCTATGTTGTTGAAAGTGACCGTTAACGAGTGTTGATTGTGTGGATGTCTGCGTGTGATTATTTTTTGAAGAAGGTTGTCAACTGCGCCTTATGTCTTCTTCTACTCTCGCTTGGAGACGGGGTAGCGTGTGAACAGAAGTAGTTGAACACGGAATCGCAGACTGTTTGTCCCGTTTTGTTTGTTGTGGTAGTGGTGAATCTTCCTATAGTGCCACCACCACCCAGTTTGGCTGGGTACTGTTAGTGTGAATGTGTTTTGTTTTCTGTTTGCTTTGGTTTAGCAGTGTAATAACTGTGGAGACATTGCACTAGAGGAATACGACAGGGGACAATGTATATGCTAGGTATTCGTATTCAATGAAAACATGTAGAAAAAAGAGAGTTGCTGCGTGCTCAAGCTGTTTTTGAAGCTAATTGTTGTTCTCTTTTCTTCATTTCATTGTAGAAGTATTCATATTCAGTAAACATTTGTGGATACCCTTCCTTTCTAAAGCCTTCTACTATAGGTTTCATTTTTTCCCATGTATAGATGGGTACAGTGCGGAAGAACCTTGCAGCAAGATTAATGTCTATAAGTTTCATGTATAGAAGAATACCAACGCCTTGAAGGAATACGCTAACTGTGGCCATTGCTATGGCTTCTGGTTTTTCAGGAAACCCTGTGGAGGACGCATACTTTTTCTTGTAGTCGTTGTAGTCCTTGAATTCCATCGTCATGAATTTAGTCATTGCTTCCCAAAATTCCTTGCTGCTCATAGTTGAATATAGTCTCATGACGAGGTCTGTTTGTCTTGTTTTAACTAGGTCTTGAAGTTGTAGAACAGTGAAGACTACGCCCACTATCACGCCTACAGCTGCAACCAATGTGGAAAGTGACGATATATCAATCATTCTATCACCCAAAAGAGAAGATTAACTGAAGTAGACTTAAAAGTTCTAGTGGACTATGACTGTTTGAACATCATTTCTAGAGTTGGTTTCCATATGAAGATGGCAGTCAATGCGGTGAACAATGCATACATGAGTCCTGATGCTAGGGCAAGATACGTTAGATTCCAAAGAAGGAACATCAACACTATTGCTATGCCAAACGAAGTAAAACTCAGGAGAAACGGCCCAATGAGAAAGCGTCTTTCCCTTCTTTTTTTCCACTCTGGCGGGACAGTCTTGACGCAATAACTAAGATAGTATAGGGCATAAAACAACAGAAACTCAAATAGATAGAAAATGAATGCTAAAAAGCAAAGTGTTACCTGCGACAGGAAACCGCTTGGGTCTGGAAGCAGAGTAACAAGTAAAGTAATTGCTGTAAAAGTGAAACCGCACAACAGAGCTTCCACCTGCACAACCAATGATTCAAATGCAAGCCAAGATGAGTAATCCTCCTCTTTCGTAGACACTTACAATCCCCAGAATAGGTTTTCAGTCTTCAGTTTTTATGACTTGTGTAGAGACTTTGACCAATCGCTCTTTCATTTCAAGTTGCATTAATAATTTAAGAAGAATAACATCAGAAATGAGTGATACGAACTGGATGGAAGAGTGTTGAGCTTAGGAGAGAGGCAGGGCAAGAAAAGGTGAATAATGCAGTCTTTCAACGTGGACAGAATATTTCTAAGAGGAATCATTCTCAAGAAGAAGAAACCGCAATGAACAACGAAAAGAAGTTATTATTAGTGTTCTAACAGCAGATTAATAACACCTAAACAGAAACCCAATCACACTACCGTTTTTGTGCTTTCAAGCGTTGTTTTCTTATTTTTTCTAGAGCCTTGGGCACGCCTTCCCAGCCCAGTTGTGTTTTTGCGTTTACGATTTCGAACGCCTCAGCAGCTGTGAGTCGGCTGAGTTCCACGCCTGTGGATTCTCTTAGGAGATATTGTGCAGCCCGTAGAACTTCACCGTTGAGTCTGGAGTCAGCCATGTCGGCTAAGTGAACAACTAACGCTTCGGCTGTTCTGGGTCCGATGGGTCCGTGTTGCCAACCCATGTGAGCATCAACAATATGAACAAGATTCAAGGGAAAACCTCTTCGAATCAGCTCTGCAACTCCAAGGGTGAGGTGGTCGAGGCGTTCTGCTATGGGCGCCATGCCGTAGGTGCCGTTTTCTCTCACAATGTAAGTTAACGGCTTAAAAATGTCATGCAGAATCACTCCAGCCACAACCAAGTCTCTGTTAATCTTTCCACCATACACTCTTTTCACCGTGTCGCACAGAGCCAACGCGATGTTTGTGGCTGCGACCACATGCTCCACGAAACCCCCAGGATAAGCATGATGATGCGACACGCCCGCAGGCGCCACTTCCAAGGGCAGTCCCGCGTAGGTTTTGCCCTCAATTTCAACCGTGGGGTCTTCAACGAAGGCTGCAACCTTCTCCCTAAGCGACCTATCCCGAATCTTGTCGATTACTTTTCTGAGTTGAGGATGCAAACCGATTTTTCTCCTTCTTGCCGCCTTCTCTTTTTGGGTGGGCACATTATTTTTTGTTTGCGCTTTCTCTTCTCCTCATCGGCTATCAAATGAGCTATGCGGATTGGCTCCGGAATCCTCAAAGCTTTCGTGCAGTGCCTAACAATCTCTATAGCCCTTTCCAAAGAAACCATGTGGCCAATGCTAACATAAACTGGCTTTGTCCTCTCGTCTCGTTGGATTGCTGCGCCTATGACTTCACTCTTATCGGTTATTGGTGCCCAACCTCTCTCATCTTCTTGTTCAACTTGACCGCAGAGAAGACTTTTGGCGACACCAATCGTTGGCTTGTCCAATAATAGTCCCAAGTGACTGGCGAACCCAAGTCGATACGGATGCGCTATACCTTGGGCGTCAACCAAAAAGACATCTGGAGTTGTCTTCAATTTTTTGATGGCTACTTGGGCGGGTTTAATTTCTCTGAAAGACAACAACGTGGGAATGTAGGGAAACTGCGTCTTGACCACTGCCTTTCGGGTTTCCACAAGCGATAAAGAGGAGTAATCGAAAACGGCGACAGCACCAATTGACAAGTCTTCAACATAGGCTACGTCGACTCCAGCCACATAACGCAGAGTCTCAGGAAGCCTATCCTCTCTTACCACACGCCTTGAAAGGCGCATCTGCATCTCATGCGCTCTCTTTATAGAAAATCCAGCACGTAACATAACTCGAAACTCTAACGCTTTGTCCTCTGTTTGACTATTTTTTCAAGGTTTTCCATGCATTTTTCCAGCGAGCTTCGCCTTGCCTCGATGGTTATATCGCCTCTCGTGGTTTCGATTAGATGTCTTGCCACGTCGCTCTTGCGGCGGAGCCCAGGCACGAGCATGTAGGCTTCGTCCATCGACATGAGTTCAACGTAGATTTCCTCCATCAAGTTCAGGCAGGCTTCAGCCGTTTTGACGTCTTCTCTGCGCAGAGAGTCAAGAGCTCTCCGCCTCAACTCACCGATCACATCAGCCAACGCTAACACGTAAGCAACCGACGGCACATCGATTTCTTCAGGGCTGATGAAACGGTCTTCCTCAACCAACCCCAGCAGGGTTTGCGCCTCAGCATATTCTTGGAACGCAGCGTCAACCAAACCAGAATAAACCATGTCGGGATAAGCCTTCGTAGCAGAGTGCAGTTTAGCGAAGAGCTGGTCTGTCTCCTTCAGAAGCTTCTTAGCGTCCTTGAACCTTTCCTGATGCGTGAAAAGAATCGCCTGCTTAGACAGTCGAGTTGCCCGACGCATGTCCCGCTGAACCTCTTCATGCACGGTTTCACGTTTCCGCAGCTCATCCTGAATTTTACTTAACAGGGTCTTCAATGACAAATAGTTTCACAACCTGCCTAGATGCTAACTGAAACCTCACGCTAACCTAATAGCCTTTTCCAACCTGCTCAATAATACTACTCGGCTGTCTGTTGCCTCATCAATAATATTATAGCCCGTTTCTTCAGCTAACTTCTCCGCAAAGTTTCGAACCTCTTCATGGCTCGGCATGTTCTCAAAGCCTAAGCGGAGTCTGGAAAAACCCACGTGCATGTAAGCCTTAGGTTCAATGTAGGTTGGATTCGCCTTCTCTATAAGCTTGGCGTAAAGTTCCGGATGCCCAAGGTTGAGATTTCGCACCAGAGTCAACCTGAGCACGGTTGGACACTTAAAACTGGGCAGCAGACTCAAGGTCTCATTTAATTTAGCCCATGCTCCAGCAAAAAGCGGTCTACAGGTTCTAAGGAACGATGGTTCATCGTAAGCGCAGAGAGAAACATACAACTGCGTGGGCTCGTCAGAGAGTTTGGTTAAGGCTTCTGGAATGGTTCCGTTCGAGACAAGAAAAGTGGTGAACCCCCTCCTATGAAAACTTCGAATCAACCGGCCAAGGTGCGGATAGAGTGTGGGTTCGCCGGTGAGACTTATGGCAGCGTGACCTGGCTTCAAAGCTTCACGAAATTTTACTCTATCAGTTTTGGGGTTGCCTTTATAACCCGTCAAGAGTTTCAACTGTGTCCTGATGCAATCTTCTGCTATTTGTTCTGGAGCGTCCCACTTTGCAACGTGTATTTCTTCCCACTTCAAGTCAGGCTTGTCGCCGCTGTGAGCCCGCCAACAGAAACGACAATGCATGTTACAATAATGAACTGTAGGCGTCATCTGGACGCATCTGTGTGTCTTAATACCGTAAAACTTCTGCTTGTAGCATGGGCGAGCGTTCACTAGAGTTTCGTGCAGCCATCGGCAACGCTTAACAGCCGAATGCGCCCCAACCAAATGATACTTCTGATTCTTCAACAGCTGTAGGACTGCATTTGAAACTCCAGATTTCAACGCTTTGGCACCGTTAGGCATTGATGAACTACTAAGACATGTTCTATCATTAAAACATGGCTGTCCAAATGAGAAGGAAACTAGGCGATATGCCTTTGTCTTGCTTATTGAAGATTTATATGCAACTTAAACCTTTCACGTTTCTAAAAAGCAACAATAAATAGAACTGAACAAGACTCAGCGAATTTTCGGTGAAAAAACGCTTGAAGAACATAGAAGACCAACAGAAAAAAAATGAAGTCAAACTGGCATCGGCGGAAGGAACACTCGCCCGTGTGAGAAAGAAGCTTCTCAGGTTTCAGACTCCGAGAACGATTGTTCAATTGGTCTTCTTTTTCATGTTCAACGCCTTAATCTTCGGCTTGGGACCCTGGCCAGTACTCCTACCTGTCATCGGTCTGCTTGGAGTTCCTTCGAAAACCATGGGCGATGCTCTTGGAGCCCTCCAATACATGCTTTATCAGCAGATAGTGCCTTGGCTTGCCCTCGCCTCCATCCTTATTGCCGGGGTTGTGATCGGTCGCTCGTTCTGCGCTTGGGCCTGCCCCTTCGGTTTTGTTCAAGATGTTTTCGAAGTCTTGAAAAAGAGGCATGCAACGGTTTCTCCCCGCACACACAGTGACATGATTAAGGTGAAGTATGGCGTGTTGGTTGCTACCCTGCTAATCTCAGGGGTGTTGGCATTGTCGGTCTGGGCCAATATAGGAAAGGGTTACCAGCAATCGTTAGGAGTCTTTGCAATCGCGCCTTTCAACGCTTTAAGCCCCGCAGACACGCTTTTCGCTGTAGTTCCCCGAACGGTTTTTGATGCACGTGAGGCTGTTCTTGTCATGTTGGAGAAGCCCGCCGCTGATTTGACTGGGATGATTATCAGCTCCATAACCTCTGCACCGTTGTTGTTCTGGTTTCGCATCGTCATCTTGGCATTAACCATAGTCCTTGTCTTGTATGTTCCCAGAGGATGGTGCCGATACGTCTGCCCACAAGGCGCCTTCTCAGCTTTGCTCATGCGCTTCAGCTTCTTGGGCTTGAGACGCGACCCGGTGCGCTGTAGCCGAGTTGGCTGCCGTGACTGCGTGGAAGTCTGCCCGATGCTGGTTCCTATCTTGGATGAGCCGTGGGAAAAGTTCACGCATCCCGAATGCATAATGTGCCTAAAATGTGTGGATGCCTGCTCAACTAAGGCTATCAAGCCAAAGTTTCCATAATCAAAAAGAATGGGGCAGTTATCGAGCAGTTTTTCATTTTAAGTGTCTGACTGCGTCTCGTTCGTTGTTCCAGTGTAACATTTGCAGTGCTTTTTCCTTTGTTGTCCAGACGCAGTCGGCAACCTCTTCCTTCTGCAGTTTTATGGGTGCAGTTGAATCAGCCTTAACCAAGTAACTGGAAACCGTATGCTTAATGCTCTTGAAAACAAATTCGTATCGGTGAACCTTACCTATGATTTTCACGTTTTTTAAGCCTGTTTCCTCGAAGATTTCTCTCTTAACTGCTTCGGTTTCGGTTTCGCCGTCGTTCACGCCGCCCTTGAGAAGTCGCCAACGATAGCGTTTGGCTGAGAAATCAACCGTCTTAAGGATAAGGACCTGCTTGCCGCTGTTACCCTCATCGAAGATTACAGCTTGAACCTCGCGCCTGACCCTCAACATCGTTTTCGCCATCATTCATGGAGCCAAATCTGGCTGTATTCTCTTGCAGTTAGCAACTAAAAAACTTATATTTTAGTTTTGAATAGGGATGCTTTTGTCAGTTTTCACGGGAGCATGATGTTTCTCTATGGCAACCATAAAGGAACTGCCAGCAAAAACGGGAAGATTCGAACGCATCGGCGCGCATACCCACGTCAAAGGCTTAGGATTAGATGAAAACCTCAACGCCGTCAAGGTTAGAGACGGCATGGTGGGTCAAGAAAAAGCAAGGGAAGCAGCAGGCTTGGTTGTAAAGATGATTAAAGAAGGAAAACTCAGCGGAAAAGCCATCATCTTTGCTGGTCCACCTGGCACAGGTAAAACCGCCATAGCCGTAGCTATTTCAAGAGAGCTGGGACCCAACGTTCCGTTTATTCAGATGAGTGGGAGCGAAATCTACAGTAGCGAACGCAAAAAGACTGAGGTGTTAATTGAAGCCATCCGAAAGTGCATAGGCGTGGAGATACATGAAATGCGCAAGGTGTATGAAGGCGAAGTAACCAACGTGAACATCCAGACTGCACCACATCCCTACAACCCATACCAGAAAGTGCCAGAAAGCGTTAGACTCACGCTGAAAACCAAAGACGAGGAGAAAACAATCGAGGCTGGAGCCGCAATCGCGCAGCAAATAATTCAGGAAGGCATTTCTGAAGGGCATGTGGTTCAGATTGACGCTGAATCGGGCAGAATCGCCAACCTTGGGTTGAGTCTAGAAAGCACGAAGGGAAAAACCTACGATGTAGATACACGCCAAAAAATCCCTCGCCCAGACGGCAAGGTTCTGAAAGAGAAAGAATTTGTTTACACCTTAACCCTCGCTCACATGGACGACCTCAACGCCAGAAACAGAGCTGGCGGCGGACTCTTCTCCATGTTCTTTGGAGCAGCTGAAACAAAAGAAATCGACACAGAAATCCGCACGGCAGTTGACCAGCAGGTGAAAGAGTTAGTTGACGACGGCAAGGATTTCATTCATCCAGGCGTTTTATTCATAGATGACTCACATCTGCTAGACCTTGAAGCGTTTAGTTTCTTAGGCAGAGCTATGGAAAGCGAACTCGTGCCAATAATCATACTGGCTACTAATCGAGGTGTGGCTCGCATACGAGGCACAGACGTAAAAAGTCCGCTTGGCTTTCCGCTCGACCTCATAGACAGAGCAGTAATAATAGCCACGCAAGAATACGACCCAGAAAGCATTCAAGAAATACTTCGTTTGAGAGCTGCGGAAGAGAAGGTCAAACTGGAGAAAGAAGCCTTACAAAGACTAACACAAGTTGGCGCTAAAAGTTCTCTCCGCTACGCAGTACAACTTCTAAGTTTGGCTGCGCAGAATGCACGAACCCTCGGGCACCAAAAAGTAACGGTTGAAGATGTGCAAAGAGTCGATTCTCTCTTCATGGACATCGGAGAGGCAGCTGAACACCTGAAGAAATACGAAGAAAAACTCATGAAACACTGAACTCATCAAATCAGCATCTCTCTCGAAGTGGTTAGAAAATGCGTCAGAAAAAGAGGAAAAGAAGTATATTCGACCCCTTTCAGTTTCAATGAAAGAGACTTCCTTTTAGAGCCGAAAGAATTCTCTGAAGGAGACTCTGGCTACTCCATATCTGTAACCTACGATGAAAAAGGCAAACCACTCGTGAAAGTCCAAACCCATGGCAACGTAGACGTAACAGAACTGCAACGTGACATCGAAAAGCGTTATCCCCGAGCAAAAATAGAAGGCTTAAAAAAACAACCTTTAATTCGCATTATTGACGAAGAGCAAACGCCCGAAGAAGAACGGAAAAAAGAAGAAAAAGAACCCAAAAAGGAGAAAAAAGAGAAGAAACAACCCTTAATACGGATTGTTGAATGATTCAAAGCATCAAAAAAGAGCTTCAGCCCGAAATTTGAGACTTCGACACGAGATTGAAAAGTAATACAGTTGGTGCTTTTATATTTGACCTTTCGAGAATAAATAGAAAGCCTAATTGTAATTACATTCTATCATCGAGGCTACATCGATGTTGAAGTGGAAATGGTTTAATAAAGTCAGATAAAATAGTGTTCTTGAACTAAAATGAGCAAGAGCAAGGTTGAAGAAAAAACGGCTTATCGTCCTCCAATGCCAATGCCCCGCAGACCTGAACGACCAGAAGAAGTAGGTTGGCCTTCGCCCACGCCATTGCCTACAGCTCCAACAGAAGACATCGGTAAGACCTTAAAACAGATTCTCGACAGGCTCGATGCCATCGAAAAACGCTTGGAAAACATAGAAAAATTGATACAGCGGCAACCTCTCTAACAGCGGCTGTTTCTGCTTTAAGCCAGTGTTTGCCACTTCTTAATCCGCCGCCCAGTTAGCGGAATGGATTGACCGCATTTGGGGCATTTTTTGTCTTCCGTAACTTTGTATTGAGTGATTGTGTATCCGAAACGCTGAATTAACATGTCGTCGCATTTTGGACAGTACGTGTTCTCGTATCTGTGCCCTTGAACGTTTCCGAGGTAAGGGTAGGCAACTCCTTCTTTCTTTGCCATGTTGTAGGCTTTCTCCAACACTTCAACTTTTGTTGATGGATTTGAAAATTTGTAGGCGGGACTGTAGCGAGTAAAGTGCAAGGGCGTTTCAGCGCCCACAGCCTTCAAATGCTTCTTGATTATCCAACGTAAACATTCCTCGTCGTCGTTCACATCGGTCACAACTAGGTTGACGATTTCCACGTGGAAGCCCATTTTCTTGGCTTCTTGAGCGTTTCTCCAAACTTTTCCAACATCAGCTCCGCCGCAGTATTTTTGGTAGGTTTCTTTATCTCCCTTCACGTCAATCTTTAAGCCTGTCATGCCTGCCTCTTTCAAGAGTTTCAGCGCTTCTAGAGTCATGTAACCGTTGGAAACATAGCAAGAGTAGAGTCCCTTTTCTCGCCCAAGTCTAAAAACGGGCAGTGCCCATTCTGTTAGGAGGGTGGGTTCTTGAAAACTGGCACACAAGCCCATGTCTTGTTGATACACTGCCAAGCTGACGATTTTCTCAGGATTGAAAAAATGGCTTTCCTTGGTTGGGTCAGGCTCTACCTTCGAAAGATGGTGGTTCTGACACCACACGCAGTCGAAGTTGCAGGACCATGTGGAAAACGTGAGCGCGGTGGAGCTTGGCCAAAAGTGGAAAAAAGGCTTGATCTCGATTGGGCGGCTTTCTAGAGCGCTCAAGTCGCCGTAAACCAAAGTTAATAGCGTGCCGTCAATGTTCAGTCTTGTCTTGCAGAAGCCTCGATTGTCAGGATGAATGACGCATCTCCGTTCGCACAAGCCGCATTTTGTTTTGTGTCCTCTCAGTTTTTCGTACAGCGTGGCTTCTCGAACCGAGGGCGACTGCAGCAATTGTTCAAGCGTCTGCACTTCTTTGCACTTCTATCTCAAAAAGACAAGTTTAGATAAATTAATGTTTTTAGTCGCCCTTAAGGGTTTTTGCAACTCTTTTTAAGCATTCTAAAGCGGATTCGTAGGTTGGAAAGCCCTTCAACCCGCATTCTGGTCCTGCGTAACGAATTCTGTCTTCGCCGAAAAATTCTACAAGCTTGCGTAACCGTTCTTTCATTAGTGAAGTGTTTTCAACAAAAACCACAGGGTCAATCTGCTTTTTCGCCAAGTTCTTCCATGTTTCGGCTATTTTTTCATTCAATGAAATTTCGCTTAGTTCTTGCTTAGACTTGGTTATGCTGTTTCTTATCAGTTGGTCGAAATCTGTGATGGCTATGCTTGCCCTCAAAAATTTGTCAGTTCTTTCTAAATGCTCTTTGGTTCGTTTGGCTTGGTAAAACGGGTCGTTTACATGGGATTCGATTACATTTAGGCTTTTCACTTCCCAGAACAACTCGTCTGAAGTGTTGTGCAGGTGTAGACAAGCTTGGGCTCCTTTTGCCCTTATCTTCTGCATCATGGATTCCCATGCCTTGAGCAGGTTTTCTCTGCCCTCTGAACCACGGTCAAGCAGCGGGTCGTCGACGAATCCAAACACAGGCTCGTCTACAGAAACAAGCCTCACGCTGCCCTGCTTGTTCTTAAACACACTGGCTTCAATTACCTGTGTCAGCACGTTGCCTAATCGTGTGAAGGTTCCTTTGTCTTTGTAGGCGAAGAGCGAAGACATCGTGTAGGGACCAGTTACACAGATGCGGAGTTGAAAAGGTCTTCCTAGTTTTTCATAAATCTGTTGTGAATGATTTCTGATGGTTAAGGCTTCGGGAATGACTTCTTTTCCTTCTCTGAGGGCTAATGGAGCTGTTTCAACGTAGCCTCCGTTGACTTTTCCAACGCCTTCAAGCATGTCAAAAAACATTTGATTCATATCTCTATACTGCGGATAATTCGGCACATCTACGCCAGCCTCTACTTTATCTAGGAAGCCGCTGACCACTTTCGTCTCAAAGAACTGAATGGATTCGTTGACGATTCTTCCATAACTGGAAGCACCATCCAAGAACTTTTGAACGTCGCCTATGAAAGGTAGGCTGCCAGCGTCACACGATTCAACCACAGTGAAACCTCTTTGCCCTATGGGAGTCATAACTTTGAAACTCGTGTTCTAAAGTGTTCCCATCCACGAGCCTCTATTGGAAACGTTTTCTTTCCAATTTTATAAATGAGAGTTTTCTCCTTGATGACTCGACCAATTCTGATTAGAGGCACTTCTTTCAATGCTTTTTTCCATAGTCTTGGCTTGACGGTCACTACGAGTTCGTATTCTTCTCCACCATAAAGGCAGAGTTCAACAGGGTCGAGTCTGTGAATTCTCGCGAGTTGCTGTGCCTCTTCTGCGATTGGAAGCTTATCTATAATGAATCCTACGTTGCTGGCTCTGGAGATTTCGTGAAGGCTCCAAGCTAACCCATCACTAGAGTCGATGGAGGCGGTTACTGCGCCAGTTTGGGCTAGAGCCAAGCCTTCTTCCTGCCTTGCTTGAGGCATTAAAACGCTATCCACAAGCATCTTTCTTACTGCTTGGGGCGCCTTAAGACTTTGAAGCAGAATCTTTAAGCCGGCGGCTGTCTTGCCGAAAGGACCAGTGACCGCTACGATGTCGCCTGGTTTGGCACCGTTGCGCAGCATGAGACGCTTTTTTTCTCCTATTCCAAACGCGGCGCAACTGATGATGAGGTCTGATGCCTCGTTTGTGTCGCCGCCAAGGATGTAAGCGTCGTACTCTCGTGCTCCACTGTTCAAGCCTTCTCCGATTTGCTCGATATCTCGCTCTTTAAAGCTCCTTGGAATACCTATTGATGCCAGCAACGCCGTGGTTTTCACTCCTTTCGCCGCTAAATCGCTTATGTTCATAACTACTGCTTTGCGGGCTGCTTGCCACAGGTTCATTCGTGGCGGCACATCGGTTTTGCCCACCAGCATATCTGTCTTTAAGACGGCGAGTTTTCCATTTCCGATTTCAACGGCGGAGACATCATCGCCAAAGGGTACAGGCATTTTGGGCATTGCATCTAATTGCTTCAAAATAGTATCGATTATCTTGCGCTCGCCCAGTTCTTCCACGCTCTCCAAGTTGTGGTCCTCTAGCGTTTCATATAGAGTGGAAAAAGCTTAAGTTTTTGTGGTAAACGAAAGAAGGAACCGTTTAGAGTTCTCTGGCGTGGACATAGAAAGCTAGGGCAAATAATAGATAGCCAAAGTGAAATAGCAATTCTAAAGGGTGCCCATTGTAATAGGTGCCATCCATGTTTGTGTAGCTGAAAGTTATGTCGGCAACTACATTTAAAAGAATAGCAACGTTCATGAAACGCCATGCTACTCCGACACTGCTTTTCACTCTTGTGACTGTGAACACTAAGAGTCCAATGATGGCTTCGAGAAACAATGCAAGGTCGAGAAATGGATAAGCAAGATTTATACCAAGGATGAGGAGGTCTTGTTGCGATGCGTTAGCAAGAATTGGCATTATGAGCGGAGGAAAGGTTGCAGCGCTGACGCCTGCCACTATGACGCCTGATCCCAAAAACATTTTTGAGGATATTGCAGGTTGAAAGAGCTGAACATAAAGTAGTAGAGCGATGAATAAGGGCAAGTAGCCGCTAAGCCAGAACACATCGGCAATTGAAGGGTAGGGAATCTCAACATTCAAAACCAGTGTGTATACAGCCCATCCGAACTCGCCTAAAAACCACAGTAGCATTCCAAGAGTGAAGCAGAGCCAAATCTTAGACAAACGACTGCCAATGTTGTCCCAATACCTTCGCAACGCAAAAAACGACGAGAGCACAGCCATCGCAGCAATAACTGGTGAGAGAATGTTTGTAAAGGTGTACATAAAATCGGGATAAAATCCCTGAAAAGTGTAGAGTGCAGTTAACCCTAAGGCAATAATCAAGCACGTCAAGTAGGCAATCCTATGGCTCTGTTTAACCGTCCTGAGACTTGAATCAGCTTCTTGGCGTGGTCTGCTCACCATCAACCCGGCTACGCAAAATGAAGCCTTTGAGAGTTGTTATGTTTTATGAACGTGAACTGATTATGCCGCATCTTGATTCTGAATCACCAAACCTCTTAAAAATAGGCTCCATCTTCATTAATCGTGCTCAATGCCCCGGTGGCTTAGCGGTAGAGCAACGGTTTCGTAAGCACACTGTGTTAGCCGAAAAAACCGTAGGTCGCGGGTTCAAATCCCGCTCGGGGCTCTACTAATGATTGTTTTGGACGAGTCATGTTAAGTATTCTGGTGACATTTAACACAAATTTGGATTAGGATTTAGAATCTACAGTTCACAAAAAACATAAGCCTAGACCACACCACCACAATAAAGGTTAAGGCAATGTCGACAAACGGAAAAAAAGGAACGGTCACGTGGATACTAGCTTTTCTCACGTTTTTGGCGATTTTGAACGTTTTCAACGCGATAATCCACTTAAACAGCAACAGTTCCATGGCAGATTTAAGAATCTTTAACATAGCACTGGGAAGCTTGAACACGGAAGCCTATCTTTGGGTGTCAATAATAGCTACTTTTTTACTCTTCGGCGCCACCTCATTCTCTATATATCGTGGTTTTCCAGCAGACCCCCATATGCTTCAAAGACTTGTCAAAGTTGAAGAAAACCTAGCCTTCAACGCAAACATGATAGAAAACACACAGATAGGTTTCTTCCGAAAACTGGAAGAAAACGAAAAAGCAAACGACGAATTCTTCCGCAAAATCACCACAAGCCTCGAAGACGTGAAAAAAGACGCCTCAGAAAACTCTGCAAAGCAGCAAAAGGCAATGCAAAAAATCGAAGAGGTTAACAAGAAAAACGCAGGAACTATCACAAAGCAAACAAAAGAACTCACTAACATCAAAAAGAAAATTGAGAATATTGCGAAGGAAACTGCACAGAAAGCAAAGTTGACAAGCCAAACAAAACTCGAGAAGTTCAAAGGCGTCTCCCCACGTTTGGCGAACAAACTTAACCAAATACAGATCAAAACTGTAAGCGAACTCTTGGCATCTGACTCAGCCTCTATTGCTGAAAAAGCCTTTGAACCTGTAGAGACAATATCACGTGCACAAGCCACGGCTCAGCTGTTGATGGTTCCAGGCGTCGATGAAAAACATGCGCAATTGCTGGTCAAGGTTGGAATAACCTCAAGACGAGAACTCGCCAATCAGGATCCAGTTCAACTGTACCGAAGTATCGCTGGAATCGCAAGAACTTATGTGGAACAAGGAAGAATGTCTGCGCGGAAGGCTCCAACAATCGAAGATGTGTCATCGTGGATTAAACAGGCTCAGCTCTAACCATTGCAGAACTAGAATAGCGTAAAAACTTGAGTTAAGATAACAATAAAGCCGATAGCCCAGCAGTAGTAAGCGAACAAGTGAAATCTCTCTCTCAGAACAATTTTTTTCAGCATCTTCAATGAAATGTATCCAACAATGACGGTGATTGCTAATCCCAAGAACATGCTTGCATAATCTATGTTCGCGGTTAAATTTTCAACCTCTGTGGCTGTGAAGATTGTGGCACCTATAACAGCGGGTATGAAGAGCAAGAAAGAATATCTGAAAGCAGTTTGTTTTTCAACTTTTCTGAAGAGCCCTGTTGTGATGGTTGTGCCACTTCTTGATATGCCAGGGATAAGAGCAACCCCCTGCGCTACTCCGATGAGAACAGCGTCTGAATGCTTCAACAGTCTGTTCTGGTTTCTCGCGTACCTTGAGAGGAATAAGAAGCCACCCATAAACAAGAATGCAACGCCCACAGCCATTGGGTTGTCGAAAAAAGATTCGAAGAGGTCGTTGAAAGCGAACCCGATAACAGCGGTTGGAATGCTGCCGAGTATTATGTAGAGGGCGAGTTTGCCGTCTTCTGATTTGAAGTCGAGGTGTGCTACCGCCTTGAGAATCTTCGTTATATCTCTCCGGAACGTTATCAAAACCACCAGTAGAGAGCCCACATGCAGGATAACATCAAAAAACACTGGGAGCCTCAAACCCATGTATTTCTGTGCGATGACTAGATGCCCCGAACTTGAGATAGGCAGCCACTCGGTTACACCTTGAATAATCGCCAAAATAAGGATTTCAATCAAGGTTGCCGTATCAAAGCTACGCTCCTCTTCCAAGTTTATTCCTATTTTTATATTCGCTTGTTTATCTCATTTTTCAGAAAATGAATCGCCTTTTATGAGGGAACAAGTTTTAAGCGTGACATACTGCACGTGAATCTCAGGTGCCTACTTTGAAAATTATTGTGCTGGGTTGTGGCAACATCGGGTCTGTAGCGGCTAAAGACCTCGCAGAGAACCTGCCTTCAGCACAAATCGTGATAGCTGACCTGAACAAGAGTCGGGTTGAAGAAGCGGTTTCAAAAATTGGTCGAGACAACGTTTCTTTGATTAAAACAGATGCGTCAAACTATCGTGAACTTGTGAACACGCTGAAAAGGTTTGACTTGGCTGTTGGAACTCTGCCAGGACCGTTGGGTTTCCTAGGTTGTAGGGCTGCTGTTGCTGCGAAAGTCGACATGATAGATGTCTCTTATATGCCAGAAGATGTTATGACGCTTAACAAAGCTGCTTTGAAGGCAAGAGTCTGCGTTGTTCCAGATTGTGGAATGAGTCCAGGCTTAAGCAACATTTTGGTGGGTCACGCAGTTAGCAAGTTTGACAAGATTGAATATGTTCACTTGTTAAATGGAGGGTTGCCTGAAAAACCCGTGCCGCCTCTGGGTTACGTGATAACTTGGTCGGTCAAAGACCTCATAGACATGTACTCGAGGAAAGTGACCATAAGCAAAGAAGGCAAGGCAACCAGAGTGAAACCTCTGACTGGACTTGAAGAGTTAACGTTTTCAGGCGTTGGCAAGCTTGAGGCGTTCTACACCGATGGGCTTCGTACCCTTCTTTACACGTTGAAAGATGCCGAAGAAATGTGGGAAAAAACGCTTCGGTATCCAGGACATGTCGAAAAGATAAAACTGCTTAAGAATCTGGGCTTCTTTGATGAGAAACCTGTTGAGGTTCAAGGCTTCAGTGTTTCTCCCCGAGAGCTCACTGCTGAATTGTTTGAGAGAAAATTGAGGAAGCCAGAGGTTCGGGACATTGTTGCAATGCTCATTGAAGTGGGCGGGGTCAAAAATGGCAGACAGGTTACGTATACTTACCGATTGCTAGACCGATACGATAAAAGGCGCGGGGTGACTGCAATGGCGAGAATCACCGCTTACACGACGTCAATTGTGGCGCAATTGCTAGCGAAAAAGGCTATGGAAGAAAAAGGTGTGGTGCCACCCGAAAAAATCGGGATGAACGAAAGACTCTACAAGAAGTTAATGGGCGCAATTCGAAAAAGAGGGGTAGTAGTTACGGAAGCGATAAGTTAGTAACTGTTTTGGACGACGACACAACGACAAGTTGTAGCCCTGTTGTGTTTTGTCTTAGAGTTCTTTGCTGTGGGTGTAGAAGGCTAAGGCGAAGAAGATGTATCCAACGTATAGAAAGAGTTCTAGTGGATGTCCCTCATAATAGATGCCATTTAGGTTGGTGTAGTTTAGCAGTAGGTCTCTGAAAACATTCATTAAGATGCCAGCGTTGAGCAGGAGCCATGCGCCTCCAACTTTTCCCTTTAGCTTTGTTGTTGTGAAAACTAACAAGCCGAGCATGGACGTTGCGAACAACAGAAGGTCAAAGAGAGGATATGCCACGCTCACTAACAACGTGGTCAAATTTACTTCAGATACTTTTCCACGCACAGCCAGCAAGATAGACGGGATTATGCCAGCGCTTGTTGGGAAGGAAGCGGCTGTGGCAGTGGCAACGATTCTCTTTGATATTGCGGGTTGAAATATTCCCATGTAAACGAATATGGCTGAGAACACGGCGACGTAGCCTGCAAGCCTGTAAACGTCAACTATTGAGGGGTAAGGGTTAGGCATGCTAAAAACCAAAGTCAATAGCGACCAGCTGAGTTCACCGAGAAACCAGAACATCATTCCCAACGTAAAGCAGAGCCAGATTCTCGAGAAGGTGCTGTCAAGGTTTTCCCAGTAACGTCGCAACGCAAAACAAGAGGCTAGTAAGGACACGCTTGCTGCAACTGGACGAAAGATGTTTGATAAGAATGCTAAGGAAACAGAGTGCGCTCCAAAAAAATAAATCGATGCTAGACCTGAAACAGCCAAAAAAGCCAACAAACAAAGTTTTTTCAAAGTTGATTCAGCGCTGCCTGTTGGCATTCAATTCACCTGTAATCGTTGACATTTTACTCCTTGGTAGTTGTTGGAATTTGCTGCTGCTTCTGAGGTTTAATGTTTCTGAATATTGAATCCCTAGTTCAGAAACAGATTTGAACTACAAAAGATTTTGGATTAGGTGTAAATCTCGGTTTAATTCTTGGCATTTTCAGAGCGCGCTAATAGTCACTGTTGCTACTTACTTCCGTTATAATCGCTGCAAGTGACTCTGGCAGCAATCTAAGCGTGTCTGTGTTGCGGATAACAGTGGCAAGGTTCTGCCAAGCGAGTCGCCTAACATCTTTCACATTAAGCCGCAACTGGTTGGCAACCAAGTGCTCCACCCATTCAATCCGGCATGGGATAGCAGCAGGTGGGTCAGCGTAGCCATGATCGCTTTCGATGAGCACACGCTCTCGGGGAACCGCCGTACGAAACTTTGAGTGTCGTGCGACGGCTGAATGTATAGAAAAGTAACACCCCAGTGTCACTGCCTCTCGTGTTTCCTCTGCGGTTCCGGTCCACCAATGAAGAACTGGCACAGCAATTGGCGTGCGCCGCAGCTCTCTGATTACCTGTCCAGTTGCACGGTAGCTATGGATGCTGACGATTCGAGGTAGATCGGCAACGATTTCTAATGCTTCCCGAAACGTTTGGAGTTGAGTCTCAAGTGGCACCTTGCCGTAATGTGTACCATTATCTAATCCGATTTCACCGACTACGGCGGTCCGCTCTGCCAAATCTCTAAAACGTTCTGCATCGAACAACTCCTGAGCCTTAAGCTTGCGGGGATGACACCCCACACCCCATACAATCTGAGGGTCATGCCTGCTGATGGCAAGAGCAGCCTCCTCAAGAGAGAGGGTCATGGCGAGAACGGCACATGATTCTGCCAGTTCATCTGTAATTCGAGCAGGGTTGAGATGAGCGTGAGCATCAAGAGATGGAAGCGCCTTCATTCGACTACATACCCTCCGTTTTGGTAGTCGTGTTTTTCATCTTCAGCCATAAATCTTTGTCATAGACCAGCCAGCGCCACAGTCCAGCGTGGTGCGGGGGGTTAGGTTTAAACATCGGTTTAAATTCTCGGAATTTTTGCAGAATTGGCGCCTTACTCATTTCTTCGCCAAGTTTGACTAAGCTAAATGGGAGTTCAAAGCTCTCCCGGGCTATCATTATACCGTGGACAGGTCGAGGTCTAAATTATCGGTTTTCCTGTCTCGTCATGCTTATCATTCATTTCTCAATGATTTGGAATGGTGGGGTAATGGGTCATTT
>Ga0315314_1000350_pt1 | contig 55177 bp, 73 predicted proteins | sample TDP9_MG_FD_203631 | JGI IMG/M metagenome (GOLD analysis project Ga0315314, IMG submission 203631) | Freshwater sediment microbial communities from Lake Towuti, South Sulawesi, Indonesia - TDP9 | ecosystem: Environmental > Aquatic > Freshwater > Lake > Sediment | place: Indonesia: South Sulawesi... | reverse complement strand
AGGGACTTCTGCCCTCTGGAGAGGCTCGCGTCGATTCCTTCCATCTCTCTCTGCATAGAAGCGATCATGTTCTGGCTTGTCACTCGGCTCTCCCTTAGGCTTACTAGCTCTGAGTCAAGTCTGCTAACATCGGATTCTCCTCTCTGCACTAGAGACTCAAGGGACTCTACAGTCTTGTCAAGGCTCTCCAACGCAGAATCTCCCGGGATTAACGATTCGAGGTCGAGCGGCTCCCTATAGTATCCGCTCTCCATCCCCCCTCCGGGTTCATATAGATCTCCTGAGACAACAACTGCCCTAAGATTTTTCAGCGACGCAAGAAATGCTCCTTTTTGGCTGCTGGCGAGAACTGTATCACCAAAAACGAAGTTTACAGCTGGAACGAGATCCTCATTGCAGTCGATGAAGTCAACTAGGCGGCCGAGAACTCCAGGAGTCTCATCGAAATCTTCTACTGCACGAACTGTAGCGACGCTGACCAAAGGAATTATCTTAATTCTCCCGAGTTTGGTTCGCTTCAAACTCTCAACACACGCTACAGCTGTGTCAAGATCTTCAACTATGAGGGACTTCATCCATCCTCCAGAAGCTGCTTCTACGGCCTTACGATGTTCTTCCTTAAAGTGAATCAGATCTTCTAGACGTCCGAGAACTCCTCGGATCGCCCCGGTCTTTCCCATCTCCTCAATTCTAGAGAGTGCTCGATGTTCCGCTGTCAGTCCTTCAGCTAACTTCCTCTGGGTTTCAAATTCTACTATGGAAACTCTTGCTTTCTTCGCAACCTCATTCGCGTCGACTATCTCTTTCTGCCGCGCTTCCTTGAGAGAAGCGTACTCCGAAAGTTTACGTTCAATTTCTTCCAGGCGGTTCTCTTCCTCCCTCTTGAGTTTCGAAAGTTCTTGCGTTCTCGTCTGTATGTCTTCAATCAATGATTGGAACTCTGCTTTTCTAGTTTCAAGGGTGTTCATATGGCTTGAAAGAAGATCCAGCTTGGTCGAGCCGCCCTTAATCAGCGCGTTGAACCTTATAAGCTGCCTTATCAGTCCGTCAGCCTCTCTCTCCACCACTTCAATCCGCTTCGTATTCTGGCCTAATTCTTGCCTCATCTCTGTTAGAGCTTCCGATTGCTTTTCGTAAAGCTTCCTCCTTTCGTCCAGTGCGCTGGAGAGTCTGTCTCGTCTGCTTTTGAGTTTGCGTATCTCGGCTCTGGTTTCCTCCACGGATCTGTTCAACTGTTCTGTGTGCCGAGCGAGATCTTCCTTCTGCCTCATCAGCGTTCTAAGGTTAGCCTCTCCAGATTCTATCTCAGTCTTGATGCTCGCGAGCTTTGCGCTTACGTCCCCTATATTCCTCTCAACTTCAAAGAGCTGCTGACTTCCTTTGTCAACAGTCTTCTCTTCAAAATCTCTCCTTCGGGTCTCGAGTTGGCTTCGTATCGTTAAGAGTTCTTCTCTTCTCTTCTTTACTGATTCAACCTCTCGCTGCCTACTGTCAACTTCAGCTTTCAAGCCAGCGACTTCAGCCCTAAGACGGCTGATTCGATCTGACAATAGTTGGGCTTGAAGGCGATTCACTTCACTTTTCAAGAAGGCGTATCTTAAGTAATCGTTTCTCTCCCGTTCTAACGATTCGACTCGCATCCTGACCTCGTCGATTCTCGCAGAAGCAACCCTGAGATTCAGGTCAGCTTCCTGAAGCTGAACTTGCGCCTCATTCTTCTTGATGTCGTAAACTGCGATTCCTATCATATCTTCTATAATCCTCCTCCTCTCTTCTGAGGTAACTTCAGCGAGTCTCGTCACGGCGTGTTGAGGCACAATGTTATGACCTGAGACTTGAATATCTCCTGATGAGAGAACATCGGTCAACTGTTTTCGTGAGATACGTTTGCCGTTAAGTCTGTAAATGCCTTCTCCGCCACGACGGAACTCACGGGAGATCGTTACTGCTTCAGAATCTATTGGAAGACGCCTGTCCGAATTGTCAAATTGAACAGAGACATAGGCTGATCGTTGTCCAAGCTGTATAGAACCTTTGTGAATAAGGTCTGAGAGAGTTGAACCTCTAAGCTCCTTAGGGCTTAATTCGCCTAAGGCGAACTTGACTGCGTCCATAACATTTGACTTGCCTGATCCATTCGGTCCCGTAACGACTGTGAGACCTCTGTCAAGAGCTAGAGAGACCTTTCTTCCGAAAGTTTTGAAACCTCTTAGATCAATTCTCTTTATGTAAACCAAATCTTTCCTTTTCCACCGATTTCCTTTGTAAAGCGTATTTCGATGCGAATGCGACTTGATTTCGAAAATAATTCATTGGATCTCGATTTAGCTATTGCGACCAATGATTCTTATGAACACACTTTGTGGAAATGATGGATCATTTGAGTGTAGGATATTGACACCAAACATGCAAAACTGAATATTGGGAACACGTCAGGTCTGAGTGGAGTTAGCGGCCGTATCTCCTCTTTCTCTGCTGGTATGTTCTAACAGCCCGTAACAGATCTATCTTCCTGAAATCTGGCCAGTACACATCGAGGAAACATAACTCGCTATATGCAGACTGCCAAAGTAGAAACCCGCTCAATCGTTCCTCGCCTGATGTTCTGATGATCAGATCTGGATAGGGGTTTGGCAAGTGAGCTGTGTATAGATAGTTCTTGAAAAGTTCCTCGTTTATCTGATTTAAGGACACTTTCTGCTTAGCTGCGTCTTCAACGATCTTTCTAGTAGCATCAACTATCTCCGCTCTTCCGCCGTATGCTATTGCTATGTTAAGGTAATGTTCATTATAATTCTCTGTTTTTCTTTCAACGTCGCGTAGCGTGCGTTGAAGACTTTCAGGAAGGAGATCTATTCTTCCTATCGTCTTCACTCTCACTCTGTTCTCATGCAATCTTTCGTCGTCCCGGAGCCTTCTAGCTTCATCCTCCATCAACCCTAGTATTCTTTCTACTTCCTCCTTGGGTCTCTGAAAATTCTCCGTGGAGAAAACGTACACAGTAATTGTTCTTATTCCTACATCTAAACACCATTCAAGAAACTCTTCAGCTAACTTCGCACCGTAGAGATGACCGTTCAGATATGGAAGTGAACGTTCATTAGCCCATCTTCTATTGCCGTCTAGGATAACAGCGACATGTTGAGGTACATCCTGCTTGTTAACTTGACCTTTCAGCCATCTCTCATACAGCCGGTAGGCGCCTAGGATCTTCAGGAAAGCACGAAGGCTCAACATATCACACCTAGACCTTGGCTCCTTGAAGGGCACGTGAGCAAACGCATTTCCGCTCCCTTGGAATCATCCCGACAACCTCTCTTAATATAAGAATCAGTTTGGGCATAATCTTTCCAGCAACTTTGATAACTTCCTCTGTCGTGAGTCTAGCCTCAATTCCAGCAGCCATATTCGACACGAAACATATTGTTGCGTAACACATCTCCAACTCTCTTGCAAGGAAGGCCTCTGGAGCTGTAGTCATCCCAACGATATCTGCTCCCAGTTTTCTCAGCATTCCTATTTCAGCAGGAGTTTCATATCGAGGGCCTTCTGTACAGGCGAAAACGGCGTTCCTCTTCACTCCTTTAGCATGCTTCCCCGACGCTCTTGCTAGGAGAGACATCAATTCTGGACAATACGGCTGAGTCACATCGATATGAGTCACAGGCGCTTCGTCATAGAATGTTTGGCTTCGCATCTTGGTAAAGTCAATTATGTCACGCGGTACTACGAAGTCTCCGGGCTTGTAGTCTTTGTTCACGGCTCCGACAGCGTTGGTTGCGATTATTCTAGTAACGCCAAGTTTGTTCAGGCTCCAAATGTTCGCTCTGTAGTTCACTCTATGGGGCGGAGCATCATGTTCTTCCCCGTGTCTAGGTAGGAAAGCCACATTCAAAGAGCCTATCCTCCCTAAGGTTATGTTCGGCGACGGCCCAAATGGAGTGCCAATCTTGAGTTCTCTCCCCTCCCTCAGCAATTCCTCCATACCCGTTCCGCCTATGAAAGCGAGGTTAGCTTGAATCAAACGTTCACTACCCATCATAACTCTTACAAGAACCTATAGCAACATGCTGGAAATAATACTAAAAGCTTTACCAATTAGACTTTGCCTTGTTCAACAAGCAGTTTGAATTCTTCAAACGAAAGTTTTCGACCCTTCTTCAACTTTTCTGACGCCGTTTCTTCACGTTTCGTCTTGGCCTCATCAATCCTCTTTTGGCGCTCTAATTCCTCTTCCGCTCGTGTCTGGTACTCGATTCGCCGAATTCTATTCAATCGCTCCACATATTCTTTATGCGCGTCGGTTGCCTTGTTCTTCAGGTCGACATAACTCCTGTGAGCTTCATCCGCCTCGCCTTTGACTTTGGAGGCGGTTTCGACGATTTCCATCATCTTCTTGTGGTAGACCTCGCTCTCCTCAGCCAACTTTGAAAGTTCGCCATGAATTGTGTCAGCTTGAATCTTGAGAGCCCCAATCTCAGCTTTCAGCTCCGTCGCGCTTGCCTCCAAGTCTCTGGTCTTTTTGTGTAGAGTAAGCTCCGCGTCTAGCTTCTTTATTCGGGAGATAAGCTTGTTCTCCTCTTTGGCCAGCATCGGTGTGGTCTGTATCTTCCAGTCTAGGGCTTGCATCGTCTCTTTAGCCTCCGGATAGGTGGTAGAAGTTTGCTTTCTAAGAGACTCGATTTCCTGCTTGAGCTCGTCGAGCCCTTTCCTTTTCTCGGCAATTTTCCCTCTAGCTTCGTCTCGTTTTGCTTTCAGCCTCCTGACTTCTTCGTTCAGTGCGTCTCTCGTCTTCTTCAGGGTTCGTATTTCCTCACTCATTCGCTTGAACTTGTCATTCAACTGATCTCTCTTTTCAGCCCATATTCTAGCTTCCTCGTTGAGACTGTCCCGTTTGCCTCGCAGGGTCCTCGCTTCCTCTTCTAGAGGAAGAAGCTCCTCCACAGTATTCGACGCCGATGGCTGTCTCGACATGCCCGCACCTTTTTCCGCTTTACGATGGCACGGATAAGATAATTAAGTTTTGCAATCGAAATCTCCAACTTAGCTGATTGTAACTGCTCAATTGACATGAATTCTCAAAGAATTCTTTTATTAAGTTTCATTGCACGGATGTTCCATGGTCATAAGATACTGTTCTGCTATAGATGTCAAGAGCCTTCTCGAAGAGATCGCTAGCAAGCTTGGTTTCTCTCACGTACTAGTAGACCGAGTCCTTTGCCTTCGAAGCAGAGGCTCGAAGGCTACACGTACAATAGCGAGAATTCACGGTCTGTCAAGAGTTTGGCAGAGAGCCCTTGGAGTTAAAACGCACTACGTCGTTGAAGTAATTTCTGAAAGATATGATAGCCTCACTCAAGATGAAAAGGAGAAGGTGATCATACACGAACTCTTGCATGTTCCAAAGAGCTTTCAAGGCGGCTTTAGGCATCATAGAGGCTGGATTACGTCGAAGAGGGTCACTGAACTACATCAGGCCTTGACAACAGAGCGTAAGCACAATAATGAGACCGGTAGAGAGAAGACTCTATGATAGTCGATTTAGCCAGAAGAAGAGTTACCATTAGGAAGTTCCTGTCCAAAGAAATACCGCTTCAAAAGATCATTGGGATCATTGAAGCTGCTAGAGAAGCGCCTTCCGGCGCCAATAGGCAGCCTTGGAGGTTCATAGTAGTCAGCGATGCTAGACTCAAGCGGCGTATTCGTGAAGAATGCGAGAAAATCGAAAGAAGTTTCCACAGGAAGGTACCGGAATGGATGAAGAAGTGGCTGATTGAGAAGAAGATCACACCTACCAAGAAATTCTTGACTGAAGCGCCGTACCTTATCGTTGTCTGCTCTGAGAAAACAGTTGTGTACCATGTTCAATCAGTATGGCTTTCCATAGGCTACATGCTGCTTGCGATAGAGGAGGAACGGTTAGCGACGGTAACTTATACGCCTTCGAGGACGCTTGGGATTCGCGAGATACTGAAGATTCCTGACAGATATTTGGTTGAAGCGATTTTACCAGTGGGCTACGCAGCTGAGAGGCCAGAGAAAACTCGTAGAGCGCTGAGTGAGCTGGTTTGTAGCAATACTTGGGGAACAGGTTTCGGAAAATTCGCGCTTTAGAACGCTGGCGGTTATTGAGTGCGATAATCTGATATAAGAGGCTTCGCGAGTATCGTTCTGGAAAAGTGGGAGATTGAAAGGAGTAGTTCTAGCCGCTGGCGAAGGAGTTCGACTTCTACCCATTACCGAGACTAGATCGAAACATATGATACCAATTGCCGGTAGACCGATAATCGAGCATATCGTCAGATCCTTGACGGCAAACGGAGTCCATGAACTCCTAGTTGTTGTAGGGCATAAGCTGGAGGTTCTTCAAAATTTCCTCGGTGACGGCGGGAAGTTCGAAGCAGAGATAAGTTATGCAGTTCAACCAGGCGTGCATGGAACGGCGCATGCCATCGGAATGGCTGAAGAATTCGTTGGAGAAGAGGATTTCTTGGCTATCTACGGAGACCTCTTCACGACACCTGGGGCTATACATCGAGTTCTCGAAACATATGAGGCACGTGGAAAGAAGCAAACTTTAGCGGTTGTTTCCGTTCCCAACCCGTCATCATACGGCGTTGTCTCTGTCTCTGAAGATAAGGTTGCGAGAATCGTGGAGAAACCTGAACCTCAGGAAGTTTTGAGCAACTTGGCCAATGCGGGGATATATATCTTTGGAAACGAAATCTTCGACGCTATCAAGTCTACAGTGAAGTCGGAGCGAGGAGAACTGGAAGTAACAGACTCCATTAATACCCTGACCAGTAAGGGAATTGAATTTGCCGTTGCTAGAATAGAACAGAAAGATTGGGTGGACATGGGCTATCCTTGGGATATCCTCGAAGCGAATAGACTCGGTTTAACTGCGCTCGAACCGAGTATTCTAGGTGAAGTTGAGAGCGGAGCAAGGTTGGTAGGTCCAGTCTTCATAGACAGAGAAGCGAGAATTCTATCAGGAGCGTATGTTGAGGGACCCACCTACATCGGAGAGAACTGTGAGATAGGGCCGAACTGCCTCATCAGACCTTACACAAGCCTCGGTAAGGACGTAAAGATAGGAAATGCTTGCGAAGTGAAGAACAGCATAGTTATGGATGCCACCAAGATACCCCATAACTCCTACGTTGGAGATAGCATAATTGGAGAGAACTGCAACTTTGGAGCTGGCACGATAGTCGCCAATCTGAGATTGGATGATGAATCTGTCAAGATGATAGTCAAAGGTAAACTCGTCGATACTGAAACAAAAAAGCTCGGCGTAATCGTCGGCGATAACGTAAGGACGGGTGTGAATGTTAGCTTCATGCCTGGAATCAAGATTGGCAGTTATACTTGGATTGGACCGAACGTTCTTGTTTACAGAGATCTGCCTTCAGGCGTTATTGTTACTCAGAAACAAGAGTTGGAGCAGCGTGAAATTCGACGATAGCTGTGTGAAACGTATGGTGGATTTGGATAGAGAGGAGTTCAAGAGAAAGTACCCGAACTTGGCGAGGGAACTTGAAGAGGGGGCTAGCAAGGTTCAGATCGATAGCGTTCAAAGCTCTGACCAGTTCAGGGGTTACAAGCCGACGCCGATAGATTACTTGAGAAGATGCGATACAGAGGAACAAGCAGTTCAGACTATTGAATACCTTGAAGGGAGAAATGAGATAACGCGCGAATACGCTGAAGAATTGAAGAAGCAACTCAAAGAGAAGGGTGTTAGAAGCTTCGGATCTAAGAGAGAGGAAGACTACTACCTAAAGCAAGCCGGCTACTAGCCCCTTTTCTTCGCACTAACTATCGATATGACGTCTCCATCTTTGAGTATATAGTCCTCCCCTACACGCATCTTAGATCTGGCTTCGATAGAATAGATGAAGCCTTCACCCAGGTCTGTGTGAATGATGTAGGCTATTTGTCGAGCGGTAGTACCGTAAGGAACTAGGTAAGCGTCAGGCAGGACCCTACCTTTGTGGTCTGAAAGCTTCTCCACATCTTCAACAGGATATACAGCTATCATTCGCAAGAGCTTCAAGAAGGCGAGATTAATTGAGTCTTGAACACCCGTGGACCCCCATGGCGTCAAGACTTTCTCCCTTATTTTCACCAATGCTTGCTCCTGCTCTCTCGTCAAAGCCTCAGGTTTCAAGATGTTGAAGTTGGAGTCCCCAGGCTTATAGTCAGTGATCCCTTTCTCGGCAGCTCTTCTTAGAGCCAGTTCCGCTTCAGCGCAACATGGAAACACCATGTATCCGAGCTTCTTCATACTTTCTATGTTCTCCTCTGCGTAGGGCAGATCGATCTTGTTTGCAGCTATCACCATAGGCTTTGCAATAGCTCTCAAGTGATGCAACAATCCGACTAGGTCGTCGTCGCTCCATGAGGCTGGTTTCTCAGCATTCAAACCCGACCTTTGGATCGCTTCTGAGATGTGATTCCTCTTTATGGCTAGTCCGCTCAATCTATCTTCCATAAGGAATGCGAGATCTTCCCTTGTGCCTTCAGCTCGGCGTGCCATTTTTTCCCAGTCTTTCTTCATGATCTGGAAGAGCCACATGTCGATTTCATGTTCGAGAAACTTTACGTCATCAATAGGGTCGTGCGTTCCCGGAGCGCACAGTTTCCCTTCCGTATCTGTCGCGCCTGCAGCATCGACAACATGAATCAGAGCATCGGCTCGCCTTATCTCATCTAGAAATTGGTTTCCAAGACCTCGACCTTGCCACGCTCCTGGAACGAGTCCGGCGCAATCGATCAATTCTACCGGTATCAAGCGGATGCCGTCCGCGCACGCTGAGTTGACCGGTTCATCTTTGACATTGAATTCGCGGCACACGCAGTGGGTCCGAACGTATCCGACCCCGTGATTCGGCTTTATCGTCGTGAATGGGTAGCTGGCTATTGGAACAGAGACTAGCGTCGCTGCGGAAAAGAGAGTTGATTTTCCTACGTTGGGCTTCCCTACGACGCCGACCATGTAGCCCATGAACATTCCCAATTTGAATTAGATAGCACTATGCTAATTACGCTTATTGTCATTCTAACATGAGGATATCCGTTATCCCGATTGCAGAAATCTTCCAACATCGATTGCTGCTTTACATCCGGATCCAGCTGCGGTTACCGCTTGGCGATATTTCGGATCACAAACGTCTCCAGCTGCGAATACTCCTTTTATGCTAGTTTCAGTCTCATTCCTTGTTACCACGTAGCCGCTCTCATCGAGTTCTATTTGTCCCTTGAACATAGCTGTATTAGGTCGGTATCCGACCGCGATAAAGACGCCTTCACACTCTATTTCAGATACACTGCCGGACTTCACGTTTCTAAGCCTCAGTCCTCGTACTCGCTCTTCGCCGAGAATCTCTTCTACTATCGCGTTCCAGATGAACTCAATCTTCTTGTTGTCAAACGCTTTCTCTTGTAGAACCTTACTTGACCTCAACACTTCTCGTCTGTGGACTAGGAATACCTTCTTCGCAAGCTTTGTGAGAAAGAGAGCTTCTTCCACCGCCGTGTCGCCACCTCCAACCACTGCGACGCTTCTATCTTTGAAGAAGAATCCATCACATGTAGCACAATAGGAGACTCCTCTACCTCGAAGCCTCGCTTCAGACGCAAGTTCCAAGGTCCTGGCAAATGCGCCTGTCGCGACTATAACCGATCTTGCTTCGAATGTTTGATCTTGAACCATGACCTTAAACGGTTTCTTCGAGAAGTCGACGCGGGTAGCCTCGCCATCTATGAATTCCGCTCCAACACGTTCTGCTTGAGCTCTCATCCTATCCATCAACTCGGAGCCTAGAATCGGCTCCGGAAATCCTGGATAGTTTTCCACCTCCATCGTCAAGATAAGTTGGCCACCGGGTTGGCCACCCGTAACAACCAATGTCTTCAGGTTCTCCCTACAAGTGTAGATGGCGGCTGTAAGTCCCGCTGGACCAGACCCTAGAATTATTACGTCGTGCATTTGGAAGACCTACTGTTACTATAGTTTCTCTCTTAGCCAAAAACTCTTGCTAGACACAGCTGAGAAGCAGTTTCAGAGAAAGGAAATGGGAACTAGGTTAAGGACAGTCGGTTTCACGGCGGCGCTTCTAGTATGAATCCTTGCTTCATCAGCAGTTGGGTTTCGTCTCTCGCCCGCCTTATTGTTTCGAGAGCCATATCGTAGAACTCCTTTTTACTCTTATTCACTCGAGCTATTCCTTGTTCAACAGCTTTCGCAGCGACCGCTGCCGCTTCTCTCGGAAAGACTTCCCAGTCATCCATGTTTGGAATTATATAGTCTTCTTTGAGTCCCCTATCTTCAGCCAACTTAGCCAACTCCTTAGCCGCTGATATGCACATTTCATCTGTAATCGTCCTAGCTTTGGCGTCAAGCGTTCCTCTGAAGATTCCTGGGAATCCGAGTGAGTTGTTCACTTGATTCGGAAAGTCTGAACGGCCTGTTGCAATTATTCTTGCGCCCCCTTCCTTGGCTTCCCATGGCCAGATCTCAGGAATCGGATTAGCGCAAGCGAAAACTACAGCGTCATCATTCATCAGTCTAATCATGTCAGGCGTTATCACACCCGGCCCCGGTCTTGACATGGAGATACATCCGTCCACTCCCTTCAAGGCTTCCCTTATTCCGCCGGTTCTGCCTTCCTTATTCGATTTCAGGCACATGTTCCATTTCTCGGGAAATTTCTCCTTAAGTTCAGTTCTTCCAGGGTGGAGTATGCCTTTGCTATCCACCATAATGATATTGCCAGGGTTAACCCCTGCAGCGATCATTACTCTGGATACGGCAATGTTTGCAGCTCCAGCACCTATCATGGCGACTTGAACCTGATTCAGCTTTCTGCCTGTGAATTTCACTGCGTTCATGAATCCGGCGACTACGACTGTAGCTGTTCCTTGCTGATCGTCATGCCAGACGGGGATGCTCATCTCTTTTCTTAATCTGTCAAGTATGTAGAAGCATTTCGGCTGTTCGATATCTTCAAGGTTTATTCCTCCGAATGACGGTTGAAGCCATTTTACTGCTGTTATAATCTCATCTGGATTCTTTGTGTCCAAGCAGATTGGGAAGGCGTCGACGCCGCCGAGATACTTGAAGAGAAGAGCCTTACCTTCCATAACTGGGTAGCCTGCTTCGGGGCCAATGTCACCTAAACCGAGAACTCTCGTACCATCTGTAACAACTGCAACAGTGTTCCATCGATTTGTGTGTTCATAGACGAGATCCTTGTTGCCTTTTATAGCCTTGCAGGGTTCAGCTACGCCTGGCGTATACCATATAGCGAAGTCATCGAATGTTCTCACCGGAACTTTAGAGACGACTTCTATCTTACCTTTATAGTACGGATGATATTTCAACGCCAATTGCGCGGGAACGTATGCTTTCTTAAGAAGTTCTTCCGTCGAAACCATTCTTCATTCTCCCGTGCGTATTCAATTTCGCGGGTTCTTATAGTTACCCGAGATGTACATTATAAATCTAACAGAAAACTTAAATCGGTCCGACTCTTCTGCCTCAGAAGAGTGATCTCTCCAAATCCAACTTAACCGGAATGGTGGAACAATGGCGACAGCTCAAGAATTGGTCAACTTGGGCTTCACAATAATCTTCTTAGGATTTGCAGTAGCCTTCCTCGGCGTGCTCTTGATGGCCATTCGAGGTCGTACAGCTGGCGGGAAGGTGAAAGGTGGAGGAGCTATCTTAGTTGGGCCTATCCCAATCGTCTTCGGAACCGATAGAGAATCGATGAAGATTATTTTGATTCTAGCGATCGTACTCACTGTGATCCTTGTCGCTGTTACAATTGTTCCTTGGATTTTGCTTAGATAGGAGGCTGTTGGATGCCCGCTAGAGATTGCGAAATCTGCCGAAGAAAAACTACTATGTATGTTTGCCGTGAGTGTGGAAGAGAGATCTGTGAAAGCTGTTTCTATGTTCCCGGGTGGCTTTGCACGGAATGCTACGATCGAGCAGCCGCGAAGCATCCTGAAGTGCATGTTGACAGGTTTGAAGCGGAAGGTGTGCCACTCTCGTTCAAACTTTTCATTATCGGATTCTTCCTGATCTTCGGAGGAATCATGTTGATTATGATTGCTTCACTTCTCTCGCCGGGATCGAATGTGAGTGGAGGCGGAGTCTTTCTTATCGGTCCGATTCCTATAGTCTTCGGCTACGGACAATACTCGGCTTGGATGATAGCTTTCGCAGTGATTCTAACGATCGTGGCGGTCGTATTCTTCTTTCTCTCATGGAAGAGAGTGAGATAAACTGGCTAGAACTTGATGTATTGCGAGATGAACTGAAGCAGATCTCCGCCCAGAAGAAGCGACGTTCCTTGAGCTAAACATAGAATACCTATAGTAACCGCAACAGCCGGGAATGAGAGGAGGCTTCCTACAGAGTGTAGAATATCCTCAGCAAATCTGAATACAAGGTAGATTGGCAGCGCCACGACTATAAAGATAACAAGCATAACTGCTGTACCCAACTGTCCGAAGTACACGCTTGCGTAATACAGTGCGACCACACCGCAGGCGAGTGCTATCAGCGCAGCCCAACGAACGTTCTTTAGAGGCTTCAAGAAGAGAGAAAGCCCGACGGCAACGAGGAGCACAAGTGTGACGATGTTCGGAGCGCTTTTGAGGAATGCCAATGCAGCTGTCGCTAAGGCAATTATCCCTACGAAGAGGCCGATGAAGGATGCGAGTGAGCCTAGACTTCGAGAGATTCTACTGAAGAGCCATGACAGCGAAAAAATGCCGCTGACGATCAAAATGTGTGGAATATAGCTGAGCAGAGTAGCAACATTCATGAATCCTTCTTCCACTCTCTTCAAAGTATTACTCGCCATATAATATAGAGCTATTCGCCAGCAGCAAGAGCCTGATAGCTAAGATGCTGAAAGGTACGCTAGAATCACGAATTCTACGTTAAGCCTCTTCCTCAACCTCTTCGGCCGCTCTTTCAGCCCTTGGTCCTTTAACGGCCTTCACAACAAGTGGCTTCCTAACAGGATGGTCACCTCTACTCAACGCACTATGAGGACTATACTTTATGGCAGACTCCTCAATTTTCTGAACGAGATAGCCTGGAACCGCGACCGCTCTATTTCCAATCGCGATATGACCGTGGGAAATCAGCTGCCGAGCTTGATGGATCGACTTCGAGAGCCCTGCTCGGAAAACTATCGTCTGCAGCCTTCTTTCAAGTAGACCTCTAATATCCAAGTCAAGGACGTCGTCTATGGATGCCTCTTCCGGAAGGACTCCTACTCTGCTGAGTTTCTGGAGGTATTCTTTCTCAGCCTTCGCTCTTTCTGATTCGCCTCTAGCCAAGAGCGATCTGGCGATACCTCTAGTCTGTGAAAGCATCGTCTTGTATCGCCAAAGTTCACGCTTATTTCTTAACCCGTACTCACCTATGAGTTTCAATTCAGCCTCTATCTGATCTCTACGCCAAGGATGCCTGGGTGCCTCATACTTCTTCCGCTTCTTTCTAGGGTCGCCCATCTCAGTCCGCCCTCGACTACTTCTTCCCCTCTCCCCTCTCTCGCGCCGCAGCTCTTGCAGCCGCGATCAAAAGCTTCTTTCTGACACCGACAGCCTTCCCCATTCTTCCTGTCGTCCTAGTCCTCTGACCTCTAACCTTCAACCCCAGCGAATGGCGGATACCTTTCCAAGTTCGAATATCCTTCATGAAATCTATATCGGACTTAACCCTCAAAGCCAAGTCGGGACCTACGAAATGTAGGTCTCGCCCCGACTCCAAATCCTTCCTCCTGTTCAAAAGTCTCCCAGGTATCCCATACTTCGTAGGGTCAGCGATAATATCCTCTATCTTCTCAACTTCAGCCTCAGTCAGGTTCCCGACCCTCATCTCGGCCTTAAGATCAACAGCCTTCGCGATAGCATTTGCTAGGCTCACGCCGACGCCTCTGATCTTCGTCAGACCATAGATCAACTTCTTACTCCCATCTAGGTCAGTTCCGCTTAACCTAACTATGTGTCTGAATTCTCGTGACACAGAGCATCCACCGTACACGTGCTAACTACGGAGAACAGGAAAAGTTATTTAAGGTTTCTTATGATAGTAGACGGTCCTCCGGGGAAGAAAGAGGCTTCGGCGAAATTCACGATATTAGCGTTTGTTTCTTTTCATATTGATCTATGAAGCTCTTCAGCGTCTTGTATGCATCTTCAAACCTTGCGAGAACTAGAGCCTTCGTCTCATCGCCTGCTTCGATTTTGGCTAGAGATTCCTCCAGTCTAATTATTGTATTGAAGAGTTTCACCAGCTCTGTCTTCAAGACTAGGAGGCTCCTATTTGTCGGCGGAACCTTCTGGAGTAGCGTTTGCCTCTGCATTATTCTCAACTCGGCCTCTTCATTGTCTTTCTTCTGCTCTTCAGCCGCCAGTATCCGCTAGCATCACGATAAAATAAGTCACTCTCACTCATGCAGACTATCCTTCTGGTTGCCTCCATGCTCTCGCTCTTTGCTCCGGAGATGTCTTCGGCAACCGACTCACTAACCCGTGGGGTTATTCTGCTATTTTACTTGAGTGTTACTGATACGTGGAAGTCTTCGTGACAACTACTATTCCGCCACCAATTCAGCAACAATATAGTCGGTATCGCGTTCCAATTTGGCGGGTTTCAACCCTCCTCGGAAGTTTTGCAGTCGATCATTCGGGGTTCGCCTAATAGTATACAGGAAAGTTTCGTCCCAGAGTTGAAAAAGCACTCGTCTTGCCAAGCGAATCTCGAACTCATGCTGACGTCCCTCTCCGAGGTGGCTTTAGAAGCAAACTCTTTAACGAGAAGTAGTTGAAGAGAGTTAATCAAGTGATTTACCGGTAGGAGGCTATTCCTCTTCAAAATCGAAAGTCTCTTCTCACTTCGCTACTCTCTTCGAGGGAGAAATCTCGCTTGAGAAGGACTCATGACACGCAGTCTCTCATTCCCTCCCAAAGGCGAGCTGAGCTTTCGAGAGCCCTAGCTATTATTAACAGGCTATATCGCAGCAAGCCTTGGTCGAGAGGAATGGATTCTTTCGAGGTCTTGGTTGGAACTGTTCTCTCGCAGAATACGAATGATAGGAATACGACACTGGCTTTCAGTAGGTTGAAGAAGAGGTTCAAGATTCGGCCGGAGGTCTTGGCGAAGGCGAAAGAGAGAGATATTGTCGAGTGTATTCGTCCGGCTGGGCTTTACAATATGAAAGCTCCTAGGATCAAGAGTATCGCTCAAGAGCTCTTGAAGAAGTATGATGGAAAGCTGGACGATATTCTTAGGATGCCTGAAGCTGAAGCGCGAACGAAGCTTCTAGAACTGCCTGGCGTCGGCTTCAAGACTGCTGATGTTCTTTTAGCCTTCGTAGCGGGTAGAGAAGTTCTTCCAGTTGATACCCACATTGCTAGAATAGCGAATAGGATCGGCATCGTAGGCGGTAAGGCCAATTATGAAGAAATTAGAAACGCCCTCGAGAGCCTTGTAAGCTCTGAGAAGAGAGGAAGAACTCACCTAGCTCTAATTAAATTCGGAAGAACGATCTGCAGAGCTAGGAAGCCGCTCTGCCAGAGATGCCCAATCCTTAGATTCTGCGCCTATCCAGCAAAGATCTATATTCAATCGAGACAATCAAATCGGAGATGGAGGAGTAGACTCGTTTGAGTGAATCTAGATTCGAAAAAGAAGTTTCAGAAAGAGCTGCCAAGTACTTCGAAGCTGGCTTTAACTGCGCCGAATCCGTTTTAATGAGCTTCGCGGAATCAATCGACGTAAGAAGTGACTTGATCCCCAAGATTGCGACTCCCCTTGGCGGCGGAATTGGCAGGAGAGGGTCGGTATGCGGCGCCCTTACAGGTGGAGTCATTGCAATTGGACTGAAAGTCGGTCGATCTAAATTGAAAGACACAAAGAGGAGAGAGGAATCGTATGATAAGGCTTTAGAACTCTTCAAGAGATTCGAGAAGGAATTCGGTAGTCCTGTATGCTACGACTTGATCAAGCTTGACCTCACAACTCCAGAAGGAAGGGAGAAGATTAAGGCGGTTAGACTTGAGAAGTGCATAAACTTCGTTCGAGCCGCCGCAAACAACGTAGCTCAATTAATGGAATAAAGCGTGAGGATAGCCCTCAAAGAAAGCTTAGGCAGTTGCTCCTGAAACCATGGTTCAAGGCTATTTCTGCTTCTTTTTCGCAACCTTCGTCGGCTTCATCGCTACTCCACAACATACAAGGTCACACGGCGCGCATGCGCAGGGATCGTCAACGAGAACCACGACACCACATTCTTCACACTTGAATTTGTCTCCCTTCGCAACCAATTTCCTAGTCACCTCCTAGGTTCCAGAGTTCTTTAGATTATTAATCTTTGATCAGGCTCTTACACTCTCTTAGCAGCTCGGATACCCTTATGGTAGGCTTGCGGTAATCCGCTATAGGTTCTCGACTACTCCATTCTCAAGCCTGATGATATGTTTGACCTGTTCATCCAGTCCGCTGATGTGGCTGACTAGGAATATCTGCCTGAAGCTTTGAGACAGCTCAATCAATCGCAGACCGGCTTCCGCTAAGGATTTAGCTCAAATTTCGATCGCTACAGGATTTGATTCGGGACAACCAAGTCCCCGAAATTCAGGAGGAAAAAGTACAATCAGTTCTGGTTGATTTAGAACATCGAGTCAATAGTGTCGCTTATCTTCTTGGCTGTTTCGAAGGATCTTGGAAAATAATCGAATGGCTCCGCGTCATCGCACCTCTGTTTGAGAGTCGAAAGCCCAAAGCTATACCGGAAAAAGAAGATGTCAAACTAGCGTGCACATGTGGAAACACTGATCCTGAAAGCTTCCGTCACGATGAGGCGACAAATGAAACAATTTGCACAAAATGCGGAACAGTCCAGCCTTAGAGATGTCATATCTTAGATAGGCATTAGATAATCTCAATTCTTTCAGAAGGGGATCTTGATTATTGCATTGTCGTTGGGCATCGATGCCACGTACTCCCATCCTTCTGCAAGGTATCATTCTATCTCTTTGATGGCTACAATCTTTTGTCGAGATCCATTGTTAGCTAACACTCCTAGCAGCCTCTGTCTAACCAAATTGTGAAGTTCCTCGTCGCTCATTTTGGCCACGTCGTATTTCGCGACTTCTTCCTAGTGTCGGAACCCTTTTAAAGAAGATTTGGATAGTAGAGACCTTCTACATTTGGCTTCCATGTAGGTAAACTTGTTTGTCATTCAATAGACTTCTCTTAGTTAGGCCGAGCAAAAGAACCGGCTTGGGTTTCGCGTTGCCTTTGATTCCTATTGGGCTTGAGTACGTTGCAGCATCTGTCGAAGATCTCTCCGATGTACTCATGATTGACATGGCCCTAGAGAAACGTCCTTTTGAAGATTTTATGGACGATTTTCGACCGGACCTAGTTGGGATCACTATGTCGGCGACCGAACACTGGGCAGGTGTGAAGATAGCTGAAATCGCGAAGAAAAGAGGTGTATCAACTGTTCTGGGAGGGTATCATCCAACTGCAATACCAGATGAACTTCTTTCAAGTCCGTCAGTCGATATGGTGGTTCGCGGTGAGGGAGAGTTGACGATGAGAGAGTTATTGCGAAAGGGCTCTCCAAAGGGTGTTCTCGGCATATCATACAAAGAGGACACTGTGATCATTCACAATCCAGATCGACCGCTCGTCAGAGATCTGGATTCTCTTCCGTTCCCGGCTCGACATCTGAGAAGACATACTTATGTCAACAGGCTTGCTTGGGGAGGGTTAGCTGATCAGATCCATACTTCTCGTGGTTGCCCCGGTGTTTGCAGCTTTTGTTGCGAACCCCGTATGAGTGGTAGCTGCTGGCGTGGGCGTTCTCCTGAAAACGTGTTGAAAGAACTACTGCAAATATGCCAAGGAAAGAATATGAGCATACTCATAGGTGACCCTCATTTCATGCATGATCCGAAAAGAGTAGATCGAATATGCGACCTATTGCAAGAAAATGATATAAATGCGACTTTTACTGTGATGGTTAGACCTGACGCCGTTGCAAAGTATCCTCAGACAATAAAGAGAATGTGTGAATGCGGCATAATCGCTTACGAAATCGGAATTGAAAGCCCCAATCAGAAGGATCTGAAAGGAACAAAGAAAGGTTTGAGCATTGAAACTCAGAGGAGAGCAGTGAGCATACTGCAGAAAAATCGTGCGGACTCGATGGGAACGTTTGTGATTGGACTGCCTACCCAGACAGAAGAAGAGATAATGCAATTTCCATTGTACGCGAAAGAGATAGGTCTAACGACTGCAGCGTTTGGGATAGCGACTCCATTTCCGAGAACTGAGTTTTATGACGACCTGAAGAAACGTAATCTGATTTTTGAGACTGACTGGTCGAAGTACGATGAAATGCACTCAGTCTACAGATTGCCAAACATAACCAAGGACAGAATTGAGGAGCTAGCAACGTACTGCATGGGAAAATTCTGGACTCTGGACACTTTTCTAGAGAAAACGAGGATCTGCAATGGAAACAATGATAGACAGCCTCTCCTAAAGGAGTTCTTGACTGGTGCTCTTTCGGGTTTAGAGTTTCTACGGAATGCGGGATACGGTGTCCAAGAGGAAAAACTCGGGCGGCACGTTAAGATATTCTTGGAGGCGAATACGGATCCATGTGTGGAAGAGTACACGAGGAGAGTGGGGCTTCACAACATTTTGGAGATGTCAAATTATCTAACGATACTGGGGTCACAATTGATCCAGTTTACAGTCACCTACAACGGTGTCCCGCTGGCTAGCATCATCGTTGAAACTACAAGCCACACCGTAGAATACGTGAAGGTTATAAAAGGCAAAGAAGCCAACGTGCCACTGTCTTTCTCTATTGAACTAAACAAAACAAACTTCATGGAAGGAAATATCAGCAACAAAGGTCTATATGAACGCATAAAGTTCCTCTCGTCGACTGTGAGGGAAGCCTATTTTTTGGCCCGTCAATGGTTGAGTGTTCTCCATCGGTACAAGTCAAAAGCAGCATTTAGCTCTATGAGATTGGCCCTCTTCGTATGCATGCTCATCATAGATCTAGCAATATTCAATTTGCAAAGACAACAAACTCAAAGATAACATAGAGGTCGGGGAAGGACACACTATGAACTTCGCGTAATACATCGTCAGCCAGGGAGTGCTATGCATATTCACTTATCAACTATCCACCTAGTCTCCGCGATCTAGACGGAGTGCTCTTCAATACCTCAACAATTTTCTGAAACCGCTCTCTTGATCATCATGCTTCCAGTTTGAATGTAGGGTGAATCTTCAATAACAACTAACTGATCGCCACTGACAACTAGGAACGGGATGATAAAGATATTTGCAAGATCGGAAGGATGTCTAAGCGCGATTAAGTTGCCTTCTCAGAATCTCCGTTGCCTGCTAGTAATGGCATTTGCGGGATAAGTTGAGTATAGAAGCTACCAAAGCTCGGGATGAAGCCTAATCTGATATCGACGTCTCAAAATTGGTACCCTTTAAGGGGGCAGCGGCCTTAGCGATGGATGAAGAGACGGACGTGGTAGGCTACAAGCATTTCATGGATGCCATAAAGACGTTTGAGGTCAACGTGAACGAAACGATCAAGAACATACAGGATATGCGAAGTAAGCTTGAGAGGCTTGAGAACGTGAACAGGGAGTTCCTTCAAGACTCGTTGAGAGCATTCAAGGAGAAAGAGCGTAAAGACGATCCTCGACTGAAAGGATTGGTCGAGGATGTCTAAACCATTTTTGGAGGATGATAAACATGGAACTTGACCTAGAGGCGTTAAATAGGATTCGAGCGAAAGGATACAAAATAATGCTGGTAGACGTTGAATATGAAGACCTATGGTATGTAATATTTCCTAATGGGAAGAGAAGCGGCTACTTCAGAAGGATAAAGGACCTGATTGAAGCCTTTGACAGACAAGAGTAACCATTTTTGAGATGAAAATTGATGAGTCAATCGGAGAAATACGAAGTGCTGAAGGCTCAAGAGGAGTTCTACGAAAAGATACTGAGGGGGGAAGACCCTCTCCGTAAACCTCTACCTCTCGATGAAGAAGCTCTTAAAGAGATTAAGAGGCAGCTAAAAAAGCTGAAAGAGTTAGAGTCAATGACGACCAAACCTATCTTACCGCAGAGCGTATTCTAGCTATAGATATGGGTAACTGTTACATATTGGTCTCCGTTTAAAGAGTTTTAGGATTAGTTAAATTTCCAGATGAGATTAGAGTGAAAGTTTTCTCTGGTGCAAAATAATGGAGCCTCGTCTGATCGAGAAGGATTTAATTGAATGTCCTTATGTTGAAAAGTTGACTGACGGTAAGGTTCCTAGAGTTAGATTAGGCGCATTTCTCTGCAGAGAGTGTTGTAAACGCAAATGCGAGTTTAAGCCTAAAGAAACTTCTCTTATTGTTAAGTCTAGTTCTGATCTTGCAAAGAATGTTGCTTTTCGCAGTCGTGTTCGTAAACTCCATAATCAAGGTTGGTCTATCGAGAAGATACGTAAGAAGTTGAATGTGACTCGTGAAACCGTGAGAACAATATTGAAGAGTTTCGAGAAGTGAGAGAAATTGAATAGCGCCATCAATCTCATAATTAGATTATTTCTTATTGTAGGTTTCTTTAGCTGTTGGCATGTAATTGAAGGACTTATGGATCCAAGATGTTCAAGACACTAGCGTTGGTGGAGACGTGCCCACATCCTATGCCCACCTTAAGAAAAAATGTGGATTCGCACCTGTTATAGTTATTCCAGCTATCAGAGAATTATAGGGCAAATCTCTACAATTCGTCGCTATACTTTTTATAGCTTTGAACATCTGTATTCCCATAAGGATAAGCATCGCCCCTCCCACCAATCCGATAACCATTTTAACAGCATCGGAAGTAAAGGTTGAGAAACATATAGCGCATCAGTTGATCTCAGATCATAGACAGGGCCTTGCGCTTTTGGCTGCTTCAACTACAGAAGGAATCGTGTTCGAGTTAACCCAAAAGTAAAATGGAACGTAAGCAAAGATGACGTAGGCCAAAAGCATGAAGGGAAAACCCTTTTCACAGTGACGAAGAAAAACGATGCTGGTTGGCTAGGATTTACTAAAAGAAATTAACCCACTGGTGTAGAAAATGAGAAAAATTGTACTTCTCCTAGTTCTCTGCACTTTGTTAGCGATACTATATGTTGTTGCTTATAGTGTGCCTTTTTTTCTCGAATCGAACCGCGCTTTCGAGCTGCCAGTTATTTGGAAGATAAGTGTCATACTGATTATGGTCGCTATGTTGCTTTTAGTATGCTCACCGCTACTGCTGGAATATTGGTCGCAGCACAGACGTAAGGTGTAGGTTGATTGAAGGAAACTGAAATGAAATGAGAAAAACCGGTCCTGATAGTTGATGCGAAATACAAGCGGGAGCCTTTTAACGACGATATCTACCAAGCCGTGAGCTACTCGTTAGCCCTAAAGGCGCCCTCAGCGCTAATTCTTCCCAAAGATGTAGCCAACATATTCAGATGCTACGAGGTTGTCAAAGTCCCAAATTCGAGAGTGTTTGTTGTAACGCATGTAATACCTGACGCCGATAACTTGTCATGAAAGTTTCTTACCTCTTTGATATCTATCGTAACTACAACGTATTTGCACTCAACAGCTACCTGAATCGTTCCAAAGGCTTCTCTTTTCGACTAAGCCGAGAGTGCCGGATCGCAGGGTTTCAGAGCGTTTTTGTTGCTAGAATTGGTTTCATTCTAGGTTCGGAGCTCCGGGCGGGGTTTAAACCTCGGGTTCAACCCCTGATCTCTGCTCTCACTGTGAGACGTAAACCAAAAAAGCTCGTTGATGCAATATGTTGTAAATGAGTCGAAATCGAAGCTGGAAAGAGTTAGGGATGTGAACCCGAGGTTTGGCGCCGGGAGTGGGATTTGAACCCACGCGGCCCGTGAGGACCACAGGCTCTCGAGCCCTTCTGTCTCCAGGCATAGGCTCTTATGGTCTTGATCTGCCCCGTACCAGACTCGGGAATCCCGGCAGACGGAAGATAAGGTTCAAAGGTTCGTTATAGAGGTTTTGAGGTTTTGCTCCTCCACATTCGGGGGTAGGTTTCAGCCGGCATGATCACTCGAACCGTTTTCGCCGCTAGTCCTTTCTCTTGGTCCATTATCTGCTCTGTCGACAGTAATGCTTTAGCTAAGGCTACGATCTCGCCTTTCAATGTGAATACGGCAACCGGCGCTTTCTCAGCCATATGTGAATCAAGCTTGACTATCCCCGGTATGGCGAGGTCGGCGCCATGGCAGATTGCATCAACAGCAGAATCTCTTACATAGATTTTCGGTATATACTTGAAAGCTTCCTCCATCGGTTTAACGATCTCTTTAAGCAGAGTCTCATCCTTTGTCTCCTTGAATGCGGCGTATGCGTTCAGCAGATCGTACAGCGTATAGAGGCTTTTCTCTTCGGTGAACGGGCCGGCTCTTGTTCTTCGAAGTTCACTCATGTGAGCTCCGGATCCCAAGACTTCGCCTATGTCGGATACAAGCTTCCTGACGTATGTTCCGGCTTGACATCCAACTTTGAATAGTACGCGTCTCCCGTCGATCTCGAGGATATTGATGCTGTAGATTCTTCTCTTCCTGATCTCACGTTTGACTGAAGCTCTCAAAGGAGGCTTCTGATAGATCTCTCCAGCGAACTCTCCTAGAACAGATTCAACTCTACTGGCTGGGATATCTTCATGGAGTTGCATTAAGCAGACGTACTCTTTGCCTGAGAGCAAGAAGGCTTGAACGATCTTTGTAGCATCTTCAAGTGCGATCGGGAGCACGCCGGTGACTTTGGGATATCTCCAGCCGACTAGGCTTCTAGAGTTCCGCCGTGCCCGGCATGCTGAAGGCCGAGGATCTTCTTAACCCAAGCCACAACCTCGTGGCTCGAAGGACCTGGAGGTTTATCCAGATTGATCAATCCATATCGCATGTGAAGCTCAATCGGACGATTGTACGGGTCAAATCCGCAATTCGGATCAGTCTCAACGTCTACTCTCGTCACGAGTTCTCTTTCCAATTTCCAAGGAGGAGCTTTCTCCACAATCAGCCACCGCACAGAACAAGAGTAAAGCTTCGCCCAATAAAAGGATATGAATTTCGAATACTACGGTAGTTAGCAATCTGTCATGCCACTCAGTGGTCTCCATTTGACCTAATGCAACAGACGACTGAGTTCTGGCGCGACTGGGAAGAACGTCTCCTTAAGTGAGAAGCTTCCTTCAGCAATTCGATGCTTATGCCATGCATGAGGTGAATCTCAACGCAGAGTACTCAGTAAACATTTTGTCTATCCATGTTCAATATCCTAGTGAGGAGCATAAAGTAGTTGCGCGAGACGCTCAAGAAGTTCAAGAGCTATCTTAGAGTGACGGGTGCGGACAGCATCTCAAGAAGATATTTCGTAATGAACTCTTTCGACGGCGCAATGACTATGCTCGGAGTAATTGTGGGCGCATGGGCTTCAGGTGCGGTCAATCCGAGAGTGATCATAGGCATCGGGTTGGGCGCAAGTTTGGCCATGGGTATCTCAGGTTTCTCAGGGGCATATATGACTGAGAGAGCGGAGAGAAAGAGGCGGCTTAGCAGATTGAAGAGAGCCATGTTGAGAGATCTCGGCAACACGATGCATGGGAAGGCGTCTCGTTTCGCTTCAGTCTGGACAGCTCTTGTTGACGCTATATCTCCATTCATGGCGGCTGTAATCTCTATGCTACCTTTCTTCTTGGCCTCAGCCAATCTAATTCTAGCAAGTACTGCAGCTGTCGTCTCCGTTATCCTCATTATGGGGATGATATTCAGCCTCGGGATATTCTTAGGTCGAATATCAAAAGAGAATGTGTTATTGTCTGGAGCGAGAACCTTGGCGGTTGGAATCTTAACGGCAGTCATCATAGCGTTGGTTGCGCGCGTATGATCTAGGCGTGGAAGAGAGAGTTGATTCCAAAATAGAAGATCTAGTTGAGATCCGTCAGCTCTTCTTTTCTCTCGTTTTGCGCTTCTTTGGCTTCTTGACTTCCGGAGGCTTCTCAACCTTCAGAGTCTTGCCCATGGCCTTAGCAACTTCCTCATCTGCAGCGCCTTTCTTGATGTCGATCTTCTCGTCTGTAAGTTCTAAGTGCTTCACATTGGTCCTCCTCCGTTTGACGCCCGTCAACTGTTGAGGACCTGTAACCAAAACGAAGTTTTTGTCGATGACATCTACTATTACACATTTCTTTCCAGATTCTCGACCGGCCGCCTTGAGGCATAGTCTTCCAACTTCTATCGCTGGCATTCAAGACTCATCTCTTACGTTGCCTCCCAATGTAGTCACTGATGATGTTCTTAAGAATTTTGATACTTTCTTCGAGAGGAAGGAGACTTGTGTCCATTATCAAGTCGTATATTGAAATGTCTCTGATGTCGATGTCGTAATACTTCTTGTATCGCTCTCTCTCGGCGTTCTCCCTAAGTTCGGTTTGAGCTCTAGCCTTCTCGAAGTCAACTGAGTCCCTTTCAGCTATCCTCCTAATTCTGACATCTTCAGGAGCGGTTAAGAAGATTTTAAGGCCGGCCTTGTCTTTAGTCATCCAACCCGCCAATTGCCCGTCTAGAATAACGTCTCCTTTCTCCGCTTCCCTCTTAGTCCTCTCATCTATGAGACGGTCTATCTCCGGATCATCGGCTGTAATTTCAATCAACTCTTCCATCGAGACTCCTTTATCTTTCGCGATATCTCTGAAGAGTCGACCTGCGGAAACATATCTGAGCCTGAATTCTTCAGCCAGAGCCCTCGCGTAAGTGGATTTTCCGCTCCCATGTAGCCCACTTACAGTCACTACAAGAGGCATTCGGATTCGACTCCGGGAGCTGGCTCAATCCTCTGGGTTGATCCCGAATATTCTTGAGAAAGGGAGCCCAGCAGCAAAGGAACAGAGAATATACCAAGAGAAGAATGGAAGTTTGTCTCCCATTAGCCAAGGAAAAGTGAAAGGTGATGCCGCTACGATCGTTTCCCCGAAGAACCCGCTAAGGACCGCCCATACAAGCCAGAATGGCGCTAGAAACAGGAAGCTGACCTTCATCCTATCCCAAGACATCTTGCTTTGAAGCTTCATAATCGCTTGCTGCTTCTTCATAACCTTGGCCATCAACTGTTTATCATTCGTCTTCTTCGCTCTATCCATTTCCTTCCTCCACGCGCTTATCTCCTTTGTAACAGACTTCATCTTTTCAATATCCACTAGGAAGCGATTCGCCGCATTGGTGATAAGCGAAAGCCCCAGAGCGATCCCTAAGATCAGGAATGTCGATTCAGGTATTTCATGGTATGGGCCTAAACTGGCCATGGTCCAATTCCAGAGTTCGTCGATTATCGTCATCTTCATCAACCAGTCAGTTCGGTCATTAGCTTAAGGAGCTCTTCCGCCGCTTCTCTTTGCTTACCAGTCTTGTTACTTATAATTTTGACGGGAGCACCTGTATAGACCGCGCATGCTGAAGCCGTAGCCCTTGACCATTCAAGATCGAATCTTACTTCTTCCATAGTGAGGTCATCTCTCATTCTAGTTGTGTCTGATCTTCTTCTCTTAGCTATCTCTTCAGGAGGAGCTTCGATCAAGACTATTAAAGAAGGCTTAAGTCTTGAGAGCACGCTCTCAGGGAGGCCTGACCATAATCCTGTCTTTGTTCTAATGAACATATGTGTATCTATTATTGTAATAGGACTTCTCATCTTCCGAACTAGAATTTGCGCAGCTCGATCCTGAATCTTCTTCTGAACTGATATTTGCTGTCGCCTGATTTCGTCTCTACTAATCTTGCGACCATATTTCTTGAAGAGTTCATTCATTACCGTTCCGTAATTCAACACAGCGAGCTTAATTTCTTTCTCTTTCGCAAGATTCTGCAACTCATTGAGGATCGTAGTTTTACCTACCCCAGGTATCCCCGTCAGAATTACGGTCAGAGCCAATCAGAATCACTTTCCTAAAACAGCTCTGACGGCAGGATACATCTCCGTTATCCTCTCTCGAACCAATAGTTGGTAGTATTGTTCAAGAATTCCTACAGTAAGCAAAATTCCTGTTCCTGACCCAAAGGCTCCAAGAAAGTCGGCGAAGGACGCTATAGCCCCTACTACCAATCCGCCTAGGATAGTTACAGTTGGAATGTATCTATCGAGAACTTGCTGTACTGGAACATGGGATCTTCTGAATCCTTCGATCTGCATTCCGGAGTCTAGGAGTTGCTTTGCAACAGTGCGCGAGTCCATTCCTCCGACTTCAACCCATGTTACTGCGAAGAATATGCAAACTGCGATCATCAATCCTGCGTACATCGCTGCTCTGAATGGATCTTGAAGAACACCGTTCAAATTTCCGGGAGGAACAACATAGTAGACCAAGCCGCCGCTAGGCTCGTATCTCTCGCTTATGATGGAGAACTGCCCGACTAGATTTAGCCAGAAGTTTGTGCTTTCTCGATTATAGTTCTGCCATATCAATTGTGAAACAAAGTAGATGTTTCCGAAGAGGGCTGCAGCAAATATAACCGGTATGTTAGAGACGTATAGTAGTTTTATCGGAAACTTTCCTCTGTAACCTCTATACTTGGCGTATGAGACAGGCACCTCAACGCGCAACCCGTTCATGTAGATTATAGTGACGAAGACTATGAGGGTCGTTACGAGACCGACCATATCTGGGAAACCTCCAGGCCTATAGAACATATCTTTAATGTCTTGTCCCATCCAGATCGATTGTGCAAACGCCAATATCGAACCGTAATACTTGTTGTCTTCCATTGGACCGAACGGTGAAATCAAGTCCCACCAGATTCTTTGAGCAACACCTGCGGCGATAAAGAGGCTTATCCCACTTCCTATCCCCCAGCCTTTCTGAAGGAGCTCGTCGAGAAGCATTAGGATGATACCTGCGGCGACCAATTGGAGCAAGATTGCGAATTGGATCTGGACGCTTATCGCTCCATAAGCTCCTCCGATTATGTAGGCGCATGCCTCGAACACTACCATCACGACGGCGAGAACCTTGCTCGCGCTTGTGAAGAGCATCCTATCGTCGGGGTTCGTGAAGTCGACCTTGATCATCTTTGAACCAGCTAGAACTTGAAGTATCAAGCCGGCTGTGACGATAGGTCCTATACCTAACTCCATTAACGTTCCACGAGTGGATGCAAATATTACTCTTAGAGCACCGAACGGGTCTTGAGCACCCTTCCTACCTACCCCGTAGAGAGGAATCTCCGACATGATAAGGTAGACTATCAGGACGATGGTTGTCCAAAAGAGCTTTTCGTTGAAAGCCACTCTTCTCTCAGCAGTTTTAACATTCGGGAAGAATCTTGTGAGAGGCTTGAAAAGCTCGATAAATCTAACCAAGTGTTACACCTAGCTTTTCGCACTTGATCCTGCTATTTCTCCTCCAGCCTCTTGTATCTTCTTGGCTGCTGATTCCGAATACTTTGAAACCTTCACAACGAGACGTTTGGTAGCTTTTCCTCCTCCAAGAAGCTTCTCGTATCCGAACTCGCTCAAGTCGACGGCTATCTTTCCGTCTTCTTCCTTCGCCTTATTCTGAGCTAGAAGCGTCTCTGCCAGTTGACTAAGCTCTCCGACGTTGATAGTATTCAGGATGCCCTCTCCAGTTGGACACTTAAATCCAAGTTTCCCTCTCCTGTGAGGCTCATGCTTAACAGTATAGGTCCACTTGTGCTTCCAGCGACCGCTCCTCCCTCTACCGCCTTGGCTACCGCTGTCCCTATGCTGGCCTGAAGTACCCCAACCGTGAGTCCTGGATCCTCGCAGCTTCCTGACCTTTCTATGCTTTCTAGCCAACCGATATACCTGCTATTGACCAGATCTCTTGACGCTAGGGCTTCATCTTTCGAAGCACAACATGATAAAGAATGCCTAAAATAAAGGTTTTCCAGCCTCTGATCGAGAGAGAAGCTCTCACGGAAAACGCGACGGCGTTCTTACTCTATCTTTATCTGCCTCTCGCGACCCTCGGCTTCAGCCTTCTTGAATCTAACCTCTAGGACGCCGTTCTTGTATGTGGCCTTCGCTGATGTAGGCAGAACTGAGTCGGGGAGTTCTAGTTCTTTATGGTATTTTCTTCCCTTCGAGTCGACTGATATCGTCAGGTTCTTCTCACTTGAGTAAAGCCTAATATCGTTCTTCTCGACTCCAGGAAGCTCAGCGAAGACAGCGATCTCGTCATTCTCATCGATAACGTCTACTAAGGGCTCTCTCTCCTCTTTGACTTGAGGTCCAACCCTGCTGGGTTTGACGTTTCCAAACTGTTGAATCGCAGGTTTCCCCTCTGGGTCGAGTGAGACTGAGAAACCGTAAACATATGGACCGAATGGCTTCGTTCCGTTAGGAATCTCAAAAGCTCTCCGCATCATCTCATCCATAATTTCGTCCATCTTCTCCATCTCGTCGAATACGTCGAACCACCATGGGAAACGCTTCTTTCGACCTCGGTCCCTTTCAGGCATAGTCTTCTCACCAATCGAGAGCAAATCAAATTGGAAATCTAATAAGTGTAGCGTCGTCACTAAAGAGGCTCAGTGTCACACTATACCATTCGCGCTACTAGATCGTATATCGCCTCGCCTCTATAGCCAAGTTCGCCGCCCTGCTTGAAAGCAAGCTTCGTCTTGCCCTTGAATCCTCCTTTCGGCGGATGCAGCTTGAAGTTGGGGTTCACTCCTTCTTTCCACAGCCTTTCCAGAGGGAGTTCGCCTTTATCGATAGCTGAGGCTAATCTATCTATCGTTGTTGATCCGAACTTCTGTTTGACGAAAGAATTCGTGAGTTTCTTTCCGCCGATCGTTTGAGTTCTCTCTTTGAGCAATAGGCTTAGGGTCTCCTTCCTCGCGTCACCCCAAGTGACCAGGTCCTTAACCTTAGCCAGCATCCCTGTTATTTCAGGCCGATCGTAAAGAATTGCAGCGCGAAACTTCCTTGCCAGTCTAAGCGAAGCTAAGGTCTTCTCAAATTCAGATTTGACGCCCGCGGTTCCTCGTAATCTTATCGCAACTAAACACTTGCCCTTCTTCGTTTTCGAAACTTTCTTCATCTGACCCAGTCCTCAGGCGTTACGACTCTGTAGGTGCTTCTGAGACCATCGTATACAGCGAAGGCTGTTGACCCAAGTGTGCTCGTTGAACCATAAGTTCTCGTCCAACAGTCCTTGACCCCAGCCATTCTCAATATGATTTTAGGTATCTCCCCTCCAACAAGTCCCAGCCCTCTAGGACCGGGGATAATCTCGATTCGAACGCTTCCACACTTCCCTTTAACTTCGAAAGGGAGTGAGTGAGGAAGTTTGCAACCGCACTCCCAACTTCCACATCCTCTACGGACAGGAATTATGTTCAGCTTCGCTTGGACAGTCGCCTTATCTATAGCCGTTCTAACTTGTCGAGCTTTTCCGTCGCCTACTCCTACATACCCTTCGCCATTCCCAACAACAACTGTAGCCCTGAATCGAGATCGTTCGCCAGCGTCAGTCTGCTTTTGAACAAACCCTATCCCTAGAACCTCTTGCTGAAGGTTCGGCAAAAGAACATCAACTATCTCCGGCTCCATTATCTTCATTCCTTGGGTGAAGATCTCTTCTAAGGAGACTATATGGCCGTCTTGGACGAACTTCCCAACTTTAGTCTTCGGTATCCAACCTGCCTCGGACGTTGGTCTTACTTCTCTACTCAATCTTCTTCACCGCTCCAGTGAAACTCTCTTGCATCTTCCTCTTCACTTCATCAAAATGTGACGGTAAGTCTTCAGGTTTCAACTTTCTCGAGAGATACTGAGAGAAACGCTTGTTATACAATTCTGGATTTGAAACCGTCTTCTTCGCGTAGTCAGCTATATGGTCGCCGTGAATTCTAGATTCATCCGGAAAGATCTTCTCACCATAAGGGATGTTGACGCCAGAATCGACTATACCTTTCAAGGCACTGAAGATTCTTCCGCCTTTACTTGCCTTCCTCAAGCCTAAATCAAGTACAGCCTCGCTAACTCCTTTTTGAATGGATCTAAACCCGGCGAGATAACCTGTCAAATAGGCCGCTGGCACATTTCCGCATCCTCCTTTCCAGCCAAACTCTCCAAGCTCGATCGAGTTAGCTGCAGCTAGAACTCTGTCTCCCTTAGATTTCGCCTCAACAGTCTGAACGATCGTATGCTCGCCCGTGATTCTAACTACAGCTCTAGGCCTCCGTGCCATGACTAGTGCAGCCCGTTTCTTGTAATCGGTCTTTCCCTCCCTTCTTCGCCTGAAAGGAACATTATATCTAGGACCTCTAGCCATCTCAGCTTACCTTCTCTTCGCCAACTTGTGGGCGTCTATGTACTCGTTCAAGTGAGAACTGCTTCGGAATGCTCCGCCCTTAGCCATCAACAGAAGCTTCTGATAGACAGGCTTCGCGATCATCCGCCTATCTCTGAGCTCTCTCAATCGCTCTCTCACGACTCTTATTCTACTGATCCATGCTTGCTTCTTCGAAATAGTTAGACCTCTTCTGCTTCCTGGACCTCGTCTCTTTCCTCGAGATCGCTTCATTCTTAGAATTCTTTTTCTTCCCTTGCTTATCCCGGTCTCAGGAAGCTTTCCTATGGCGCCTTCGTGTAGAAGTTTCCGGATCTCATCCCTCGTTATTGCAGCTTCTACTTTCTCTGTCTGCTCAGGGTCTATCCAGATCCTATTGACCCCGACTTTGAGCATCTTGGCAGCCAGTCTGCGTTGGCTTCTTAGACTCATCTACTGTCCTCCTGAACTCTTGGAGGCGCTCTCCTTACCGCCTTCAGGTTTCTCCTCTTCCGTCTTTTCTGCTTCAATCTTCTCAGCCTCAACTGCTTCTGCTTCAGCTTCAACTTCCTCGGGCTTCTTGGCAAGGCCGGGGTTCAGAATCCGGACGTTGAGTGCTTTGGCTCTCTCCAGAATTGCAATTCTCTTCCTCTCGCCGACAGTTGCAGCTATTCTCGCAACCTCTGCCTTCGTATCGATCTTCTCGAGGTCTTCTAGTCTGTGAATGAGGATCTCTCTGAAGCCTGATGGATGAAGCCCTCGAACTTTCTTAGCGACTTTGTAGCCCACTGCAACAGTTTTGGGCCATCCTCTCTGCTTTAACCTCATCTTGCTCGTTTTTCCTCTAGGCCTCCTCCAACTCGGTTTGACTCTCTTGTACCGCCAACTCTCTTGCCGTATGAATCTGGGCTTCCGAGATCTCAAAGCGTTCCTCATCTTGGTGAGCTTCTTTCTTTGGCTCAACTATATTCCCTCGCTCCTCTCGAAGACGAAGATGCCGTCTAGGAAGACCCTCTGATCTTTCTCCTTGATCTTCGTCGAAGTTTCGATGTTCGCGGCGGTTTGAGCTACGTCTTGAATATTGATGCCTTCAACTATCAGCTCGTCGCCTGAAACCTTTACTTTCACGTCTCCAACCATGGTTGCAACTCTCGGCGTTTTCTCTCCGATGAAATTCTCGATGAGGACTTTCTTCTGTTTTTCATTCACTTTCACTGTGATTGGGAAGTGCGCGTAGACAACTTTGAGCTTGCATTTGTAGCCTTTCGTTACACCATTGACCATGTTTCTTATGTGAGCCGCAGCGGTTCCAACCTTGGCAGCCTCCCTTTTCTTGGGCCACTTGGCTGAAACTACTACGCTTCCTTCTCTAACAGATATTTCAACCGGAAGATGGGAGAGATTTTCTGAAAGCGAACCTTTCGGACCTTTAACCTTGACTTCTCGTCCATGAACCTCGACGCTAACGCCCTCTGGGATAGGGATTGCGCGTTCTATCAGTTCTTCCATCTTCCTCTCCGCCTTCAATAGACGTATGCCAGAAGTCTTCCCCCAGCCTTCTGTAGTCTAGCATCCTTATGGGAGATAACGCCTTGCGGGGTTGTGAGAATCAAAGTGCCTACTTCTCTTGAAGGAAGATATCTCTTCTCCCAGAACTCCAAGTCTTTCACCTTGACGGAGTATCTGGGTTTGATGACGCTGCATTTGTTTATCCTACCTAGAAGTTGAACTTTGAACTTTCCAGCTCTACCGTCATCTACGAACTCGAATTCTCCTACAAATCCGTTCTTCTGCATAACGCGAAGTACGTTTCCCATGAGTTTTGACGCAGGCCAGACTACGCATTCACGTTTAAGTCGCCTCTCATTGTTAAGTAGCGTTGAGAGAGCATTCGACAAGATATCCAGCATAGTCATATTATGACACCTTAAGCATACTTCTTGAAGCCTAAAGATCTCGCAAGTTCCCTGAAGCATTGTCTGCATAGATCAAGACCATACTTCCTTATCACGGCGTCATATTGGCCGCATCGTCGGCAAGGTCTGCTTCCTTTACCGAACTTCCTAGCCTTCTTGGTTTTTTGTTTAGCCACCCTTAATTAGCCTCCGACTACCTGTGTTCCGAAATTCCCGATGATGAACTTCTTCGCCTCATCCTTAGTTATCAGATGACTCTTGCCGACTCTCGATCTGCGCAGGACTCTCCGCTTGACCCTGTAACCAGGTCTCTCGAGGGTTACGGTCACGTCCATCCCGAATATGCCTAGTTCAGGGACGTACTTGGTGCCAGGAATCTCTATGTGCTCCTTGATTCCGAATGAGATATTGCCTAGATCGTCGAAGCTTGATTCTCGAAGCTTGTTTCCAACGGCCTCGAGAGCTCTCTTCAAGAACCCCTTCGCTTTCTCTCTTCTGAGTGAAACCATGCATCCAATAGGTTCTCCTATCCTTACTCCCCAATCCTTTATTGTTTTCCTAGCTCTTCGGGAACAAGGCTTCTGCTCAACTATCTGCATCAGTACTTTCTTGGCCTTCTCAAGCGGTTCTCCAGATTTTCCCACGCCGATATTCACTGTAACCTTCTCTATCCTCAGTGTTCTCATGGCGTTCTCCTTGGCCTCTTCGACCTGCTCTTCAGTAGACATCTACTCAGCCTCAACTCAGAGTTATCAGCGGCTTCTCGTCGCCTACGATGAAGACATAGTCATCTGTCGTCTGGGAGGTTTCACCTTGAGCGCCCTCGATTGTCACTATGCCTGGCCTAGCTGCAGTAGCTTCCTCAAGCTTAACGATCTTCCCGGATTTCCCCATGTTTCTACCTGAAGTTACGATTGCGTAGGATCCTTCTCTGAACTTCAATCGTTTCAAGATCTTTTGATCTTTTAACGTCAGTTGGATCGTATCCAGAGTCTCAAAAGAGTCTTCTGCGGAGCTGCCGAGTTCTTTCGTTTCGATCAATATATTTCTACCGTCATGGAGGTTGATTTGAATATTTCCTCCGCGAACTGTTGTTATATTCTCGATTCTGCACAACTTGAATGATGATTCTTCCTTCGATATCTTGACTAGATCCAAACCTCGTCTTGGAGAAGGCAGGACTCTGAAGAAAGATTTCGCGTCAGGAACCTCGATCACGTCCATAAGCCCAGCAGGATACTTCGGTTCTCTTCTAACTTTTCCGTCGACCTTGATTCTGCCTTCTGAGAGTATCATCTTGGCTTCACGAGCGTTTTTCGCATGGTGAAGTATGTCCCTGACAATCAGCATCAGTGGGAGACATTTCTCAGCTGGATGAGGGCCGGCAATCGGTTTCGGTGCCCATTGGAACTCTTTCTTATGCAGCGGCCAGAACGCTGGCGCTGGCATCCTCTTTAAATGTCTAACCCCACCTTTCTTGCCCAAAGCGACTAAACCTCCTTCTTCTCCGTAGCTGCCACTGTCTCACGCGTTCGCTTCCTTCTCTCCAAAGATTGAGCGCGCCACTTATCGTCAAGGTTCAGATTCGTTATCATAACCTTGGAGACGTGGACTGAAACCTTTGTCGATGTCCCGGAAACCTTCTCTCTAGTCACGCCCTCAACAAATACTCTACCTTGCTCAGTGTTGGTTTCTGAGACCTTTCCCTCTATCCCGCTGAAGTCTCCTCTCAATATCTTGACTGTATCGCCTTTCCTCACTGGGAATGATCTAACTCCATATCTTTCTCGAAGTCCGGAAGAGAGTGGTGCTGCCAGTAGTTTCCGCTTGATGTGGCTTGGCGCGCTGAATGCGAGCTTCCTCTGCTTCCCTGGCTTCAGCGTTCCCTTGCGATGTGCCATCTAATTTCACCTAGACTATTATGCTCGCGAGATTTGCTACCCTAGGCCACCGTTCTGCTGCTTCCCGAGCTACAGGTCCACGTATCTCCGTTCCTTTCAATTCGCCTTCAGGTGTCATTATGACGGCGGCGTTGTCTTCGAATTGAATTCTGATGCCCTCGGGCCTCTTGAAAGGTCTGCGTTGCCTAACGACGACTGCCGGGAACATCTGTCTTCTCAAGTCAGGAGAACCTTTAGTGACGGAAACCATGATCATATCTCCAACGCAGGCTGACGGTAGTCTTCGCAATCTACCCCTGTACCCGAAGACATTGATCAAACGAAGTATCTTTGCCCCAGTGTTATCTGTGCAAAGGAGTTTCGTTCCTGCCGGGAGGCCTCTTGCTATATGAGGCCTGTATTCGATCATCCCTCTCGCAGAGACTGCTCGAGTTCTAGGAGCGGGCATATTAAATCAACTCTTTTACGGTCTTCACTCCTCTTTCCCAGTCTTCTCAACCACAACGAAAGCTATCGCTTTGCTGAGGGGTCTACACTCCATGATTTTCACTTTGTCCCCTTCATTCGCATCTATGCAGGGAGGATTATGCGCCATTATGTTGCTCCTCCTTCTTTCATACCGCATATACTTCTTCACGTAATGGAGGTAGTCTCTCTCAACAGTAACAGCTCTAGTCATCTTGCTGCTCGACACAGTTCCTTCCAACACTTTCCCTCTTACAGGCAGAACCCCGTGAAAAGGGCAGTGTCGGTCGTCGCAGCTCTTTCTAGGAGCCTTGACTTCGATCCCTATGTTACGAACTACCATCCCCTCAACCTCATCTTCACTCTGTCTTCAGGCCTCCCGACAAGCTTCTTCCCGTTGACTTCGACCCAGATTTCGTCAGGGAGGCGAATCCTCAGGATCGCTACGTCCTTTGGCACAATCCGCTTGTATCTCCCGTCGAAAATCGTGATAGTGTTCCTCGTCTCGTCTATGATCTTTCCCTTCAACCCAACGAGCTGCTTGTTCGTACCTCCGGAAACTCTCGCGTCCAGTCCGATGATCTCGTGTTTCAATACATTTTGAGGCGTTATCGGATTCATTTCTCAGAGGCCTCTTTCTTCTTCTGTTCATTCTCGATTGTAAGGATCCTTGCTATTGTTCTCCGTATCTCATGTATCCTCGCTGGATTTTCGATCGTACCTCCTGCGGCGACTGTCGTCCTTAAGTGAACAAGCTCTGTTCGAAGCTCGTTCAACTTCTTCTTCCTCTCTTCAGGCATCATCTGCCTTATCTCACGCTTCCTTAGTATCGGCAACCTCGGTCTCCTCTGTCGCTTCAGAAGCCTCAGCTTCAGCAACTCTTGCCTCTTTAATCGAGGGTTGATCTGGAAATTCAGCGTCCGGGGGAAGAATCTTCACATTCACACCAAACAGGCCGGGCTTCAATTGCGTGAAGACCACGGCTTGCTTCAACTGCTTCTGGATCGGATCCCCGACCCTCGGGAAATAACCTGACCTGAACCTCTCGCACCTTGCTCTTTCTGTGGACAACTTGCCACGGATCGTTATTTCAACGCCTAAAGCACCGGCGTTAATAACTCTCTGGACAGCCCAATACGCAGCCCTCCTAAAATGAACGCCTCTCTGAAGAGCCATCGCAACTTGAGAAGCAACAACCTTCGCATCAAGCTCAGGGATCTCTATAGCTGCCACAGAGATCTGAGGGTTCTCTATCTTGAATTTCTCTTCGAAAACCCGAGTCAAATCTCTAATGCTTTGACCTCGCCGACCGATGACCATCCCAGGCTTCGCTGCGTAAACAACAACCCTAGTTCCAAGCGGAGTCTTCGTCAATTCAACATGGCTGTAACCCGCTTTCTTCAATTCCTCAGCCAGAAACTCGTCGATCTGAGTCTTCTTCGAGCTGTCGTCGATAAAATACTTGCGAACAGACATTCAAGTTCCCTTCAAAAAACAGCAGAAACTAGCGTAATCACATTACAGAAGAACCTCGACGCCAACAGCGAAAGCATATATTCTTCCACCCAGAGTTCGAAGTGCTAAATTGGAATCTTGAGCCCATTATATAATTCTATCTCTTCGATTCGCGCGTCTCCTAACCTACTGGGAGCGCGATAAAGCACAATTTGCTGAGACGGAAAGAACCAATCTACGTGGATGTGGATGCCTCGACTCACTCGTTCCATCAGACCTTTCTCTGGGATAGCAGAGACTACCTTTGCAAAGAAACTCGCGGGACCAAATGAGACGCAAGTCTTCCATAGCGTGTTCCATATATCGACTGAAGTCGAAACTTGGGATGCTGATGATTCTAAGAGAGGCTAGAGCGACAAGAAGAATTCCTGTAATTGTGACCACTGCGCACGCCAACAGGCTGATCCAAGACTTGTATACTCATCTCTGGAAAAGTTTCTGAGCATCCCTCTCCTTGAGCTTCTTGGGAAGTATTCTCAAGGACAAGTTCGCACTGGGCGTTTCAAAATAGAATGGAACTTCCATATCCTACTCGGTTTCATACCCGACCAATTCAATATGGGTTTGAATGTTGAAGTAAGGTGACGACCTTCCGAATGCTCTCGGAATGTATTTCCTAGTCTTGATCCCTCTCTGGGAAGCTGCGTGGATTATCTTCAATTTTTCTAGGTCTAGGCCTTTGTACTCTGCGTTTGCTTCCAACTCCTCGAGCAGCCGCAAGATTCTTTCCGCAGCCTTCACTGGGTATCTGCCGGCGTACCATCTTTCTTGAAGGCTCTTGTGGGGAACTTCCTTCTTGTACCGTTTATATGGGATTGCCCTTCTTCGACTGATAACCTCTTCAAGAAGCTTCCTAGCCTCCTCTATCTTCATCCCTTTGATCGCTCTGCAAATCTCCGTCGCTGCCTTAGGAGATATCCTCAATTCACGTCCTGCACACTTAACGCTTCTATCGGGATCTAACCCTTTGATCGAGTATCCCCATCGAGGCATCTTTTCCACCGTTCATTGAATGCTATGCTGCTAGTTACAGAACACTAGTGAATAAAAAGGATTTTGATTCAGTCGAACGCAATTCATTTCTATTCAGAACGAGTCAGTATAGGATGTCTCAAGTTCAGGAGAGATCCTTGAATGTCATTAAGTGATGAAGAGTTTAAGAAGGCTGAGGCTGAGCTGCATGGAACCACATTACGCATCTATTGGCATCTATTCAAGTCCAATCGGCCTGTCGGGGTTAGACAGATGCAAAGGGCTGTGGGGTTATCGAGTCCGAGCACTGCGCTCCATCATCTTGAAAAACTTCGTGAACTCGGCCTTGTGAAGAAGGATGAGTACGGTCAGTACAATATAGTTGAACAGGTCAAAGTGGGAACGCTTCGCTTGTTCTTTCGTTTCGGGAAACTTGTGTTGCCTAGATACTTGTTCTATGCAGTCTTCTTTACGACAGCTCTAGTGTTCTACGTTGTTGAGTCATTCCTGAGTTTCTCACTCCCAAACATGATGGCGATTGTCTTCGGTCTATCCGCAGGTCTGATCTCATGGTATGAGGCGATTCGAATATGGAAGGAGAAACTGTTCTAAGCCTTGAACAGATCGTTCTAAGCCCTAGAATTAAGTTGAAGGAGCAGCTAGAGAGAGGGATAGGGGGAGCCTAGAAGATGCGGAGAGAGCTGTTTCACGTGCTTCTCGGATTCGTCATGGCGATTCTGGTAACTTCTTTAGGCTTGTCGATAACCCCGATGACTGCACCCTCATATGGGCCAGAAGCCGCTCCACTTAAGGCAGCGGAGAGGATGGAATACGTTCTCTTTCCAGATTCTATGCAATTCACTCTAGCTGGTGTGGCGCTCTTGTTGTCGATCGTATCTGCGCTAACGGTATATGCTCTGGCTAGAAGGAAGATCCCTTAAGCTTACCCGGAAGCTCTGTGCTTTAGTAGCAGCGAACCGCTATTCACTTCAAGGGGACATACATAGAGCTTCTCGAGGCTCCGATCCCCGGGGTTCCATGGAGGACTTTCTTGATGGAGGAGGAGAATTCGCCTAAGTAATGCCCGATCATTTCAGGCTTTATCTCGACAGATGAGAACTCTTTGCCATTGTGAACGAGTAAAGTTAGTCCAACCATTTCAGGGAGAATAATCATGTCTCTGCAATGAGTCTTGATAGGAATCTTCTTACCTTTCTCCATTACTCTCTTTGCTTTTTTTATCTCTTCGAGTAGAATCCGCTGGTCGTTTGTCAAGCCTTTGAGCAGTGATCTTCTCTGCCTTGAGGGAAGCAAGCGAATAAACTCGTCCATAGACATCTGTTGAAGCTCTGTAGATGTGTAGCCTCTATAGGTGAATTCTCTCGGCATTTCCCTTATCCTCTACTCCGCTGAATTCTGGATGCAATCTCGCTAGTTAAACTTTACCTGTACCTCAAGTCATGCTGTCCTTCTCTTGGCTCGTCCAGACTGTCTCGCTGCAATCAACCCGACCTTTCTTCCTGGAGGAGTGTCTCTGGAGACGGTTGTTGGTTTTCCTGCGTGCTTATGCTTGCCTCCGCCGTGTGGGTGAGATGCAGCTACCATGGCTACACCCTTGACTCTGGGCCATTTTCTGCCTCTGCTGGTCATCAGCATCAGTTTGCTGCCTGCTTTAAGGAAAGGTTTCTCGGCTCTGCCGGCGCTAGCAATCACACCGATCGTCGCGCGGCATCCGTCATTGAGGTACCGGGACTTTCCTGAAGGGAGTCTGACTTCTGTGCCCATAGAGGTATGCGCCACCACCATTCCATAAGTTCCAGAAGCCCTAGCTATCTTCCCCCCGTCGCCAGGCTTGGCTTCAACATTGCAGATCATGGTTCCTTCAGGAATTGTGCCGAGGGGCATTATGTTCCCTATCTCCACATTGGGGGAAGGCCCCAAGGTTATGCTCTGATTCACTGTTAATCCCTCGGGTGCGGTGAGGTAGCTTTGCCGGCCGTCTTCAAACCTGACTGAGGCTAGGGGAACTCCTCTGGCGGGTTCGTGTAGGATTTCTCTGACCACTCCTCTTACGGCAGCATTCGTTGTCAAAGGCGGGTATGATACATCAGCTATCCTCTTATGGGTTGGAGCTCTGAAGACCGCTCCGCCTCTGCCTCTTCTTTGAACCAAAATATTCTTTCCCAAGAGTCACCAACGCCTAGAAAATTCCAAGTTTTACTGCGAGGTCAGCCGCCTTGAAATCGGGTTCCAACTTGACGTAAGCTTTCTTTGTTCCTTCCGGTGTAATCAGCACATTCACTTCTGCGACCTTGACCTCATAAAGCTCCTCTACGGCCCGTTTCACGTCATTCTTTCCTGCTTTGAGGTTAACGATGAAAGTCAGTTTATTTTCAGCTTCAATAAGAGTGACTGCGTCCTCTGAAATCAACGGGTAGAGAACAACGTCGTGAGAATTGAATTTCACCATGACGGATTAATCTCCTCTACTGAACAGTTGGTCGAGTTGGCGCACTGCGGATTCTGCCCAGATCGTAAGCCTTCCAGAATGGGTGCCTGGCGCAAGGTTCTCAACATTGAGGTTCTTGACTTGAACAACGTTGACGCCGACTAGATTTCTAGCAGCTTTCACGATGCCTTTGTCTTCGTTGACAACAATCAAAGGACCTACTCCATGCCTTTTCGCTCTTCCGCGAGCTTTACTTTTGCCGGATCGCGCCTTCGTTCTTGCTTTCGCTCTATCGATGTCAGGCCAGACACCTAGAGATGTTAGGATGCTCTTCGCGGATTCGGTTGAATTGACGCTTTGAATCTCGTCTGAAACCACGAACGGGAAGGTTGGAACGCCTTCGACGACATGCCCTCTTGCTGCTACGATCTCTTTCACTCCTGTGGCTGCTATTGCTGAAACTAGGGCTCGCCGTCGTTCCTTCTTGTTTATCTTCTTCTCCAGAACTCTTGCAGTGGTAATTGGATGTGTCTGCCTTCCTCCGACTGCACTTGGAGCGAAAGCTGCGCTACCGGCCTTTGGATGTCGCTCCCCTTTTACGCGGGGGACTCGAGCTAGATCTCTACCTACGCCGAAGGATTCTGCTGAGGTTCTCTTACCAGCCATAGGGTTTCTACCTTTGGGCTGCAGCCTATGAGACTGAATAGCTACTACCGCTCGCCTTATGAGGTCAGGCCGATAATCCGTCATGAAGATTGTTGGGAGTTGAATGCTACTTGCAGGTTTTCCGTCTAAGCCATAAACATCGACAGATCTTTCCTTCAACTTACCCATCTCCTATTCAGTCTGCTTGACTAGATTCTAGGCTTGTATACTGGATAGCTGGAACTGCCGTAGGTAGACGAGAGCCTCTCAACGCACGCCGGATGGTTATCAAACGTTTCGCCGGGCCTGGAACGCTCCCTCTTAGCATAGCATAATGGCTGTTGACAACTCCATACCGGATGAAACCGCCTTTAGGCGTTGCCTCAACTCCGCTCTCGCCGATCTTCATTATCTGCTTATTATATTCAGTTCGCTGAAAGAGACCGGTCTGGCCGGCTCTAGGCACAGAGTACATGACGTAGTGTGGGGTCCAAGCGCCTATCGATCCTACGCCTCTATGGGTCTTCCTAGACTTGTGAGATAGAATTCGAACTCCCCAACGTTTGACAGGTCCCTGTATCCCTTTGCCTTTCGTCACTGCTGCAACGTCTACCCAATGGCCCTCTTGAAAGGCATCGGAGAATCCAACTTCCTTCCCTAGGATAGTCTTTGCGTAGTCAAACTGTTCCTTAATAGTTCCTCCGGCCACCTTGACCTCGATGAGCTCAGGCTTCTTCTTTCCAGATCCTGTCAGTCTAGGTTGCGTCGCAAGTAGCATGCGAAACTCGGTGACTTTGCCTAGGGAGTCTTCGATCCTTTTCAACGACTCTTCTGTCTTGAACTTCTCAGGAATTGTGAATAGCCTATCGAGATCCTTCGGAGGATTCTCCATCCAAGCCTCCGTTAAGGTTTGGAGAGCTCCTCCAGAATTCATGTACGCTCTGATCCCGCATGCGATCATTGGAGGAATCTCAACAACTGTGACAGGAATTGAGATTTCCTTCCCGTAGGTGAGCGAGCCCTGCGTATTGTCTAACGCGACGACATGGGTCATCCCAGCTTTATAACCGGCAAAGGCTAGAAGCGTCGGCTTCCCTTCAAGAGTCGGCCATTCTCTGATCCTCGCTACCATACGTTTTGCGCGTACCTTCGGAAGGTAGGCGAGTGAACCCCGTTTGGGAGCGTGTTTCTTTCTACGACCCATGCCTCCACACCTTCAGCCGAGAAGGTTAATTATCGCTAGTGATGCGAGAACCGCTTCTTCAGTCCGCACTGTCTCCACAGCTTGGACTGGAACCGTGTTGAGATTGAAGTCCGCCACATCCTCTATCTTAAGATCCTCTTGAGCGAGTATCTCTCGTAAGCCTTTCTTAGGAGCACCGAACGCGATTAACGCATTCGTCGAATCGTTCCAAGCCTTCTTCAATTCTTCGAGCAACTCGCCAATATCTCTTCCATATCTTGATGTGGCGATTACCAAATCGAATCTTCCTTGTTTGATCGTCTCTCCAAGTGGAGGATTCGAAACACTAACATTATACCCCCAATATATGCTTATCTCTCGCTTGGGAACGATTCTGCCCTCAATTTTGTCATTAATCTTCTCGACTCTGACAGTAACTCTCGATCCTCTTGAAAGCTTAGTCGGAACGGTTGCTAACTTGTCGACTCCTAGATAGACTAGCGAGCTGTCTCTACCAGTCTCAACTACGACTCCGTCACGAATCTCTCCAGTTTTCAACTGAGATGCAGGTTTTTGCAGCGGGTGATGTGGCGTCCTGATTGGTGGGAGTATACCAGCATACCGGAGATTAGGGTCGAGTTTGACCAAGTGTTTGCGGAGATATTGAGGGGTCTCCATGTAGGTCAAGATTCCGGATATCAGTTTCGCGTCTCTTGCCTGATTGACTTGAGGCATATCTGGGTAGATTAGGATGTTCTCGACTCTGAATATGGCGCAAGCTCTTCCGACGAGACCTATCTTGTATGTCTTCTCTCTAAGGTGGGGCGTATCCGCGACTAGTGAGGCAGGAATAGCTACGGTGGTGATTTGATGTCTACGAGGTGGATGCTCTGCCAATGGGTTCACCAAGGATACTCGAATATGAAATTCTCTCTCAGCGTCACATGTTATTCTCAGTTGATAAGCTTTACATGGATATATGCTGAGTAGTGATACTCGAGAGACTAATGACAATATTGGATGATTTGGAGTACATTCACAGCATAGACAAGTCGAATATGCTCAGAGTAATAGAGACCTTTCCCGAGCAACTGCTGGAAGCTTTGAGCATTGTTGAGCAATCCAAGATTCGGAAGATCGATGGGAGGAAGATAAACAATATCGTAGTAGCTGCGGTTGGAGGATCAGCGATTCAAGGCGACTTGATCCGAAACTGGACTGAAGACCAGATGGCGATTCCACTAGAGATATGCAGGGATTCCACTCTACCGTCATATGCTGACCGCGGTACTCTCGTGATAGCTGTCAGCTACTCAGGCAATACTCAAGAGACCTTGAGTCAATTAGTAGAAGCCTATGAAAAAAGATGCAAAGTCTTCTCAGTGACATCTGGAGGTCAACTAGCGAGCATAAGCAAGAAGTTGAGCGTTCCTACTGTTAAAATACTACCTGAACTCGTTCCTAGGGCTGCTCTGCCGCACTTACTCACATCTACGGCGCATATTCTTTGGAGAAGTGGATTAATCAAGAGTATTCAAGAAGAAATCAAGCTTGCCTCACGCCAGCTGAGTGAAATTAGAAGAGAAATCCGGGCTGGTAGTCCTCTTCAGAATAATAGAGCGAAACAGTTCGCTATTGATCTATTGGGAAAGTATCCGGTAATATATTCCTCCGCACGCGTAAGTGGGGTTGCAAGGAGAATGAAGAATCAACTCAATGAGAATAGCAAGATGCCCTCCAAGTTTGAGCTCCTCCCAGAAGCTATTCACAATGATATTGAGGGTTGGAAGCGGCTCAACATGGCTGAGGAAGAAAGTATACCTTTCTCAATAGTCTTCATTAGAGATATCGAAGAGAGCAAGAGTGAACGCATCAGATTTGAAGAGATGAAGAAGCTTTTGAATGAAGCTGGCGTTCCTGAAGTTAAGCAGATCCTGCTCGAAGGAGAGCCCAAACTCGGGCGACTGCTCTCAGGCGTCTATTTTGGAGACTTTGTATCGTTCTATCTGGCGATCGCTAGAGGTTTCGATCCTACACCTATCAAATCGATTGAGAAACTGAAGAAAAGAATAGACGATAGATCGAGGTTCAAGGTCAGGCTACAGAAGAGAGTCAGAGAACTTTAACCCTGATCATCCTTTACTCACACCGATTGGAAGTAGGCGAGCCACTTTCGTGGCGATTCCAAGTTCATGGCTAACTTCCGCAACACGATCAACATCCTTGTATGCGCCTGGAGCCTCTTCACTAACGACTGCCATGCTTGCAGCTCGAACTGAGATTCCTTTCTGCTCGAGTTCTCGTTTGACATCGCTCCCCCAGAATCTTCTCTTTGCAGCAGCCCTACTGAGATAGCGTCCTGCACCGTGTGCTGTCGAGCCGAAGCTTATCTCCATCGCTCTCGGCGTTCCTAAGAGAACCCATGAACTCGTTCCCATACTGCCCGGAATGAGTACGGGCTGCCCTATTTCTCTATATTCCGCTGGAACCGCTGAATGGCCTGGAGGGAAGGCTCGCGTCGCACCTTTTCTATGGATGTAGACTTTTCTTCTTCCTCCATCCACTTCATGTTCCTCAACCTTCGCGATGTTGTGAGCAACATCGTATATGAGGTTCAGTCCAAGTGAGTCTGCTGAACGTCCGTAGATCTTCTCGAAGGCTTGGCGAGTCCAATGCGTTATCATCTGTCTGTTCGCCCATGCGTAGTTGCATGCCGCTGCCATTGCCGGGAAGTAGTCCTCTGCCTCTATACTGTTCGTCGGTGCACATGCAAGTTCACGGTCCGGAAGCGCAATATTGTATTTGTGAACAGCCTTCTCCATAACTCTCAGGTAGTCGCTGCAGACTTGATGTCCGAAGCCTCTGCTCCCTGTGTGAATAAAGACCAATACTTGCCCTTCATATTCGATTCCGAAACGTTTCGCTGCAGCTGTGTTGAAGATCTTGTCTACTTTCTCTATCTCTAGGAAGTGGTTTCCGCTTCCGAGACTTCCAAGTTGCGGTGAACCCCTATTCTTGGCTGTTGAAGACACCTTGGATGGATCGGCTTCCTCCATACATCCGTTCTCTTCGCATGTCTCTGAATCCTCTGACCATCCATAGCCCCTAGAAATCGCCCATTCAACCCCATCTGAAACCACCTTGTCAAGCTCGATCTGGCTGACTCTTATTTGGCCTCGGCTTCCCAGACCTGAAGGGATCAGGTTGAATAGTGTATCAAGAAGTCTCGATAGAACAGGGCGGACATCCTCTTCCTTGAGGGTCGTCTTCAGTAGACGGACTCCGCAATTGATATCATATCCGACGCCTCCTGGGCTTAGGACTCCTTGTTCGTAGTCTGTCGCGGCTACTCCTCCTATTGGAAAGCCGTATCCCTCATGTCCGTCCGGCAGCGTTATCGACCATTTGTATATGCCGGGTAGATGCGCCACGTTTGCGCATTGCTCAATGGTTAGATCTGACTTCATCTTCTCGAGGAGAGTTTCGTCTGCGTAGATTCTGCCTGGTACGCGCATCCCTGCTTTGTAGCCTCTGGGAATCTCCCAGATGTATCTATCTATCCGTTTGATCGGGACTCTTTCTGAGCTTCCTCTCAATCTTTCTTCTTCGCTCATCTCTTGTTCCACCCTTAACCGCAAGGTATTAGTGCTGGGATTGTGATTTAAGTTTCATTGGTCTGGAAACCAATGGACGTGGCCGGGTGCTATTATGCTTCTTAGAGTCGTTAGGCGCTTGAGCTTAGATGAAGTCGTTAAGCGAATAAAGGAGTTTGAGTCGAGGCTCGGAACATCGTTCCTTGAGTTTGAGAAGAGGTTCACTGAGGGAAGGTTAGACCCGGGGCTGTTCGGTGAGTATGTTGAGTGGGCTGATCTTGTCCACGCTTATGAGGCTTATGTGGAAAGCGGGGAGCTGGACTATGCTTCTGAGGAGGTCATCGACTTACGCGATAAGGATTTCGAGAGGCTCTTGACCCATAAGAGGGTTGAGCTCCTGGTCGCTCTCGCATCTTCAAGGGTTGAATCTATCAATGAACTTGCTAGAAGGGTTAAGCGCAGTGTGAAGAATGTTTATGGCGACTTAAAGGTCTTGGAGAGACTTGGATTCGTTCAGTTGCGCAAGCTTGGCAGGAGAAATATTGTTCCTGAGGTATTGGTCAAGGAGATCGGTTTTCTAATTCAATGAGCTTCTTTTCATTCGGTCCTAGGTTGAAGAATGCTTCTGGATCTGTTAAGAAGATCTTTGTTCTCGTCTTGGTTTTTCTCTTGAGGTAGATCGCAACTCGTCTTAGAGTGTATATGAGGATTAGGCCTATCGCAGCGTAGACTAGATATCTATTCAGGATGAGGTCTAGCAACTGGTCTTGTGGCGTTGGCAAGGTCTTCTTGTGCCTTGTTGGCTTATTGTTCTCGATAAGGTTTATGCTTATAGGTCAAGAATGAATTTGAGTTCGTAGCCTCTCTTCTGCTCCTTGATCTCCATTTGATGGTATGTCACAGCCTTCACCTCTACTTTCGGTTTATGCTTGTCGGCATTGTATGGCTCGCCTCGGATAATTGCTTTCAATGCGAACTCGCTATTCCTCTTTTCTATCTTTTCTACTTCGAATTTGCTGTATACTTTACCCTCCATATCGAATTTGAGAAGTAGGGTCTCCAGCCAGTTGTAGAGTAGCGCTTCTCTATCACGGCCTTCCGCTGTCACTGTCTCTTCTAGTGTGAGTGCCACTGTCTTTGTCTCTATCATTGTTTGGAACATGGCTTCTGCTGCATTTTGGAAGGCTTCTTCCAGAGTCTTCCCATACGCAGCTATATACGCGTCGCTTACATGTTCCAGGAATTCGTACCGCTTCATTTGTGGTCCAATCTCTTTTTTCTTCTCTTCTTGTTTGTTAAGTTTTGGTCGGAAGCATGTTGATATACTGCAAGTCGATACGGTATATGGAACCGTTTCAAGTATGAGGTTTGCTGAATGGAGAAGACTGAGATTCTTGAAGCGTTAAAGAAAGTCTTCGATCCTGAGTATCCTCTATCGGTTGTGGACTTGAAGATCGTTGAAGACAAGGATGTCTCTTTTGACGTCGACAAGATTAGAATCGAGTTTACGCCGACCACACCTTACTGCCCTATGGGCGGAATCATAGGTGTCTTGATAAAGTATGCCCTTGAGAATAAGTTCAACCGGGAGTTCGATGTCAAAGTGAAAGCTGGAGCGCATGTTCAAGAGGCGATGCTCAATGAACTGCTTTCCAGCAAGGAGAAGTATGACGAAACTATTCAAAGATTGAAGACTGCAGGCATCTTAGAGAGATGCATAAAAGCGTAGACCTAACTTCGCCTTCAGTTCCTCAGAGTCCGTTCCCTGACTTTGGAATCGAGTAAAGATTTTAAGATACGCTCAATCGAATAAGCTGTTGACTGACGCCGGGAACAGCTGCCGGGATTATGGAAGGGCATGTATCCTTCATCCCGTGGGCCGAGTGGACTAACTCTTCGTAGAGAAGGGGTCTAGTGGCGCAGGCCTTGAGTCTGGTGAGAGTTAGCCTGTGGCCCTTTATGGGCCGCGAGGGTTCAAATCCCTCTCCCGGCGCCAAACCTTGTTGAAGTCCTACTCGGTTGCGCGGTTTCTCTCTCTGAATAAGCTCGGCTCCTTGCCGTCAATAGATTCTCTCCGTCCTGCAACTGTTTTTGAATCAAGACCTCATACAGTTATTGTTCCTGAAAAATTTGTTTTCCGCAGAAAACATATCAAATTTATTTTTCTCAAAAGATATCTTTGGGAACTGCTGGCCAAGGGGCTTCTTCTTGTCGGAGTTGTCCGCATATTTCGATCCGAATCACCAGATGACATTAGCCGGGCTGAACATAAATGGTTGAAGAGAGATTATAGACATTGAATGGCTCTTTTCCGATAGGTAGGAAGACGATAAAAGCATCGTCGTCCAATTCTCCAATTGGGTAGGGTTACATAATTGTTTGAGATTTATTGTACTAGATGCAGAAAACCTAGGCAGAATGAAGCCGAATGGAAATGCCTTTGCGGCGGCCCCCTCGAATCGAAGCAAGAGAAGCCATTCGACAAGAGGCTGATCCGCAAAGAAGAGAGAAGCGTCTGGCGATACAGAACTTATCTTCCAGAGATCCCTGTTATGGATCTCATAAGCCTAGGCGAGGGAGGAACGCCTCTACTTGGGCTTGAGCGTGAAGAATCGAACGTTCTCGTGAAGCTGGAGTATGTCAACCCGACAGGTTCATTCAAGGATAGAGGTTCAACTGTCCTCATCTCCTATGCGATCGGAGTAGCTAAACGCTTAGGCTTTAAGAAGGCTATCGAAGATTCCTCTGGCAACGCTGGTGCTTCGATAGCAGCTTACTGCGCGCGCGCAGGCCTTCAATGCGAGATCTTTGTTCCTGAGAGAGTGCAAGCGGTGAAGCTGGCTCAGATCGAAGCTTACGGCGCAAAGGTTAGAAAGGTCCCTGGAACGAGGAGGCATCTATCCAGCGCGACTGAAGCTGAAGCCAAGGAGGCATTCTACGCAAGCCACATCTGGAACCCCTATTTCACCGAGGGAACGAAGACTATGGCATACGAGATCGCGGAATCCTTGAGTTGGAAGCCGCCTGACGTGGTCTTCTGCCCAACGTCGGCGGGAAGCCTATTGATAGGCTTGTACAAAGGCTTCATACATCTGTTCGAGTCAGATGTCATCGAATCGATGCCGAAGATAGTCGCTGTGCAGTCTCTCCAAGTCTCGCCGATATACCATGCGTTCAAGGGCTTGAGCTACAGCCCACCTGAAAGGCTTGACACCGTGGCTGACGCTCTGATAAGCACCGAACCGACGCGCAAAGACGAGATGCTAGAACTGCTTAGAAGATGGAATGGGGATTGCGAAGTGACTGAAGACCATGAGATTCTCGAATCGGTCAAAGAGCTTGCTCGACTGGGCTTCTATGTGGAACCCAGCTCAGCAACCGCATACGCAGCATGGAAACGTTGGAAGAGAGAAGGCAAGATCGATAAGGAAACTAAAGTGGTTATTCCGTTGACAGGAACAGGATTGAAAGCGACTAGGCAATGATTTCGAAGAGAACGAAACAAGAGATTATGGGACCCTTTACAGTTAGGGATGCCAACGAGGGTTTCCACCAAGTAGAAAGAGGCTCCTTCTTGGAAAACCTCATTCAATCAGAGGATCTAAACCATCGATCCCACTAGGCACACGTTTGATCATAATTGATCTCCGGGTTTAGATTTCCGACACATGCGCATATATCGTGCATGTATATGGCTTCTTTCGTTTTCCCAACCGATATTAGACTATGGAGCAATGCCAGAATCTTCTTAATACTGCCATTGAGATAACGATAACGTGTTCTCAACAGGTTGTCGAAAAACTTTGGAGTTGAATCCTTTGAAGTGGCCGATAAGCTTCATATCGGGCATCGCAGTTATCGTGATCTATTGTACCTTCACATCCACATCGCTGGCTCTATATCCGACCTCGTACAGTCCTGTCACCAATTGGCTGAGTGACTTGGGAAATTCAAGTTTCAACCCCGCAGGTCTGTCTTTTACAACACGGGCTGCATCCTTACGGGGATCGCGCTCTTCCCGTTTTTCGCCGGCCTCTATAAGTGGTATACACACGAGAAGTGGAGGAAGATCTCCTTGATTGTTACGCAGATCGTGGGATTCCTAGCAGCCTTCTCTTTGATCATGATCGGTGTCTTCTCGGAAGACTACGTGGAACAGCATGTCTTCTAGTCCCAAGTCTTTTTCATATTGAACCTTGTAGTCTTGATCTTGGCAAACACTTCGCTTAGAACCCATCCCGACTTCATAAGACCGATCGGTTATTACGGCTTAGTAGTTGCAGCGATCAATCTGCTCTTCGTTATCGTATATAATACTCCTTTGTTTGAATGGTTCACCGTCTTCACGGCCCTCGGTTACGTCGGATTGCTCGTGTATAACATCTTCAAAGCAAAATTCCAGTCATCGAAAAACTTAAGCTTCCATTCCTGATAGCAGCCTATTCCGAAGTTGATAAGCTTCGAGAGCGGTGAATACAGTTCAGCAGTAGCAGAAACTCTACATGAAGCTCGAAACCTGGTCAAAGAAGATGGTTGAGTTCTCTGGCTCGCGTTTCCATAAACTCTGCGACTTTTTCTTCGCTGTATTTTCTTGCTTCTTGCTGTTTCTTCAAGACTTCTTTGATTGTGTCTAGAAGGTTGTCCATGTCCAGCGGCTTGATTATGTAGCCGTCAGCCCCTTTATTGACGGCTCTAACGGCGTTCTGCAATGAGTAAATAGCCCGTAGCTTCCCAGGTCAAGAAGCGTAGATGAATAGCGACGCTATTTCGCGACCTCTATATGCCAGTAATAGGATAAACCTTGGTAGGCAAATGCGGTCTGGTGGAGCTCGACGCAAGGTCGAGAATGGAAGAGGATTCTAACCAACTGGGAGGCACGACCAAAGATTTATTGAGCGCTGTTGACTTAAGATCGATGAGAAATGCGATGGCAGGTGCGGCAGCAAGGTTGGGTCGAGTGATATGACGATAGAGGCTGAGATCAAAGAGATCAAGGAGATGCTGGATGAGTTGAACAGGAAGATAGATACACTTGTTCAGGACAGAGAGACATTGGCTGTGATGATGACATCAGAGCATTCCTTAAAGCATTTCCTCGCACATGAGCCGGACTTGTACTCCACGAGAGACCTAAAGGTAAGATACAGGTGAAGGGTAAGATAGTTCTCATACCGTTCCCCTTCACAGACCTGACGACCGCGAAATTGAGACCAGCGTTAGTATTGATGGAAGGGGAGAGGGACTGCGTCGTTGCATTCATCTCCTCCAGAATACCGGCGAAACTTTCGTCGACGGAAATATTGATTGCGGAAGATCATGAAGATTTTCCTAGAACAGGACTCAAGGTTGCTTCGATCATACGACTCGATAAGATTGCAACAATATCGAAGGACCTACTGCTCGGCGAGATCGGAGAGATTGGAGATGCGGTTAGAAGAGAAGTCAACAAGAAGCTTCGCGAAACATACGAGCTATGAGAGCAAGCCTTGAAAGGAAGACCTCTAGACGAAGCCTGAAAAGGCTGGTGTCAGCAACAAAGCGATACAGTGTTGGCGTCCCAAAAAACGCTTAGGTTGCTAACATTCAGTTGCAACTCTACTTGTAGTTTTATATCAGTCCTTTCCTTACGGTTTGGCAGGGAATGTGAAGAACAGAATTAGGAGTAACTTCTGCCAGCAGAGGCGAAGGATCGCCCAGAAGCCCCAGAACCGAAGGCTGTTACAAATATCATTTCATACTTTGCGCCACTGAACGCTACAACAGAATACCATCGCACCAGAGACATCTTGTATGTGAAACAGCTTCTCGGCCATAAGAGCACAAGCAACACGCCAGTTTACACGCAGCTGACAAGTTTCGAGCGATGAATACAGCCCAGCCGTAGCCAAAAGTCTAAATGAAGCTCGAAAACTAGTGGAAGCCGGACTCGAGTACGTCACAGACGTGGATGGCAACAAGTTGTTCAGAAAACGCAAGTAGCCGGGACTAGATAGATAAGTTGAAAACTTTACAGATAAGTATTTAACAATTCTGAGTAGCGATGTGCCCTGCAAATCCCCTCTTTTTTGTCGTTCGCCCTCGTTGCGCTCAACAGTGACCTAAAGCAGGCTCCGGATAGAATATGGCTCATGCTGAAGGCGAAGTATGGATCAGAGGAGAGCGGAACGACGTGGTGCTGGTAGGATTACAATTTTTCTATGTTCTCTATGATTCTGGTATAGCTTTCTATGCTGCATCTCCAGCCTGCAGAAATCATCTCGTTTATCGCCTGTTTGGCTCTTTCTTTTGAAATCAACCTTTGTACAATAGCTCTCATCAAAATATATGGTGTGCCTACGTAAAGTACTCCATAGATCTTCGCGGTTTTTCTAGCCACTTCATCGTCTATGACCGCAATTCCTTGAAGCTCTCTGGCGATGGCCAAAACCTCTGCATCGGTTATATGGAGCCCTTTTGTCTTCAAGAGGCTTGCCAAAAACCTTCTGTCTTCTGGCTTCGTTACCTTGAATACGTTATTCTGGAACATCTTCTCCAAAACGATAGCGTCTGCAATACCTTTGGCCTTCGCCTCGTCTATAACTTCTCTTCTAACCTCTGGCGATGTCAACTTTTCATCCTTCAAGCCCTCAAAGACCTTGCTCAATCCCACTTTCGTTATGTAGATCAGAGGCGTAGCATTAAAAACGAGCGACTTCACTTGTCTCCGCCACCGATGCCTCCTTCGCTTCCTTCTCAATTTCTTCAGACGTATACCGAACCCACTCAATATTGCGCTGTTTCACCAAATCGGCGAATTCCCAAAGCGAAAGCTTAGCCATCTCTGCAGCCTTGGCAAATGTCACTTTCCCATCTCGTAACAACTCCAAAGCAGTTTGTTTTCTCCACTCCACGATTCCTATCTCAAGGAGAGTTCTCACAACCGTAGCCTTATCCAACTTCTCACGCTCAACCACTTCGAGAATCTCCTTCTCAATCTCTCTAGGCACCCTCACCGCGAGGGGTTTAAGCGTCAACTCGTTCACCGTATTCAAACGGTATCACATGCATACATAAATACATTGCGACTGGCAAACCTCTACCCTACCTTTTCAAGGTTGGAATGCACATCCGCGTTAGCGAGGAAGACGTTGACTCGCCAGTTTTTCTTGGAGTAAGCACGAGACAATTCCAGCGGATTAGTCGCGCTATTGACACAGCGGAGATCAAGATTTCAAGTTCCGACCGTGCTCTTCTATGGATCAACTTTTCCTGAGCAAGAGCGCCATGGTTTGGATGAAGAGCTGCGGAGAGCTTGGTATCCTAGTCTCTGATTTCGGTGACAGGTTGGCACCGCGTCTAAGGCCGATCAGGAAAGGAGACGTCACAATATGACACATAAGATCGCAACTACTAGGCTGACAGAAGTCAAGACAACAAGGGAGAGCGAGGATGAATTGAAGCCGCGTGGCCGGAAGGCTGATAAAAAGGCCCCAAATAAAACTTTTTCAAAAGGTGCCAATTTTGAGACGCCATACTTGGGCAGGATTTACTCGGAGATCTCTCAAGCAAGCTATAGGAATTAGATGATTGAGAAGAAAAGCTAGCTTTTTTCTCGCAGAGAAAACTGTTCTCAGAAACTCCGGAACCCGAGGCTCCTACAGATATCATTCCATACACAGCGGCACTGGAAGGCTATAACCGAGTATCATCGAATAGGAGACATCCTATGTGTTAAGCAGCTTCTCGGCCATAAGAGCACAAGCAACACGCCAGTTTACACGCAGCTGACAAGTTTCGAGCGATGAATACAGCCCAGCCGTAGCCAAAAGTCTAAATGAAGCTCGAAAACTAGTGGAAGCCGGACTCGAGTACGTCACAGACGTGGATGGCAACAAGTTGTTCAGAAAACGCAAGTAGCCGGGACTAGATAGATAAGTTGAAAACTGCAGAGATAAGTATTTATCTCTCTGTTTTTTGCCGATTTACTTACTGAGCATGAGGAAATCTTGGCTAGAGTGAAAGGTGTTTGACAAGGTCAACCATATCTGGCAAGTCATCTGATGCTCCGGTTGAGCGAGGACTGCCAAGGCTTCGATTCTTCGAGGCTGGGAAGCTTAAGGAAGCTCTTGAGCAGGAGAAGGCGCGGGCTGACGAGTACTTGAATCGACTGAAATACCTTCAAGCGGACTTCGAGAACTATCAGAAGAGGGTGGAGAGGGAGCGGGAGGAGCTTGTTAGACGTGGCAATGAGGAGTTGATCTTGAAGCTGCTGAGTGTGGTCGACGATCTGGAGCGTGCCGTTGAAGCCAGTAAGAGCCCAAGTGACAAAGAGGTTCTGGTAAGCGGTTTAGAGATGGTTCTGAAAGAGTTTCAAGCCGCTCTAGCTGAAGAAGGATTGAGCCAGATTGAGGCTGTTGGCAAGCCTTTGGACCCTGAACTCCATGAGGCTGTCGCAACCGTTGAGACGAATCAGTGTCCCGAAAACATTATTGTTCGGGTGTTACGCAAAGGATACTCACTCAACGGTAAAGTGATTAGGCCAAGCGTGGTTGAAGTTGCCAAGAAACGTGCAGCATCAACTCAAGATGAACAAGCTAAGTAGAAGAGAGGTGTAGAGTGGTCATGCCTAAGATACTTGGTATCGACTTGGGAACGACTAACTCCGCCGCGGCTATAGTTGAAGCTGGAAGACCAACGGTTGTACCGAGTGCCGAAGGCCAAACGATCGCGGGCAAGATGTTCCCCTCAGTTGTAGCCTTCACAAAGGACGGTCAACTCCTTGTAGGTGAACCTGCCAAACGGCAGGCAACAGCAAATCCTGAAGGAACCATATTCGAGATAAAGCGTAAGATGGGAACCGACTACAGGGTGAGAGTCTTCGGTAAGGAGTATACTCCCCAACAGATCTCAGCCTTCATACTCCAGAAGATAAAGAGAGACGCTGAAACCTTTTTGGGCGAGAAGATTGAGAAGGCTGTCATAACCGTTCCAGCACACTTCAACGACAATCAAAGGCAGGCTACGAAAGACTCTGGCGAGATAGCTGGATTACAAGTCGTCAGGATCATAAACGAGCCGACCGCTGCATCTCTCGCATATGGAATAGACAAGTTGGATAAGGAGCAGAAGATACTAGTCTTCAGCTTCGGAGGAGGAACACACGACGTAACCGTGATGGACTTCGGAAAAGGCGTCTTCGAGGTACTTGCGACAAGCGGCGACACAAAGACCGGAGGCGCGGACATAGACAACGTTGTCATGGAATACCTAGCAGACGAGTTTCTGAAACAGACCGGGATAGACCTTAGAAACGACAAGATGGCTATGATGCGTTTGAAGGAAGCGGCTGAGAAAGCGAAGATAGAGCTTTCAACACTTGTAACAACAGACGTGGACCTGCCTTTCATAGCCTCAGATGCTACAGGACCTAAGCACCTCCACATAACCCTGACTAGAGCTAAACTCGAGGAGTTGTCACTGTCCATCGTCGAGCGTGTAGCGGAACCAATAATGAGAGTTATCGCAGATGCGAAGCTGGAGCCGAAGGATATAGACAAGGTCATACTGATCGGAGGCCAAACCAGGATGCCCCTAGTGAGGAAGTTCGTAGAAGATACTATGGGCAAGCAAGCTGAACGAGGAGTAGACCCAATGGAGTGCGTGGCGGTTGGGGCTGCAATCCAAGCTGGCGTCCTAGCAGGCGAAGTCAAGGACATACTTCTCCTCGATGTAACCCCTCTCTCCCTCGGAGTTGAGACTCTAGGAGGCATACATACGAAGCTCATAGAGAGGAACACGACGATACCGACTAGGAAGAACCAAGTCTTCACAACGGCTGCAGACTTCCAGACAACCGTGACCATCCATGTGCTTCAGGGTGAAAGAACAATGGCTGCTGATAACGTATCTCTCGGCATGTTCAATCTGACAGGTATACCTCCGGCGCCTAGAGGTGTCCCTCAAATTGAGGTGACCTTCGACATAGACGCGAACGGCATCCTGAATGTATCAGCGAAAGATCTCGCTTCTGGAAATGAACAGAAGATAACGATAACAGCATCTACGAAGCTGCCGGAGGAACAGAAGAACAGAATGATCAAAGAGGCTGAGCAGTTCGCTGAGCA
>Ga0315314_1000349_pt1 | contig 55270 bp, 70 predicted proteins | sample TDP9_MG_FD_203631 | JGI IMG/M metagenome (GOLD analysis project Ga0315314, IMG submission 203631) | Freshwater sediment microbial communities from Lake Towuti, South Sulawesi, Indonesia - TDP9 | ecosystem: Environmental > Aquatic > Freshwater > Lake > Sediment | place: Indonesia: South Sulawesi... | reverse complement strand
TTGAAGACTCCCTCCAGCCGAGGCAGAAAGTTCTCAACAATGCAGGGATGACATGTAATAGGCAACATAATTAACACCTAAAGATGGTAAGGTCAGAGAAAAAATTAAAATTTGCCAAAGTTTAGTATATAAGTTTTGAGCAGTTTTAAGCGACTGCTTCCAAGGGCTTTTCAGTAATACAACTATACTTTTATACTGTATGTGAAGAAAGAAGTGTGAAGGAAATAGAAGATTCGTGGAAGAAGGTAAAGAAGTTCTTAAGGGATTTAGAGTAGAGGTTCTGTTATGAACAGAGAGGAAGCCGAGAAGGTTGTAAGAATATTGCTTGCAGCCGATGGTGGATGCGAGTTTTGTGTGTCAAGTTTGCTGGAGTTATTCTGTGAAAACTTCCCCGAATTTAAGGAACTCGCGCAAGAAGCTTTTAGAAACAGGTTTAACATGGAACTTGAGGATTTTATAAAAGAAAAAGAGCTTAGTGGAAGGAGATAGACACATGGAAGATTTAAAGACTTTATGGAAGGAGACTGAGGAATTTGTTGAGCAACAGGAGAGGAAGATTGCCGAAAAATACATCCATTTCCTCCGCAGAGTAGCGGAAACCTACATCAGGAGCGGCAAAAGAGTATTTTTCAGGGAGAACAGAGTGGTTCATTATGGAGAAGGAGGATTCGGGTGGATGATTATTGAATCTCAGGACGACCCACATCAAGTTTTCGGTGGATATGTTCTCGAAATCCAATTTGAAACCCAAATAAGCGAGAGAGAGAAAAGAGGCTATACAGAGATCACAGAGCAAAATATTGAAGAAATTAAATATGAAATTTAGAATCACAAAAATGCCTTCGCTAATAGTTTAAAAGTTGAGGTGTTTGAGTAGAATTATGTTGAGCGTCCGCTGTGTCTTTGAGGTCTTGTTTTGTTTTTAGAATTTAGAAATTTGTTAGAGATAATATTAGTGAAATTTAAAAATTGTTAAAATTAATAATGTTCTTATAGAAAAATTTTTCCCCAATGATTTGAAGCGAATCTTATGGTTGGGAAGAAGGGAAGCATACGCGATTAAGGGCCCGAGGCAAAGCGGCAAAACGACTCTGTTAAGGGCTCTTGAAGGAAACTTGAAGAGAGAAGGGGTAAATGTTGTTTTTCTAAATTTTGAGGATCCTGACGTACTTGAGGCTTTTGAAACAGTCCCTAAAGGATATGTTAAAAGCTTTCTGTTGAAAGAGGGCAGATACTGCTTTTTGATGGATGAGTACCACTATGTGAAGGATCCCGGCATGCCGGTTTCTCCGATCTATGCACGAATCCCAGGCGATGGTTTATCATGGATTGTTTCCTTTTCTACTGCTCTCTATTCATCCTCCGTTGCGTCTTCTATATTGTCGTATTCTTTTTTCTCGTTTCCATTGTAGATAGTTACTTTATCGTTGCCTATTCCTATCACCTTCACGCTTCCGCCCAGTGATGCCATTGCTTTCGCCATGAGGCAGGCCCTTAAATCGGCATAGATGCAACTTTCAGCATGCCACGCCATCGTTGGCTCATAGTACTCTTCGTTCTCAAAAATTTGGTCACCGAACGTTAGGTTTATCGGCTCCTCACCGAACTTCGTTAGAACCTTGCCCTCGCTCCAAAGCTTGCGGATATAGGGTGCGACCTTCTCCCAGTACTCCTCAGGACTTAGGTTATATTTTATTTTTATACATTCAATCCACAATTCTGGAAGTTCTAATTCGCTTCCATCCTCAAAAGTTATCTTCATTCCTTATCTTCTCCTCTATCCTTTCTAGCGCTCTAAACCTTCTCTTCCGATTCAACGCTATTTTTGTCGAGTCCTATTAAAGTCGAGACCAAAACTACCGCAAATTTCCGCAACTATTGCTGGATGACCCCCTTGCCCGGTTTCCATTGGCAAGAGAATCTTCCAAATCCTTCTTTGCTATTTTTTTATCTCTCATTTTCGCTATATAAACCACCCTTGTTCTCCCTGAAAAACACTCGTTTACCTGAGATAGACTTTCGCCACACTGAGAAGAAAAGAGATATGCTTCGCAATTCCCCCTCTCCCATAATAAATCGTCAAATTCTATTCGTCCTTATCGAGTATTTTTCCTTGTGAATAATGATTATCTATTACACCTCCTAAACAGGAGTATGATGAGCTTTGTGAGTTATACCGCCGAGAGAAGGATGCGAAGCTCAAGCAGAGAATGGCGGCAATCCTAGCCCTCTGGGACGGTGTTACCGTGAAGTCGCCAAAGGTGAGGTGTGACAAATGTCCCTAACTTCCACAGTTGATCACACTTGTTTTAGTAGCCTTTTTGTTTCTTTTAGTTCTTTTTCTAATTCTTCTTTGGTTTGGATTGGTGGCCATATGTTTTTTTCGCGAATGTACTCTATGAATTTCCATAGGGTTGTGTTTGCCATTTTTGCTCCTTCTTCAATGCTTATTAGTCCTTTTTGGTATCCTTCTGCTGCTTTTTCTAGCTTGTGCCCTGTAATTTTTGATAGAATCCATTTTCTGATTAGTGTTGCTTTATCGATATTTTCTTCTCGGGCTATTTCTTCCAAAATTTTTGCGGCCTCTTCTTCTAGCCTTGTCGAGACTAATCTACTCTTCTTCATTTTTTTCACCAATTGCCGAACCCCAAGCTTCACCTTAAGCCAGTAACATTCATACCACAAGAAAAAATTGAGTTATTGCACATAAAAACCACCAACGCATAAGTTAATAGTTATCCCAGACTTTATAACATATGGCTGCAAATGAACAAGTTGTCTTCGGGAAGCCATGTTTCACTAGAGGATTAACCCATTGGTGAGTAAGTATATTTTCGACACCGGAGTCCTCAACCTTCCTCTAATTTTTCCTCTATGACTTTTAGCACCTCTTCCATGTTCGTTTCTCTGGACTCTTCTAGGTCGGGTGTATGCTTGTGATGAGGAAATGTGTTCAAGTGTTTGTGATGAGGAGAGTTGTCCCATCTAATTATAAGCCGTCCTTCATTGTCTTGCCATTGATAGGAGTAGGAATACTCATTCTCAGACACGTACTCTTTTATGCGAAGTTCATTTCCATTCTTTAAAATTGCTTTAATCTTCAAGAAGTAGAAGTCTTCGCCTTGCTTGAAGTCCAGTATCTCAAATTTCTCAATGACTCTGCTGGATTCAAGTAACTGTAATTTTCTTAGCATCCTTAATCTTCTCGAGCTTCGCTTTTAAATCTTTGAAACTCTCATTGTATGCCTTCCACTCAATATAGTCGTCCCACACTTCAAAGTCTTCGGCTTTCTCTCCAATCCTCCTCTCAAAATCTTCAAACGAACACCCGTACTTCCTCTCAAAAAACAGTATCCTCTCTCTTATAGGGGCAAGCTGAGAGATTATCTTCAACCTCTGGTACTCCTTTATCTCCTCACGAGAAACCTTCAAGTTCATACTAAAACCAAACACCTACAGACTTATAAAAACTATCCCGCAGCCAAAAGAGCAGGAAAAAATTCTAACGCTCATTTTATGTATAATTCTCCGATTCGAGCGCATCCCCCATATTTTGACGGCTTTAGGGCTTCCTTTTTGTATACTCAACAAAGAGGTTGCTATCGATTAACATCTTCGTAGAGTTCAGCCTCAAGTTCCTGCCAGAATTTCTCAGTTTTCAAACAGCCCTTCGCTCTTTTTAGGACTTCAAGCTTTTTTATAACCTCTTCCGCCTCTCTGTTAACGAGTTTCTCGATTTTTTCCTTCAATTCTTCAAATTCCTCTGGTATCTTTATTTTGATGACGATTTCATCCATTTCGATACACACGCTTCACTTTTTGGTGATTTTTTGTCTTTGGTTTATCATATCTATTTATTCAAACTCCTTTAAAGGTTCACTTTTCTATTCTATAATCTCTTGAAGTCCATAACACTTGAATTTTCCAAATTTTAATTCTATGTTAATCGAAACTATTTGACTTCAAATGATTTTAAAAATCTCAAGTAAGGAAGAATTAATTAATCACATGCTTCACAGTCGATCATGGATTAACAGCATATTTAATAAGATTATTCATTGAAAAAACCATCACCCAATTTTGATAATCCCACATTTTCGGGCTTAGAGTGAGTCAGATTTGTATGGTTCTACTCTTTATTTTATGGTTCTAAATTGGAAAAATGAGCTCTATTAAACGCTCCTTTCTTAGGCCAAATCGAATAGTTCTGCACCATCTTCAAATTTTTCCAATAAATTTATTAATGTAAGACATTTTATATTTTGTAAGGTGAAATCGAAATGGTTGAACTCGTCACAGTAACTTCGAAGGGCCAAGTAATAATTCCCTCACGGTTAAGGAAAGAGTTGAACATAGTAAAAGGCGAGAAGCTGCTGGTTATCCGCGAAGGAAACGCAATCAAAATGATTCCAGTACCCAAATTATCACAGATGGCTGGCGTAGACAAAGAACTCTTCGAAGGAAGGAAACCCTCACAGGAGATTAAGGAAATGAGGAAGGAGTGGACCAAAGAATTTGAAGAGCGAATCCGCAAAACCTAAGGTTATCCTAGATACCAACCCTCTAATTAAACTGTTTGCCCAAGAGGCGGGCTGGGACGCTGTCCAAAAAATCCTAACCAAGATAGAATCTGGAGAAGTGGAGGCCGCTATAAGCGTGGTTACTCTGGCAGAGATATACTATAAATATTTGCAGGAGAAGAGGCCAGACCTGGCTGAAACGAGAACCACTGACCTCAGGCACGCTATATACCTTAAAAAGCTCGAGATAGGGGAAGAGGTTGCAGTTAATGCCGGAGCGTTTAAAGGCAAATACAAAGTTCCAATAGCCGACGCCCTCATAGCAGCATCCGCATACTTGGAGGGATTAACCATAATCAGCGACGACCCAGACTTCAAAAAAATACCCGAAGTAAAAACCTTAACTGAAAAGGAATTTCTATCAGCGAATAAACGCTAACACGCTTTAGGAGACGAAGAATACGACTGGAATAGACGTACAGAAAATATTGGCTCTCGTTCCCGGATTGTTGGAAGTCCGGCACTCAAGAATGTGGGTGGCGTATGATAAGGATGCGGATGTCCTTTATATTAGCTTTAAGAAGCCCAGCCACGCGGATGATTCTGAACTCACCAAAGAAGATGTCATAGTTCGGTACGAGAGGGGAGAGGTGGTGGGAATCACTGTACTCAACGCGAGTAAGAGGAAAACAGGATGATAGACAGATTATCTCTCAGTCAGGACTTTGAGGTCTTCTTCTAAGTCATGTTCCGAGTATTGGATGTGGATACCTTTCTCGTCCAAAACCTTATAGAAGTTCCACAATGATATCTCAGCCAGCTGAGCGGCCCTCCAGCCGGTTATCTGTCCTTTCCGATACATTTCAACTACATTGTCCAGATTTTTTTCTTTAACCCCACGTTCAAGGAGTTCGCGTATCAACGCCGACCTATTTTTACCTTCTTTATCTGCCAACTCGCTGAGTTTCCTTATGGTTTCTCGGGGCAATCGTATTCTGATAGTCTCTGACATGGAAATCACCCTTAATACAATAAGCATAAAATACAGTATAAACCTCACTGAAACAATGAATCATCACATTTAAGGAGTGAAAAAACATCCCAAATAGCAGAGATGAAAAGAGGGAGATAGTATGAAGCTATGTTTCCTCAACTTCCTCTGCCTTCACCATATCTTCGATGCTCTGCCGTTCGGGAGACCTCAGAATCTTAAATATGTTGAGTTCTTTCGATACCGGGCGTCTTATTATTATTTCGTCGCCGACAACTATGGCTTCGCATGAGCCGTTATCGGGTAACTTTGCCTTCTCAAGAAGCTCCTTTGGAAGGTATATCCTTCGGTTGACTATTTTTACTTTCATTTTTCTCATCAGTTTCCCAAAAAGTTCTCAATATTCAAGAAATATTCCCTCTTAAAAAATCGTAAGCATTCCTTAATTATTCAGTCCAACGCATTCCACTTTTTTTCGAGTGTTTGAATAATCTTCCTAGAGTTGAGGGTGGGAACCTATTGAACTCCAAAGCTAAAGTTAGGGGGTTCTCTGTTTCAACTTCTCATAACCCATTTTCAAGTTTTTCCCGTCTAAAACCACTGTGAGGCTATTCAATACTTCGCGCCCCATTATCGTTTCTTCGGGAAGATCTTCCAATCTAACTGGTATATAGACCCTTACTTTACCGAGGGGCACTGTTTCCTCTCCACTTCTTAGGAGGAAGCACTCAGCACTGTAAACATCGCATTCAATATCATGGTCTCCTGCACTGTAAAACCATTCGGTTCCCTCAGGGGGTATTCCCTCAAAGTTCAGGGAAAGTTCGGGATTTGCGTATATACCCCCATCAAAACCAGTGTCAACAATACAGGGACCCAGTATTTTCCTGTTTTCATTTTTCCTATGAAGTATTATCCAAGCCACAGGAATGTCGGGTATCCTTTTCCCGCTTCTATCTATTCCGTCCTCCACATAATTATAGACCACTTCAATCAATTCTTCTCCACCCTTCTAGAACCCGCTGTAACTTTCTTCTTCGGGGAGAGGGAGCTCTGCGCTGAGTAGCTCTAAGCTCACGCAAAACTCTAGGACCCTTAGAATCCTCTCTTCGGTTAATAAAGAATGAGTGATGCCTAGCTATGTATTCGTTGAGCGAATCCGCAATGATTTTTGATCTAGAGGCTGTGGGTTCTGATTCCAGAATTTTTTCTAAGGCTTCGGCTACATCATCAGGCAAACTAACCGAGAAACGCTTCATTTTTTCACCACTAGTAATAAAGTTCATACATTTATTAACTTTTCTCACAAAGTACTCGGTTCTCACGGTTTTGAACGTACCTGCTTTGCTATTTTTCAACAGTATCTATTGGGGGTTGTAATCTAAGTAGTCAGAGGTAGACGTACGTAGACTTGGGGCTTCAACGCATCATTCAGACCCCTCGCGAGTTCATCGGGGTCACTCCGCTCCGCCCCCATCAAGGGCAACCCACCCGCGGCGATGAGCGTGGCGTCGAACCACTCCCTCCGCGGGGAAACTCCTCTCATCCTTAGGTAAATGTTTATGCTGGCGTTCAGTTGCCTGTCAATTCTCAGCCCGCAGAACGGGCACTCGAAAACCCTCTCGCTTCTCAGGGCTTTGTTTAGCCCCCCGCATCTGCTGCAGGTTTTCGAGGTGTAGAAAGGGCTGACCTCCACAACCGGCGCCAGGTTTCGAACCAGGGAGACGAGCAAACGCCAGTCGGCCTGGTTCAGCTCCCGATTCCACTTGTGCTTGTTTTTTCTGTTCATCTGCCGCTTTTCCAGTTTTTCAAACCCGTGCTGCTGCGTCGCCGGGAAGGGAGAGGCTGTTACTATTATTATCTGTTTGGCGATGTGCCGCAGGTAGTTTTTAACCCGGTTCCTGCACCTTTTTCCGTACTTTCGGTAGAGCTGTTTTCCCTTCCTCCTGTTCTTGGAGTACACCTTGTTTATGTTACGCATCTTGTTATCATAGGTCACGTGGAGGGTGTGCAGCGGTTTCAGGTCGATTTTTATCCAGCCGTGGCTGGGGGAGAAGCCGTCCACCGAAAACTTGTTTGAGTCCCAGCCTATCCTATCCACTGCTGCTGTTGCTGCGGGTTGTTGTTGTGGTGGCGGCTTCTTTTGTTGCTGTTGTGGTTGTGGTTTTTTTGTGCTGCTTGTTTCTTCTATGGGTAGGTGTATTTTGGTGGGGGTTAGTATGGGTTCTCCGATTCTTCTTCCCTTTATGCTGAAGTAGCGTTTCGATAGGTCGATGTTTACGTGTTGGTGTGGTTTTATGGTTATGCGTATTTTCTCATCGCTGATTTTCATGAGTGTTTGTTTGACTCTTACGAAGCAGCGTTTGACGACTGGTTTTTTCCTTTTGCGGTTTCCTCTAACATAGTTTTTCTTCCACGAGCTGATTATGGAGAACGCGGTTTTCAGTGCGGAGTCGACCCAGTGCGCGGCGTACTCCCAGCGGGTTAAGTACTGGTTGCGTAGTGTTTTCTTGAATGAGTAGCTGGGGATGGTGGGCAGCAGCCTTTTCTGCTTCTTTCCCCTGATGGTTTTCTCCCTCCACTGGATTTGGTTCCAGATGTCGCCTATCATCTGGTTTAGAATATTCCTGTAGGAGTAGAAGAACTGGTCTAATGAGAGATTGTGTGGGAAGCTGTAGGTTTTAAACGTTGGAACCGACCTCACCAACATATATAGGATAATAGTATTTAAAGACCCAGAAAGAATTGAAAGTAATTATGAAATAACAGTATTCCCTGCGATAATGTCTATGTATGTCTACTTAAAATAAAACAGTTACAAAGGCGTACTTCTCGTAGAGGTGTTTGGGGTACCATTCTAACTTCCTGGAGTGTATGTATGCTTGTCTTCTTTCAAAGTTAACTTCGTTCCAAAGCTTGGCGCAGTTGGTTTGCAAGGAGGCGTAGGGCGGGGTTGCCTTTGACCTTGAAGGTGTTTGTTCTCTCCGTTTTAGGGCATCCTTTTTTTGGGCTTTTGGTGGTTCTCCCTGAAAATTTTAGATTATTGTATATAAAATCATCGACAATTCATCCCACGGTTAAAACCGTAGGCTTTCTTGCCAACGGTCTATGTAAGCTCCTTTTAGGTGGTCTAATTTGGATTCATAATTGTTGTGGATTTAGGAAAATTTAAAGTAGATGTACATTGTAGCAGTATATAGGTGAATGTAATGATTTTAACCGCAATAATACATAAAGAAGAAGATATTTATGTAGCAGAATGCCCTGAGGTTGGGACTGTGAGTCAGGGGGAGACCATTGAAGACGCTGTTCGAAATTTAAAGGAGGCGACAGAACTGTATCTTGAGGAGTTTCCATTAGAAGAGGCGATGCGTCCAATTCTTACTACCTTTGAGGTGTCCGTAAAAGAGGCAGACAAAATTGCCGAAGCTTAGGAAGGTTTCAGGTGAAAAAGTCGTCTAGATCCTCTGTAACAATTTTGGATTCAAAGTAACTGGTAGAAAAGGAAGTCACGTTAGATTATCAAAAATAACACAAAAGGGAAAAGTGGGCACCGTCGTTCCAATGCACAAAGAATTAAAAATCGGAACCCTGAGAGGAGTACTAAAATTAGCAAAGGTTGACATTGACGAGTTTTCGAAGCATCTATAAGATATAACTGTTGCCTGCAACTCTCTGCTTACGCTCTGCAAACTTCACACACCCGCAAAACGTGTGGAGTGAAATAAACTTTAAGTTGTCAGTATCTTGTTTGTTTGAGACGGAAATAATATAAGGCAAGAGAATTAGAACATAACGTGGTGGTAACGGTCAACTACTCATTCATGAAGGATATGAGCTTGTAACTGTGTTCAGCCTCAGTTCCACTAATAGTGATGATGGCTTCGGCTTCACCGCACGCTACAATAGGCTGGTTGACGATGGCAGCCCTCACAGCTATGTTGATGGCTGCTACGTGGTCGGCGGGACCAGCGAATCCACACCGAACACACCTGAACTCGTTCCTGCTCGGCCTGTTCCCTCTCTCATTATGCCCACACACCGGACAGGTGTGCGAAGTCCCCCTGGGATTCACGAGTATTACGGGAACCCCGGAGAGGGCGGCTTTGTACTCTATGAAGCTTCTCAGCTGTCTGAACGCCCAAGAGTGGTGGCGGCTACGCTGAGCCTTCCTAACCGTTACCTGGCTCTGGCGGATGATGCCGTTGAGGTCTTCAAGGGCAACCGCTCTGCCAGTGTCTTTGGCTTTAGCCACCAGCCTCTTGGAGACGCAGTGGTTAACGTCGCGGTGGAAACGCTTCTCCCTCCCAGAGAGTTTCTGGAGATGACGTTTGGCGCTTTTTGTTCCACGTTTCTGGAGGTTGGTGCGGAGTTCCGCCCTTCTCTCCCTGATTCTATCAACCTTTTCTCCGGAATGGTTTTCGCCATCGCTATCCACGGCTAGGTTAACGATCCCCAAATCCACGCCTAGAACGCCTCCCACCGGGTCGAACCTGGCTGGCTCTGGGGTGTCTACGGTTATGCTCAAATAGAATGTGTTGTTTCGGTATATGAGGTCAGCCTGTCCTTGGACTCGTTCGTCCATTCTCGCTTCTTGGTATTCTCCGATGCTGATGGGGATTACCTGTCTGCCTTTGAGGGTCAGTATGGAGACCGCTTGGAGCCCTCTCCAGGAGAGGATTCGTTGGTCGTAGACTACCGCGCCTCTGGGTTTGAATGTTGGTTTTATGGTTTTGTCTCTTTTGTACGCTTCGGCGACTTTGGCGATTGCGCGGATGGTGAGCTGGGCGGACAGCTTGTACTTTTCGCGGGTGTCGTAGTAGGCGAGTTTCTGGAGGGCTATCTTGTTGGCGCATTTTCTCTCATAGGCTATTTCTGCGATGTAGTTGCAGGCGTCATTGAACCGGTGCATGACTTGGAGGAGTGTATCATACTGTTCTTTAGACGGGGCAAGTTTGATAAGCAGAGCCTGCTTCATGCTATTAAATATAGCAACTTCAGTATTTAAGTACCTCTAGAGTATCCGCAATTCCTCCCACCTCTAAAGAAAGTGGGCTTCCTTGCGGAGGGAAAATGGTGAAGTTTTCTGTTGTGGAAAAGGGGAATGCTGCAAAAGTTCTTGAATGGTTTAAAAATCATAAGGATGAGGGGTATGCTGAGGTACTTGAAGAAGTCGTGAAGAAGAGCAGAAGAGAACTCGCTCTAAGGTGATTTTTTGGTTGGGGTTGATACAACATTTCTTATTGATCTTTTCAGAAATGATGAGAGAGTATTAAAAGTGGGATAAAAAGTTTTTTAGCAAGTTTCCATAACGTCTTCGGCATCACATCGATCCATTATTCCACTACCGCGCTTCCCGGGTTATGCTCCACAACAGACTCCAAACACTGCTTGATGTACTTCCCGTGGTTGTATGTAACAATAATAACGCTTGCATTCGTATCCTGTTACTTCAAAAGCTCAAGAATTTCCTGAGTCTTGTAAACCTTTACCACGTTTTGTTTTTTTAGATCTTCATCATTGCTCCAGACTGGACAATTTAGAGCCATAGCTAATGCCAAAAATGGTGAATCATTGAAATCAACGCTATCCATGACTCCAATTGCTTTTTCCCTGAATGGCTCCAAGATGCCTGGTTCAACAATGTGTATTCTTGCAAAGATCAAATCCAAGAGATATTGAAAAGATTCATCGTCAAGCCCAGATTTATCAAGCAATTCGGCTTTATGCTTCTCTATTTCTAACCTTGCGAATGGAACAGTATACATATCAAAAGGTGATAAAAAAATTATCTTTCTCGTTAAACCTTCTTTAAGCAACGCCGAGATTATTACGTTTGTGTCAACCACTATTTCCATCCAAGTCTCTCCACTATCCCTTCCTTCACCTTATGATCCACCCTGTTGACATCCTCTTCTGTCAGCTTACTCCCTTCGAGAAATTCGTCAAAGAGCATTGAGAAGAATAAGCCCTCCTTTATCTCTTTTGATATTTCGTGTTCTATTTTCCTTCTGATTATATCTCGAAGAGCCTTATCTCTCTTCACCCTCAGTTCTATTTCCTTTGGAAGTTTTACATCCAGCGTCACCTTTAATACACCAAAGTTAATTCCCCTCCTAACTTAATATATCTTCTGATATTCCAGTTTAGTGCATTCCCCCCCCAACGCAAATTTCTCAGCAGTACTGGACTTCATGACAACATACTCCCCTGAAGGGCAATGACATTAAGTTAAGCCCGAATTCTTTTCTTGTACTTATGGGTTGTGTGGATTCGCCTGATTCTCCCCCCTTATTTTTCGGGGTTCTAATCGGGTAAGAAGCTCCATTAAACGCTCCTTTTGGAGTGGAATCAAGCGAAACTGCATCGCCCTCCTGCCTTAACTTAATGACATTGCCTTTCAAGAGGGGAGTGTGCCTGTTCACTATTTCTATTCCTATAGTAAATGAGAAATTCGTATATTACCCTTTCAGCATACTCGTATCATCCTGTTTTCCTCTTACTCGCATTGAGCACAGTGATTCCTACCACCTCCCCCTTCTCGTAACGAATTACGACATCATCTTTGGTAAGCTCAGAATCATCCGCGTGGCTGGGCTTCTTGAAGTTGATATAAAGAACATCCGCGTCCTTATCATACGCCACCCACATCCTTGAACGCGGAACCTTCAACAACCCTGGAACGAGAGCCAATATCTTTTCCAAATCTATCTCGGCCATATCCTTCGCCTCCGCGAAACAAGATTTTTCAGACTCTTCATAATTTCTCTGGCCTTCTCCAAGTAAGTGCCCTCTTCCGATGAATGTAGAGAATTGTTGATTCGAGTGATTCAGCCTTCCTTTAATTTTTCCTCTACGACTTTTAGCACCTCTTCTATGTTCGTTTCTCTGGACTCTTCTATATCGGGTGTATGCTTGTGATGAGGAAATGTACTCAAGTGTTTGTGAGGAGGAGAGTGTCCCATCTAATTATAAGCTCCCTTCATTGTCTTGCCAGTGATAAGAGTAGGAATAATCATTCTCAGATACGTACTCTTTTATGCGACGTTTATTACCATTCTTTAAAATTGCTTTAATCCTTAAAAAGTAGAAACCTTCGCCTTGCTTGAAGTCCAGTATCTCAAATTTCTCAACGACCCTGCTGGATTCAAGTAACCGTAATTTTTTTAGCATCCTTAATCTTCTCAAGCTTCGCTTTTAAATCTCTCAAACTCTCATCGTAAGCCTTCCACTCAATATAGTCGTCCCACACCTCAAAGTCTTCGGAGCCCTCCCCGATCCTCCTCTCAAAATCTTCAAACGAACACCCGTACTTCCTCTCAAAAAACAGTATCCTCTCCCTTATAGGGGCAAGCTGAGAGATTATCTTCAACCTCTGGTACTCCTTTATCTCCGCACGAGAAACCTTCAAGTTCATACTAACACCAAACACCTACAGACTTATAAAAACTATCCCGCAGCAAAACGCACACGGACAAAAACCGAAAAATGCTAAAGTCATGAGACCCGAAGCCCAAACGGGGTCATACCCAATTTCTTTATTAAATTCCCGAATACCAGAAATAAATGTTAAATATTATTATTGTAAAAAACGTATAATTACTCGTCACCAAACACTGTAAGTTTTAATTGTCCGATTTGTGTAGAGAATCTCTCGAATTGAGAGTGTGAAGATATGTCTATTAAAGAAGCAAGGAATTATAATACCGATCCAGAGACAACTTTCGAAAAACTCAAGAAACTAGCTAAAGACGCCGGATTCAAGGTAAAAATTGTGGATGAAACTAATAAACGACTAAAATTTTCTACACCCATGACTCTCTGGTCGGGAGGCCACTTCATTGAAGTGACAGTAAACCGCGAGCAAGATGGAGGAACGCAAGTACATGTAAAAGCACAGCCGAAAGCATGGATTAAAATCCTAGAATACATAAATACAAAAAGGACTGTTCGACGCATCTTTGAAACCTTAGAAAAGAACATTAAATGAAGGCCCCTCTCTCCACTAGTCCAATTCCCACCATCACACAAGTATACCTAACAAACAGGCTTACACACCCTCACCACAATATCTCAAGTATTCGTTTAAATCCACTTTGAAATCTTTCCACTCATAACCGACCTCACCACAGTCTCCTAGACCGTTACTGCGCCACTGATAACATAACTATTATTAGACTAGGAAGAAAAACAATCATCAAACAATCCATGCAAACATGCCGAAGCCCCCAAAGAAGTCCCCTTCCAAAAAGACTACACAGTAAACGAGGAAGCACCCAAAAAAGCAACAACACACAAAACACGAACCATACTCATAAACACACCCAACAACCCACAGGAGGAGCACCCACAAAACAGAAAATCACAACAATCGCAGAAATAGCACAAGACCACAAACCCATCATCTTCACCGACGAAATATACCACGCACTAACATACGATGAAACCAAAAACACAAGCATACCAAGCTACCCCCAACAACAAAACCAAAGTCTACATACACGAATTCTCAAAAACCTACCCCAAGACCAGCTGGAGACTAGGATACAACGCAGCACCCCCCAAAATAGTTGACGCAGTGTCAAAAATACAACAGAACTCAACAACCTGCGCCACCAGCTTTGCACAGAAGGCAGCAGTAGAAGCACTCACAGGACCCCAAGAATGCGTTGAAGAAATGCGAAAAGAGTACGACAAAAGAAGAAAAACTATAGTAAAAGCCCTTAAACCAGATAGACGGAGTCACGTGCAAGATGCCCAAGGGAGCATTCTACGCATTACCAAACGTATCAGAATACACCAAAAACAGCGCACAGCTCGCAGAAAAACTACTCGAAAACAAGGGAGTAAGCCTAACCCCAGGAAGCGTATTCGGAAGCAACGGAGAAGGACACCTCAGAATAAGCTACGCAACAAACATGCAAGACATACAGGAAGGAGTAAAAAGAATAGAAGAATACCTACAATCACTATAACAAACTAGACTTGGAAAAAAAGTTGAGTGAAATTATACAGCTATAACCATTTTTCTAAGTTTAACCTATAGGAGTTCCGCACCTACTACAGAATTTTGTCTCTGGACTTATTGGGTTACCGCAGTTCGAACAGAATTTTGTTGTAGTTGGTGCTTGGGATGTACCCGGTGCCGCGCTAGGCGCTGTTATCGGTGAACAGTTAATACAGCGGTTGGTTTGCATGTTAAAACAATCGTTGCAAACCCATAAATCGCAGCTAGGGCAATGCTTCATAAACTTCTGTGCTTCTTGAAGTTGGCTAGCGATAGCTTTCGATTTTGTGAGTTCGATTTTGAAGGGAACCTGAGCAACCTTCTTATTACAGTTTGCACAGTACCAGTATGGTTGAGGCGGAATACCCTCATATCGCATAACTGGCATACCCTTAACCTTAGAAACACCTTTCTCAATATCTCTAAAAATGCCTGTCATACTTTCACCCTCTAAAGAGTTTTATGAGAGTAGGGCTCCACAGTTACTGCATTTTGTTTGCGTCGGATCCGTTATTTTTGCTCCACAGTGCTGACAAAAGTTTTTTGCTTTGACCACTTGCAACTCTTCCCTTCTCTCCTGCTTCGCCTCCGCTCTCTGGTTTACACAAGTGATACACATTCCCTTGGTTTTATTCCAACAATTAGTTTTACAGACCCACCGCTGGCAACTGGGGCAGAGAAGCATGTCTTTCAAAGCATCCCGCCGAATCTCATCTTCCATACCTATAGAAAGTATGCCTTTGCCTGCACTTTCACTCAATTTGAATGCTCCATGCACAACCTTGTAGGCTCCATAACCCGCTAGTAATCCAGCTGATGTCACTGTCCTTATTGCACCTTTTGATATGTCTTCGACTCCCTTTCCAGCCTTTTCCTTCGCTTCGACCAGAGCACGCACATTCTTCACTTTACACGGATACTCGCTACCACACACTTCGCAGACATAGAAAACCTTATCCTTTTTCTCAACCCTATACGCGGGTAAGGGCTTCTGCGGCCCCTCTGTTGGTTGACCCGGTAAACCGGGCATTCCAGGCATTTTCGGCCAAGACAAATATCCCACCTCTCTTTTTTAATTAAATTTACGATTTTTCCCCTTATTATTTTTCCGATAACAAGGTTATAAAATCAATATTTTTACAACTTTAACCCGCTTTCCTTAAACTTTTTAAAAAATAGAACAATTAAAGCGAGAACTCCTCATTCAGGATTTCATCTGCTACCTTTAATTTATTAATAGCACATTTGCCCCTTACAGTTAGGGAAAAAATACGCCGGGCGGATTCATTAATACATATTAATTTTAAATCTCTGAAAAGTGGAATTGTCCAGTATAGATATTAGAATTCTGGAAACTGTTTGTGTCTCTCCGGACTAATGTCAATTTAGAGATTTTTGATCTTTAACTGTCTCAGAATTCTAAAATGTTCAAATGACTATCTAGGATTAGCAGGCATTTACTAAAGCAGATTAAAGAGAGCATAAATCTAAAGCCATTATTATCTGAAATTCCAAACAATTCATAAAAATCAATTAAAAAACTAGACACAAAATTAATAATATTTATAAAGAACAATAACGAGATAAATTAAAAAACCAACGAGGGAGAAATAATGAATTACTGGTTGTGTTTAACAAACGCGGAAAACTGGGAAGTAGTTAAAAACAAGAAGGTTTGGGGAGTAATAGACCGCTACAAAAACAAAATAAGCCAGGTCAAACCCGGCGACATCCTAATCTTCTAAGTAACAAAGAGCTACGAAGTTGGGGGGGAATAATGAACGCAGATTCTGAACCCTATACAAGCAAAGAAAAAATATTCAGCTCAACAAATTTGCAGTAGAGGAAATATTCTCAAACAGGGTGAAACTTAAACCGCAAGCCGTACCAAACAAGCCAGTCAGCTTAAAAAGAACTAATACCTCATGCCTTGTTGCATAATTATTTCTTTTTCCTTTTGTGTTTTTTCGGCCTCTGCCCCGCCTCGGTTTTTCCGAGGGGCGGTTTAGCAGAGCTGGTTGTATACCGCGACCTTTAAGCCTACTTCCCACTGGGCGGCTTCGAGGGTGCGCGCCGCCACGTACTCTCCGAACATGGCCTTGAAGGAGCCTATGGCGGTCTCCACGGCCCATCTCCTTCCGAAGCCCGCCTCTCTCGCCCAGGCTTTGTAGCCGTTCCGTTTTACCTGCCTTACTACCTCCGCCCTTGAGGGTGAGCCCCGGGACTTGGTGGAGGCGTTCTTTCTGACCCGGAAGAGGGGTTTCACGCTCCGTTCGCTGCAATCGTTGAAGCAGTCTCTGGTGTCGTAGGCTCCGTCTCCCAGGGCGGCTTCCACCTCGGCTTTCGACTGGGCTTGTTGGAGGAGTTCGGGGAACGCCCGGGCGTCTGACACCTCCTCGCTTGTGGCCTTGAATCCCAGGATCTTCCGGGTTTTGATGTCCACTACTAGGTGGAACTTGACGAAGCCTCTCCTCCTCTTCCACTTGTGCCTCATCCACTCGCCGTAGTTGCCCACCTTGAGCCCGGTGGAGTCTACGGCTACGGTGACCGCTTCTCCGGGCTTCAGTCGCAGGTCGGGAATCTTCCTCTCGCCCACGAGGCGCTTTATTCTCCTGTAGGCTGTAGAGGGGTCGACGACGAGTTTGGCTCCCGCGAGGCTGAAGAGTTTTCCGACGAAGCCCACGAGTTGCCGGTAGGGCAGGTGGAGGCAGACCCGGAGCAGAGCCAGGGCCCAGATGAGACTGTCTGTGTAGTTGAAGGGACGCCCCACCTTGCCCTCGTTCATCACCTTCAGCTCTTCTTCGGGGCTCTCCCCGCAGTCGATTAGCAGAATCAACTCCCCCCTCTCAATCAGCTTATCATCGGACATTCACGCAACCTCACGAAACCTAGCTTCTTAAAGGGAAAGAGATATAGAATAGGAGAGAAAATAAGTTTTACGCCCCTCGGAGGGCATAAAAGAAGGAAACACAGCTAATTGTGCAACAAGGCAATACCTCATCTAAAATATATAAAGAATAAGAAGTACTGGGCAGGAAGCATTCAAGGAAAAGCAATGCGACTAATTCCTCAAGAAGACTAAATAATTAATACAGCACTCCAAAAAAGTAGCTTTTAATAGCAAAAATCACATTCGCCTATTTATAGAATAATTGTACTAGAATAAAAACTGTTTTTAATGAACGCCTCTGTATTATAACTCACCTCTAAATGCCTTGTGAAGTATTGTTTCCTTAAGTTTTTCAATTTCCTTTTCAGTTTCTTCCTGAAGTTTCTGAAGTGCTTGAGATTTTTCATAGATAACGTCAAGATATGTAACGACGCGTTTTTGCTCTTCAATGGAGGGAAAAGGGACTTTAAATTGTTTCAATCTAGTAATAGAAAGGTTAGGAATCGCTGTTTTACATTCTTGTCCTTTATAGAGCCCAAAAACTTTAATGGCACTTTGCATCCAATACATATAAAACTCTGGTACTACGTCATCTACACATTTTCGTAAACGATGAATATGATTTTGATAAAGACAAGTTCCTACCTCACCTTTCCAAATTGCTGTTCTTCCAACTTCTCCACCTTCGCATACCAAAAGATCTCCAACATTAAGTTTTAATTTTGAAATCTCATTTTCAGTGAAGTCCATATAGTCAAGAGTTGAAATATCAATATAACCCCATTGCACATTTAAAGTGCGAAGGAACGGATAAGGAGACAGCCCCTTTCTTCGCTCCGGGGACATTGAAACACCTTGCTGAATTTCGAAAATATCCTCTAGCTTAACCCATCCCCATCCCTTCTCATCGGCTTTTGAGAAGACTTCATTTAAAGCAGAGGGCATCAAAGCCTTGATTTGTTTTAATGCATCTTTTCTCAATCCTTTAATTTCTTTAATCCTGCTGAATAATTCTTCAATTCTTGCTACGATTCTTTTTTGCTCCTCGATTGGAGGAAGAGGGATTAATAGTTTTTCTAGAAACTCTTTTGGAACCCTTTGTTGACCAACTGAACCAGTAAAATATTTCGTTGCTTTATCTCTTATTGATTTTTGTCTTAGATAGAGGTGTATCCATTTAGAAGATATGATATTTGAAGGCCTTATAACATGAAATTCCGTGGATCCAAAACCCAATTTGTTAATCAGATTCTTTGCAACTGCGCATTTGCCGTTTTCCATGCATGGAGTTATTTTGGCAAAAATTACATCTTCTTCTCTAAAGTAAGTGTATCCTTTTCTTACTTCTCCGAGTTTTTTAATTTCTGAGGAAACAATTTCACCCATTTCATCGTCTACATTATTCATAGGAACAAAAGAAACATAAGTTTCATCTGATAAACCTTTGATTTCACTTTTACTCGGGTTTATTTTGGCAACAGCACCTAACGTAGCCCATTTCCAGCTTTCAAGTAATTTATATGGTTCCTCTATTTCTTCTATTTCTATTAATTTTTCGAGTTTCTTTTGCTCCATTTATTTCACCAAAGATGTTTAAAGTAACTTTCTAACTGGTTCGTCTCAAATCTCCATTTATCCGCATTCTTTGGAGATAGTTCTGTCTCTCTCTTTTAAACAATTTTTCTGCTCTCACTCCAAGCTTTTCTAATCCGTATTTTGCTGTGGTGTAAAAATTTAACCAGAATTTGGAATAGAGATAAAGTTTTGGAAAATTTAAATGTTCTAGCTTCTCAGGGATTTTCTTTAAAATTACTACAAATTCATCTTCTTCAAATTCGTGTCTTTTCGGATATTTCTCTTGTAGAAGAAGAAAAGGGACCTTTATTGAAAGTTCTTTACACTCTTGAGCCACCGAAACGCTCTCAGGATAGTTATATCCATTTAGATGGTTTTCTGCTTCGTATAGTTTATTTTCTGTCCTGTTTAGGAAGCTCACAGCCATTGCCATCAATTTCTCATCTCTGGCTTCTTTCTGATTCATTTTTCTCACTCGTTTAGAGTTTCGTTGAGTTCGTCTAGAAGTTCTATAATCTGTTTTTCTTTTTCAAGAATGCTGGAGTATAAGGCTTCTGGTGTCTCATATTCGGTGTCCTCTTTTCTGTTAGGATTTCTCGCAGTAAGATCATATCCTTTCTTTATTACTTCATCTAAAGGCACAATCCATGAGTTATCAGAAATCTTTCTCTCCTTCCACTTCTCATAGCAATCTTTTAAATCCTCATCTGTTATCGGATTTGCTTTTGTGTAGTTTTTTCCTTCGGATGGCAAATGCTCGTAGTACCAAATCTCTCTTGCCTTCCCAGTTTTATCGAAAAATAGTAGGTTAGTCTTTGGTCCCTGTCCAGAGGAGGTAACGTTTGCGAAAACGCCTGAAGGAAGGCTTATAATCGTGTGTAAATTGTAGTTTTCTAATAGTTCTTTTTTTACTTGAGCAAATGCATCGCCTCTGAATAATATCCCTTCAGGAACGACTATCCCGCATCTTCCGTCCTTTTTTAATTTCTTCATAACATATTGTAAGGCTAGAAGTTCTGTTGCTTGGCTTTTAATGGGAAAGTTTTGCTGTATTTGTCTGTTTTCTTTCCCTCCAAATGGGGGGTTGGTTAATATTACATAGAAACGCTGTGATTCAGGAATGTTCCTTATATCTTCCTCCAGAGTATTTTTTCTTACGATATTAGGAGTGAGTATATCATGGAGGATGCAGTTCATGACTCCTATGAGATAAGGTAAAGGTTTCTTTTCCTGTGCATAAAATGTTTCTTTTTGCAATTTTTCATAATCTTCGACTGTTAGTTCTTTCGATCCTTTCATTAAATTATAGGATTCAATTAAAAACCCACAAGAACCGCAAAAAGGATCTAATATAGTTTCGCCTATTTTTGGTTCGACTATTTTAGTCATTAGCCTTACGATTGGTCTTGGTGTGTAAAATTCTCCTGCAACTCCTCCTTCTCTTCCTAATCTTAAGAGAAGTTCTTCGTAAACCTGAGATAGAATGTAGGAATCTTCAACATTGTTAAAATCTATCTCATTAAGGAGGATAATGACGTCTTTCAGGTTGTAAGGGGACTTCATCCTATTGCCTCTTATTTCCTGAAATATTGCGGCAATCTTTTCTTTTTCTGTTGTTCCACGCATTGATTTTAGGTATGGGAAGAGTTTCTCGTCTATAAATGCTATAAGAATGTGTTCGTTTCTTCTTTTTACGCTCTTCAATTCGTCTTCCGAAAAATATTTTGCAAGTTCTTTTTCTTCTTGCTCAGCCCAAGCTGACCATCGGTATGAGAGTTCGATGATGGGTTGATAAGGTTTACCTGAAAACTTGGCTTCGTCTTCAAATCTTTTTTCAACAGCTTCGAAGACTTTTAGGAAAATCATCCAGGATATTTGTTCCATGTATTCTAAAACGCCAGTTGTGCCATCGTCTCGTCTCATTATGTCGCAGGCGTTCCAAATTTTATTTGCTAAATCTTTTCTGTTCATCTCAGACCTCTCCTATTTCACCGTAAAGTCCACTTTGAACTTCATCTAACGTTTCTTTTAATTCATCAAATCCTCCAAAGATTTCCGCTACACCTCGTAAAAAGCCCATTTTATCAAAGGGTGGGACTCTGAATATTTCGGGCTTGCTTATTTGCTCTATACCACCAATTCTGTATTTGTCTAATAAGGATAAAATAACTTCTTGGGCGTTATCCCCCATTGCATTCAGGAAAGTGGCTTTTTTATTTAGAAAAGCGTTAGCGCGTTCATCTCTTGTTAGGATAGGTGAGCCGAATACAATGTGCGCGATTACATCAAATTTGTCTGCGTCTGGTATTTTAATAATGCTTGCTAATAACTCTGGGTAAATGGAATTATTTCTCAACTCTTCTAAAAACTTGTCGCGTGTTTCACTATTTATCCATATTTTGCGGAGGTCATTTAGAGTTGTTACGCGGCTTATGACTCCTTCCTTGGAATATTGTATGTATTCGGCATCTGTAAGGGTTTTTCCATTTGCTGTGAGAATGATTTTGGTTTCCTCTGCAATATGAACTTCTAGGTCTTTTAGTATAATCTTTTTTGGTGCAGTCTCTCCCGGCTTAAGCTCTATTACAATTGGTTGTATTCCTTCACTTGGCGTTATAGTCAACTGGCGACTTCGAAATCCGCCCTTGGTTACATGAATCGTTATGGGCGAATGAGGCAATTGCCTCAGAACAAAATTTCCATTTTTGTCAGTTCTAGCAGCTCTCTGCATATTTGGAGCCATCTGGGCTACCACATGAGCATCAGATATTGGGCTTTGGTTTTCGTGATCTATCAATAATCCTCTCAATAATAGGTCAAAAGGTCCTTCTACAATTTTAGAAGGCTCGGCACCGCTTGGGTAGTCCCAGTTGTCTAGTAAGCGTGTTGCATTTACATAGTCTATTATTCTGAAAAAATATTTGTTTGTTATTGGGTCTATTCTACAACCTCTACCTATATGTTGCTTGAAGTAAACTTTGGAACTTAAAGGCTTTATAAATACAACATTACGAACTGAAGGAACATCAACACCAGTAGTAAGCAAATCAACAGTTGTGGCAACAACTGGTGTTGTTTTTTCTGAGTCACGGAAAAGCTCGTACGTCCCTTTAGCATAAGGCTCTTCGGAAACAATTCTCACCGCATAATCTGAATAGCCTAGATAAGCAAATTTATTCTGTAGTTCTTTTGCTACTTGAGCAGCATGTTCCATATTCACGCAGAATATGATTGATTTTTGTAAAGGACCAAAATTTTTTAGCAAATTTGCTAAATGCTCGCAAATTTTTTCGGTCCTATCAGGCAAGATTATTTCTCTTTCAAAATCTTCCAGTGTATAAATGTCTTTTAGGTCGATCTCTTCTGGAACGAAAACTTGGGCGCCTTGATAAAGTGCGTCTCTAATGTGTAATCCCTCTTTATCAACATTTGTAAAACTTCTGTATATTTGAAATGGAGCAAGAAAACCATCTTCGATTCCCTGTCCCATACTATAACTATAAACGGGTTCGCCAAAGTAAGCATAAGTATCTATGTTATCACTGCGTTTAGGGGTCGCGGTCATACCGAGATGAATTGCATTACCAAAATAGTCAAGAATTTCCTTCCACGTTCCATAACCCGAACGATGGCACTCATCTATTATAATAAGGTCAAAGAAATCTGGTGGATACTGTTGGTAGAGTCGCTTTCCTTCTTCGCCACTGTACATTGCTTGATAAATACTAAAATACATGTCCCTGGTTTTTGGTGCCTTTCCCTCCTCAATTATTGCTCTCGCATCTTCAAACGGGGCAAATTCGTTATAAGACTGATCCCTCAAGAAATTTCTATCCGCCAAATATAGTACGCGATGTAAGTAACCAGATTTGAGAAGTTTCCAAGTTATCTGAAAGGCTGCATAGGTTTTGCCTGTACCGGTGGCCATTGTGAGCAGAATGCGTTTCTGTCCCTTTAAGAGGACTTCTATTACACTTTTAATAGCGGCTTCTTGGAAATACCAGGGATACTTACCTCCCGGCAAATGATAATAAGGATATGTTAAAGGATCGGTTTCAACTTCAGTTATTTGGTCTTTAAAACTGTATTTTAGATATCTTTCGAACAGTTCTTCTGGAGTTGGAAAATTTTCAATGGTTTTTTGAGTATTGGTTGTATAATCAAATTCTTCTATTTGATGACCATTGGTTGAGTATGCAAATAAAACGCCTAGAATCTCTGAATATTCTTTTGCCTGTTGCATTCCACTTAAAGCAGACTTTCCCTCTTCTTTTGCCTCAACAACAGCTATAGGAAGGGAAGAATCATATAGTAGTATATAATCTGGTTTTTTTCCCTTTAAACGGTTACCATTTTCATCAATTAATCTTCCAGGTGTAATATTTCTCTCTCTGGTAATTTTATCCTCTTTCCACCCTGCTTCAAGAAGTTTAGGGTCAATCAATTTAGATCTTGTGTCGGCTTCGCTAAGCATTCAACATCACCGTAAGGTGGATATCGATATGGTGAGATTCAAAGCCGAACCGAAGATATTGGTATATCTTTAATCAAGTTCTATTCAATGTATGCAAACTGGATATTGTCTAAAGAGTGTTAGCTATTATTACTAACTTTGTGAGGTACTGCGATCCGGCTTAGGAAGGCCCCCAAATAAATTCCTTACCAATAAAGCCTTCAAATTCACATAAACTAAATTATTATACTTATTTTTATCTGTTTTTTATATATTTAAAATTATAGTATAGCCACAGGTATCTAAAATTTAGCTTTTCAAGAAAACCCCCTAAATATTTAAAAAGAGCTAAATAATTAAATTGAAATCTAATTTCTTGGGTTCGTTATTTTTGGAACTGTTACTGGTGTGAATTTTATAGCATTTGAAGTCCGGTAAGGGCAAGAAGTTTACGAAAGGCTATGTATATGATGAAACAAAATTAGTTAACTAGAAGCTGAAAGAATAAAAACTGGAGAACATACAATAACTTTTAAAATTTCACGTATTATAACTCAATAAACCTTTTCACTTCTCGCCATTCTTTGGCTCCGGTTACTAGTATGCCCAGCTTCTTTGCTTCAGTTAGAATTTTCGTCGGAATTTCAGTGGATGCTACAAGCCAAACTTTTGCATTTAGCTGCTTAGCGTAATGTGCCAGTTTATGCAATTTCGCGTCATCTATTTTAGGACCGGTTTTGACTTCTATTATCCACCGCAAATTTTCCCCTTCGCTAAAAATATCCGCCCTAAATCCTAATTCCGGAAATGAGTATTCTCTCAGGATTCGATTAAATTTTGGTAGAGTGATTTTATCGTCAAAATTCATTACGTGCCCTGGAACTTTCTGTCCATTGAAACGATTTACTAGAGCAAATACCTCCTCTTCTAGTCGCTCATGTTTTTTGGCTAGTTCTTTAGCTGAATCCTCAATTGCATTCCAGACATGAATGACTTCGAATGGCTGACGTTGTTTGATTCCGCCTATCTGTGCTTCAAAAAAGTCTAAAAGGGGATTGCGGAGTTCCGCAAGTAGTTGTGTTATTTCATCCTTATCTACTTCAATTGCATAGTGTTCTAGTTGATTGCGAAAGAGGTTTAATTGGATGAGGTTGGTTAGGAGCTTTTCTTCAAGCTTCTGAGGCTTGATAAAGGCGTCTACACGATTAATTGCTTCCTCATATGCAACAGTTCTTGGTGGCGAAGGCAAGAAGAATATACCAATGCCTGATTTATCAGCTTCTTTTTGTTTTTTTGTAGCTTTTCTAAGATCTTCAAAAATTAGGTATGGGCTATGTCTAACAAGAATCTCTTTCATTAAAAGTTCAACACCGTGATGCAGGAACATTATTGCTTCTTTAAGTAACATGTTATCATTGGTTTTAGTATACTTATCATAAATTTCTATCCCACGCCAGAGTGAATGTAATCCATTCTCAAATAAGCTAATGCTAAATTTATCAGAGTTTTTTTCTTCTTTAGACATTATAATAACTCCCATAGGAAAATTGTTTGGGATTGATAAGCATGGACTTGATTTATTAGAGGAATATTATTTGGTAATTTTGTTTGGGAGAGGATTTAGTTGTGTTAGGGGTTTGACTAAAATCATGGCATGAATGTCTTTATTAGTTACTATCTATTTACCTTTTTAATCAGCTTAATTAATTCTTCCTTTTCTAATATTTTATCGTATTTTTCTTTCCTGATTTCTTTGCTTGAAATATCGATTTTTATCCTTTTCAAAAAGTCTGTGAAATCAGGATTAATTGTCAATTTGTTTATCATATCCCAATCAAGATATTCCTTATACTTTGCGGGAAATAGTATCTCTGTAGAGTCTGGATCCTCAACATCTATTCTGATTACTCCTATTCCAAAGGATGATGATAATCTCTTCAGTTCATCAAGAAAATCTCCATCATTGGAAATTTCAGACGCTACCAAATAGCCTTCGTTCGCCCAAGAAGAATTTGAAACAGTTTGGAAAAAGGACTCTCGAAGGTTCGAAAAATTTAACTCCCTTTTGATTTCAAAAGAATATAACTTTATCGCAATATTTCTAATGGTCGCGCTAAGCTCAAAAACTTCGGATTTCCAATCGTCGAGTGGAAAATAGCACCCAACCATATCAGGATGAACCCACTCAGCAAATTCCTTTTTTTCTGATTTAGAATGGTGAATAGTTTTCAGGTATGCATTTAGATAGTAGTAGCCATAATATGCCAGAAACGGATGTAAATCTTTCTCCATGTATTCAAACTTTCTTGGCTGTAAGGCGGTGACTTGCTCTGCAAAAACTTCGAGATTTTCGCCTTCTTTTATTAAGGAGCTAAGATAAAATCTTCTTGGTCTTGAACCTGCTTTAACAAATGGACTGTCTTTTTTATCACGAATATTTACATAGATTTGTGCTCCAATGCTTCTCCAGGGAGTTTTTCCTTCGGTACCAACGTTTATATCATATCCTTTTGACTTTGCTTTTTCCCATATTTCTTCTGCTGACAGAGGTTTCTTTTCTTCTTCCAGAATTTTCTTAGCCAATTCTAGAAAAGTCCATCTTTCCATATTTTTATTACCTCTTTCACTAGATTTTTTCTTGGTTTTATTCTCTCTCTAATTCCTATGTAAACGGCGAAAATTTTGGGGAGTAACTTGATAAGGTCAACAAGTTTTTTGATTATGTAGTTTTAACAATCATGACTAATATACATTCTTCTTCTTTTGTTGGCACTTTTATAATTTGTACTTCTAGGTTTGAAAGTTCTTGAATATTCTTCAATCCTGCTTCGATGTTGTTCAATCTTTCACTCATAAATCTGCTACTATTTAATGGTTCTAGTTTTTGGTTTTTCTCATCAACACCGATTATATAAATCTTAAATTCGTTTGTTTTAATTTTACTTTTCAGGTCTTTAGTAATCTTTTCTATTATCTCTCTATCGTTGCCTGTAAAGAAGTCTCTTGATTTAAATTCTATTATTTTATTTTCTCTCTGCATAATCATTGCGGTGGGAAAATAGTCTATGGCTAATTTTTCTAAAAATCTATTTAGGAAATGGTGAATCGGTGTTCCTCTATTTTCAGCTTCCAGAAGAGAGAAAGTGGTATAGCATAAAATTTTATCAATGTATTCATCTAAAATTTTTGTTTTCTCACAATTTTCAATGAATATCTTTGTTATGCTGTTTACAGCTAGCGTGTTGAAGAACTCAAATGATCTTATTCTTAATGGGCTTAGGAAGATTTTCATTCCAATGTGGAGTATGCGTGTATGTGTGTTGTTTAAGAATCTTGTGTATAGCTCTTCTAAGAAACTGTTTTTCATCAGTATTTGGTCGTTAGAGAAAAGTATAACAAAATGAGGGTTTATTTTCTTAATTACAATTTTTTCTCGGGAATTTTCTATTTTTATTACTTTATCGTTATCATCAATGAATCTTTTGGTTAAGGGTTCTAAACTGCCCATTATTTTTTCGTATTTATCTTTGAAGACAGCGAGATTGTACATCCTATTTATGAAGTCCTCATGGAATTCCTCAAAAGTGCTATAACGTTTTCTACCTGATCTTATTTGAATTAGAGGTAGCCTTTTAATGGCTTGAGGTAAAACTATTGTTTTTCCCTCCATTAAATGTTCAATTTTTCCCTCTAGTTCATTATCAGAAAGCTCAAGAATGCATTTCATCCCATCAATTTCAGTGTAAAATCTATTCTGCCCACCAAAATAGTAGAACTCTTCACTTTCTGGCAGCCCTAACCATTCAACAAAAGACTCTGAGAAATAACGTTCCCAGTAAACTACATCTATTATGTCTTCCCTCTTTCTAAATAATACGAATCTAATGACATTGCTGCTATCAAGCATTCTTTCGATTACGCTCCAATCGGGTGTTATCGTTCTCTCTCCAACATGGCTATGACAAAGCAAGAGCGTTCCCTCAGAAACTACGGAGATAGCATATTTCTCCTCTTCTCTCATTCGAGTTTGCATAGACTGTGTGAAATCATTTAGTAAATACCTTGTAAGGTTTTCATCGAAAGAGGGAAAACTGTCCAGTATTTCTATTATCCATTCTATGCAGTTTTCTTTCAGTTCTAACTCGTCGAATTGCTTTTGAGTTCCAATCCTAACCAGCGAATTAACCACATCTAGTATTTTTTCTTTATTCTCGCTACTGGTAATCTGATTACTTCTAATCAATTTTTCTTTAACTCTCTTGGAACTCACAAATATATCATGAGTTATTCCAAATCCCTCCGGAGAGTAACTTTATTCAGTTTCCTATGTATATAGATATATTACTTTACTTATAAGCACCTTTGATTTAGAGTATTACCTACTTTCTGCTAGATTTTTAACCTCTCTACTTCTGAGCAGTATACATGCTTGAAAATTTATTTTCAGAAATTTTTATTATTTTTCAAAACTTTGAAAACACTCTTCTTATTTGAAAAAAGGAATCTAAAAAATTTTGTAATAAAACACATTTAATAAAAAGCATTGGCATGAAATAATTTTTCGAGTTGAAAAAATATTACTCTAATAATTTTAGGTCTTTAGCAACATCGAGTGCTATTAGAAAAGAAGCTAGTGCTAATCGGACTGAGTCCCCTGTAGGTTTTGCCAAGGAATGTGAAGTTTTGTCTCTTATCCATTTTGGAATGAATATAGCGGAGCTTAAGAAAACGGCTGCATTTTTCCCCCTTTCTGATAAATCTGGGTCGTCTTTCCATAAATGTTGTCTATTCACTATCTTCATTAATTTTGCGTGTGTTGATCCTAATTTTTCACCGTTTTCGATTATTTTATTGTAAAGCATATCTGTTAATTTTTCGCATGCCGAATTTATGTTATCTAATGCGTCGTTGTATCGATGATTAATGAAGTGTTCAACAGCGTCTAAAATTGGCTTGCACATTTCAGGATATTTTTCTTCCAACTTCCTAACTAGAGAAATGTATGGCTCATAGCTAAAAGCCATCCACAAATCTCTGGATAATGCTCCAAGTACTTTTGCAGATATAATATGATCGGACAGGAAATCCCTAACAACGAAATCGGGTAATGAGTAACCAAGTGGTGTTGTTTTTACATAACCTATTTCAATAAGTTCATTTAATTTATTTTCGATCTCCGCGCGTCTTTCTTCAAACGACTTACCTTGCCAATAAAATGGACTTTTCTTTAGTAGATAATCTCTGGAAAAATCTGAGAAAATTAAATCCTTGGGAACTAAACCTCCCCGCATAAGAATTCGCTGAATAAGATAATATTGTTCATCACCTAGAGTATTCACAACATCTCCTGCCCCCCAACTCTCCTTTGATATGATTGGTGCAATAAGCACTTCTAACTCTTTAAAAACCTTTAAGACAGAATCCCTATCGGGGAGATATTCTTTGTATTTTGCAGTATCTCGCAAAAGTAAACCTTCTCTCTTCAGTTCCTCATATATTTTTGATATAGAAAAAAGTCTGCATGGGTAGTAAGGGGTTATAAAGTCTTTAACTTCACTATCAGATAGTCGATCATTTCTAAGGAAAATATCGATTATGCAAAGTTTGGATTTTTTATTTTTAGTTATGTATTCTAAAATTTTTTTCTTTATTTGATCCTCTTCCATCTTTTTCCCTTCTTATCTTTCTTAGCACGCTCTTCATTAACTAAGATTTTCTGTCTACTATTTTATTCCTTGTATTAGATAATAAAATCATCTGTTGTTTAATATTTAGCTCTTGGAGTTTTTGTAGAAGTAGAAAAAGAATTAGTAATGAACAACGAAGGGAAAGAGGTCATTGGGTAAAATCTCTTCAAGAAACTATAAATAATATTTATGCAAGAAGACGAAAACGCGCTGGAAAGTTCAGAGAACAATTCAGACAGAAAAACTATACCTCGTGGGAATTATCTTAATTAAAAACGTGAAGAACTCATTTTTCTAGAATGTTGATCCTTATTTTTCTTATAATGCTTTCTTAATGTGTGGTCTCTCTAGTCTGGAGCAATCAACCCCCAGAGAAATAGAAAAAATATTTTATATATGATTGCCTCTATCAATCTATTATTGAGGAGCTATGAGCTTAAAAGAACTCTTTCCCGTATATCCTTTAAGGTTAAGGTCTCCACCTAAATCTAGAATTAAATTTGGAACTCGACGTCTCTATGTAGATCTCCCTTGGCAATCTTATTATTTCTTACAACTAGCAATGGATAAAGCTATAGAAACTGGGCTATCTACCGGGGACGTAAGAGAAGAATGGGATAAGTATCTACAAAATAATGAAGATTCCCTCTTTTTTCATGGTAAGCCGCTTGTGACGGTATCTCTTAGATCTTTATCATTTTCAGAGAAAATTTTTCTTAGATTGGATGTTAAATGGGATCTATTCATAGAATACTTGGAAGAAAAAGCTGAAGGATTTTTATCAGAAATAGAAAAAAATGGGGAAAATATTCTGAAAGTTTACAGAGAAATTTGGACTAATTTCTTTGGTGTTACTGGAATAATAATTCCTCCCAAACCAATATATTTTCCTTCTAGTCGGTACAGATTCAGAAAATTGCTCAAGAGAATAGGAGATTATTCTTATATAGTACGACTTTTAGATCTACTCGAAGGAATAATGAAGCAAATAGAAGAAGTAATAAAAAGGAAGATTCCTTCGATTGAACTTTATATTGTAAATTTTATAATGGACATTCAACATCTTCGTGCTTTGATAGATATTATTGATATATCCGCTGCTTATCTTCTTTTGAGAAATCTTCTCGAAAATTTTGTTAAACTTTTCATTTATCTAGATATTGGAATATCTATTAATCCTGATTTTGTTTTATATTCAATGTTTATTTATGAATATGAAACGGAAAATGAAAACTCTGTAAAGTTTGAACCAACAAGGCGACCAGTATACTCTTATAAGAAGTTTAAGGATGAGTCAATAAGAAAATTTTTAAAAATTATCTCAACACTCAATCTTGACGAAGGAATTGACCTACTTGAACTTATTAACAAGCTAGGAGAAAAACACATACCAATATTAAGAGTAAATCCAAAAGTTATGGAAGATTTTTGTGACGATTATAGTTTAAACATAAATTTAAACAAATTGTACTCTGCATGTAGTGCTATTATACATAACCAGCCCCCTTTACCATTTTTCTCTTTACTAGAGGTGAAATTTTTTAAAAACTTCTTGGAAAAATATATTCAATCAATACAGGTGATGGCAGAGAAAATAATAAACATAGAAATAAAATCAGAAAAAATACATATTTCGCCAGTGCTTAATGCGACCCAATCTCTAAAAAAATGTTTGCAAGTGGCTGATTTCCTTGAAAGAAAGTATGATGCAGAAATAAAGGATGCAATTAAGAGCGCTTTAATAACCTTGCAAAAGGAGAAGCCTGATATTTGGATTGAGCCTCTCACTTTAATATCGATTTTCCATCTTTTATCACCTTCTTTTAAAGATTTAAGAAATTTTTCTTTTATAGATAGAGATCTGGAAGATATCGTTGAGCACCTATCACCAATTTTGTTTAAATTTAATATTCGAGACGAAGTGTTTGAAACTTTGAGAGGGTTCCAAGATATGCTGCTTCCAATGTTGGAAAATTATACAGTTTTTTCTTCTATAAAATCCCTAGAGCAGAAAAAGAAAGTAATATTCTATCTTCTATTATATTATCTTCCCAGAATAGCTATAGAAATCATGAAAAATTAAAAGTTAATTCTAATAACAAATATTTTCTGCGTTACAGCAGTAGCTATTCGAATAACGTGAAGAAACTAAAATGATATTTCCGATAAAAATAATCTAAAAATTGCTAAAATTCAGTTATTAGTTAGAGGTGGTGTGATGAAGACATGCGATTTCTGTTCTAGAGATAAGATGAAAAAATACGTTGTTGATGAGGATAAAGATTGGTATGCTTTTGTGCCTCAAGAACCAGAGATTTTTGGACATATAATTTTAACAACAGATAAGGGCAGTTGCACACATGATATGCAGGATGTTGATGAAAAGATATTGCAAGCAGAGATTCTGGGTATAAGACAAATGATGAGAAAACTTCATAAAATTGATAATGTGGGTAGAGTCTACGTTGTGGTGGCGGGTGAATCTTTAGGCGTTCATCATCATTTCCATCTGTTGCCTAGATATGAGTTCAAAAGTTCTGAAGACCGAAAGAAATGGGCTCAATCTAACGAGATAAAGGCGGAGGATCCAAAATGGGTTGAATTTTATAGATGGTCTACATCAGACTTTAGTCATAAGGAAGGTTTTCAATATTTAGGAGAAATAGAAAGAAAATACAATGAATACAAAAATAATGAATACTATCCCAATATACCATCAGATGATTTGAGATTAGCAATGGTAGATAAACTCAAAGCAATATTCAAATAATATCCTCTCTAATAGAAGGTTAATTCATATCTACAGCATATTATGTGTTACTCAAAAGGAAGTCGTATTACCAAATTCAAATATCGTTTTTTGGCATTAAAAGATAAAGAACATTTACGTAAACTTAGTTATCTGAAAAAATTTTGTTATACATTGAAATTCTTGCAATTCATAAACGTAATGATTCTAGTCCTGGGAAAACAGCCTTATCTTCGCTCCAACTAAATTTAAGTAACTCAATTCTCAATTTATTTAACTTGCCTTCGCAATCTATACTCAATTTCTCAGGAATTGTAAGAATTAACCTTGGGCGCTTTGCTAGGTTTATGCTATTTAGCAGTAATTGACCTACACCAGAATACAAACTTGATGTCGATGTATCAGTCTTAATTTCAAATATAGTTGTTATTTCCCCTTTCGTATTAATTATGTAGAGATCAAGGGCTCTGTCATTTCCAACATTGAAACCAAGACTCTCCAAAGTAGAAGCTAAATTGTTCACAATCAAACCATGATCACACTCAGCTTCGATGGCCTTTCCAATTCTATATTGTTTCTTCCCAGTAAACTCTTCACTAAATCCATAGTCCTTAGGCAGAGTCTCAATTTGGGGTGAGCTGAAGGATACAAGTCTTTTAATTCTGTCAACCTCATATACAAATTGGCTCACTTGTCTAGCAAATCGAGAAGAATTTAGTGCACCGAGTAGAGCAAAATCATTTTCTACCATACCTTCATCAACAACTATTCGTTCCCCTCGGTATTTTTCTTCGAACAAAGATTTTCCAATACCCTTTCTACCTCCTTGAATCTTCCCACTGTGGATGACAAAAATATTCCCAGAACTATCTTTTGCAAACGCGCCCCCAATTGTTCTATTGATGCCACTCAAAGGAAAATTAATTTCACAGGTAATTGGAACATTGGAACCTTCCCTCGGCTTCCCGATGCCAAACGCGTTCCCATATCTGTTAGAAAGGAGCTGGAAGAGTACCCAAATACCTAATTTGCTAGCCCAAGAAACCTCTTTTTTAATACTTCCACCTTTAAAACCTATATTTACAGAAATTTTTTCATCAATAAATTGTTTAAATCTTTTTTCAAATGTTTGTTGGGCTTTTTTAATGTCAGATTCATTATCAAGGATTTTTAACATCACCTTACCCTCTTAGTTGGCTAATGGCTTTAAATCTTCTCTCGGTAACTTTTCTTTTTCTTGGGAATTTTAAGATTTTATTATCAATTGTGAGAATATATTTTTAGATTATCTATCACAAAAGGTAAGAACTTATTCGCTGTGACAAAATAAGGATTTTTATTTTAATCAATTTCCAAATAGGCTGAAACATCATAATCAGAATCAGATAAATTAAGTTCGTTTTTGACACGTTTGAGAATTTCAGCTTCTCGCTTTTTTAAAAAGTTTTTATATTGCGGATAATCCAACAGATTCCTGTCGATATAGGCTTCTTGAAGCTCGGAGTCAGTAACATCTTCAAAATATTCCTTAGGGTGCTTATTGCTCTTATTCTGATTCTTATGTTTTGCCAAAATCCAGAAATTCGCAAAGTGATTTATTTCCGCCTCGTCATATTTCATCTGGCGTAATACTGAACGCGGAAATATATGATCGATCTGTGGAGAATTTTTCTCGTAGTGTACCTTAGCACCAGACCTACGCTGGATTAAATGAAGTGCGAGTGAGGGATTGCCTTGAATAAGCTGTGAGCCATATTTTCTAAATTTCTCCCAATAGTAGGACCACTTCAAACTTTCTTCAAGAGGGAATTTTTCATCATGATTCTCGGCAAGAGGTTTCAATGCCTCGCGGATGAATTTTCCCAATCTACTGTCAGCATATCGAGAAAAAGGAGAAGTAAAGCCGAAAAGGTAAACGGCCTTTCGTATCCGATCGATTTCCTTATTAGGTATTTGATGATCCTTGGTGTGGAATAGATAGTAAACAAATGGAACGAGGTTATAATAACCTCCCAGAAGTTTACTACTTGCAATCCAACACTTACTTTGAACAAAATCCACCACAGAACTAATTGCTTTGCAACATTTTTCGAAGTGGGTCTGGATTGTTTTTACATTAGATTTTTTACGAAGAAGATTAATGTCAAATCTTGTACCGAGGTCTGAGACTGCAAATAAACATCGAATTACGAAATCTGAATCTAATTCGAAGGAGTTCCCTTTATTTATATTGTTCACAAATTCAGGCAATGTTTCAGCTGACTCTTTCCAATTTAGCTTGAGCATACTAAAAATGAGGTCAGACCTACTCAAGGGTGTTCCTTCACGGTTGATTCTAACAAAGGCTTCTAAGATATCAGATTCAGATTTTCTATCCTTGTTGTCGCGAGGTAAATTTTCATCAAGAACAATTGTTTTAAGAATGTTATCTTCTTTCATTAGTACGTTAAATAAAAGGGAAAGATTAAGATCTACTCTTAATGCATCTTTGTCTGAAAGATTGAGTTTCTTACTAATTTCCTGCTGGAATCTTTGTTTTTCCTTTGCACCAAAAGATATTAGGTCATTAACCCTACAATAGTAACTAACCTCATTCTCCTCACCATTCTTACCCCCAATTTTCTGAGAGACAGAAATATAATTCTCATTTAGTTCATTAGCTTCTTTTGGGCTAAGGAAATCGAATATGAATTTATTCTCCTTAAAATCTTCTGTTTCGCAACCACTTAAAATATCGAAATAAAGTTGTTTACCTACATAAGTTCCATATAGAGCTATGTATAGTGATTGAAGGCGTTGCTGACCATCTAAAATCAATTTTAGTTTATTTTGTTTGTCATTATCGTAAAATGTATGTGGCATATCTGACCTATAATCTTTTACAAAATTTCTATATTGGATGTCATTGAATGTTTCCCAAAGCAATATGATACCTATAGGGTATCCACGCATTATTGAATCTAATAACTTCTCAATTTTCTCTTCGGACCATACAAAATCTCGTTGAATAGCGGGAAGTACAATTTCATCGCTTTTTATTTGCTCAAGGAGATGTATAATAATAGCCATTCATAAAACCTCTTAATGAGATTTTGTTGTTAAACTGAGGCGAAATTTTTCAACAAGCTTAATTCCTTGCACAATAGCAAATCGAATATTTATAAGAGTTTGAATTAGAATAGAAAGATAAATTGTTTATCAAAGTGTATAATAATTCCTCTTTCCATTCTGCTTTTTGTTAGTCTAATAATTAAATTGTCAATAACTAATATATAAAAATTTAGCCCAAATAAATACTATTGGCATAGTGATGTAGGCTAACCCAAGAGGCATATAATTATAATCATTAAATATATTCCCAAAAATAATAATATAATCATTAAAATAGTAACAAAACAAGGAATGTAAAAAGGATGGTTAACAGATATCAAGAAGCAATGAAAGACATTAATGAAGAAATTTTAGACTGCCCTAATTATCAGAATAATGGAAAATGCTCTGGCGACTTGACACATATAGAGGACTCTGATTATAGGCATGGTCCTCAAATAGCTTATATTGGCTCAAAATATGGGGAGTCAGAACCAAGAATACTATTTACTCGTTTGAACCCTCCATGGTATTCTAATCTCAGTTTTTTTGGAAATAAAGAATCGATTGAGCTGTATAAATCAGAAAATCCAGATTGCACAATAACTGATATTCATTCCGCATACTTAGAAGGATGGAAAAGTAGGGATGGAAAAAACTACCGAGGAATTCAGGACGCTGGAACTGTAACAGGACATCCAAACACAGAAAATTTAACCCCAAAGGAACTTGACGACAGGCGAAAGAAACCGCTTTATGGCATCCAGATTATAATGCAAGAAATGATTGAAGAAAAAATTTTTCGAAATGGAGAACCTTTGGATTTCTGCGCGATAAATAATATAATTAAATGCTCTGGAAGAGGAGAAAATTATAATCCAAAAGAAAGTATGGAACGAAATTGCAGTTTTTATGAAAAAGAGTTTCAGGTACTTGATCCTCAGATCTTGGTTGTTATGGGTAATGAAACTAGTAGAATAATAAAAAAGAGATTTGAGGAAGGAAAAATATCCTATCGGACATCTGAAAATAAACTGATTCTATACTGGGAGTTACCCCATCCAAGGTTCCGCAAACGTAAGGGAGGATGGAAAGGGAAAAGTAGCTTTCCTTCTAAACAGTTTCCACATTATTTACAAGCTAATCCTTTAGATCGGGAATTTACTGTGGAAAAAATGCGGATATATTATGATAAAGATTATTTAAGCATATTATTTAATTATGTTCTTTGGTTAGTTTCGATGGTTAAGCAATACCCCAATATCCCAACCGATTTGGGAAATGCTTTTAAAAAATGTATAAACGTTAGGTAAAATGGAGTTTTTTAAGATATAATGTGATACTCTTTTTTAGATATTTCTACTCGGCTTTAATAATCTCTTTAGCTGTTTCTAAATCCTATGATTTTTGAGCTGGAAAATGTGATAGACACTTCACGATTATACTTCATGAAGAAGATCGAAATATACTTGACCAATGTATTAAGGCATTACAATGTACCCGTTTTAAACTCTTAAAAGAAGAACCAACTGGTGATTATTTTGTATACACCTTTCAAAAACGGAAAAGTTAACGAGGTAATTAAGGTTACTAAGAGAGTATAAATTCCTTATAAGTACTTGGATTTTAGAGTAGCAGGCGCCATATCGTAGAAGAAAGACAATTAAGTCCAAAATTCTTTTTCTTTTCTCAACCATATGACTATTGACTTTCTTGGTTTCTACAGAGTCGCTGAGATTATCTCAGAAAATATTTTAGTAGCTAAAAACCTATACGTATGTGAAAATTATTTGGGAATCATTATTCCTATGTCGTCCAAAAATTCGCATAATTAAATTCTATCTTTCGTAAATATAAGTTAGTGAAGTTATATGAGGAGAATAGAAGAATTACTTGCCATAGTGTCACCAAAAGTTACTTTGGATCACTATTGGGAAGTTTTTGATGTTATAGAATGGCGTTTTTATGTTAGTAACAATTTTCTTTCAGAAAATGACCAAGCGAGAGAGAAAAAGGGTTTTACAATATCGGGGATCAAAAATTATATTTTGAATGAATCCAGCGAAGGTTATGCATCTCCTTATTACAAGCGTTTATGTTCTCGGTCCCTTGTAATTGTTGAGGAATTATTAAACGAGCTAGTGAACTCAGAATTGTTGGTTAAACATAATGATATCTTGTGGAAATCAGAGGAATTCTCCGATTTTTTTCAAATTGTAAAGAAGAAAATCAAGGTTAGCGCAAAAAGAATAGTATCATGGGCAGTCTGGTACCTCTATTGCAAAGGAACAGCATCCTTCTCTATATCTGAAGTTCTTAATGAGTTATCCTATAGTGATGAAGATTATGTGAATGAAATACCATACTTATGGGTATACAAAGATAAAAATTGGAAAAAATTGCTAGAAAAACATAAAGATAATTGGCTGTTGTTGGAAAAGCCGCGTTTTCCCCAAAAAATATTACTTTTAGATATACAAGATAGATTACATGCAGCTATATCGGAATTATCGAAATCTGGAAATGAATTGCGAACGAAGGAAATTGTCTCAAAAGTACGAGAATTAGAAATATCAAGTTTAGAAACATTTCTCAAAAGAATAGGATTAGAATACGATAAAGGAAAATGGAAAATTAATGAAGTAACACTTGAAAAAATAGCAAACATCATAAATGAAATTGTCGCTAAGGAGTGGCCATTCTTTGGAGAAATGGGTATTAGGAGCCCTTACTTCAAACTTCTTGGAAGACAGACCCGCTATCTGTATGTTGACATCCCAAACGGTGCTATAGATACCTTTGTGAACAAACTTGGAGAGATTACAGAGGAGTATAACGGTGACCAAGATAAAATATATGAGAAGTCTATAGATTTAGCGAATGATTTTAATAAGGATTTCAAGAAGGAAATTGGGGATTGGCTCCACTTTGAGATATATAGAGGACCTTTTGCATCAAAGCCTTTTGGTTTGAAGATAATTAAACGATGGAAAAAGTTTACTAAATTTCTTGAAATTTTTTCTAAAAAAGAGACATCTTTAGAGGACAAATATCAGTACCTTTTAGCATGCAGAGCCTCTTCACTTAAATTCATTATTAAAGATAATTTTAATATTCTGGATGATTTGGAAGAAACACAAGAGGATATAAAAGAACTTTGTGAAATCGAAATAAACCAAACTAGAAAAATCATAGAAGACTTTGTCAACAGATTGATTAGTGTTAAGAACCAATTGTACAAAATATCAAAGAGGAAGACAGTATTTAGGGATCCTTCAACTCTACTTTATCTTCCCGAAATGATATCCACTTTACAGGCCATAGTTAATTTAGTTGAGAATGGAACTATCCCAGCTTGTTATAGAGAAATGAGAAAGATTTTAGAAAATCTTTGCTGGATGATGTTCGAAGATTTCTTATATTTTAAGACCTCAACATTAAAGAGTAGAGGAGACAGTGAGACGGTACCGCCTAATCCTTACGGTTATGTTTCGAGGAATTGGTACGATTGGTCGATACAAGAGGGGTTTACCGTCAAAAATGTGAAGGAGATAAAAAATAAAATGGAATTTTTAATTGAACAGATTCATTCATACGGAAAAATTAAGGATTACAGATGGAATAAAAAACAAATCGAGGAAGCCCTATTCAAGGGGCTTTCCTATCCCTTATTTATGTTACTAATGGGTAAAAAAATGGAAGTAGCCAAAAAGTTCAATGAATTCGTGCCAAAGCATGAAGTTAAACCTTTATTAGCATTCGCTACTGAAGACTTGAAAGGCGTAATCAAACAATTAGGTCGTTTAAAATTAAGCCAAACCGATGAAAAACTTATTGAAGTACTAATTCAAATTATAGAATCGAAAATATCCTCAGAGGAAATTGTTCCCCCCTACCCTTCAAATGAATTTGTATTAGGATTTGTAGCTAAGACGTTTTCCAATAAATTATTGAACAAAGAATACAGTGAATATAGCCACTTTGTCCATTCCTATCATACATCCTGGCACATTTTTCCATTTTCTTCAGTACTTGAATTCAAGATTTTCGAATATGAACTCCAAAAGTTCGCCAAGAACATTCAACAACTTATAGATGCTTACCTAAACGAGCTGTTTGCTTGAATTTGACGTATTATATCAGTCCATTATATTAAAAGAGTGTCAAACATCAATTTCTATATGAATCTAATGTTGGTAGTGTCATTGTTTCATTCTCCTTGTCACTCTATAGGTCATTAATTCTTTCATGGTCCAGATGTGGTCGGTTATACCTGCAGCCATAGCTGGCGTTCTGTACTCCCACTTCCTGCCCGGCCTGTTGCTCTTCACCTTCAGGCTACTATGGGTCTTAACCAGGTTGTACCACGCCTTGTAAAGTTTGAGGTGGTTCCGGTGCTGCTTCCTTCTCTTTGAGAAGGAGAGGGTTTTCCTCACAAACCTCGCTATGCTCTGCCTCACGGTCAGGTTGTTTCTCTCAACGTAGGAGGTGTTCGCCTTTCCCAACTCTTCCTCCCCGAAGACGATCCGCTTATGGGTCTTCACCACCCGGTTGCCCTTCCCCCTCTCCTTGATCAGCTGTACGTAGACCAGATCCTTGGGAGGGATCAGTCTGGGCTTGGGTGGACGGCCCCTTCCCTGGTATTCTGGTTTCTCACGCTGCCCGTAGACGCGGAGTAGGGCTCCCTCAAGCTGGTCTATCTTGTCGCTTGTGAAGACCGGTGTCTTTCCGCTGCTCATTTTCCTGACCCTCCGCACCAGTTTTTCGACCTCTTTGGTGGTCCATTTTCCTTCCTGGACCTCCAGGAGGAGCTTGGTTTTCGCCTCCAGGGCGGTCCAAGTCCAGGAGTCCCCACAATCTCCCTTTTCCCTCTCCTCTTCTGTTAGGTTTTTCTCTTTTTTTGGATGAAGCTCCAGAGCTCATCTATCTGGACCTGGGTGAGGTTTAGGTCCTTCATGAGTTCTCGACTTACCTCTTCTGCGTGTTCCGCCGCTCGGTCCCGCCAGCGGGAGACGGTGTCCTTTGAGACCCCCATGGCTCTTCCGGTTCCTCTGACACTTCCCCTCTCCACGAGCATGGCTAGGCTTTTGAGAACCTTGCCCTTTGGGGTGTGTAATCCGAAGAAGGGGGTTCCCCGGTTCTCGCTGAAGGTCTTGTTGCACGTTTTGCACTTCAGGAGGGCGGTTTTCTTCTTCCCGTAGATCCGGTCTAGGGCTATGTTCCCTTTGCCCTTCTTCCCGTAGTCCTTGCAGTCCGGGTTGGTGCAGAAGAAATCCTCAAAGTTCAACTCCCTCTCAGCCATAAGTTTCACCGTAAAACATAGGCACACCACCGAATTAAAACTTTATGAACAAAGTGTGGACACTACCCTAATGTTTAAATGCTCAAAAATTGATATTAGCTAGTATCTAAAGGCTTAAACAAGATGTATATAAGAATTGATATTTTTAAAACTATTACACTGTTTGAATGGTTTGCTCTGGGAAAAGCTAATTGTGGCAAATTTACTGAGTAAAAAGAAGGATTTTTAGTTTTTTTTTAAAAAAATAATGAGTCAATTTTATTTGAACCTATTCCAACTATTTAACTATGCCTTTCCTATTTACTGTTGAAGCAAAATATGAAGGAAATTACATTTTAAACAATCCTAGCGATCTGATGTCTAAATTTCCCTTCTTGGAAGATAAAACTATTATAGGTAAGTTCATATCGATTTATACAGATGGCAGAGTTAAGCGAATTGATAAGGAGATTAAATTTAAACCGCATCGAAGAGGAAATACTTTTTATGCAGAAATTTTAGAACCTAATCCACTAAAAAATACTGGCATCCCTCTGCCATCCTACATACTTGTTAATGTCTTTAAATATGAAGAAAAATATGCGCTGGAAGTAAAAGAATTTCCAATAGCCGAAAATATGCTTTTGAAGGCTAGCTCCTCTTATTTTGAAGATGAGATGAAAAAATTCTGAAAGAGAAAGAAGCCGGCTTAATTTTGGAGGGAACTATTTTTCATTCACAATTGAAAGAACAAGCTTCAACTCTGAAAGAAGCTCTTCTATCATTTGAACAGGAAAGCTTTGCCTCTGCTAAAACCTCTTGCAGAAAAATTATTGAGAAGATAAAGCAAATCATTGGAGAATGGCGGGAAGTAGATAGAAGCGAGAGTCTATATGATAAACTGAAATCTGTTGTTAATTCCCTCTACTCCTTTGCTTCTATTGGAGGACCACATGAAGGAATTACAACACAAGAAGAAACTGATTTTATTTTAAAAAATACAACTTCTTTGCTTTTCTATATCAATTCTCTTCTTAAAAATGAGAGAATAACCCAAACAACCGAAAAATAGATTTGGTTTGATTTCAGTTGCATTCGATCATTTCAGCAGCTTTAAATTTTGATTTGGAGATGTTGAAATGAGTATCAAATTTGGCATCATAGTTATAAAGGGTCGTCCTTGTTCCATGCAGGCAAGTTCTAGAACTAAATCGGCAAAGTTTTTGGAGCAATAACGATAACTATTTGAAATGATATAAAGAAATTAAACAAGTTCGTAAAAATAAATAATCCAAATTAGGGAATCGATTTTTTCTCAAATTTAACAAGTGATGATTATTAAGGGAGCATCGGACTAGGAAAATCCTTGCATATTAGAAACTTGTCTGTTATCTCTCTTGGGAACCTAGAGCTTGATTCTTTAAATTTGAATTTTTTGTGAGGTTTTTGGGAGGGAAAGTCTTCCGATTGTTGTGATTGGAGAACTAGATATGTTTGGTTTTGTTTACAGAAAAAAATATTTAATCGTAAAAAGGAATAATGAGAAGACAAACTTGAGGGAAAAAGGGTGAGTAGTGAAAGAGATAAGTGGATTGAAGAAAATCAGCAAATTATCGATTTGATGTTTTCTGGGAAATTACGGGAGACTTGGACTGAGGAAAACATGGAAAAGTATATGAAAAATATCGAAAACGCTTGGTCCGCCGCACCTAAAAAAAGATACCTATATGCGCATTCAACACTAGTAAACTCTATTGGGAGTTACTTCCATGTGCTAGGTTGGGATGTTGGCGCTGAAATACCGTCAGGTGACTTGTATTCTCGTGTTAGATTTGATTTAATGGCACAGAAGGATTCGCGAACAATTGTGGTGGAGGTGAAGCCTAGAATTACAGTTAGGGAGTTGGGTCAGGTTTTAGGATACCTCTTTGATGCAAAGAAAAGGTTTAAGGAGTGTAGAGTTTTCTTAGGGACGGACATTCTTGATGCTCCTATTGTGTTTAGACCTGGACCTATTAGGGACATAATCTTTGATAACGCACAAAAGAACGAGTTGAGTGTTATTTTTGCCGTTAAGGATATGACATGGATGGTTCCTGCAGAATTTATATTTTAATGAGGTCTCTAAACTAAAACTCGCTAGACTTTCCAGAGAAATAAGTTTTACTGTGATAGGAGAGCTGTGGCTTCTCTTGGCAAAATTACTAGTGTGCTTCCTATTTTTGCTGGTGGGGATTCGGGATTATCCAAATCTCGTCCAAGTTTTTTGTGAAGTTTCTTATCTCCTGTTATTAAATAATCGGGGTTAGAAGATAAAACAGCGGCAACAATAGGTATGTCTTTATGCTTCTCTTCTCCTAGTATTGTTTTCGCTTTTTCTAAATGCTCGGTGATTTTATTCGTTGGAATTTTGATTACACTTTCGGCTTCGTATATGAGTTCAACAAATAGGAACATTATTTCGGGAGCATTTATTCTTTTTAGTATGTCTAGTATTTCTTGATAAATGAATTCTGGGAAGATTAATTTGACTTTTTCTGAGGAGGTAATCATGTTTTGTAAAATATGGATTAGTATTTTATTCGGGTTTCCTTTAAAAAATAGGCCGGAGAAGAGGACATTTGTGTCTATGATAACTCTTTTCATTCAATTCTTAGCCTCTCGAGTGTTCTCTTCCTAGCTTCTAAGGATAGTTTCTCTACATCCTCTTCGGTTATTCCGAGTTTTTCTGGGAGTTTTTCAAATTCTTCAAGATATTTGAGCAGGCTGCGGAATACTTGATTCTTTATTTCTGAACGGATTGTGTAGTCAGGGTATTTTAGGTAGGCTATTGCTACAAGTAGGTCTTCTGGAATATTGTTATACTTCTTTTTAATTTCCTCTATTTTTTGGAGTACTTCAATGTTTATCTTCGGAAGCAGGATTCTTTCAACTTTCTTTATTCCCTCCTCTGGCATACGGTAAACTAATGGGTCCTCTTTTTCAATAGTAAGGAGTCCAACGGACTGAGCAGTTTCGGTTATGCCCTCAAGCTGTAACAAGTAAGCTCCTCTCTTGTATGGAATAAACTCGCCCTCAACTTCTTCCCTCAAATCTTCCAAACTCATTTTGGCTAATAAAAGAAGTTTGTCAAGCCTCACCTTACCGGATATTGGTTCCCCTTTATTTCCACTTTGCCCCTTAGCATATAATAGCAATGCAAATAAATTTAATATCGATAATTCTGGCATTTTCAATCTCAACCTCCCAAAACGTTTAAAGAAGAACTCTTATAAAGGAAGCGGTTAATTAAAAATTATGCCTAGAGAAATTACTCTCTACAAACCAGTTATTAAGCTTTTCAGGGAAAGGGGATTCAATACCTATGGAAAAGATATAAAGATTCCCATGAGCGGAAAAAGAGTTGACCTAGTTTTTTTTAAAGTAGGCAAAGAGGAGAAAGGGGTAGCTGTTGAACTTAAAGTCGACAAGTGGGAGGAAGCACTATTCCAAGCTTACATAAATACGTTTTTTTTCTCAAAAGCATATGTAGCAATTTGGCATAAAAATATAAATGAAGCAAATATAGGAATCTTTAAGCACTATAAAGTGGGGCTAATTGAGGTAAATAGAGATAAAGCCAGGATTATCTATGAAAAATAAAAAAACAACTATAGTGATAAAGTATCTTCCTCAAGATAGATATGCACTTGAAAATGGTGAATACTATGATTTGCTATCTGCTGAAGCGCATATACTTGAAATTTATTCGAGCGCCTTCGCCAAACTTCTTTTAACTACGAACAAGGATTATTTGATTGATCCATCAACTTGGTACTTTCACCCCTCTGTTTTTCTAGATATAAAAGATAAACCTACAATAGAGAGTTTAGCTGAAGACTATGAAGTAGATTTACCGAATTTAAAGGGTAGCAATCTTGAAAAATTTGTTGAAAATGTTGTCAAATTTCAAGAGAGAATCATGGAAAAAGAGCAAGAAAGTTTAGAAATGTGGATAGAAGAAAAGCCACCAGGTAAAAAATCCAAGCTTGCCTATTATATTCCTCCCTATTTCCCAATAATGGAAGAAAATGATTCTTGGTTTGAGCTTAATATAAAGCTATTTGAGATTGCTGAAGGCTTGAAAGAAAACCTCATGCCAATCTTACTAATAGGTGATTATGAATTACTTTTAAATCCAAATATAATTGATTGGATGGTTTCATATGCTTCCCAAATCTCAGGAAGTTTACTAGGAATAGGAGTTCTAGAATTCGACAAATTTACTGTAAGCAATGAGTACCTACTTTCCTTTAAAGAACTTGTAGAAAGAATAACAAAGGAAGCAAAAAAAGAGGTCTTCTCTATCTATTCTTCTCCCCTTGATCCATTATTAAAATTTACTGGGTTATGTTACAGTATAGAAAGCAAGGGGGTGAAAAAGACGGATTTAGAGGGAGGAAAAGTCACACCCAAATCATACTTTTCCCCCTTCAAAAAACTTTTCTCATATCCTATAATGAAAGCCATAGCCTCAAACTACGGAGAGATAGCAAGCAAAGATGATCGCAAATCTTTTTCCCTAATGGAAACCCTATACGATACTAACGAGAAAATTAACAACTTAAAATTAAAAGCTTCCAAACCTTCGCATGGAGAAATCAAATTCTATAAATCGAACCTCCAAGAACAAAAAAGAAGTGAATATGAAAGACTATCGGAAGAAAAAAGAGAGTTAAACAGAAAAATAAAAGCTCACACATTGAAAGAAAGATATCTAGATGCCCAAAAAAATTCAGAAACTCTAATTCAAGAAATAGAAAAAAGTATGGAACTCGTCGAAAAGAAAGAAAAAAGCAATTTAATTAAATCGCGATATATTGGACACCTAAAAAGATGGTTAGATATAGTTTTAACTTAATTTTAAATAGTCTTTTAGTTTGTACAATTGAATTTCAAGGTGAATAATTTTAACTAATTGTCAAAATGCTCAAATTAAAGCGAAAATAAAATAATAAAAGTATTGTGGATTAATTCTTTAAAAGTTCTCTGACTGGTCGTCTAATATGATGCAGTGTGGAGGGATTGGTCAGAAATACTTGTGTATTGGATGAGGGTTGGGGCGGGGTTAGCGTTGCAACATTTTTTGGAGTAGTTGCTGGATGTCGTTTAGGGCTGGTGGTCTTACCAGAAATATCTGGATGTCTGGTGGTAGTTGGGTTTGGATGTGTATTCTGTATTCGTCGCTCAAGATTAGCATTCCGGCTTCGTTCTCTTTCAGTGTTTCGTTTATTTGTTTTGTTACGTGTTCGTCTCGTCTGTCGCTGACTTCTCGGTAATATTCGAGTACCTTGTCCGCTACCTTTTTGCTTCTTCCTACCACCGACAGAGCCATGATCCAGTCTGTGTATTGGTTGAATAGTTCTTTGTCTTCTAGGGCTTCGAGTTTGGCTCCCTGCTCGGTTTTGGTTTTGGCGAGTTGGTAGCTTTTTTCGTTTAACTGTTTGATGGCTTCTAGGCCTTCCTCTCCTGAGGAGGAAACAGCCTCGTGATATATTTTGGTTACTTTGCCGGCTTTTTCCAGTGAGTTTATGTGTTCGGCGACTTGGTCCCAGTAGAGATTGTATTTTTCCTGGTATTCGGTTGGGGCGTCTTTGATGTTGATTAGTAGTGGGACGCAGTATAGTTTTCTGCTTTGCTTGAATTTGTCTGCTGAGGGTTTGGTTATTTTTCCTAGTGGTTCGGTCATTCTTATCCCCTTTTTGACTTATTGTCTTAAATTTTTAAACTTTTCACTTGGATGATGATGGTGATTGTGTTGTTGGAAAAGTGTGTGGTTGTCTGTTATATTGTCAGAATTATCGGAAGAGTTGGGTTCAATAGCAGTGGGTAATAAGGGTGGCTAGTATTTTCAAAATTCTCACTAATAATAGTTGCTTTGGAGAGCTTGGTGGTATTCGTTGTATTTTATTCTCTCTTTTGGGGTTAAAGCACTTGTTGGGCGGTTGGGTTTGTTTGTGTGTGTCGTGTGGGATTTAAGTGGTGTTCTTTCTAATTCTGTGAGTTGGAGCAAAATAGTTTGCTATGTGCTGGAGAGTAGGGTTGCCTGAGTTCGTGTCTGATGAGTGTGTTAATGCGGCTGTGTGTGAGTGTTGGGAACAGGTTCTTCTTCGGGTGCATTGGGGGTAGGAGCTGAGTTGGCATTGTTCCTAACTTCATGTGGCAGTGAGTAGTTTTGTGTCCGTAGAGTGTGATTGGGGGGGGATTCCCACAGGTTTTTATTTGAATAGGGAATGGTTTATATTCCAAATTGTGACCTTAAGAATTGTAGGTTAATGGTGAGAAAATGTCTTCGATAACGCCAGAGCTGTACGACCTTATAGTCAAATTGGTGGACGACAGGGTGAAGGGAATAAACGTAGAAAGAGAAGTACTAGACAAACTAGTAATCAAGGTAGACCAATTAGTAGAAGCACAAAAGAGAACAGAAGAAAGACTAAAGCTTGAATCCCAATGCAGAACAGAGAAACGTCTGGAACAACCCGCGGAGACACAGGAGAAGACTTAGGAACGGTTCTAGGGAAGTAAAGCACGTATGGAGCGAATTTTTGAGACGCTGCAGGAGATTGAGGAGATTTTGGACGCAGTAACTTCTGCGATTAGGGATATGAGCCACCCCGTTGGATATGAACTACTCAGGTTAGGGGATGTTGCTCGGCTTATGGTTCCGGGATGGTTTGAGAGACACACAGACATCACTGTTGAGGGTGAGCTTGAGCCCACATACGTAGGCGGCGGCGAAAACGAAACCAAGATCAGCCTTTTCGGAAAAGGACGCAGAACCAACAGTGAAGAAGTTATAATAGCAGGGGAGTGCAAATCCAAGATTTACAGCGGGGAAGTTAAATCCTTCGCCAAGGTACTTGAAACGGTGAGGAGTGCCTATAAGGGGATAGACGTATTAGCCTTCATGTTCGGTTACCTCGTTCATCCGAGTGCAGATGAAGAAGCAAAGGGATATGACATAGTCGTCCTAGCACCCTACAGAAAATAGGGAAGAAAATCAGCTATGTGTTGTTACCTGTAGCTGTTAGACTTTTTCATTTTGGATGGAGGTTTGGAGTGCATACACAGCTTCAATAGATTTGTCGGCTTTATCCAAAACTTTCACCGTCCACCCATAGTGTTATCCGCCAAAAATTCTTTATAATATCACTCTAATTTGTGAACTTTAAGTAGAGTATAAATCTTTTTTAAAAACCCGCAAGCACCATACAAATGGTTTGAAAGTAAAGTCCTATTTCCGCACTTTCGGTTTATTTTTTCTTATTTTTGTAAAATTCAAGCTTGTGGAGGAAGCAGAAGCTTTTCCCGCATGAAATTTTGGGAAGCTCTTGAATTCGTGCAGGGGAAGCAAACAGGATTAGGAAAAATGAAAAATACAAAAGTATTTGCAAAGGGTGTGAAATGTAGGTTTTCAGATTCTAATTTTGTGTTATTTCAATTTTATGTCTTATAATGATAAAATAGGAGACATGAGAAATTTTGAATGGTGGAGTTAGGTAGAATTATTTTTCTATGGTGGTTAGTCTTATTATTCCTGAGATTCCGTCGAATCCACTGTCGAAACTGTATATTGTTTTAGTGTTTAGGTCTCTCATTGTAGCTACCGTAATGGCGTCGGTGAAGCTCAATCTTTCATAGGTTTTAAATATTTGTATTCCTGCTTCAAAGTGTTTATTCTCGACCTTTGTGAGTGTTAGGTTGGGGGAGGAGAGTATGATGTCTAAGATTTCGATGGAAGCATTTGTGCCCTTCTTTTTTCTAACGAATGTTACAATTTCGTCAAGAATGTAATCGGTGATTACAGGTTTTCCTAGGATGCCTTCTTCAGCGGCGTTAATGATTTCTTTACCTTCTTTGTGGTGTTTTTCTTTTGGGAAGGCTGCTGCGATGAACATCGTAGTATCCAGGAAAGGATTTTTAATGTTCACCGCTGGCTACCTCATCGTGTTCTGAGACGGAGTCAAATTCCTCTTCGGTGTCGTATTTTCCAATTATGTCTGTAAGCTTGGCGTTTTTCTTTAGGGGTCTAATAAAAATTTCTTCACCAGTATCTATCCACACGATTTCGTCTCCAGTCCCCAAACCATGCCTCTCCCTAGTTTCAGAGGGCACAGCAACCTGATACCCCTTCGAAATCCTCAACCTTTTAACCACTACAGTCACAGTAATCACCATGAATTATTATAGAATTCATGAAATATATACTTTCTCATGATTTAACTCTATCGGCGAGAAGTCTCCTTCCGTGAGGAAGGTTATCACGGGGAGGAAGTGTAAGTCTAGAATTCACAGTGGTGAGGTTAGATCCTTTGCTAGGTGCTTGAAACGGTGAGGGGTGTCTTTAAGGGGAGAGATGTATTAGCCTTTATGTTCGGCTACCTGGTCCATCCGAGTGCAGATGTAGAAGCAAAGGGATACGACATAGTCGCCTGGCACCCTACAGAAAGTAGGGGAAGAAAATCAACTATGTGTTGTTACCTGAAGCTATTCGCTTTTTTTATTTTGGTATTATTTCGAATCCTAGGTTCACTTTCTCAAAATCAGTACCGCCGGTGAAAACCGTGGTTATTTCCGACTCTTGCATCAAAACAATAGATGTTAAATCTGTAAATGAGATGCTTGGTTTATCTTTCAATTTTTTCCTTAGTTGCCTGGCGGTTCTAAATCTATCCTCTGTGATTCTCTCTAGCTTTAGCTGGTCGTTTTTTATCATCGAATATATAGCTTCTATAAATCGGACTGCAGTACGAAAACAACGTTTCTGAAGAGAGGCGTTATTGCCTCATCGAGTACGTAATCGGAGGTTACCATTCTGCATTTTTCTTCTTTTATTTCATTATATCCTTCAATAGCACTTTTATGATTTGAATCCCTCCGATTCGCTAAAGCCAACCATGCCCATGTATCTATGAAAACTAGTTTAGTCATAGACATATTTGTCATGCCTTTCCGCCAAGTCAGGGGGGCCTTCACAAATTCCTATCACGTCTGCTAAGAGGTCTTTCTTTTCTTTTTTCTTCCCCCCAGTTTTCCTCTTCTTCTCTTCTAGATGCTCAATGAAATCCATGACTTCTTTAAGACTGTCTTCAGGCAACGATATAACCCTCTGTATGAGACTATCCCTATCCATCATTCTTCACCACACTTTCTTCTCATCGAGAGCTAAATAAACTTTAGGCGATTTTAAAACATGATTAAAGGATTGTGGTTTCTGATTTCTTTGAACCAGTATATTCACATATAATAATAATATATGGTATATGTAACATTTTCCGTGGGTGGTGGTATGAGTTCTGTAATCAGGGTCAGCTCTGAGATTCGCGACAGGTTAAAGGTTCTCAAAAGGAAGCTTCGTGTAGAGAGTATGTCTAAGCTCTTGGAGATTTTAATTAATGCTGCTGAGAAGGAGTTGGACAGGTGGAAAGGAGCCCCCGATGTGTTCTTCGAAAGTCTGAGGTTTTCTGGTGAGGCTGGTGAGAGAGACTCGGAACAGGTTGACGAGTTACTTTACCGTGGGAAGTGAGGATTGAGCATCCTCATAGATACTGGGCTTTTTACGCCGACACTGAGTTACTATTCTCCTGAACCTGAATGACAGGAAGCTCAGTGTAGCTCCGAGGATCAGCGCTTCCTTCTCCGTGGTGAAAGCCAAGTTCTAGTTTTATAATAAACCGATTGAAATAAATTCAGCTTAATTAGACTTCATTTCAGTCTTTAAAATTGGGTATTAAACGAACAACAGGTTCGTAAAATATAATAATAGATGTTGAGTGTAATGCCTTTTGAGAAGAGCGTGGAGGATAATAAATAGATGGAAACGATAAAACGGGTTTTGGGTGAGTTTCTGGGGGAGCATCGGGCCTTGTTGAAGCCTCGTAGATTTAGAGGATATGAGGAAGCGATGAGTCTCTTTGAGGACTAGAATGGTTACGCTTACCAGTATCTGGATGAGAAGGATAGTGGCCTCTTTGATAAACTCTATGATGAGAAAAATGAGGAGTTTTGTGAAGTATTTGGACCCGATAAAATTGGGTCTTCTGAGGTTGGTGAATTCCTTGGTCACTTTATGGTGGGGGAGGTTATGGGCGGTAAAGAGCTTACGAGAACAGTTTGCAGGGTCGTGGGGAAATTTTTGGAATGGTTGAAGGAAAAGGGGTATATGAGTGAGGAAAAATATGAGGATGCTGCCGATATAGTTGATGAGCTAAAGGATGAGCTTCCAAAGGTGGAGGAATTATCCGATTTAATATTTGAGTATATTCAGGATAGTCCACTTGAGGAGGATTTCACCGAAACCGTGGAGGGATATTTCACGGTAACAGAGATCAAGCTTGGCGAATTGTGGCTTGAGGATACTATGGACGGGAAAGAGATAGGACCAGTTTTTGTTTCCACTGCGATAAGTTCGATGTGCAAGGTTGGTTGGGTAATTTGTCTTGAGCTGGGCAAAACTAGTAAAGGTTGGCAGATGCTGGAAAGCGGAAATGTTTATCCAAGGTAAGGTTTTAAAAGTCCCTTAACGATAACTGTAGTGTCAAGTACAAAGCGTTTACTCATGGTATTTTTTTCTTTCTCGCGCTTCCTTAAGCGCTTCTTCTGAATTCTCCTTTACCTCAATGTTCTCCAAGTCTTTCATTAATATGTTAATACTCGGTTTTACAACTATCCTTACCCTAATTCCTTCCGGAAGGTCGATTCTCTCCACAGGTTTAAATACTCCCTCCTCGTACACAGCTTCAATGGATTTGTCAGCTTTATCCATAACTTTTACCATCCTTAATGTTATTCGCCAAAAATTCTCTATAATATCACTCTAATTTATGAACTTTAAGTATAAATCTTTTGTTTAAAAATCTGTAAGCACTATAAACGGTTTAAAAATAAAGTTAGATTCCTTTTAAGTAGTCTAAGTACAAGACAGCAAGGATGATTCCCGGTATCACTGTTACTACGGCTACTATGGTTATTATGGTGAAGGGGGTTAGGTATCCCCGTATTCTTAGTGCCGTTGCTGTTATTGCTCCTATGATTGTGAATAGGCAGATTATTATCCATGCTCCTTGGGTGTCGTATTTTTCTAGTGCCCAGTATATTCTTTCAAGCATTTTTTTCTTTACTCCCTTTTTCTTTTTTCGGTTCGCTTTTTTCTTCTTTGGGTTTCCTTCTTGTTAGGATGGCTGCTATGATGATGTTGCTTGCGAGCCATGCCGCTACTAAGAGCAGGAATACGAAGTTGAGGTCGGTGTACCATGGTGTTAGTGTTTGCCATGATGTTATTAGGGGTGTGAGGAACCCCCAGTTGTTTAAGACGTATCCTTTGATTGTGTCGTATGCGGCTATTGCTAGTGCGATTATTGCTGTCTTCGGCATCGACCAAGTGGGGCAGCTTGTAAAAGACCTAAAATACTTACTGTACGCTGAGAGAGAACCGAAGGAAAAATTTTCCATCAGTGAATTTGATTGGGATTACTTTAAAGAGGTTACAGAAAAAATGCGGGAACGGATAGAGAATGAAACGCCATTCAAATATGGGAAATACGTAGTCACCGATTCTGGATTTAGTTTCGAATTGGTAGATGAGAGTGGAATGGGTTTTGGAATCGGGCTGTATGAGAATGTTAATATGGAGATTGGTCTAATCTATACGGTGGGCTCATATGAAATGAACAAAACCTTCAAGTTCAGCGAAATGGACGGAGATAGAATCGTGGAACACTTGAAAAACTTCACCAACAGATACCGGGCGCTCTCCACTTTTAACTTAAATCGTAGTAAATTGGGGGGGAATCATTCAGGAATGGAAAAATGGATATGCGTGAGTGATAATCGGCTAAAAAGTAGGAGTTAGATGTAAAATGTTATGATAACATCTTTTCGCCCTATTTTAAAGCATTATTCGTGTGGGGGTTCTTTTTTCTTTTACTAGGAAAATCATGATAGGAGTTGATTGTGATGGTGTATATTTGTGGGAAGTGTGGAAAACATTTAACAAGAGAGAATCTTTCACAGGATCGAATTCAATGTCCTGAATGCGGTTACCGTGTCCTTTACAAAAGACGGCCGCCCATAGTTAAGCGTGTGAAAGCCCGGTAGGGGGGATGCGATGAGAAAGTTTTTTAGTAAAACTTTAAAGATATAATATGATAGAGGTACAAATAGCATGTGCTTCGGGTCGAAATCTTGTTTGTGAATTACTGAAATGGGGGTTAAGCGAATGGATGATATTACTCCTTTTCTTGAGGATAAGGAGATCCGTAAGGCTCTGGAAAAAATAGTTAGGTACGAAGAAAAGAAGAGGAAGGAATATAAAACTGACCCGATTTGGAGAGGAATGAGGGACCTGAAGCCGTACTGGAGCTGGCAGGATGTCGGGGTTCACTGGTCGATAATTCACAAGTTGCTGTCGGGTTTCAACTTACATAGGTCTTCGTAGGTATGAGTCGGCATACCTGTTGTAGGCGATGTAAGTCTGGGGCTTCACCGCTTCATGCAGCGACCTCACGAGTTCATCGGTCGCCTTCCGCTCCGCCCCGGTCTGGACGTACCCACCCACAAGAGCCGACAGGACGACGCCGTCCCACCAGGGCGCGTTGTGGGGAACGCCCTCCATCTTCAGGTAAAGGTTAATGGCGGCGTTAAGCTGGCGGTCAATCCGCGCCCCGCAACTTCTACACTCAAAACAACGGCTCCCCTTCAGGTCTTTGGCAAGCCACCCACACCGGGAGCAGCGCTTTGAGGTGTAGTTCGGAGCGAGTTCCACACTATTGTTGCCAACCAGCCACCTTATACTCCGCCAGTCTGTTCGGGCGATTCTCCGGTTCCAGAGCCTTGACCGGGTATACAGTCGCTCCTTCCTTAGAGATTCAAACCCGTTGTTCTCCGCCTGGGAGGCTATCGCTCTGGCGATTTCGATCTGGTGCTTCTTCGCCCGATTCCTCTCTCTCCGAGAATACTTCCCGAGAACACGCCAAGCCTTTTTGGACTTGGCCCTTTTCTGGACACGCCGCCGCTTCTCAAAGGAGGAGATGTGCACCGAGGCCAAGCGTCTGGTGTCAATTTTCACCCAGCCGGTCTCCGGGGAGAAGCCGTCAAGTGAGAGCATGTTGGAGTCCCAAGCCATCCGACGGGCTCTTACAACAGCCTGAGGAAACGCGGGGAGGCTTTTTTCTGTGTGGATTGGTAGATGTATTCTGTCGAAGGTGATTACGGGTTCCCCTATTCCAGATGAGGATACTGTGTCGGGTAGCTTGAAGTAGCGTTTGGAGAGGTCGAAGTACACGTGGTGTTGTGGAGAGATGGTTACCCGAAGCTTCTCGCCCTCCAGTTTGATGAGCGTCTGTTTGGCTCTGAGGAAGAGGCGGTTCACCGTGGGGAGGCGGGCTTTTCTTTTTCCCCTGTTGTAGTTTTTCTTCCAGGAGTCCATGATGGAGTAGGCGGTTTTGAGCGCGGAGTCTATCCAGTGGGCTGCATAGTAGTTCCAGTCGGTGAGGTGCTTGTTTCTCAGCTCCTTTTTGAAGGCTTTGTCCCTGCGGTAGGCTGGGAAGAGTCGAATCTGGTTCTTGCCCTGCAGCTTCACCGGTTTCCAGGTGGTGGTTGACCAGATGTCCTCCAGCATCTGGTTGAGAGACTTACGGTAGGCTAGGAGCAGTGGTAGAATTTCGCTACCCTGCTCGTGGCGTAGTGAATAAGTTTTTAGCGTCCTTCACCACCTCCCTATGGTCTGTGTATCTCGGATTCGGGTATTCTCCTCCTTCCGCCGGGGGTGCGCATAGCTCTGATTTTGCCTACTTTATCCCACTTCTGGATGGTTCTCGTGTGCACGCCTAGCAGCAGCTTGGCTTCAGCTATAGTGTACAGTCTCTCAGGCATGCCAAAATGTGTGGCATTTACCTATTTAAACCCGCATAAAATGAAACTGCTGTTGACGGCGTTAAAGAAACCTGAGAATGAGAGCCCCCTGACTATGACGCATATTTCTTACTTCTTAAATAAAATGAAAATTAGAATGAAAGAAAATGAGGGGGGCTGTTTTGATTTTTTTGTGCCCTCTCCTTTTTTTGTTTGTCTTCGGGAACTTGGTTGTTAATTCTTGGTTCTGTAAGTTTTGGTTCCCAGTTTTTACTATTGTTTCTCTCTTTGGTTGCCAGTTCTCTTGGAAGCTGGCTTTGACTATTTTTCTCTGGTAGCGGTATTGTTACTTCTTGAGTGTTATGGTCATTGCTGATACGTTGCTTTGTCCTCTCTCGCTTTCAATCTGTTCCGTGCCGATTTCTATGCTTTTGACTACTACATCTGAGAGAAATCTTTGTCTAGTAATTTCTGCTACGTCGACGGCTCTGCTGATTGCTCTTCCTCGAGCTTTGATTGCGACTTCGTTTGTTCCCCTATTGAATTGGGTTATTACTGCCAGAACATAGTTCATGGTTGGTTTCGTATTTCCGACAAATACGGTATTTTCGTCACTTGTCATTTTTCTACACCTTTCTAGAATCAATCCAGTTTCGCACTATTTTTCTCCAACGTCTAGCTCTTGTTATGTCTAGATGTTAACATAATTTCATTATACATGTTTATAAAAATTTTTGTTAAGTAAACTTCGATTTAGTTATTTTATGGTGTGACCGCTTTTAGTATTCCCTTCGCTTTTTCAGCCACTTCTCTAAGGTCATTTTCATTCGGTCTGCCATGAATGTCTCCTAATCTTCCGGAGATATTGTATTCGTATAAGTTCTTTCTGACATACTCCCCACCTTGAAAGGTTGGGGGTTCTACACTTCTGCTGTTAGTGTTAGAAGTGTGGGGCGTATCACCGCCCCGTTTACGGCTTCCGCACCTTTTTCTTCTCCTTTTTCTTTTTGGTGAGCATCCATGAAAAACCTCTGCGCTTTGAAGTGGAGGAGTGGCACCGGAGATGCTGCACTGCACTACACGTGGAGCTCTCTCATTTTTGGGGGAAGCTCTTCTAGGGCTATCCCTGTCCTG
>Ga0315314_1000348_pt1 | contig 55418 bp, 56 predicted proteins | sample TDP9_MG_FD_203631 | JGI IMG/M metagenome (GOLD analysis project Ga0315314, IMG submission 203631) | Freshwater sediment microbial communities from Lake Towuti, South Sulawesi, Indonesia - TDP9 | ecosystem: Environmental > Aquatic > Freshwater > Lake > Sediment | place: Indonesia: South Sulawesi... | reverse complement strand
ACCCCAATCTTAGTGCCGCTCTTAACCCTGCCAAACAGGTCCAAACCTTGGGTTACATTACCTATTATGTTTACTCGACCATAGGGTTGGCTCTCACCGAAGAATATGCAGAGAGAGCTTCCCATAGACCAGTATGCTACCATCCCCCTCTTGACGTTTGATTTGGGGTTTTCTTGGCCAATTTTCAACGGTATTTCGAAGCAGACTTGCTCTTTCCAGACCGCTGCTCTACCCTCAACGGGAAGCTTCTTAGTTATACTATCTACAGTCCGGGGAGAGAGATGCCGTATGAATTCTCCTTCTGCCACACCGACATTCTCTACTACGAACTTTACGGGTATGCGCGTGAATCCGTTCTTCATGATATCTCATCTAATCCCATGTAGATGCTGTCAAGTTATCTTTTCACGGGGCTTTGAGAAGTTCATTTTGAGGTGATTCGCTATAAGTGGTTCCCTAAAGCCTTAGAGAATAATGGGTTATTCAAACGTAATAGGTTTTCGTAATAGGCAAAGGTTAAGGCGATTTTGCTCTGCATGTGTAGCCTAATCTACGAAGGCATAACCTACGTCTTGAGGGTTGACCATGCAGTCACAAAGCCCTTCGGCTTTGGATTAGAGAGCGGAGCGTGAGTCGTCAACGTTGAGGCTAAGCCTAGGCGGAGTGGCTGTTGACGAGACTGAGATTAAGGCTGATGGCGAATGGTGCATCTGGCTACAATGGATGTTGACAGCGCGCGGACCTCGGACAGAATTTGATTCATGCATCACTCAGTTGATTATGAAGCTTCCATGTACATCTTCTATTTGTGTTCAGAAATGAGAGTTCTTGCTTCAGGAAACCCCAGATAGCTCTGCTTTGAGGATATCAGTAATCCAAGTCCTTGCTCTTTCCGAAGATCTGCCAGAACTATGAAAAAAGCAAAAAACTTTATAAAAGGTCCCATCCTACCGGTATTAGGATCAATCATGTCCCATTCTGACATAGGTGCATATTCGAAGGACTTACAGAGGCAGAGAGACTCGCTCCTAAAGGATCTGAAGGCTCTTGAAGAGACTTACAGCAAGGGAGAGATGCGGGAAGAGCAGTATAGGGAGAAGAGACGGGAGATTGAAAGAGCGATTATCGAGGTTATGGACCGCTTGGCCCAAGCACGTTTCCTAATGGGCGAAGCCTAGTCCATTGGGAACAATCCCTTTTGCGTACACATGATTTCTCTTCTAAGGTTTCCTGAGAAAAAGCGCCGAGAATATAAATAGAGGTTTTATTAGTCTAATAAACCAGTTCTCCTCTTAAACGGATCGGGTGAACCGCTTGGTAGACATTTGGCTTCCCTATGGAAGAACAGAGGTTTGTCTCAGAATAGCCACCGAAAGCTTTCTCGGAACCATCGAGCCTAACGAGACGAGAGGAGCTGACAACCCTCGAGAGGAGATTCAGAGATCGCTCAAAGAACCTGTTAGGACGAGGCCCTTGTTAGAGACGGTGAAGCCCGGCGACAGAATATCAATAGCTTTGAAAGGCGCAGAAGACCCTTCGTCCGACCTTGCACTCCTGGAATCTGCTGTAAAAGAACTGAATGAGGCCGGAGCGAGGAATGAGGATATCACTGTTCTGAGGGGGATTGACCCCTTACGGATGGATGCTTCCAAGACTACTACCCAATCTTTGAGCGTTGACTCCCTAAAAGGAGTAACGATACTGGATCACACTGGGGAACCTGAAGATTCCGTTTACGTCGGACAAACGTCTTTTGGAACCAAGGTCTATATTAACAGGAAATTTGTGGAATCTAAGATAAAGATTCTGGCGGGCGTGGTTGAGCCTCATCTTTACGAAGGGTACAGCGGCGGAAGAGATTGCGTTCTGCCCGGCATCTCAGGTCTAGAAACGCTCCAGCACAACCTCTCTTTAGCCCTCGATCCCGAGGCCGTCCCCGGCTTACTCGAGAGAAATCCTGTCCACGAGGATATGACCGAAGCGGCACGTCTGAGTGGGACTGATTTCACTCTGAACATTGTAAGAAACCACAGAAAGGAGATCGTCAAGGCCTTTTCTGGAGATCTCGAAGGAGCCTTCCTCGAAGCCGCTAAATTTGCGGATGGGATATACAAGGTTCCAGTAGATCGACGCGTTGATATGGTCTTTGTAAGTCCCGGTGGCTTCCCCTATGATGTGAACCTCTACGAAGCCTGCAAAGGAATAGGCAACGCCCTCGAGGTTGTAAGAAAGAATGGTGTTATTATTCTGGTAGCTGAGTGTTCGGAGGGATACGGGGAAACTGATTTCCATGACTCAATGGCAAACCTGAAGGATTTGAAGAGGATCGAGAATTCCCTTAGGAAGCGCTTCACAGCCGGCGGGTACATCGCTTACTCTTTGAGCAGGGCGTTGGAGAGGGTAGAGGTGATCCTTGTTTCAACACTTCCCGATTACTATGCATTCGAGGTTTTTAGACTCAGGACCGCCAAGACGGTCAATGAGGCGTTACGCCAAGGATCTGCCACGAGAAAGAATGCAAAAGTATTGGTTGTTTTAAACAGCAATATCACAATACCGGTCCTCAGGCAAAGGGAGTAGACGCGTCCAGGTATTCTCGCGAATCTTGCATGCAGTGTGATAAAAAATATATTGCCGTATCTCGGCAAAATATTGGATGAGTCTGATTTGGAATCATCATTCACCTTGAGGCAGTTTAAGCCTAGCGATTTGGATAGAGTCATTCATATTAACGAGGTGTGTCTCCCTGAGAATTATTCAAGTTTCTTTTTTATGGATCTCTTCCAGCACTTCCCTGAAACTTTCATTGTGGCAGAGGAGGATGGAGAGGTCGCAGCGTACATCATGTGTCGAATAGAATCAGGAATGCCCAGTTTTCGATCCTTCGACATTCCCAAAAAGGGCCATATCATCTCTGTTGCAGTTCTGCCTCAATACCGAAGGAAGGGCGTAGCGTATGCTTTGGTATGCAAGGCGACGCAAGCCATGTCACTTTATAAAGCGAAAGAATGCTACCTTGAGGTTCGGGTAAGCAATATTCCGGCAATCAACCTCTACCGAAAACTGGGTTTCAAAACAACAAGGACCATTAAAGCCTATTATGCAGATGGAGAAGACGCCCATCTGATGTCAAAAGAGTTGCCGACTTAGATGTTTCCTACTCTTCTTTCCAGCCACCATGCATTAAGTTTTGTTTTTCTTATCGCGCCCAACGATAGGCATGTCACCTTGCCTAGGCGTTCTTCGCCTCTGTTCAGAATGAAATTTGTCTTGTCTCTTGATTTTCAAGAGCAGACAATGGCATATTACCGTTATGCCAACATCGCCGAAATGCATCAGAAAAGAATATCTGGTTCGAAGTGAAGACGTTCGCACTTCTTTATTTCATCCTGACCCGTGTACGTCTCACAGACCATAGAGCTTTTATTTACATGGGCATCTTATTCAGAGGGTAGTCGCTCCAGAACAATGGTTTGCTCATGACAAAGCGCTTGGCGTTCGGCAAAGACTTTGACCGGGATATGAAGCTTCTTCTAGGTGAGATGTTCTCCAGAAGGATCGTCATGGGATTTCTAGAGATTGTAAGAGTCATCTATTTCTCCCTTATCGGTCTCAGCCCCGTCGCCATAGGTTTCCTCATAACGCTCGGAACAGTCGTTAGCGCCCTTGAATCGCTATTCTTTGGCACCTTGTCAGACAGGTATGGAAGGAAGCCATTCCTAATCCTCGGCGGCATCTTCTCCGTACTCAGATTAATCCTCTACGCCCTAAGCAGAGATTTCTGGGTCCTTGCTTTGGCACAAGGTATTGGAGCGCTGGGGGAAGGAGCTGGAGCAGGCCAGCCCGTTGTCACAGGTTACATCGCCGATAAGACGGAGATAAGGGACCGCCCACGCATCTTCAGCATCCTGGCAATCACCAATGCTGTTAGCACGACGATTGGATCAATGTTAGCTGTTCTGCCTGCGTATTTTCAAAGATATCTGGTCCTCAACGAAATAGGTTCTCACATAGCTTTATTCTGGATAGGCGTCGCAATCAACATTATGGCCGTAATTTTCATTCTGCCTATCCGAGAGGCAAAGCGAGAGAAGATGAGGTATGATGGGGGAATTGACCTCTCCAATGTCGACTGGAGGAATCTGGGGAGGTATTGCATCATTAGGTCAACTGACGGCTTGGGCATGGGGTTGGTTTCGCCGCTACTGCCTCTCTACTTCCACCTCCGTTTCGGCGTTGGATCGGAAACGCTTGCACCTATCTATGCGGTTGCGAGGATCCTTCCCACCTTCTCCTACTTGTTTGTCCCAATCTTCGCCGATAGGTTCGGCAATGTTAGATGCTTGGTCCTGACTCGTATGGTCACCGGTGTCGTAATAACTTTCTTTGCACTTGCCTCCGATTTTGGTGCGGCTAGCGCGTTTTTTCTTGGGTATAGGTTCCTCTTCGAGTTCGCGATGCCTATGAGGCAAGCTTTTGCGACCGAGATTGTGGGACCCTCTCAGACAGGGGCGGTTGTGGGCATAAGCAACTCCGTAAGATCCTCGGTCCAGTCCGTCGCGCCGACCATTGCGGGATACCTTTACGAATTTGTTTCCCTCACTATTCCATTCTTCTCCGGGGCAGCATTGATTTCCCTGAACGGTGTCCAATACCACGTTTTCTATAGCAAGAAGATCTGCACTGTCTCAGAAAATCGTGACATTGATCTCCGCAAGAAGGCGTAGATAGGGTCTGTGTCTATTATGATCCTTGCCCAGCAGTATTCAGGGACGACCCGTACATAGACCTCATAGCAGATCTTGCAAGAAAGACGAAGCCACGGATCTTTCTGTTGGGGGCAACCTCTGTCGACCGATCATTAGCCCCGATAATTGCCGTGCGGCTTCAGCCGGGTCTGACGGCCGACTGCACTGGAGTAGAGTCGGACCCGGAGAGCATACTTCTAATCCAGACGAGACCTCCCTTGGCGGGGACATCATGGCTACCATAATATGCCCGAACAACATACCTCAGATGGCTACGGTTAGATACGAAATCCTCAAGATAGCTGAAAGGATCATGGGGTATAAGAGGGAAGTGGTCAAAATGAGCGTTGATCCAAGGAATCTTCAGGATCGGACCCGTGTTAACGGGTCATTGATGTGTAAGGCCGTGGTGAGCATTACCGAGGGTGAGATCATTGTTTCGGGGGGAAGAGGCTTGGGAGGTTCTGAAGGGTTCCAGCTCCTGGAGCAGCTCGCCGAGCTTCTAGCCGGAGCGGTCGGAGCGAGTTGATCATCCGTGAATGAGGGTTGGATAACCTATTCTCATCAGGTTGGCTTGAGCGGCAAGACCGTCAGGCCGAAGCTCTACATCGCCCGCGGAATACCGGGTTCAGTCCGGCGCATGGCGGGCATGAGCCGATCAGAAATTATGGTGGCCATAAACAAGGATCCAACCCCCATCTTTGGAGTTGCTGATATAAGTTTGGTTGGAGATATCTACGAGATTGTTCCCGTGCTGATAAAGAGATTGAAAGAGCTCGAGGAGATGGCTGGATGAAATATGGCAAGGTTACGGAAGATGTCCTGCTGAGTCTTGCAAGAATCGCGGGCAAAGACAATGTTCTCACAGAGAGGGAGGACCTAGAAAGATACTCTCGCGATGAGTCACCTCTAGGTCTGAAGGTTCTACCAGAAGTGGTTGTGAAACCCAAGAGCACACAAGAGGTTTCAGAAATCTTGATCCTTGCAAACGAGAATAGGATACCCGTAACCCCTAGGGGTCAAGGAACGGGACTTTGCGACGGTGCGGTCCCGATCTGCGGCGGCATCGTCCTAACCCTTGAGAATATAAATCGAATCTTAGAGATAGACGAGGAAAACCTTATGGCTGTGGTCGAAGCCGGCGTCATCCTATCAGACCTTAGGACTGAGGTTGAGAAGAGAGGGCTCTTCTATCCTGCAGATCCCGGTGAGAGAACCTCAGCCGTAGGAGGAAACGTAAACACCAACGCGGGCGGCATGAACGGGGTAAAATATGGAAAGGTAAGAGATTACTTATTGGGATTGGAAGCCGTTCTTCCGAATGGGAAGGTCCTAAGTCTAGGTGGGAAAGTTGTCAAGAGATCCACTGGCTACGACCTGATGCAACTCGTAGTGGGATCAGAGGGAACCTTGGCAGTCGTTACTAAGGCAATAATAAGGCTGATCAAACTGCCCAGAATCTTTATGACGCTTTATGTTCCTTTCAACAATCTGTTCGACGCCGCCAGATCGGTATCTGAGACCTTGAAGGAGAGGATGACTCCCACAGCGATGGAGTTCGTTGAACGGGATGTGATAATCGAGGCTGAGAAATACGTTGGGAAACAGATGCCACATCATGATGCCGAAGGATACCTCATCATCAGGATCGATGGAGAAAGCGACGAGGATCTGTACAAAGATGCCGAAGCAATCTCCGAGATCTGCCTCAGAAACAATGCCCAAGATGTCTTGGTCGCCGATACCAAGGAGAGGCAGAGTAGAATCTGGGATTTGAGAAGCATATTCTACGAAGTAATTGTTAAGAGCAGGGTAGCCGACTTAGTAGACGCCGCTATCCCGCCAAACAAGATACCGGAATATATCATGAAGGTGAGGGAGGTATCTAGACAGTTTGGCGTCAGAATTCTCAGCTACGGACATGCTGGAGACGGAAACATACATGTGCATCCTCTTAAGAATGGTTTGAGCGACTACGAGTGGGCTGAGAAATTGCCCAAGGTCATGATGAGGCTCTACGAGGAGGCCAGAGCTCTGGGAGGGGTAGTTTCAGGCGAGCATGGAATAGGATTGGCTAAGAAGAAGTATCTGCCAGTATTCATAGATGAAGAGCAGATGAGGTTGATGAAGGAGATAAAGAGGATTTTCGATCCGAACAACATCCTTAACCCTGGAAAAATCTTTGACCTTTAGAAATGACGATGCCGGTATTCTCAAAAATGAATGGCTCATCTCGAGCAGCGGTTCTCCTTGGAACATGAACTTCAGCAACCGGGCGGATTTCAAGCTTTCTACGCCCTTTTTTCCCGCCGTCTGGCTTAATGTCACTATGCACCAACATCACTGCTGGGTCCTTAGATAGCTATTCCAAAATCAACATTTCAATCGATCAGCTACTGCGCGCACAAAGTTCGCCCATTAAGGGTCCACGAATAAGGCTGGTTTCCCTCAATATCTTGAAGGAATGCGGTCGTCTCTCGACTCTCGCGACCGGATCCAGTTATCGGAAACGTTGAAGCCCAACGATTTTGTGCTCGGATATCTCAGGAGACATCAAGGCAAGCAAAGGGCAGTATTGATGTGGCATCTCCCAGAGAGGATACATTCCGCACCGGATTACAGGTACATCCTAGATTTCTGGAAGAAGGAGGAAACTTGTCCCTTCAGATAGCAGGAAAAAACAGGGGACATTTGACAAATAGTGACGAGTAGAGCTACAGTCTTCTCATAGCCACCTCAGATGCTAGAACCATCGGTTCCCAAGTCTCGCAGACAGAAGGAGCGTAGCAGGTGTCAGCCTTCACCAGCTCATAGACCGTCATCTGCTTTTGGATAGCCAAGGAGAGGGCGTTTATCCGCTGAGTCACTTCTTCACCGCCTATTATCTGTGCCCCCACAATTTTCTTCGTTTCCCTTTCTACAACCAACTTCACCTTTATCGGTAGCGCTCCGGGATAGTATGTCGCCTTGGTGTGACCACTCATCTTGCCCACTACGACTTCCACGCCGAACCGGCCCGCCCAGAACTCTGTCAAGCCAGTTGCACCCACTTCAAAATCGAAGAGTTGAGATACCGCAGAGCACAAGGTTCCGGGGAACAACGTGTAGCCTCCGGCGGCATTCGTGCCCGCTACCTTCCCCTCTCGTACTGCAGTCGTCCCCAGCAGTGGTAGGACGGGTTGATGCGTAATCATGTGGATGGTCTCAGCGCAATCGCCAGCGGCATAAACATCTTTGGCGCTAGTCTGCATTCTAAGATCGGTCCTGATGCCGCGAGTTTCACCTAGCGCGATTCCAGCTTTTTGGGCCAGCTCAGTGTTCGGTCTGACTCCCGCAGCGTTTATAACCATGTCGGCGGGAATCTCCTTCCCACCTACTGATACACCTTTGACGCTTTTTTCTCCGGTGATCGAGTCGGCCGATTTGCCCACAATGATCTCTATCCCTTTCTCTTCTAGTTTGTCTTGTATATCTTTGGCCATGTCTTGATCCACCAGTCTCGGCAAGACGTAGGGCAGCATTTCGACCACGGTGGTTTTGATGCCGTTCTCAACGAAGGCTACCGCTGCTTCGAGGCCGACGAGGCCTGAGCCTATGATCACTGAGCTGCTTGCTTTTCTCATGGTTTCTTGGAGCCTTCTGCCATCCTCCATTGTATGAAGGGTGAAGACTCCCTCTTTGTCTATTCCTTCGATGGGCAATTTGAAAGGATGCGAACCGGTGGCCAAGATAAGGCTATCATATGGGAGCGTATCTTGCTTTCCCTGTTTGTCAAGGATTTCGACGGTTTTTGCTTTTGGGTCGATGCTGGTGACCGCGGTGTCTAATCTCAGGTTGAACTTCATCATGCGGTAGTAAGATGGTGGATAGACGATTAGGTTCTCGAACTTCTGTATGTGACCTCCTAAGACGAAGGGTAAGCCACATCTCGAGTATGCACCAGTATTCTCTTTAGTTATGAGTGTGATCTCGGCTTCTTTGTCAGTCTTTCTTGCAGCTACGGCAGCGTCAGTTCCAGCGGCGTTTGCGCCTATAATGGCTATCTTGCGCGGCAACTCTCTCTTATCCTTTTTTGGTCAATTCTTCGTGCCATTTCACAGCAGCTTCATAATCCATGAGATCCATCAGATCTTCCTTTAGGTTCTTCGGGGTTACGACGATAAGCCATCCTTTATCGTATGGATCTTCATTCAGCATCTCTGGAGAGCTTGTAACCTCCTCGTTGGTTTCTTCAACCGTGCCGCTTACCGGCGCAACGAGATCCGAGACAGCTTTAACCGATTCGAGCGTTCCAAAAGGCTCACCCTTTGCAATCTGGTCACCGGCGCCGGGGAGCTCGGCAAATACGATCTCACGCAGCTGTTTTTGGGCGTAGTCGGTTACTCCGATCCTCGCCTTGCCATCTTCAACCTTGACCCACATATAGTCTTTTGTATAATAGAGTCCTTGAGGGACTTCGTAGTCGTCAACCTTTACCAAACCGATCACCTTGGTGTCATAATTAAGTAGTTTCCCCATTTAAGATTAATGATTTTTGTAGGCAGTCCCGCGCGGGAAGCTCCGCCGCTTAGAATGTCTGCCTTACGCATGAAATGACTTGGCGTCTTTTGGCGAATGCCTGAACCGAGTACCTCCGCTTGTACACAGAATGTGACATCTTGCCTTTTGATTGTTGGATGCGAGTCATGGGGTGTAACTGAGAAATAGGGAGATGATCAGGAGATTCGGCTGGGAATAAAGGCATACCAATACAGATCTATTTGAGGCCATGCTAGTCTTGAGAAGATTTTGCCCTGGGAATAGGAAGCCTTTTCTAGTGGGGAGTTGACATGAGACATCTCCAGCTCCGCTTCTATGATCCACCTTTGACCTCGTATTTGGCGGCGCTCTTCTCATTTATCTCTATACCCAAGCCAGGTCGATCCGGTAGTTCGATGTATCCCCCTCTAACTTCGAGTGTTTTCTCGTAGAAGTCAGTTGCCGAGACTGCTTGATCTTTCCAGAGTGGACTGCACCTCGCCACAGATTCAACTATCAAACCGTTAGCAAAGGCTGCGACTGCATGTGCCCCCAGTACATGACTTCCGTGGGGGGAATAGGGTATGTGATGGGCGCTAGCCATTGCGACAATCTTCCTGATCTCTGTATATCCGCCGGCTATGCCTACGTCAGCTTGAATAATATCGACCGCCTTCTTCTGGAAGAGGTCTCTGAATCCCCATCTTGTAAACTCGTTTTCGCCGGAGGCTACTGGCATGTCGACAGCTCTCGCTACCTCAGCGCTTCCTTCTATATCGTCTGGACGGACGGGCTCCTCAAACCAGTACGGGTTGTACCTCTCAACTGCCCTTGCGAACTGGATGGCTTGGTAGGCGCTATAGGCATTGTTTGCATCGACCATTAGGTCTGTGTCGCTGCCTATGGCTTCACGGACGGCCCTAACTCTCTCAACATCCTTCTCAATGCTTAAACGGCCGATCTTCATCTTGACAGCCGTATAACCTTCCTCAACATAACTGGCCATTTCCCTTGCCAAGTCTTCGACGGTTTTATCCTCTTCATAATAGCCGCCAGCAGCATAGGCCGGAACCTTGTCCGCGTATCCTCCGAGAAGCCTGTAAACAGGCTGCCTCGTTATCTTCCCGACGAGGTCCCATAGGGCTATGTCGATGGTGCTGATATCCCTTATCATCTCACCTTTGGCCACAGGTTTCCTCCAGGCCGCGTACATCTTGTGCCAAGTCCTCTCAAGATTGAACGGATCTTCACCCAATATCTGGTTCTTTAACGCGTCGTTGATCTCGCCGAAGCCTATTCCCTTCTCGCCTTCATCTGTCACTATTTCAATTATTCTGAGTCTGCCCTGTCCACCCCTCCGATAGGTTAGTATGCTGTTGGAGAACTCCTTAACAGGAGCGACTTGGGCAAACTCAAACCTCCTGACCTTCACATCAACGATTCCCAATGGAAAATCCTCCTCTCAGCGGTGATCTGTCTTTTCTCCTAGAAAAACTTTAGCGAAGAACGAGTCTGGGTTCCCTCGCAACATTTGTCCGGTGTAGGTATGGTATTCAGCCATCCGGCCCAGGGACAGATTCTGATCTTCCGGTGGTAGTAGCGGGTTCATACGTGGTTGATGTACTTGCGCTGGGGACCGAGGTTGTCCCGGGTAATAAGCTATTTAAGCATTCTCGGCCTATGTAGCAACGTTGTAATTAGACGAGGTTAGAATTGGATGTTCATAGGGCTTCTGACATCGCCCCTTAGAGACTGGAGCCTTGAGAAACTCGTGGATTGGGCCTCAAAGAATGGCTTCAAAGGTCTGGAGGTAAGTGTTTCACCCGGATTGAAACAGCTCGATGTTGACCGCGTTCTAGGCGGTGGTGCAGGAGAGGTCAGACGGATGCTCGCTGGGAGGGATATACAGATAACAAGTCTGGCCTACTATAGCCTGAGAATACTTGAAAACCCGGAGGATCAAAAATTCTTGGAGAAAGTGATCGAAGCCGCCTCAGCTCTAGATGTGAAGGTTGTATGCGCTCTGGCAGGCGGACCGCTCGCGGGTAAGGACAAAAGACAGACGCTGATGGAAGATTTTCCAAAGGTTTTCAACCCGCTGGTCGATAAAGCCCGGAAAAGTGGCTTAAGAATCGCCTTGGAGAACTGGTTTGCTACTAATCTCCAAGGTCTGGACCATTTTGAAGCAGCTATGCAAGCTGTGCCAGACAAGACTCTGGGGCTTAATTTTGATCCTTCGCACCTTTGCTGGCAACAGATCGATTATGTTCAGGCCGTGTACAGATTTGGGGAGAGGATACATCATACTCATGCCAAAGATGTTGAGATACTCGGGTTTAGGCTTAGAGAAGTCGGGGTTCTCGGGCGAGGTTGGTGGAGATATAGGATACCAGGTTGGGGGAGTATCGATTGGCCCGCGTACCTGACAGCCCTCAAAGACGTCGGCTACGATTACGTACTGAGTATCGAGCATGAGGACCGATTCTTCGACGCGGAAGAAGGGTTCCAAAGAGGAAAAAGGCATCTCGAGAACCTTCTTGTCTAGCAGATAAACTCGACAGCGGGGCCTGTGGCCCAGCAACACCGCGGCTGCCGACGGCCATCAGAGGAAGATAAGGCGATCAAGTTAGGGCTATAGACCCGTCTTCGCTATATAGTTCCGCTCTGTACGCAGGTTTATATGGATACTTCTTGAGAGCCTCCTCGTTTAGGTCGATACCTAAGCCGGGTTTCGTCGGCAACTTTAAGTATCCTTTCTCGACCTTCAGGGGCTCGGTCACGACCTCGCTTCTTGGCGGTTTATCGTCTGGTATGTGCTCTTGTATAAGGAAGTTCGGTGTTGACGCATCTATATGAGCGCAGATGCCTGTAGCCACTGGGCCGAGAGGGTTGTGAGGAGCCACATGGATATAGTAAGTCTCTGCCATGGCAGCAATCTTCTTCGTTTCAAGTATCCCCCCGCAGGCGCATGGATCCGGTTGGATGATATCAACCGTCTGATTTTCCAAGATTTTCCTAAATCCGTATCGGGTGAATAGCCTCTCACCCGTCGCGAGGGGAATATTGATCTTGGTGGCGAGCTTGGACCAAGCCTCCATGTTGTCATGTAGAAGAGGCTCCTCAAGAAAGAAGGGTCTGTATTCTTCTAGCGCTTGGGCCACATTCACGGCAAGAGACGGATTGTATATCATCCCGTGGACGTCGAGGCATATATCGACCTTCTCGCCCACAGATTCCCGAACGGCCTTCATCCGGGCGACGGTCCGATCGATCAGCTCGTATGTGCTCAGGGACGGGTAATTGGGCGGAAAAGGCACTAACTTGAGGGCTGTATAGCCTTTTTCAACGATCGATCTGGCACTCTGGGCGAGTTCTTCAGGCGTCTTTCCACCAGCGTGGGTATAGAGTCTGATCTTATCTCTGCAAGGCCCTCCCAATAGATTGTAAACAGGCGTTCCAAAATGTTTTCCAATGATATCCCAGAGGGCGTGTTCTAGACTGCTTAATGCGCTCATCTCTATCGTGCCTAGTGGAAAACGGGAGAAACGGTACATCTTCTGCCACAGATGTTCCACCCGCAAAGGGTCCTGACCTATGAGCCAATGCGCAAGATAGTGAACCGCCTGTTCAGTGGCCCTATCCTTGAGGGTGTTGAAGGCTTCTCCGACTCCGTGAAGGCCGGAGTCTGTTGAAACTTTGACGAATATCCAGTTTCTTGAACCGTAGTTTACTAGGAATGTCTCAACCTCAGTGATTTTCATTGTCTAACTCCAACCGGAATTTGAAACCGCTTAATCCGGGCGCCATTTACTCGGAGGAATCTAATAATGTTTTCCACTTGTAGCATTTGGACTTAGCGGTTTTTCCATATTCTTTCGAGAAATCCATTGTGCATTCTTCTACCAATCAGCCACTGATCCGTCCTCGTGGTAAAGATGAGGAGTCTCCCACTTCCCATCGTAGATCTTATTTTTCACAAACTCATCATCGAGCTCAATGCCTAGACCAGGCTCTTTGGGGATATCTATGTATCCATCTTTCATGATGAAGGGTTTTCTAAGGTAACCCTCGCCGAGCGTTGCCTGCTCTTGGATAAGAAAGTTTGGGATGCAGACATCAAGCTGGATGCAGGCCGCTAAGGCGATGGGGCCGAGGGGATTATGAGGTGCAACCGCAGCATAGTAGGTCTCACCCATTGCTGCAATTTTCTTGCACTCCATTATGCCGCCTGCGTGGCAGAGGTCAGGTTGGAGTATTGAGGCGGCCTGTTTTTCGAGAACCTCTCTAAACCCCCATTTGGTGAAGAGGCGTTCACCAGTGGCTATCGGGATCGTGGTTGAACGGGCAACGGTCACCATAGCGTCGATATTTTCAGGTAGGCAAGGTTCCTCGAGAAACATGGGGTAATAGGGTTCAAGCGCCTTTGCCATTCGGATCGCCATAGCCGGGCTCAACCTGCCATGACAGTCCACCCCGATATCAACATCGTCGCCCACAGCGTCCCGCATAGCCTTGAACCTCTCAGTTGCTCTGTTTACGACGGCCAGATTGTCAACAGTCTTAACGGCTTGGAATGGAGTTGTTTTTAATGCTGTAAATCCCTGCTCCACTTTAGACAAAGCGTTTTTCGCCGCCTCCTCAGGGGTGCGGCCTCCAGAGTGAGCATAAAGCCTGATCTTATCTCGGCAAGCCCCTCCAAGGAGCTGGTAAACCGGCACCTTCAGGCTTTTGCCTAGGATATCCCACATGGCCTGTTCCACACCACTTATCGCACTCGTGAGGACGGGGCCTCCCCGATAGAAGGTTCCACGATACATGGCTTGCCAGTGATGCTCAATTTGGAAAGGATCCCTGCCAATGAGGTATCTTTCCAATTCTTTCACAGCCATCTCGATGGTTAGAGCGCGACCTTCAACGATTGGTTCACCATAACCGACTAGGCCTTCATCGATGTGCATCTTCAAGAAGAGCCAACGGGGAGCAACATGGATCGTCTCCAGTTTTGTGATCTTCAACCGACAACTACCTCGTGGCTTCTTACATATGTCAAACCTGCGTGGCGGACTTTTAAATTCTTCCTTGAGTAATAATGTGTGCTGAAGCGATAGACGGATTCTCTCCTTGCCCAATACGGTGAGAGGGTAGCTAGCAGGTTTGTTTTCGTTGGCTTCCGTTCATAGTGGATACTTGATGGACGTGAAGCTTTCTGAAATGATGTACTACCGAGAATGAGAATTCCGGCAATATGTTCGACTAGGAGTTGCTTTTCTTTACGATTTGAATGTTGGGACACAACAGATAATTGGCAGTAGAATCAAGCCAGGAGGGTTCTACTGCGCAGAACAGGTCTAGTAAACTGACACCTTTGATATGCCTCTTACCTTCAAGAATTCAGGGATGAGATCTCCAGGTATCTTTGCTTCTGCTATTATGGTCAGCTTTGGCTCTGGTATGAGCTCAGGGTCATCCACGATCGCCTGCCTGATGCTGATATTTCTCTGAGATATCAGTGAAGCGGCACGCGCCAGTATCCCCGGTATTCTCGCATCAGTAGGCGTTATCTCCACAACCCCAAAGTTAAGGTGTCTCGCCGCTTCCTTCAAGGATGAGCCGGCAGGTCTTATGGATCCGAAGATTCTGCTGAGTTCATCATCATCTTGGATCATCTTTATTGCCTGGGTGACCGTTCTCCTATCGACTCCGGCTGCTCTGGCCACTCTTATGGCAGAGATTGGTATGTTGCTGCACCAGATCTTGCCGTTGCTGACGCTGAGGCCATTTTCAATTAGGATTCTTGCGATGGCAAGCCGTTCAGGGTAATCTTTCAGCTTGTTTGAAATCTTTTCCCACATAACTGAGCACTAAGGTACCAAAATGTCCGTCCGAAATATAAACATAAATAGAAGGATGGTAGCGGTGCCCGCGGTGCAGTGAGAGTATATCCTTCCTTGCCCATCCTTCTGCTTTAACAGCAAATCAGAAATGCTGGGTTGTTCATCCATCATATCAGTTTCTTAAGTTCATCTAACCACGGGTACAATTTCCTAAGTCTTTGCATTGCTTGGTCAACTTTTTCTCTGGGATACTCGTAGGGCAGTAGTTTACCCCTTAAGTAGTCTTCGAAGGCTTGCATGTCAAAATATCCGTGGCCGCACAACAGGAAGAGAATAACTTTTTCTTCCCCCGTCTTTTTGCACCTCAACGCTTCATCGATGACCCCCTTGATTGCATGGGCTGGTTCTGGAGCCGGTATTACACCCTCGGTTTTGATGAACTGGTCGGCAGCATCAAAGACATCTACTTGGTTATAGGCCTTGGTCTCCACTTGTTTCTCTGAGACTAGTCGGCTTATGGTGGGGGCAATGCCATGGTAGCGCAGACCTCCCGCATGAATTGGCGGCGGTATGAAATCATGACCAATAGTATGCATTGGAACTAAAGGCGTCAGCCTTGCCGTATCTCCATGATCAAATATGTATTCTCCCCTAGTAACCTTGGGGCAAGCCGTAGCTTCAGTTGCTACAAATCGAACATCTTTCGGTGCCTTTCCAGAAACTTTGTCGTAATAGAAGGGCCAGAAGAGTCCAGAGAAACTGCTACCTCCGCCTATGCATCCATATATTACATCCGGGTAGTCGTCTGCGATTTCTAGCTGCTTCCTAGCTTCTAATCCTATCACGGTCTGATGCAGTAGAACATGGTTGAAAACGCTCCCTATGCCATATTTGACTTCCTTGCGGGTAAGAGCTTCCTCAACGGCTTCGCTTATGGCAATTCCTAGGCTTCCTGGGTTGTCAGGGTCTTCTTTGAGGATTTTTCTTCCGCTCTCCGTTTGCTCGCTGGGACTAGCGTAAACATCCGCCCCATAAGATTCCATCATGACTCTTCGGTAGGGTTTCTGGTTATAGCTCACTTTGACCATGTAAACTGTGCATTTCAGTCCAAACAACATGCAACCGAAGGCTAGGGCGGAACCCCATTGACCCGCCCCCGTCTCCGTGGCCATACGTTCTGCGCCTTCCTTCATGTTGTAGTAGGCTTGAGCAACAGCGGTGTTGGGCTTGTGGCTTCCTGGAGGACTGACCCCCTCGTACTTATAGTAGATCTTGGCCGGGGTCTTTAGCGCCTTCTCAAGTCCTATGGCTCTGAAGAGTGGGGTAGGTCTCCAAAGTCTGTAGACTTCCCTTACCTCCTCAGGGATGTCTATCCATCTCTCCGTACTCATCTCTTGAGCGAGGATCGCCTTGGGAAATATCAGGGGGACGATTCCAGGTCCAGGCGCCCTTTTATCCGGCTCTATCGTTGGGGGCAGCGGCTTAGGCAGGTCGGGCAGTATGCAGTACCATTGTTTGGGTATCTCCTCTTCATCTAGCGTCACTTTTCTTTGCGGCATTTCGGTTCACCGAGGTTTTTCTCATGTATAAGTTCTTATATTGGAGATGTATGTTGTATTTAAATCTTGTGAGTACATTTTTGTGCATGAAGAATTCGCTGAATGTTTTCACTAGTACTGCTCATATCAGTTCGGCTTTCTTCACTGAAAGATACCCGCTTGCTCCTTTCCATGTTATCTCAGATTGAATTATTGCTATTTTCTTTCTGAAGTAAGGGGCGTACAGAACTAATGTTTCGTATTCACCGCCTTCTCCGACGATGGAAATTCCGAATTTCCTGTTCATCTCAACCAGTTCACTCAATACTGAAAAATCGATTTCTCTTCCAAGCCATCTCTTGTCAAGTCCATGGGCGTAGACGCCGACTATTAGGACTTGAAAGTTGAGATTGATCAGTTCGATCATCAGCTTTGAGGGGTCTTCTCGCCACAGCGGGGTTATGTGCTTCAAGCCTATTTCTCTGCATATTCTATCTATCCTGCTCTTCTGGAACTCTGAAGAGATCGCTCCGGAGACAACGCCTTCCACATCGATTGTGGAGAGCAAACGTTTCAAGTCCTCGAGTTCTTCTTCTTTCAATCCACTGGTCTCAGCCTTTACCAGTGGAATTCCTGATGCCTCTGCAAAAAGATCAGTTATCCTGATGTTGGGATAGTGGAACATCCAGCTGTCCTCTCTTTGCGGGATCATTGTAGCAAGGTGCTTGACCTCGTATCCCTCTCTCAGCACTCGGTGGAGGGCCAGAGCCGAGTCCTTACCGCCGGTGACAAGGGCCGCGACCCGCATCTGCATCTCACATCAGGATTATGGACGTGTTAGATACATGGTCCAAAGAGGGTTCTTGCCTCCTTGATAAGGTCCTCAACTTTGTTTTTCCACTCTGGAAGACCTTCGGGAGATCTTGGATAGTTTTGATAAAGCCTCTTGATTCGCTTAGAAAGATGTGCCATGTTGTACAGCTTCCTGATGAGGCTGAGTCTTCCGAGGCCGCTGAATACTCGTCTGGTCTTCTCGGTTATGTTCAGACGAATATCTTCACCCATAGTGGCTCTTAGGATATCCTTCTCCTTTATGAGGCTGTACCTCATTCCGTAATTGAGCTCTTCGTTTGAGAGGCCTTGTAGGAAGATTCTGAAAATGTCAAGGCCGGCTTGCTTGGCACCATAGACCTCGTTGTATCGAAGGTTTGCAGGCCAGAGGCTCGATGCACCTAGGTCGCCTTTACCTATGGCTTCGGTCAAGGTCTCTCCAGCAATTGTGCCAGCCATCATCGAAGGACCCATTCCGCCTCCATGTATTGGGTTTACGTGGTAAGCGGCGTCACCTACCACTATGACCCCGTTTCCAACTATCGAGTCGAGGGATCGCCTTGTAGGGACGAAACCTCCTCCTCGATGCATGATGGAGGAGCCTTCAAAGAGTGGTTTCGATAAGATGTGGTCGTATAATTGCTCTTTGGGGTTTGGAGAGTTTTTGGAAGGCACAACTCCCAAGCCAACATTCACTTTATTGTCGCTTTCAGGGAAGATCCAATAGTAGCCGCCTGGAGCAACCTCGAGATTGAGGTAGATCTGACAGAACTCTGGTTCCGCAAAAGCCTCTTTCAATCTGCGAATCTCCCTATAGCAGACTATCATGTCTTCCTTGTTGACCTGGGTTTCGATTCCAATCTCACTTGGGAGGTTCCTTCGAATGACCGCTGAGACGCCGCTTCCATCTACGACGGCGTTTGCAGTCAACTCATATTCATTGTCAGACCTTACGTCTTTTGCTATGACTCCTTTGACAAAGCCTTCTTTAACTATTGGTTTGAGGACTTGTGTTAGGTCCTTGAGAATCACGCCGGCATCTAAGGCGTCTTTCAAAAGTCTCTGACCGAAGAGGTGTCGGTTGACTATGAATCCACGTACGCCCTCTCCGGCGACTACGAAGGTTTTCTCGATATCTGGAGAATGAACGTTTACTCCAAGTATTTCCCGTTCAAGTTCTTCACCTGTCGGGTATGCCAGGCGTACATGGTCGAGGTGATGTTCGCCTATTCCGTCGCCACAGACCTTATTGCCAATCTGAGCCTTCGGTTTGCAGTCTACAAGGCAGACCTTCAGCCCGGCCGACGCCGCAGTCTTGGCGGCCATGCATCCTGCTGTTCCAGAACCGATCACGAGGACATCGAATCCTTCCAAAGAGTAGCCACCCATTGCCGTAGAGAGCTATTGAATATGGCATCGAGATAAGACATAATAACTTATCGCATCTTCAGGTAAAAGATGACATCCCCAATTATGATCTGCTTCTTTGCAGAATGCAGAAGGAATCGGTTAATCCATTCTCTGGAAGGGATGACAACCAAGGATGATCTCAAATTGCGCGCGTTCCTTTGAGAAAGACGAAGACGCAATCACACTCTGCAATCTAGAATATCGTAGAGGCAAAACTCTCCGCAGAGGATGCCTTGGAAAGATTGATCAATATCGTGAAGGCTTTGTGAAAAGCATCAACAAAGACGTAGAAAATTCATCGGTAGGACAACAGAAACCCTTATGATTGAAAGAGGCATGCGTAAATATGTGAAGGTAGAGACTGCTAGTGAGAAATCATGAAACCTGAAGAAGATGCTTTTGGTCAGGTGCTTTGGGCCTTTCATAGCGGCGACGCGAGCTTTGAGGTCATTGAGCGCGACGATGGTTATATTGATGTCACAAAGGCTGGAGCTTACTTCTCTGCTTATGAAGAATGGGCTCAATGTGAAAAAGAAGCATTAAACTCCGTCAGTGGGAGAGTCCTAGACATAGGATGTGGCGCCGGTAGACACGCTCTGTACCTACAAGAGATGGGTTTCGACGTCTTGGGGATCGACATCTCTCCTCTCGCAATTGAGGTTTGCAAGCAAAAGGGGCTAAAGAAAGCCGAAGTCATGTCAATAGAAGAAGTCAATTTCAAGCCCGGTTCCTTTGACACAATCCTGATGATGGGAAACAACTTCGGCCTTTTTGGAAGCTTTAAGAAAGCTCAGACACTACTAAGAAGATTCTATAAGATCACCTCCAAGAAGGCTTTGATCATAGCAGTAAGCAATGACATCTACAAGACCTCGAACCCTGCGCACCTAAAGTATCACGAAGCCAACCGCAGAAGAGGAAGGATGAGCGGGCAGATCAGGTTGAGGATAAGATTCAAGCAATATGCTACTAGATGGTACGACTACCTGATGGTGTCCAAAAACGAAATGGAGAAGATCCTCGAAGGTACTGGATGGAAGGTACACAAATACGCAGATTCCGAGGGATCCAACTATATCGCCCTTATCCGCAAGAATCGAAGATGGATTCGGACCTCAACCGATGCCACAACTAGACCATCAACTTCGGCTAGGAAGGTAGCATCCTAATTCAGCTTGGCGACATCTTCTACGGGGGTAGACTTATGTGCAATTCTCCACCGTTCATCAGTTGAATAACCTTCACCTAGAACTCTAACGTGAGCCTTTTCATCTCCCTTGGCAAACGATCTCGTCCCAGACACGCCTTTCTGCCCTCCGTTCAGAAACCATCTATGTGATATTGTGTCTTTCTTCACCATGGAGCCACCTTAACCCGCCTGGCCAACCTTTGTCAGCCATCTCGAGAATCGAACGGTAGTAATCGTTTATACCACTCACAGTGTAGTCGTATTCCTTCCATTGCCAAACAAAGTAGTTCGAGATAGCTGCAGTTCTAAACTGCCCCTTGTTTGTGTAAGGAGTAGATTCACGTCTCCAGTGAAGCTCTAATAGTTCGGGATCATTCATCAACTCCCAAGTCGTAGCGGGATTCCCACCTTCATGACGATAGACAACGTTGGTGGTAGAGTCCACAGCCCCCCAGACTCCGAACCTGTAGACCTCTGTGATAACGTGAGCACTATAGGCCTTCTCCACATCCACCAATGTAACAAGCCTCGCTGGCAGTTCAGCCACTTGGCACAGCACGCAACTTACCCTTGCAAGATCCGTACACCAGTCAGAACCTCTACCAATAATATCTTCCTCAAGACCACCAATCCGCACTTTGTCTAGATTAGATTCCGCCTTCTCTTGAAGTTGACTAGTGAACTGAGCGATTCTCTCAACTGTCTTCTCATTCGAAGAGGACCTGTCAATCATAGATCCCACGTAAAGCTCAAGTTGGGGACGTGAACCCCTTCTGTAGAGGATTTGAGTACGTGTATGAACACTGTAAAGGTACTCAGCAGTCTCACAACATAGTTTCACCATCTGCTCAGCCAATGTACGGTCGACTGATCCTGGGGCGTGCGTGTCGTTTTCTAGCATCGATTGGTAGGCTGGACCGAATTGCCCTATTCCTATGTATTCGTGGGCTTGAGATAGGGCAGATTGGATGAACGATGCCTTGGCACTTGTGTAGCCAGCACGATCAGAATCATGCCTTCTAGCTAGTTTCTTCTTCAATTCGTAATATTCTTGGGCCACTGACCTGCGGATCCGGAGGTAGTCACGGAAGATCAGATGCTTCTCCCACTCTTGACTTTTGAACCTTACGAGGTGTAGGTGGTATCCGATGCTATGTGGTCCTTTTCCGCAACAATAGTAGTGATCTGGATTATCTGGTTCTGGCGTGAAACTTGTGTAGCCAATCCGCCGCAATAATGGAATACACTGATCTGCCTCAGCAGGGCCTTGGACGCCCGCCATCATGTCGATTATGGGCTTCGCACCCAAACCAGACACCGAGGTACTGCCTATGTGTTCGACAGCAACCACTTTGTGTCCAATCGCCTCAAGAACACGTTGCTTCTCCTCCTCATACCAGATCGGCCATTTAGGATCATAGTCAACAATATCTACTCGTTGGGACATGTTCACTTACCTCCATAGGCTAGATGCTCAACACATGTCAATCGTTGAAGAAGGCCGGGAACTTCTGAGAGTGACATAACTATATGGTCAGTATGAAACTTGGTCTTCCTTCGGGGATCCCTGTTCACTGTTATGGATATTCCCTCTGCCTTTTGCGTTGCCCGAGAGTCGTGGACTAGGTCTCCGACTAAGACAAAGTTTTGCTCATTCATATGCTCTAGGGCTAGCAAGATGCCGGCGGGATCAGGCTTGAGCTTCTTTACATCCTCTCGTGTTATGACCATATCGAAGTACTCTTCTATCTTGTGGATCGAGAGCTCCAGACTCGCTGCTTCCTTTGAAGTATTGGTGACTATCGCCATTTTGTACCCAAGATCACGCAATCTGCTCAAAGCTGGGAGCGTATCTGGGAATATTTCTGAGTTTCGAGCCCAAGACAATTCAAAAGTCTTTAGGAATCTGTCCATTTCGAGGTGAAACCTTCTTGCCTCTTGCTCTGCGAGATGTTTCTCAACATACTCAAGAGCCCTATTACGCATGGAAGTAGATGTCACTACATTCCTCAATTCAGCGGCGGGTATTCCTAGCTCCAGCAGCTTCTCCCGCGTCTTGACCCTAAACTCTAGAATAGCCTTCTCGTCATTCTCTATTGATCGAACAAGTGTACCCTCCAAATCAAACAAGACAGCAACCATAGCTAATGAGCCTCATCTCACGATCAAAGGGCATGCGTTTCCGGATCTCTCACACTTCGTTCCACTCGCACTCACGTCTTCTTAATGCTTTGTACAGACGGTCTGAAAGATTGCCCAAGATTCTTGAATACTAGGACTCCTGAGACACGATCTAGAATATGTGAGCAAAGGGATATGTGCTAATCTCTATTGAAGAGATATGACCCGCCTTCTGAACTACTGCGTATCCGCCTCAAGTTTGGCAAGTCTTCTTCAGGCTACGTTATCTCTTGATAATCACTGATCTTCCATCACTCGCGCAAACCACTTGGCCCAGACTTTTGAGAACCACTTTGTTTTCATTTGACACAAAGAATGTATCCTCTGCCTTGTAGACCAGTTTAGAATCCTCAGCGACAAGAATGTCTAATCTACCGTTTTCATTCTGAAAGGCGAAGATTAAGCTGTCATTCTTCCTGACATGGCAATGGCCATATGCTCTTTCCTTTTCTAAAAATCGGTTCAACAGGTCTTCAGCTTGGGCTATGAATTCTTCTTTGCTTACATATAAGCCATTCTCCAAGAAGTCACCTTCGCCTGCTACACTGAAGTGTTGACGTACTCTTTCCGTGTTACCTAGCATCAGAAATGGTGTATTTGCCTCTTTTTCCAGAGGCTTGCCTATTGCACCCTCATTTGTTTCAACTATCGTATCCAGAAGAAGTCTGTAGTGTCCATGAAATACGTAACCTACTTGTTGGCCATCCAGTCCTATCGGGCACGCCAACGTGTTCTTGCCAATTCTTATTATTCCTCTTTCCGTCTGCCATAGTGTCAAATCTTCGTTTGCCTTTGAAACAGTCTTGTCCAGTTGATAATTTGGCCATTTCATTCGTATGTTCCTCTTTCAAGGAGTAATGTGATTCTCCTTGCCATTTTATAGGCGGTTCTACCGGGCATGGTGATGAGGTAGCGTCCCCTGACCTTTTCTTGAACTACGAGCCCTGCCTCCTCGAGTACTCCTAGATGGCTAGAAAGCGTGCTTGTAGTGATCTCTGGAAGTTTCTCTTGAAGCTCATTGATGTATTTTCCGCCCCTCATAAGCTCGTTCAAAATCTTCAACCTGTGTTCTTGGCCCAAGGCACTCATGACTTCCGCTACTTCCGGAAAACTGACTTCTGCTTCAGCCTCTTCTCCAACGGCTTCTCCCTTGATGATTCTGATGCCTCTTGGGCCGATGAAAATAGATTTTTCAAGCTCGCCGTGTATGCCTTCAGCGACTCCTTCCATGATATCTTCGACGTAATCTTGTAAAGGTTTACCGACATCGATATATATGCCACGGCTTTTTCTTCTCTCGACCTCTCCTAGATCTCTTAGATGTTTCTCCAACTCTGCGATTTTCTCTTTGAGTTTATTCATCTCTTCTTTCAAGTCTTCAGACAATTTGATTCTCATGCTCCTTAACGTCATCGATGTAGTTCTCTATGCGATAAATATCGAATACAAAACGGCGCATATAAATATTTCTCAAGGAGGATACTATTAGGTTACTGGACATCAAAGATTGGAAAACCGGAATTCAATAGTTGCAACTCTTCTGGGACCATAGAATTTCAAAATTCGCAGTTGGAGGATCATTACTCCAATAGCACATGGCCCATCCATGAAAAAGGCTGGGGCGTCTACTTCATTTATGAGACGGTTATTTTCAATCTGAGTAATTTCTGCATTTGGAATTGACTCGATTAGGGTTGGTGGATTCCCTTAAGATTTGATCTCCCTCTTCTTAGTCATGTTGAGGAATCTTCCAACCGAGATCCTTGAGCATACCGCTAATCGTATTGAGACTCTCCAATGCTTTTTCCCTGGGGCGGACTTCGATAGTAAAGTAGACATTTTGAGGTACGAGCTTTTTCAGGTAGTGAGAGAAGTCAATGTTGCTTACTCCAATGATGTCATGGGAGTGTTTCCCCGGCTTCTGGTCGTGGAGGTGGCATTCTTTGACTATTTCTAGATGCTGTATAAGGAAATTCTCTATCTCGAGATTCGGTTTCCCGTTTGTGTTGCTCTTGGGTATGTCCCAAGCAAGAAAGAGCTCTTTCTCTGGTAGGAGCTCATTCAAGACTTCCATGGCCATGCTGCCTAACCTATCGTTCTCAACACAGATGAGGACGTTTCCCTGAGAAATCTTGACGAGCTCACGTAGGCTCTCCTTCATCGCATTCTTGTAGAGTGTCCAGTGATCTCTAAGGAACGCGCCTTCCTTTCCTGCGAGGACGAAATCGTATGGAGGATCAAGGTGGATAGTAAACCTTTCTGCCTCAATGTCTCGGGCAAAGGTTAGGCATGATCTCATTCGATGTAAAACAGCTTTTCTAACCTCTGGATATATGGTTCCAAGGTTCAGGTAGTCCGACGGACCGTGAAGAGAGATGGACACATCTTCTGAAGCGGCCACTTCTCTGATGCGATGCCTTTCACGTCGGCTGAACTGTTCAGGAAAGAAACGTGGGACCATTAGATCCGGTACAATGTAGCCGAAGCCTTGCTTGCTTGCGAAATCAATCGCGTCATCAATACTGTCATCATAGACTACGTGATATCCAAAACGTTTCCGCGATAGTTCTTCCAAGATTTATCCTCCCTGACGTGTTAGCTAGTGAATGAACAAAATATGTTTTTTGCTGGAATACCTTTTCGCATTGACGCGGAAATCAACGTTTTCTGAGGGACTGCGAGGTGTCTATTGATTGCTAGTATATTTTCGTCGGATTAAGGCGAGGGATTTAATGGAATCCAACATTCAGCCTGTAATACTGCAAATTCTGATGTATAATAACACAGTTTGTTTTTATTGATCTCGCTACTATTTCTGCAACCCTCCCCATACTTCACAAGTAACTAGGTTTGAAGTCGTCGAAGATTACAACCGAAGGAACGGTTGAAGTCATGCCCTGCTAAAGCTCTGAGATAATCCAGCAAGTTTGAGGAAAATAAATGCAAATCCTAAGTCTACATATGGTCAGTCTAGTCATTCCTCAGAGGCCTAGATGTGCGCCGCTTCATGGATCAAAGAGATCTAAGCTCAGACCCTTCCCGTCGAGCACAGCCTTGAATAGGTTAAGGACGTCTCTGCCGAGAAGTGCATCTCGGCGTTTGGCGCCAATAACTTCAATCATTGGGAGATTGAAGTTGAGGAATAAGAGGTTTACAAAGTAGGTGTATTTCCACTCCAATCGTCCGTCAAACGATGAAACGGATACATGGCCTGCAGGGATAATTCTGAGCTCACTTATTGCGTGTTGAGGAAGCACCGTAATATCGGCTCCAGCATCTAGTTTGGCCTGCAATTCCGTTGAATGATTCGAGACGCGATTACTGAATCTGACCCTAAGAGATGGGGCTGGGGGTTATAGTCAAAGCTATATTTCATGGAGGGGTCAACTCGGGAGACGGGACTTCTGCACGTCTTTCGCTGACAACCACCTTATCGATATAGATTGGAACGTAGCCATACTTTTCGTATACGCTTTTGACAAGTCTTCCCTTATCCTCGTCGCATCCGATGAGGGTTCTTTGAAGGAATGCGACATATTTCCCTCTGTAGCGAGGATCTTGAGTAAGTTTGTCTCGGACCTTAAGGAACGCTTCTCGTTCCTCCTCAAGTTGTAGTATGTGTTTCAATTGCTGCGTATCCTTGGTGATGCCGCTGCGTTCAACATAATCTTTGACTAGTTCCGCCATCACCTCGTTCTTCTTTCGTTTGCCTCTTTCGCGGAGAACGAGTATGCTGAAGCGCCTCCAGAGATCGTCGTCCACCTCAAGGGTTGTCTTAACCAACCGTAGCCTCACCGTATTCATGTTCATCTCTAAATCCCCATAAGTATTTTGCCTTACACGACTCGCAGACTCTTGCATTTGCTGCAAGTCAAGTCCATACCCTCAATAGCAATATCCTCCTATTGCGTGAAATCTTAATCAATACGACCTACCCCCTTCCCCTATAGTTTTCTGGACAGAGACTTTTCCAAGGCCCAAATCCCAATCGGATCTTGGAAACTAAATGGTTCAGCCTTTGTTATTTCTGCCGCTATCAGGCCTTTACCTCTAGGTTCTTGCATCCGATTGATATGTCAATCTATTCCTCATATGCTCTGGGTCAGGATTTGACATTTTTACATATCCTCTGCTGGGAAACCGTTTAGCGTCTTCTTTTTTCTAATACTTTACAACATCCACTTCCCTACCGAATGTCTTTCATAGCAGAAATAGTTTAATCATCTCAGGGACAAAATTGATTTGTTTCACATACTCCAAACTGGGGGTGCGCGAAAACGAACCTTTTCAAAAGGAGTTTTCTTGTCGCCTTTGCGATGCTCAGGGAACCGTCGAAGACATTGGAGGAGCTTCGTCTGGAAAAGACAATGTATGCTCTTGTTTTCCTGCTGATCGTCGGAGCTGTTACGGCTTTGTTGACACCGCTGCAAGTTCTTATGGGGTTTGAGGACATCAACGGTCTTCATGCTGGGGGTCAAGCTGAATACTTGGCAAGAGACCTTTCTACAATGTACGGGATTGGGATTGAATGGCGGCCTATGCTAATCGAGATTCTCTATGTTTCTGTTCTCTTATTCTCCACAGGGTATCTGCACATCATCTTGAAAGCTGTCGGAGGGAAAGGGACGGTAAAAGATACTCTGAAGATGATAGCCTATGGAGACGCGCCGGGATTGCTTTTCGGGTGGATACCATACTTCGCCACGATATCAGCAATCTGGGCTGCGGTGATCCAACTATTCATAGGCCCGATGATACTGCACAAATTATCATGGGCTAAGACCACTATCATATTCAGCACACTGTTAGGAATAGGGCTGATAGAGATTGCGCTATCTTGAAAATCCGTTACTTGGCCAATCAGTATGTGAGGCCGGCCGTTTGCTATGCTCTCTAGCCAACCTGATCTGTTAACAGTGAATATCAGAGCAAAAGTATAAGAGTATGAAAGGTAGACTTCATGCCGATGAACAGAGGTTCGATGAAAATGAAATGTCCAGAATGCGGGAAAGAAGCAAAGAAACCCATAAAAGAATGGGACGTCGGCCCAAAACTCCACGTCAAGCTCTATGAATGCTGTGGAAAGAAATTCCGGGAGTACACAAAGTAATAGAAGATCGTCTCTCCCCCTTTTTCCTCATATTAGCCGCAATTATTTAGTGGAACTTCCGTTAACGTGATTGTCGGAAGCATGGCATGCCGGTAAGAAAGCGACATTTCTCTTTTTCATTGACGACCTGGAACAAGCGGAGCGGCAATGAGGGTTTCCAAGACGACATTGACGGAAATCTTAATTATCTGATGAACCTTAGGAGTTTGCAGCCGTGAAACTCCTATGATTTGTAAGTATTGCGAGTTGATACATTCAAAAGACCAATCTTATCCGCTGCGAGAAGCGACTAGAGACTTGGGCGGCGATTTTCCAAGATGTGAATGGCATTGGAGATATATCTGTGATGCTTGCGGTAAATCGACACATTTCAATGGTGTCGCTTGGTGTGAATCTGCCAAAGAGTTCGTATGCTTAACATGCGCCCGAACAAGAGCACGAAGGCACAGGCTTCTTAAAGGAGGGTTCTGGATCTGGGAAACATACTACGCCTTAGGATGCCCTTACTGCAACGATCTTCATCCAGCGCTGGACAGACTGGAATTCCAGGGCGAACATCCTTGGCAGTTGAATCCTCAAATGCTGAACGAAAGACGGGGCCTAAGTGAAGAGAAAGACACTAGTAGACATGGAGAAGCCCAACGGTTCTTCCCTGAAGATCATGTTGTGACAGATCAGATGGTTGGACAGGCTTGGGACAGGCTTTCAGATCAATGGTTTGGGGGATATAGTGAATCCGGGGATATGAATAGACAGTACGTGATCGATCCTGCCATCTTCAGAATCTTGGGTGAGGTCAAGGGAAGACGAATCTTGGATGCGGGTTGTGGAAATGGGTATCTCTGCCGACTACTGTCCAAGAAGGGAGCAGAGATGGTTGGCGTGGACATATCAAAGAGATCTATCGAGCTGGCAGAGAGATTCGAAAAGATGGAGTCCATGAGCATAGAATATCATATGGGAAGCATATGCTGCCTCCCCATATTTGAGGACGCCACATTTGACGCCGTTGTCTGCAACCTAGTTCTCATGGATCTCCAAGACCTCGATGGAGCCGTAAGGGAGCTCCGGCGAGTGCTGAAGCCAGGAGGCAAGCTTATCCTTTCAATCATGCATCCTTGTTTCTCTAGCCCGCCAGTGCGCGGATGGGTCAGAAGACCTGTAGATAGTCACAGGAGTGAAGACTGGTTGCATTGGAAGGTTGACCGCTACTTTGACCGAAGCATAGAAGAATGGACCTACTTTGACTTTCCACCTGCATATAGTTTCCATAGGACACTCTCAGACTACATGAACGCACTCCTCAAGAACGGATTCACTGTAACTGCTTTTGAAGAGCCCGTCCCCACAGAAAAGGACATTGAAGAGCATTACCGAGATCTGAACGATTTCGAACGAATACCTTGGTTCCTCATCATCGGCGCCACAAAAACAAAATGACTGCAGGCAAATGGACTCTCAGCGCGTCTATCAGTGGGTGAGGTGGGACGATGGGTACACAGTCACTTTCGATAAGACCTGCAAAAGAGGACGATATGCAAGCCTTTCTCACTTTGGAAAAGCCATTGGCGACGTGCCAGGTGTTTGGGGAAAGGACGCTCAGAGCGATTTCCTCACTTATCTAGAAGATATGAGAAAAGGTAGAATGATGCTTCTACTGGCTCTTGTCGAACAAAAGAAGATCGTAGGATTCTCAACTGTCAAATTCTTTCGGAGGCTAGATCCTTCAGGATTTGATCCCAAGTCCTGCACGGTAGGCATCGCGGTACATCCCAGCTACAGAAGAAGGGGCATTGGGACCGAGTTGGTCAAGCATACCTTGGAAGGGGCTAAGAGACGAGGATTTGAAACTGCCTACACGTCTACCGGAATTGAAAACGTCGCCATGCAGAAACTGGCAGAAAAATGCGGATTCACAGAATATGGTGTTCTAGAAAAGAACGGTTCTAAGTTCCCGAGATATAAGCGCAGAATCTAAATTAGTCGCCTTACTTCATCTTGTCTATGACCAATGCTATTCAAGGTTCCTTGGTCAAGCCAATTTTCTTATAACTCCGATTATTGGAGCAAGTTCAAAGGCTAAGACTTCTGTTCTCTGGTTGTGGATACATGACTAGCTAGGAATACATCTTTGGAGCAATCGCTGCCTCTAGTCCTTCACTTAGACTTTCTATAGGTCTATTTCTAATAAGAAGCGGGAAGATTTTTTGCCTGTTCGCATAAATATACATGTTGTTATAAGTTTCTCTAAAAACGTTGCATATACCAAGTACTCTAATTGCACTATAGCCAACGACGTAGTTATCGGTAACAAGTTTAAGGTATAGATTGCCTAAATCGATATGTGGAATAAAATCGCTTAGGTCAAATGCTTTATATTGTTTGACCTTTAACTCAGGAGGATATGTGCACTTTAGTGGTGAAGGACACCAGCCGATATGCGGTTCGTATATACTCATGGTCTTATCGGATGATATAGCATAGTTCTTGCTCATTACGCCGAATTTGATTTGGACTCTATCCTCGATTTTTCCTACAATATCTTCTAGGTTCATTCCCATACACAACACGAAGTACCGACTGCCTGTATATAAGATTTTTTGACTATGCTTTTGTCACCACGCATATGTCATTTCGGCATCATAAGCGAAGATCACTTTGTTGTGCGTGGGTCATTCCTTCTCTTGGAGAATTAGCAGCTTCTCATAACGCCTATTAATGGAAGCCACTAAGGTCGGCGTCATATATTGATTGGCTAAGTAACGGATTTTCAAGATAGTGCCATCTCTATCAGTGACGAAGTATAATGTCTACCGGCGAGCGGCTTTCGGTATCTCTGACCTTCATAAGACTAGCTTTATTGAGGCCCTTTAGAGAGCTTATCTCGAACCCAGCAGCTCGATGCTCTTGCAAGTTCTGATTATTCCGCAAGACGGTAACTTCTCATTAACCATTTCGGCGCGGTAACGTTCGGATTCAAGAGCCTAAAGCAAATATATGTAGGTAGACACAAATAGTGAAAAACATGAAACCGGAAGAAGATGCTTTTGGCCAGGCCTTGTTGGCTTATCATAGTAGAAGAGAGAGTCTTGAGATAATAGAGCGGGATGATGGTTATGTCGACGCTATTGAAACGGGAATCTATTTCTCAGGCTATGAAGACTGGGATCCCTTCGTAAAGAAAGCGTTAGAACTTGTTAAGGGTAGAGTCTTGGATGTCGGTTGTGGAGCTGGCAGGCATTCATTATACTTGCAAGAGAAGGGATTTGATGTTCTAGGCATCGACATTTCACCCTTGGCCATAGAGATCTGTAAGCTAAGGGGATTGAAGAAAGCCAAAGTCATGTCAATAGAAGAAGTTGATTTCAAGCCGAGTTCTTTTGACACAATCATCATGATGGGTAACAATTTTGGCTTGTTTGGCGGCTTCAGAAAGGCTCGTAGATTGTTGAAGAGATTTCACAAAATGACTTCCATGAATGCTTTGATCATAGCTGCAACCCGCGATCCATATGGGACAACTAACCTTGCACATATAGAATATCACGAATTCAATAGGCAAAAAGGTAGAATGGGTGGACAGGTAAGGATTAGGGTAAGATTTCAGAAATACGCCACCAAATGGTTTGATTATCTGATGGTGTCTAAGGGGGAAATGAAGGAAATTCTTGGAGAAACTGGGTGGAAAGTTAAGGAGTTCATAGATTCTGATGGACCAAACTACATAGCCGTTGTGGAAAAGGAGTAACGCGCAGGTCTATATGTTTTCCTCAGCCATCAAAATGAGTCATTGCGTGTCCAAGAAAAATCCACTATTAGTCTGTTCGTACAACCCCGAAAAATCAGAAGAAAGGTCCATGTAGATTTTGTTATGTTTCTGGGAAGAAGAGGAAAAGGTCTTCTCCTCATGGTAAACTGTGGAATCTCATCACCATCGGGATCGCTCAGTATTGAACTCTTTTCTCATCCCGATAGCCGCCTGACTAAAGAAGGAAGCTGTACCAGAGACTGAATCACGAAAACAGATTCCTCACTTTTCTGCCGTTCTTTAGCTAGAAATACAGTCTTCATACCTACGCTCTTTGCTCCTACGATGTCTGCTTCGTGATCATCTCCAACGAATACTGCCTCTTCTGGCTTAGCCGAGGGCTCTGAAAGGGCGACATGGAAGATGTGCGGTGAAGGTTTCTTCCAACCAACTTCACCGGAAATCAACACAGCTCTGAAATAGGGATTGAGAGCGAACCTATCCAAAACTCTATAGGCACCAGGAGGATATGCAAAGTTTGTGACCAACCCGAGCTCGAATTCACTCCTCAACTCATCGAGAACGCTATAGGTTGATTGTTGAACTTCGAGAGTGTCAAGAAATAGATCCACATAAGCGTCTACGACTTTTGTTATGATGGGTGATGAGGAAGGGATACGATAGTTGAAGAATGCCAAGGTGTCTGAAACCCTTCTACACATGTCGTATTCTCTAAGTGTGCGTTTGGATTCTTCCCTTTGCTCAGCGCGAACCTGCCCATAGCGGTTCTTGAACAAAGACCAATCAAGCGATATGCCGGCTTCTTCCAAGGAACGATAGATAGCTTTCACTTGAATCTCGTAGTACCACTGTTCTATATTCAATACTTCCGAAGCAGAAGTCTCCTCCACTATTGTGCCAACCAGATCAAAAAAGATCGTACTGATCAAGTCAATCCTCTTTAGAACTAGACCTCGGTCTCTACCCTAACTGCCGTCTCAAGTTCGTTGATGTTTCTTATTCCGACAGACACCGAGTGCACATATGGAATGTTGAACACGTATCTCAAGGCTTCCTCGGCTCTATCTGCAAGTTTGCCCCTAGCTAGGACTTTCATGAGATAGACACCTTTCCCTGCCCCATAGATCCTCTTGAGCGCGGAGTGCATTAAACCCAGATCACCCATCCCAATATCTAGTCCATCCATGTTCAAAACGGCTAGCACTACTTCTATCTCTTGAACCTCAGCCAAGGACAGAGCCAACTCCGCCGAGTGAGTTGAGACTCCGACAGCTCTTATGAACCCCTTTCTTTTAGCTTCTAGGAGAAACTCCAGTACGCGCCGTCTATTCTTAAGATCTTGAAGAGTGTCAACGGCGTGAAGCATGAATATATCCAGATAATCAGTATCGATCTGACGCAGGGCATCCTCAAGGTCCTTCTCAGCGCCGTCCTTACTTTTGCTGTAGCTCTTGCTTGTGATCACGACACTGCTTCGGCTAAGCGTTTTGAGGGCATCCCTTATGGCTGGGTAGGAACCGTAGCTCTCAGACGTATCCCAGAAATTAACTCCAAGGTCAAAGCCTCTGACAAGTATATCGCGACCGGAAGGAGAACCTCCATAAATATCGGCGTAGTCGGTACCTATGCAAAGCCTTGAAACCTTCAGGCCAGTTCTACCTAGAACTTCCACGCGCAATCCCGAACACCACATTAGCACTTCTTGCCGGGCATACACATATGTTTTTGCTTTTCGCTCAGATGTTTCTATCATTTTGCGACGATGGGAAGGCTGTACGTTAACGGTGCAATTTGAACGGTGAACACAGAAGAACTCAAGATCGAGCCGCCATCAAATGAAGATGCCCCGAATGAGACAATTTAAATGCTACCGCAAAACCAAACTGCCTCTTTCCCCCTCTCCCTGTCTCTCTCACTCTCTAGAAAAAACATACAACAAGAAACAAGAGTACTAGGTGGACTTTATGATTTCTTTTCCACATTTTTGACACAATATAGCGCCAGCAGTATTTTCTACTCCGCAGTAGATACAGTATACCTTTCCTAATGGTTGAGTTGTTGGTGTGAGCATACGCCGTGGCAACAGGATTAGAAGTTTTCTGCAAAGTTTCCCTCTTGGCATGACTATAGACACCCCGGATACCAATAGGTATTGCGACTATTGCACATATGTAGAGTAGAAGCTCGGTTACCTCGATTAGAACAAGAGCTCGTCTATGTCCCGTATAGCCCAAGAGCTCAAGAAACCGCCCGCCTATACTGCTCCTTGCTCCACTAATCCGCCTTTACGTCTGACACTAACCACCAGAGAAAGCCAAGAACAATACTTGACATTCCGAATGCTAAAGCGATCGGAATTATTGCTGAAGATGTCCAAGAAGTATCGCTTACCATTCTTGTGCCTGTTTCTTCTGGTATGAAATGGAATCCTGTTTCGTCGCCAGAGCCATGCCATATAAATCCCGTTAAAGTCAATGCCTCCCCGATTCGACCTAAGTTGGGAGCTAACTGATTCGATGCAGACATGACTTTCGCATATTCTATCAAATGAGTGAGTTCGTAGAGGTCTTTTACCTCCTTTGTATAACTCGTTATGTATCCACCAGACTGGGTGATTAGGTATACCTCCCCGAGACTAATCAGCAACAAAAAGAGTCCAAATCCCATGAAGACACCTCCCCAAGTCGAACCCACTTCGCTCGCCTCCCTTCGTACATAAGATTGTATGGTATCGTCCAATATAAGAAGAGATTTAAGGTCGTTAGAGAGACGAGAAAATTGCCAAAATGACAGGTGCCCAAAGAGGCTTGAAAGAACAAAACCCACTTGCAAACAATCTCCTACTCACATACATACTCTCTACGCACAAAGACACACACAAAAGCCAAAGGGTTAAGGCGATTCTGAGAATTCCTGAAATCTTCTTCCTAACAATTCACTAATGTTCCATACGGTCTGGTCTCGTTCTTGGGCGAAGAGTTCAAGAACCATCAGATAAGCCTTGTCTGTCAAGAGAAATTTCTGCGTAGTGCCAACCGCCAAATCTGCTTTTATTCTTTCACGGCTCGTAAGCCCCTTCCACGGTCTCTGCTTCCAGAGAGATATCTGTGCCAGACGCTTCTGCTCCTCCATCTTCAGAGCAAAGACGACTGTTGAGTCACTCCACAGCAGATTTCAAGTATTCGCTTTCTGTTAACCCTACCCATTATCCTAGGTTGGCTCTCAGCAACAGCAAACTCATGCTAGTTAGGACTTTCGATGGGGATCTTCATTTTCCGTTGATAGTCATCAGAGATTTTATCTTTTTCTTCTTTGAGAGACGAGGACATCAGCTTGGCTCCAGCCGCTAAAACTATCCCGGAAGATAACTCTACTGGAACAGTTCCTCCTCAGTCACAGCCTCTGATAAAAAAAGATGCCGAAGATTTGAACCTATGGCGTGGGTTCATAGAACCAGTCCACCGGGACTATCTTCAATTTTAGTGATCGGTGATCGCAATAGTATGTGAGGAAAACTTCATCTCCAATGAATGTGACGCTCGTGTAGGCATAGGTTTGGGTCTCATCAGCCTCAACGTTCTTGAAGTTCTTCCAACTTTGACCATCGCCATGGGATACGGCGGCGGTTAGAGGAACCCGCCGGGGACCAGGCGTATTATTCCAAACCATGAGCAGGTCGCCTGTACTTGGTATTCGCTTGATCGTCTGTGGAGATCTAGGCGAGACTATGCCCATCGACCCGGGTTTTGTCCATGTCTCACCCCCATCTGAGGAATAGGCCCCGAAGATGTAACCCAAGCCGGTTCTCATCCACATCATCGCCCTGCCATCCTCGAGCTCGATAACCCCAGGCTCCTCGGCCGTAGACTCAGGCAGAAGCGAGACATCATCCCTGCCCCTGTACCATGTCCTGCCGTCATCATCCGAATAGAAGCACAACGAGACAAGCTTAGGCCAAGCCCAGATGTTCGGCGTGTAAGAGGCCGGAAGCAGAATCCTCCCACTCGAGAGCTGTATAGCCCTATCGTTGTTCAGAGTGAAGTATCCTTGGCAGAATTTGGCTACGGGCACCATGTCACTCCATGACTTGGCTTCATCGTAAGACTTCCTCATATAGGGATGGCAATCGGCTTCAGAGTTCTTTACCAGAAAGAACAGGCCAATCTCGCCCCCTCTAAGCCTGAGAAAGTCTACTTCCATGACGTTTTCACTTCCGATATTCTCCTGTATTGTGAAGGGTCCAATCCAAGTCCGGCCCTTGTCCGACGAGATCTTTCCAGCCAACCTAGCTGGGGACATGTCATGGCCGCCATAGTAGTAGAACTCCGTATAGCCAAGCAGTAACCGCCCATCCCTCAACTCAATTATGTCGGCTTCGGTGTTTCTAGGATTCTTCTCTGAAGCAGGGCAAACTACGATCTCATAAATCCCACTCTGACCACCAAGCCTCTCCATTGTATCATCTGCCCCCGGAATCACTACTCCTATTCTATCAGAAGGTATCGTTATAAGGTTCATGCTCAAAGGATCGCATCTTCTCAATTTCAACCGAGTTAGAATTCCTCATTCAAATCTATTTCGAGAGTTCCTATCCCTTAACGCTGTGGTCAAAGCGCTCAGCCTTATGTTGTCCGATACCGCAAACAGGAAGCTAGACTTAAAAGCCGCTTGCAGGTTTTGAGATTTGAGATGGCACTAGAATGGATGAAGACGATGATCTAATTCGGGAACTAAGAGTCGAGAACATCTCAGTAAAGATCTATCGAAATCGCCAGAGCATGGGCGATGCTGCAGCGAAGGCAGTTGCGCAAAGAATTGCGAGGACAATCTCTCGGAAAGGTCAAGTCTCAATGGTCTTCGCGGCTGCACCTTCACAGGAAGAGTTTCTTGCCTCATTAGCGAAAACGGATGGCATCAATTGGCCAAAAGCTATTGCGTTCCATCTGGACGAATACATAGGCCTTCCAAGCGAAGCACCGCAGTCATTCGGGAGATTCCTGAGAGATCGCTTGTTCAACAAGGTCAACATCGGAGAAGTCTGCTACATAGACGGAAACGCCGGAGACATCGAAAGCGAGGCCCGAAGGTACTCCGAACTCATAGAGAAGAGAGGCCTAGACATCGCATGCCTTGGAATAGGAGAAAATGGCCATCTGGCCTTCAATGACCCTCATGTGGCCAATTTCAACGACCCCCTAATGGTCAAAACGGTCGAACTGGACGAGGTTAGCCGTGCACAGCAGGTCCATGATGGATGCTTTGGCAGCCTAGATCAGGTCCCAAAAAAGGCACTAACTCTCACAATGCCAACCATCCTCAACGCAGACCAGATCTCGGTTGTCGTGCCTGCGAGCTCAAAAGCTGATGCTGTGAAGAAGACATTGCACGGACCGATTTCTACGGCCTGCCCCGCCTCAATCCTTCGTAAGCATAAAGACGTAATTCTCTACCTCGACCGAAACTCAGCCGCTTTGATATAAGACACGTTTGCTAGATGAGCCTGGGCTGAGTGAAGCGTCAACACAAAACTGACATATGCGGTTAGTTTCAGGAAAGATCAGGACCGAGGACCTTCGCACGATATTTCCGCGGCGACGGCTTCGGCGACTTCTTGAGTGCTTGAAGCTCCGCCCAAGTCGTACGTTCGAATCTTTCCACCCATTAGAACCCTCATCACGGCTTTCTCTATGGTTTCTGCCGCCGTATTCTCACCTAGGTACTCCATCATCATCTTGGAAGCGAGGATGGTTGCAATCGGGTTCACCTTATTCTGTCCAGCGTATTTTGGAGCTGAACCATGGATCGGTTCGAACATTCCGTAATTATCTCCCACATTAGCTGCCGCTGCTAAGCCAAGCCCACCCACGGTTTGGGCTGCCTCGTCAGAAAGAATATCACCAAACATGTTTGTAGTGACTATGATGTCAAACTTCTCGGGCTCCTTGATAAGCCTCATAGCCATCGCGTCTATGTGAACCTCGTCTACTCGGATGCCTAGGAATTCCTTGGACACATTTAGGGCTGCTTCTCTGAAGATTCCGTCGGTCACTCTGAGGATGTTTGCCTTATGAACAACAGTTACATGCTTCTTTCTGCTCGAGGCCATCTTGAATGCAAATCTCGCGATCCTCTCCGAAGCCCTCTTGGTTATCACCCTCATTGCGACTCCGAAGCCAGGTGCAACCTCAAACTCCGTGCCGCTATATAGTCCCTCTGTATTCTCCCGAAGGACAACTAGGTCAATGTCGGGATTGAGAGCTGCGACGGTTGGGAGCGTCTTGCAAGGCCTGATATTGGCGTAAAGGTCGAAGGCTTTCCTGACTGTTACAGCGACACTCGGAGGAGAACTAGGCTCTTCCGGTGTTGTCATTGGACCCTTCAGGCAGGCATCAGTCATTCTCAGCTTCTCGATCGTCTGAGGAGGTAGGTTCGTCCCATACTTCTCGATACAGTTTAGACCTGCCTCGCCGTAGACGAACTCTAGTGTCAGATCTTTTGTGGCGTTCTGGGTTGCGTCTAGGACCTTGAGCGCGGCATCTGTTACCTCTGGACCTATACCGTCACCAGGCAAGACCGCGACGCTATACTTTCGCGACATGTCTCAGCACCCTCGCTTCATCATTGCTGGTCTCGTCACCTGCTTCCGCCGATTTTCCCAACGAGAGACAATCTCATATCTTGGAGGTCAGAGTTATAAATGCACATGATTAAATAATCCCCTGTATCTTCTTACTTCTTCGATGTAGGTGAATCGATGGATATAGAGACTAAGATCGAATTGGTGAAGAGGCCGCCGACAGCGGAGATATTGATCGATGAAGAGCTAAGGCAGCTATTGGAGACGAATGAGCATCCAAGACATTACATAGGTTTCGAGATTTCAGGCTTACTACATTTGGGGAACCTCATCCTTTCGGGCTTCAAGATAAACGACCTTGTTCGAGCGGGAATAAGATGTCAAGTGTATCTTGCAGATTGGCATAGCTTCATCAATAATAAATTCGGCGGAGACTGGGAGAAGATTCTGAGAGCAGCCAGATACTATGAAGAAGCGTTCAAGTTTTTTTGTCCCGGAGCTAGGATCGTTCTAGGATCAGATCTATACCACAACAATGACGAATACTGGAGGAGAATCATCAAATTCGCCAAAGAGATGACGATCACAAGAGCTCTAAGGTGTATGACCATAATGGGGAGAAGCGAGAGTGAAAGACTTGACCTATCTCAGTACTTCTACCCGCCCATGCAGGCAGTCGATATAAAAGAAATAGGAGCCGATATTCCTCATGGAGGAATGGATCAAAGAAAAGCTCATGTCCTAGCAAGAGAGATCTTCCCCAAAATGGGTTGGAATAAGCCGGTCGCGGTTCACCACCATCTTCTTATGGGCATAGCAAAACCAGTTGAACTTGAGACAAAAGACAAATTAGAGCAATTCATAGCAAGCAAGATGAGCAAATCGAAGCCATGGACCGCAATATTCATCCATGATACAGAGCAGGAGATAAGGTCAAAACTGCGTAAAGCATGGTGCCCAGAGAAACAAGCAGAAGCCAACCCCGTACTGGAAATCGCCAAGTACATACTATTCCATGAGAAAGAAACTTTTAAGATGGAGAGAGAGTCGAGATATGGGGGTCCGGCGGAGTTCCAGAGCTACCAAGAGCTGGAGGAGGCATATAGAAAAGGGCAGATACATCCGAATGATTTGAAGGAAAACGTTGCCAAGGGAATCTCAGAAATCATAGCTCCGGTAAGGGAGCACTTTGAGAACCGCACAGACCTCCTAGAAGTTTTCACATCAATAAAGATCACAAGATAGTCTTCTTCTCGCTTCTCACCCAGTTTGTCTCTTGCCTAGAGACATCACTTTCCCATTCACCAGCGTCGGTTGTCGCGATTCCTCAAATCAGTCAGAATCTCCTATCTACGACCCTCTTCATCTTTCCGGAAGACACTCCAGTATGTTTTTATGCTTACGGCTGCAAATGATAGTGTTCACGGGGAAGGAACATTATGGTTCTCGCCGGAAAGGTCTTCAAGTTTGCCGAGCAACGTCAACTATCGGATATAGCGGTGGCCCTAGAGAGCTTCAGGACCGAAGAGACATATCAGGAGGGGGAGAACAAGTTCGACCTCATCACGGAGATTCTTCACTTAACATCACGTGATGGGTCGTTTACCGGTTTGTACTCCCACGATTACATAACGCACATCTTTCATCGAGGTAGAACAGTTGTACAGCCCAGAACGATAGAGGCCATGTTCTGCTTTGGGAGCGACCGAGATCGAACTCTCTTAACCATCGTCGAAAAGAAGCGAGTAGCTAACAATGTCGCCAACTACTTGAGCGAGCTAATATTCGGAAAGATCGGAGGTATCACCGAAGCGAGGATACCGCCTGAAACTCTCCGCGAGTTCCACCTGAAAAATCCCGAGGATACGAAGATTACGTTCTTCGATAATGTGGATATACCAAACATAGACAAGCTCTCTCTGTATGGTCCAGATCTGGTCAGCACGAGCCTATTCGAGGACTACTGCAAACATGGCGATCTTTGGTACATTGTAGCCAGATCCAGACAGCACGGTTACATCGTCGGCGTAACCCGCGACGCCTCTGTCGTCATCTTCAATGAAAACGACAAACTCAAATTCATAGAGTACACGAGGAAAGAAGTCTACCCACTAATCTTATAGGCAGAATTAAGCCATATTCTTGGATGCTGAGCACTATTGCGTCACAAATCGTTCTCATGTGTGAGGTGAACGACATGTGGATCAACAGAGAGCAACTGCTGAACAATTTCAAGATGATCGCCGGTCAGGATGAAAAGGAATACATAGACGCCGCGGCTTCTCAGGCCAGCGCAGGAACAACCTTCGACGAGATTATGAAAAGGGCAAACCTCATCATAGAGGAAGCCGAGAAAAGAGACTTCGCAGCACTGGGCATAGACGAGTCACGCTTAAACCTCATCAAAGCTGAATCAGAAGGAAGAAAGATATACGCAATAAGAGACGAGACCAACGTCTGCACATTCTCACTTGCTGTGATGAAAACATGATTGTATGCCTCCTCCCAAACGGTACGGAGAAAAACATCGAAGACGAGCCGATAGACAGACTGGAGAAGTGAGTAGACGTGGGCTCACTCATATATCTCGTTCTTTCTTAGGCTCTGAACCAATTCAGAGTAGACATCGAAGATCGCCTCGCTCAGGTCTGTCTTCTGTGCTCTTTTCTCGACATGATTTCGTATCCTCTCCGAAAGGTTCCCATCCTCAATCCTCTTTTTGACAATCCAGAGAAAGCCCTTCTCCTCTTGAGTGGCACTTTCATGGGCAATGTCATATAGACTACGGCATAGGTCTCGGGCCGTGCGATGTTCTGCGTGAACGATCTTCGAATTTAGACCATTCCTAATGATGGAATTTAGGTTTTGAACAAGCGCAGAGCGATCAAGACCCATCACTTCAGATCCCCCCTCGTCGCAACTCAACAATCCCCTCAGCAAAGCCCTGGCAAAGGAGCTTAGCGCGACATCTGACTTTATACAGTCTTGCTCATCCATAACTCGGATCTCAATCGCTCTTCTGTCGAAACGTATAGTCGCGCCCCTCGAGTTGACCCAATCCTTACCTATTAGACAGCTCGGGGCCCCAACATCCATGAGGTCCTTTGAGTATCTATGTATCGTCAGACTCCGATATGAGTCGAAGGAGTCTATAGGTTCTGGAACCAGCTCCTCAGCTATCGACGGGATCTTCTCTTGGCTTGTCATGTAGTAGTGCAGACGATTGTCCGCGAACTCTCCGAGCCCTGATTCGTAGACAGGAGAGGACGCCGAGATCGCAGGAATATAGGGAATGACCTTCGCCAGAATGTTGTAGAGCTTTACCGCTTCACATTCGTTTCGATAGGACAGATTGAGCTGGAAACTCTGGATATTCAGCCATCCGTGCTGCCTTAAGCCGAAGATCTCGTCGAATGCTTTGTAGATCTCCTTGTCCCGATGATCCCAAACCTCCGCCTCATCCAGCCTAAGCGTTGGATGCATCCCTGATCCCAGAAGGGTCGCCCTGAATTCTTCAGCCACATCTAGGGCCTTAAGGACGGCTTCATACATCGTTTCCTCAAAAACTCTAGGTGATCGGAATGGTTTTGTCGCCTTCAACTCCAAAACGTGTTTCTGGAGCTCGTTTCCCAAAGCGAAATCGCGAAAAGAGACTGTGTTTATTATTCTTCCGCACAGTCGTTTGAGGATCGTATCTGCGATCGGAAGAGGTCTGAGCTCCTCATCGACGATCGAGAATTCATGCTCAGGCCCAAGTGCTTCAAGTGTTTTGTAGCCACGTGAGATCTTGGATAGTTTTTCCTGTTTCCTCAACATACCGTCAACACATTTTTGCTACAAATCAACATATCCTGTCCTGCAATAATATGATGCCTCAGGAGAGGGTAAAAGGCTTCCTCCACGCTTTGACATCCAAATTCGAAAATTCAGTGTACCCGCAAATCATGGTCGGCATGCGGTGTAGGATCAGGGTGGAGGCGACTTGCATTCAACGTTAAGAGCTTTCGCTAGTCGGAACAAATCCTCCGAGCTCATCCACTCCGTCTTAAGGTACTCGCAGATTCTCTGATCGTCCAAGCCCAGTCTCCGTGCCTCTTCCACCGCGTTTCGATAGGCTTCGATCTCTGTGGGTCTCTCAACGTAGGTGTATTGATTATCGAAAAGTTCTTTCCCGTCCATGAACTGCCTGACATGGGTCAATTCGTGGATGATGTCGAGGTATATGTCTATGATATCCCCGGTATTCAAATAGTTGGCGCTGATTATGAGGTGACCATCTGAGTTGCTTACTCCCATGTAGCCTCTTCTTCCGCTGAACTCGATTTCAAGGTTACGTAGTACGTCTGGAGATTTTTCTCCGAATATGCGTTTGATGACCTGGAGCTTTTCGAATCCTTTGAAGTAATTGGTGAATGGATGCATGGATACTTTGGCGTTACGCACTATTTCTACATCCAGTCTCGGACCCATATTTATCAGCCTTCCACGAAACTCTTTCTGGGATCTGATTTGCAGGCAAGAGATTATCCAACATAGACATCAAGCTTCCTATAAAATCCTTCGCTGTGTTTCTATTGAACCGAGATCGGTTAAGATCTGTTTGAGTCCGTTCTTTCCTGCCTTTTTGAGATGGCATCTGATAGGTAATCATTTGGTTTTATGCTTAATGTTTGGACGCATATCTTGTATTTCGGCTGGCCAAACCACTTCTCCTTGAATTCTCTAAGCCCATCAACTCCGCATGAAGGCCCTATATCCACCCATTCATAGCCGTTCTCTTTTGCATACTCCAGATTTTGATACATCATATAATAGGATATGAGCGGGACTCTGAGGTATATCCCTAAGGGCACAACCATGATCTTGTTCTCCTCGAAGAAGTCTACCACATCGTACCCGATCAACATGTCATCTCTATAGGCCTCCATCACTAGACCGTGGGTGTGTTCTCTGAAGAAGCGGTCTAGTGAAAGGAGTTCTTCACAGTCCCACACATCATAATTCCGCCGGGCCATATGTCTAGAGAGGATATATGTGTGCTTGGGCGTGAACTCTCTTGTCACCTTTGTAGAGTAACCCATCTTCTCCGCTTGCTTAACCCGGTACCGGAGGTCCTTATATTTGCTTCCGCGTAGACTGAGGTCGAACCGACTCACATCGATGTGAAAATCCCAGTCAATATGCCTCGTTGCCAGATTGGGCAATCCTTGAAGAGTGGTGGGCGCAACTATGTTCAGCGTACTGATCGGCAGTTCGGCGACTTCCTTTACACACTCAAATACGGCCTTATTTGTTTTGCCGAGTCCGAACAGGATTAAGTCGGCTTCTCCAAAGCTGGTCAAGAAGACTGGATGGGATTCATTGTATAGGAACGTCTTGGTGGCGACCATTGAATAGAAGCAGAGGAGGTGTTCATACATATACCCCCTTTTCTGTAGCTCCTCTTTCTCTTCTTTACTCAGGACTCGAAGCATAGAAGAGCCTCGTCAAATAGAAAAAACTTCCAATGGGTTTGCATAACACTTTCCTGAGCAGGCATCCCCTTTGTTATTCGAGGGAGCCTTCTTCTTTGTATTTCTAGATCACTCTCACAAGTCGCAGGTTCATACGGTTCCGCCTCTTAAGGGTTGTGGTCCATGTGCTGACTTAAATTCGGAGAGATGATCGGCAGTACCTTCTCGTCCTGACCACCTACTGGCTGAGGAAACTGTGGCAATAGGTTTCCGATCTCAGAAAGTCGAAATCAAAATTGCGCCCCTAAGAAGATTCCGAGCTTCTTTTTCTACAGAAGTCTCATCTCTTCTATAGCCAACAATGTGCGCATAACCTGAAGTATCAACAGTTGATACAACAGGTTTTCGAACCGATGAGTATGCCTGAAGATGTACGTGCGCATGGCATTTCAGCCGATGTAACTACAGTTGTTACATCTGGAATTTTTTTTACATCACGTTTTTGAGTCGATGGGTATGCTGATAGTGTTCCGATGAGGCCGGTTATGGCTACGAGGACCTCGCCGTTCCAAAACCTGGAAAAACGATGTGAACAGTAAATCGGAAGTGTGGGCTTTACGGAGCTCGTGACAAATTTACGAAAAACGTCCAGGTTTCATGAAAGGTATTTGACTTGCCGCGTTGAACCACAGTTACTTCGAGAATTGAGGGTTGGTTGATGTTAGGATTAAGGCTGATGAGTCTGAAGAGGCGAGAATTGAAGAAAAAGACATGCATGAAGAAATAGAGAAGAATCTTGACAAGATCCATGAAAACGGATTTATATCTGCTGATCGGAGTATTTCAGCTAATCTGGAGGCACAAGTTACGAAGAACAAATATCTGAAAGAACCCATCGTGACAATAGATCTAGAGAAGATACAGACCATCTCGGAGTTGCTGAAGGCTTTCAACAGAACCTCTTTCCAATCCCGTACACTGGCAAGATGCGCGGATATATACACTGCTATGCTTGAGGACCCCTCCAGGCCGACTGTTTTCCTCGGGTTGGCGGGTGCTATGGTCCCTGCTGGTATGAAGGGCGTCGTATCAACCATGGTGAGGAGAAATATTGTCGATGTCATCGTGAGTACTGGGGCTAATGTGTATCATGATATTGTCGAAGCTTTAGGGGGCCATCATTATCTGGGTTCACCGGACGTTGACGATTTGACTCTACAAGCCGAGGAGATAGATAGGATCTATGACACTTTCGCTGACGAGTCAAAGTTCAAGTTGATTGACAATATAGTGATGTCCTTTGCAGATCGCCTCGCTGACCGGGAAATGGGCAGTCTCTCATCTAGGTCCTTCTTGCATGGTCTAGGCGAGTTTATTGATCGGGAAGGTTCTGCAACAGATAGGGTGGACTCGATCGTTTGGACGTGCTGGAAATATGGTGTACCCATCTTTGTTCCAGCAATAAATGATAGTTCACTGGGACTTGCTCTAACGCAGCACTATGTGAGATTCTTGGAGAAGAAGCGGAAGCCGCTCGTGATCGATCAGATAAAGGATAACCACGAGATATTTCAAATCAAGAAGGTAGCACCCAAGACCGGAGTAATGTTCGTTGGAGGAGGGGTGCCCAAGAACTATATTCAGCAGACATCCTATCTCCAACACCTCTTTGGTGTGCCAGACTCGGGACACGACTATGGCTTTCAGATAACAACGGATACACCCCAGTGGGGGGGATTGTCAGGAGCCACGTTCAAGGAGGGCCTCAGCTGGGGAAAGGAGAAGCTCGGAGGCAAGTACGCTACGTGCTATTGCGACGCAACGATCGCCCTTCCTCTCATAGTAAAAGCAACGCTTGAGAGAGTTAGAAACCTTGATGAGAGACGTAGACTAGACTTCGATTTCTGAGACATGAAGCATTGACTCCACTCTTCTATGGAAGGAACATATACATATGCTTCGCATCAAGAAGATGACCCAAGAGGACCTTGAATTCGCGGTTCGTCTAACCGATACGATGAACTGGAACCTAGTAGAAGAGGATTTCGAATTCATGATTACGCTCGAGCCGGAAGGCTGTTTCGTGTTACTCTCCGACGCGGAGAGGATAGGAGTTGCCACCACAGTAGGCTTCGGAAAAGTAGGCTGGATAGGAAATGTCATAGTAAAGGAAGATTACAGAAGGCACGGAGGCGGGTCCCTCCTCGTGCGACATGCCATTGAGTACCTGACGGCGCGAGGTGTAGAAACTATTGGACTATACGCGTATCTTGATAAGATACCTTTCTACACAAGGCAGGATTTTCGATACGAATCAGGCTTCGTCTTGCTCAGAGGTAGCGGATTCTCGGCCTCCACTAAGTTTCCTTTGAGAGAAGCTACAACAGACGACATAGGACAAATAATCGACTTCGATGCTCTGTGCTTTGGCTCTTCTCGAAAGAAACTGTTGGAACCCATTCTTCTCGATCCAGACAACCTATGTCACATCTGGATCGAAGGCAATCGAATCAAAGGATACGGAGCGGCAAAAGTATATGATGATACAGCAGAGGTGGGACCTCTAGTCTGCGGGCACGAATCCGGTCGTATTGCCATAGGTCTTGTGGAGATGATTCTTGGCAGCCTAGAAGGTTGCGAAGTTTCTATGTGCATCCCAGAAAGGGAAAATGAGATCCTCGAAATGTTGAGAGATTACGGGTTCAAGGAGGACTTCCACGTGGCAAGAATGTTTCGGGGATCACCAGTTATAACTGACTGTATTTACATAGCTGAGTCTTTGGAGAGGGGCTGACATCTCTTGCCTACCGATTTGGGCAGAATGATACTTGAAGACTTCCTTGAGAATTCAGGATCATGCATTCAAATCCTTGTAAATGAACTAAGCAAATATGAAGGCGATAAGAACAGAAAAGTCCATTTGCTGGAAGCGAGAGGAGAAACACCAAACGAAGTTCCCTATGATGGAGATCAGTTCTTTCTCAGGTCTTCCACCGAATACTCAAACCCCCAGCTCACCGTCGAAGACGTCCAAGGCATAATCGCGGCCAGACTCCTTGAGGTCTGTGGAAACTACTTTCTAGTTCACGGTGTTCGCAAAGCAAGCAGAGAAGATGTTACCGAGATACGAGCGACGCTGGAGGACCCTCCCAAGGGGAAGATAGTCTCTTTTCTTTTGAACACGGATGACACCGAACCCGATAGATACTCCATAAACCCTCTGAAAGATGCAATAGTGAAGAGCGGACAAAGCGCCTTTCCATCAGCGCGCGTGAAGACAGAGGGGCTTGCCATCGATCAAAACTTCATGAGAAAATACGAGGGATCACTGATCTCAAAATCTGAAGCTGACTTGATAACATATCATCTCGCAGATTCCAAGGGCAACTACATGAATATGGTGGACACCGCCAAATATGATCAGCTGAGGACTCTCTCGACCTCTTTCGGAATCGACCTTTGCCTCCCTACTATGCGCATGCCTTTATCAATTCTTGAGGGGGAGAAGCGTGATGACTTGCTACACTACATCATAAGTGAGGTTCACAAGGACTATGGGTCGGTTGAACGTCTTTACAATTGTATGGGTAGGAGCATGAAGAACCGTACAACGCTCCTAACCGTTCCCCATTCCAAAAAGGGCTTCGGCTCGAAGAGGGCGGTTAGGGGGAAAATATACTTTGAAGGTACAAGATTGAAAGCTGTTCGAGTAACCTACCACACCACCACCCTGTACCCCAATGCTATCGACCCTGAAGATGTCAGCATCGCAGAAGCTGAAGACGAGTTCATAGTCGAAGGAGACAATCTCACAAAGTATGATTTTCAAGAAACTCCATCTTCACCACAATTTGTCCTATATTCTCTGGGTTCTCCTGAGGACGCGGCCCTATGGCACGGAATAGGAGAGTTTGGAGCCTCGCAGTTGGTGAAGAGCTACACATCCACACGCCTAGCATGTGCTAGAGATTCGATGATCAGAGGCCTCGAAAGATATGGTGTGAGCTTGAGGACTCCTCTCCAGTTGAATCTCGTTCCACAATGGGTGTGGTTTCACCCCATACATAGGAATATAGATGCAAGCGTAGGCTGCGTCAAGAATCTGGAGGACCTCGCCAAGATAGGCATGAGGCTTGAATGCCTCTCAGCTCAAGAATACGAGCGATAGGCGAAGGACATGTAGTGCCTCTTTCTCAAGCCTTTTTCTGGATGAAGATTGAGACGAGATCGTACGCCAGTGCTAGGCTGCAGTTCCAGACCAACTGTTCTTCAGAAGAAGAGATGTGTGCTTCCTTTCTCCACACCCCGGAGGATCTGCGAATAACAAATCGTTGACAGCCCAACTGACTGAGTAGAATACGGCGACAAGCGCCTTCCCTTTAGCAAATATCGAAATTTCAGATCCCGGGCAACATCATCTTAGACTTGCGAGGGAGAGAAAGGTTGGAACTATCGCTATGAAAGCCTTCGCTAAGGGGCCTTGACTGCCTTCTCTCGCTGAACAAACATGGGAGAAACGTCCATACTCAACTTGGTTTGAATCCTTTGACAGTCAAGCCGATATAGATAGATTCCTCTGGTTCGCCCTATCCGACGATGTATCCACGGTCGCTTCTGCTTGCGACATCCGTCTCGTTTCAAGAATTATTGATGCTGCCGAGAGGTTCCGCAAACTTACCAGGGATGAACTGGAAACATCTGATCAAATCCGCAGCAAACCTTAAAGGGTCACATACAGCCTGGAGATACAAGTAGCCCGATTGCGCCCTTTCCAATTCTGTATAGCCACGTACGTGTCGCGTTCCCATTATTCGGCAGCCTACCAGCATAATGTTGAGGGGTTCCATCATCTCTTCTCTTCCTGTTGCCTCTGAATAGAATTGAGCAGTTTCATGAACTCGCGCATCCAAGGCGCACTGTCCCAAAACGTGCGCGCCGTCGCCAAATTTCCATCCACTACAACAGGAGCATCCTCGTAGATTGCATCCGAGAACTCCGCATCGTAACGGCACTTCGCTACCGTCGTTACACGTTTGCCTCGGATGACATCAGATGCGGCGATGATTTCAATGCCATGGCAAACACAGCCCACCGGCTTGTTCCTATCGAAAAAGTGGCGGACTATCCGTATCAGGTCAGAATCGTAGCGCAGGTACTCTGGCGCACGCCCACCTGAGATGATAAGCCCCAGATATTCTTCTGGATTGACATCCCGGAAGGCGATGTCGCTGGCAAGCCTGTAGCCCGGAGACTCGACGGTGATATCCCAGTCGGCATGCTTGTCGTGAACTACTAGATGGTAGAGACGCTTCTCCGGCGCGGCTACCGTTACTTGGTAGCCGTCCTCTTGGACACGAAAGTACGGGTACAGAGTGTCAGTTGCCTCTGCCGCATCACCGATGATGAGTAATACTTTTCCCATCGCGGTTCTCCTTTAAGGTTAGTCATCATAGCTTATGGACGGGGGATTTGCGCCTCTTTGAACGCTTTATCTAGAGTGGCATAAGAAAAGGACGCTGCAGCGAACGGATTATAGTCCTTTTTGGACGAGACCATAACGCTAACCTCGATTGTGATGAAGCCCTCCCATCCCGTTTTATGCATGGCTTTAACATATGCCGTGCAATCAAGCTCGCCTTTCCCTAACAAGACAAAGTCAAACCCTTTCTTGTGTATCCGTGCACTCTTGACGTGTGTGTGGGCGGTATAGGGCACCAATCTATAGGCTGTTTCCTCAATAGGCTCTCCCGCCAAATAGAAATGACTGATGTCGAAGAGCAATCTAATGCGCGGGCTATCAATGGTGTTCATAAGCCAAATAGTCCTATCTGTCCTATCCACAGCAGCATGTACGTGTGGTTCGACAGCAAGAATAAACTCTTCTTCAGAGGCCACTTTCACGTAGTCCTTTAATAATCGGACCAGAGGTTCACGCTGCGTTTCCCATAACTCGCTTTTTCCCCCGACGCCCATGCTGATAACTGGGTCTAATTCTAGGTCTAGGTCTCTAGCCAATTTCGCCACCTTCCGTATCAAGCGGAGGTTTCCCATATGAACTTCTGCATCTTCGGTCAATACACTCTTCAGAATGAAAAGCGATGATACTCCTAAATTTAGCTCGGATAACATCTCCTTCAACCGCCTTCGCTTTGCCGAATTCAATTGTTCGGGCATGAAGTTGTGCCTCGGTCCGATAGCCAACTCAACGCCATCGTAACCGATTTCTGCTATCGCTTGAAGTGCTTCTTCCAGAGGTACCATAGGCATGCCGTAGGTTCCGTAAGCAATTTTCAAGATGATTTCCTCCTATTGCATAAATTAAGATACAAATATTCACAGACGATCTATTTCTAACACGCGGCAAAACTGCGTTTCAGGCAATATTCTCTTAAGCATGTCTGAGGTTTGTTCTAGTTCGTTCAATTTTTCTACTCCTGCAATGATTATTTTTCCTGAGTTAAAGATTAGTATTGTGGTTTTGGGACTTTGTCGTTTCACGATGGCGTGTGGGAATTGGTCGGGTTCGTAGATGGCAGAGTGTTTTTGGGCGATTTCTTCGCGCGCGCCTAGATCGATGAATGAGGAGCGGCAACGTATCAGCAGTGTCAAGATTGGCGTCGCGTTGTCTAACATGTGTTGCGGTATTTGATTCGTCCAGTCAATCAGGCGTTGTTCGGACATAGTGCACGGAATTCTTATATGACGGCAGAACGAAAACGTAGATAGTAATGTTCGAAGGAGACAGTCTATGGATCAAAGAGAGAGAAGATTCGTCGGTATTTGCGGGATATATTGTGGAGCTTGTGCTCTAGGAAACGGTGAGATGGCCGCGGCGGCCAAGAACCTAAGAAGATTCGTGGACGCCTATGATTACCTTCAGAAGATCTGCGGAGAACTGAACTGGCCTGAATTTATGAAAGTGCTACATTTCTTGGCCGATGGATCGTGCCCTGGATGCGGAGCGGGCGGTGGAAACCCCTTCTGCAAGGTGCGGAATTGTGCCAAAGAGAAAAACGTCAGCCTTTGCGAAGAATGTTCTGAGTTTCCTTGCCAAAGAATATACGGCTTTCAGCAGACGTATCCGTTTGCAGTGACAAGTCTACAAAGAAGAAAAGAAGTGGGGATAGAAGAATGGTTGAAGCAAGAGCAGGAGAAGGCTGCCAAGGGGCATGATATAGAACTAAGCTATGACAAGAAGTGGACTGAGGCTCTACGCAAAACATCAGAGCGAGGTTGATGGTACTTCCGTGTAAGTTACGGTTTCCTCAAGTGAACAGTTTTCCTCGTTTCTTATCGTAGTCTATCTTTTCACTCCAATTTCAGTCCCCAAAATCATATCGATGCAAGTTTTTATAGGAAAGATGATAATTCTCCCTATGGTCGGACTTGATTTGTTCTTCAGACAGATCAAACATCGCGGTGACAATTTCTCTTATCTTATAGCAGATGAGAACTCTAGGCATGCCGTTGCTGTAGACGCGAGCCTGAATGCTGACGCCATAATCGAATTGGCGAGGAAAGAGGGATTCAGCATCAAGTATGTCATAAATACTCATCATCATCGCGATCATACGGCAGGAAACGCGGAGGTAAAGTCAGCCTTTGGCTCAAAGATTGTAGCTCACGAACTGTCGAGGATCGAAAAAGACGTTGGAGTTGCTGACGGCGATGTGTTGGAGGTTGGCGGGCTGGTCATAAAGGCTATTCACACGCCAGGACATACTCCAGACAGCATATGCCTACTAGTTGACAACAAACTTATGACAGGAGATACACTATTTGTCGGCGAATGCGGCAGGACAGATCTGCCCGGTGGCAGCGCAAAAGACATGTACAGAAGCCTTTTCAACAAGTTGATGGAGCTCGAGGATGAGATTGAGGTCTACCCGGGCCATGACTACGGCGCGAGGCCCCATTCAACGATAGGAGGAGAAAAAAGAACAAACTACACGCTGGCGAGACGGTCTCTCGATGACTTTATAGAATTCATGAAGGAGCCATAGCTGATGAATCACGTTTTCATCCAAATAAGGCGCAGGGCCAGCGTTGTTTGGAGATAGGATTCTGAAGAGGCTCTTGGAATCCGTTATGTAGAATAGGATGATCTCAGCGGTTTTCAGGCCTCGTTACGACTCATATTCTCTCGACGAATTCGACGAGATCTCCTATAGATGAAAGAGAAGTGAAGCTTGCGAAGAAGTATACATTGCAGGTGGTTCTTTGGATGTCTTCGCTGGGAAGCCGCTTCCGCCGGATAGCCATCTCGCAGAGTTAAGATAAGAAGGAGGAACAGGTCTGTTGCGATCTTCAAAGTGTGTCTACAGGCTTCTGGATCGAGTTTGGTGAGTCTTCCTAGACTAGAACTTCAGTTGCAGTGATGTCTCGCTTAGCCAAGAAGATTTCTGGATAGTTTTCTTTTCTTGTTCGCCAGAATTGGAACGGTCACTCCAGTTTGGGAGTTTCCCATATTTTCATCTGTTCAGGGAACGGACGGAATCTGTTCTCTCTTCTGCTCCTTTACGAAAATCAGCAGTATTGCCAAGGAAAATAGGCCGATCGATGAGTTTACGAAAAACGGTATTCCGTATCCGGGTAAGGCAAGTCCGAAGAGGTCTAAAATCTCAAATCTGTATATATCGTAAAGATAGGTGGCTATTATAGGGCCAACAATATCCCCAGCGTTGAAGAAGGTATTGTAGAGTCCAAAGAGTCTGCCCCTGGCTTCTTTTGGAACTACATCCGCCCGCAAAGCCTGCAACGCAGGGTTGCTCACGTTGAATCCTAGGCTGCGGATAGCCATGAAGGACGCGGCTTGATTTAGATCCGAAGTGAAAGGAATAGCCATACCGGATAAGCGCGAGGATACCACACCTAAGGCTATCATGGGCTTCCTCCCCAGCTTATCTGAGATCCGTCCAGCAACCCAGCTTGCCATAAGACCTATGAATCCTGAGACGCTGATCACAAGGCCGATTTCAACAGGTTCCGCACCAAACTTATCTTGATAGAACAGGACGCTGATCGGCAGAATGAAGCCCAAAGCGATTCCGTTTGCAAAGGCGCAGATGAAAAGGACCTTAAGTGATCGGGGTATCTGCACTTTCTTGCTTTCCTCGCTGGTGACTTGGGAAACGGATGACCCACTGCCACCCCCGCCTTCGCTAATCTTCAAGGCTACGAGGAGCATCGCGACGGCGGCGAGTGCCGCATCAACGAAATATGGGATTCTGTAACTATCGATGAGGCTTACCAGCATAGAAGAATAGAACTGAATCGCTCCTCCAACGGCTGGTCCTAGATTTCTACCTACCATGCCGCATGTCAAGACGAAACCTGCCGCTTCGCCCCTTCTACCGTCCGGGGCCTGATCCATGAGCAATGCCTCAGCGGGTAGAGTGGCGGCTGCGGTCACAGCTCCGTTGATGACCCTTGTTAATAGGAGCCAGTACCAAGATGGGGCCAGTCCCGTCAGCGCACCGAAGATGACATCGCCCAACAGACCCCACAGTATGATCCTTTTTCTCCCAATTTTGTCAGAGAGACTTCCCAACTTTGGTGCCATTAGCGCTGAGGCTAACATGAAGCTTGATGTGAAAAGTCCAATGGAAGCCACAGTGGAGCCCAAGGAGATTGCGTAGTTGGGGAAATAGGAAAAGGGCAGGGAGAAGGCTAAAGCCTCTATAAGTGAGACTGCACCAAGTGTCAGTATGGGGCCTGAATAGAGCCTCTCCTTCATTGTGTCGTCACCTTCCAACCCGCCATCACGCTGTATTTAGTCGTGCATCTCCTAACTTGCTCAAGTTGATATTTTTGGTCACTGGACGTGAAGGAGTCGGCTATGATATATTAGACTTTCCAGCGCCAAAATCTTCAGTACCTGATCCCTCCCTAGATGGCATTAATCTCGGCGCACGGAAATGTAGTCAAAGTTGTGGGCCGCGGTGTTAATGAGAGGGTCTGAAATCTGTCGGATCTTGAAGACCCGTTATACATTTTCGGTAGTCTTCTCTCACACACTTTCCTGTTCTCATCTCTAGAAAAAGATTCTTCCGTTGCGTATGGTAAATGGTCATTTGGCAATCACTTCTTGTACGGGATCAGACATAGAAAACCCAGCTTCTCATCTTCTGGGTTTTTGAAGCAATGCTTGGTATTAGGAGGTATAAATACTGCGTATCCACGGGCTACTTCGCTTTTGGCATCGCCGCAGACGACCAATCCTTTCCCGTTCAATATGAAAACTTCATGCTCCCAGTCGTGTGAGTGAAGTTCAGTCTGGCCTCCAGATTCGACTTCAAAGAACCTCATGGCAAAGTTTTCGGCGCCATCATCCCTTGTGATTAGCCACCTCACGGTCACTCCCTTGTAGTCTTTGCCTTCGACCTTTTCGCTCTTCACATCCTTACAATGAACTGTCTTGAATCCCATCTTTCTTCTCCTCAGTCTGCAATATCTCTTGAATATCTAGTGTTGATCTTTTATTGCTTTTCTCACTCTGATAAGCATCCAAGACTGAGTCGTCCTGAGGAGGGTTCACCAGACTGTATAGCCGCCGTCCACTACCAAATCGTGTCCGGCTATGCATCTCGCAGCCTCAGAAGCCAAGAAGATGACGGACTCAACCATGTCCCCCGGCTTAGCGAATCTTCCCAAAGGTATTAGGGGTTTTCCAATAGTCAGCATACTCAGGCCTACCTTCTAGGAGGTTCTCAACCAAGGGTGTCAAGGTGTATCCGGGGCTGATACTATTGACGTTTATGTTGTATTTGGCCCACTTGGCCGCGAGGCTCCCAGTCAGCATCATCACGCCGGCCTTGCGTTATAGTGCGCCCGAGGCGGGGTTTATTCACAATCCTCGCGGACATAGAGGCTATGGTTATGATCTTGCCATACTTCCTCTTTATCATGTGGCGGCCAACGGCTGACACATGACGAAGACGTCCTTCACGGTGACTTATATCATCCTGTTCCAATCCTTCTCAGTCATCTCCGCGGCAGGACACCGTTGCCAGACGCCGTGGCAATTCAAGAGGATGTCTGTTTGGCGAACATTTTTGATGACTTGGTCAACGGCGACCTCAACCTGTTCATGTTTGCTTACGTCTGCGGCCAAGGCTAAGATGCTCACTGAGAACCTTCTCACCAGTTAGTCCTTTATGGCTTGAATACTGAGGATTAAGTCTACCAAAGCAATGTCAACCCCGAACTCGGCAAGTCCGGACGCTATGGCACTGCCTATTCCACCGCCACTTCCGGTGATAACTGCCTTTCTTCCGTCCAAATTGGACAGGTGCCTATTGGATTCAGATGAACTAGGATTCACACAAATCACCGAGAAGTATCTTTCCAGAATGCATAACTAAGTCTTATACATGATAACCTGATGCTTTTGCAAGCGTATACAGGAGGATCTCAATCACGTGAACAATATACAATTGCTTGATTCCAAATCACGCATTATGGACTGGTGGCAAGGCTTGGCGTTTCCTATCAACGCCCCAAAGACAACCCCGATAAATTCGTTAGGCAGCTTTGAGCTTGCTCCGAGTATATGGGCTACTAGGAGGGAAAGGGGACGCTGAAGAGACGCCGATGGAAGTGTGGTGCTTCAGTCAGAAAACAGGATTTTTCATCCAAAAACCTATCTAGTTGAAGAGAATCTTCCTACAGTATGGGGTTATTGGAGATGTCCGAGCCAACAGACAGTCAAATCATACAGGAACTCAGGAAATTCGATACGGCGACTATCTGCAATGTGGTGGCAACATACCCGGGAAGCGATATCTGCCTCAAACTCTACGATGCTTGGTACGGAGAGTATTATACTGACCAGACACTTCACTGCATGTATCCTGAACTTGGCCCTGTATGCGGCTACGTTGAGACCGCCTGGTACTCGGAAGCGTCCGCTGACTACACGCCACTAGATCGTTGGATTCTCCCCGACCATCTTGATGCAATGAAGAAGCCGATAATACTCGTCGCCAAACAGACATACCCCCTTGATCTCGTCGGCCGTTCGGGACTCTTTGGAGGCAACATGACCACACAGTTCAAGGCTCTGGGTGTCGTCGGCGTTGCAACTGACGGCCCAATGAGGGATTACATGGAGATAAAAGAGATGAGGGTCCAGTACCTTGCCACAGGATTGACATCGGGACATGGCCCGCTTGCCCTTAGAGGAGTGAACATACCGATCAAGATTGCCGGCATGGCGGTCTCATCCGGCGATATAGTACACATGGATATCTGTGGGGCCT
>Ga0315314_1000347_pt1 | contig 55452 bp, 54 predicted proteins | sample TDP9_MG_FD_203631 | JGI IMG/M metagenome (GOLD analysis project Ga0315314, IMG submission 203631) | Freshwater sediment microbial communities from Lake Towuti, South Sulawesi, Indonesia - TDP9 | ecosystem: Environmental > Aquatic > Freshwater > Lake > Sediment | place: Indonesia: South Sulawesi... | reverse complement strand
TGTAACGAGCAGCTTTTCAGCGAGATCAAAGAAAAATACTTAAGCCAAGGGAACAAACCCCTCATACAGATAACGATAACATAGGAGAAAAAGTTAACCAATAAAAAGACGGCACCAAAAAATTAAATAATATTCAGGTATCATTATATTTTTCCGTATTTTTTTAATTGTTTTATGCGTTCTTTGATTCTCTTTTCCTCATTATTTGTTTTAGGTTCTTCTTTTTTATATGAGATATTTCTCTTGTAGAAGGCGCTGTCTTCCTTGAACGCCTCTTTCAACACTTTTCCATCCAAGTCTGATGGGATAGGTAAATTGAATATGTGCAGTATGGTTGGGGTTATGTCGTAGATTTTTGCATCGGGTATTTTTGTATCCTTTCTTATGTCTTTGCCATGTATGATGAGGATGCCGTGAAGCTTATGTGTTGCAAACCGTTTACCTTTTGGGTTGAAGTTCCAAATTTTTCTATTACCTACTGGATGGTGAATGTCGTATCCTTCGTTTGGTAATATTAGAAGGTCTGGGGCTTCGTCAAGGCAGTCTCCGGAATAGATTTCCTCTTTTTTAAAGATCTCTTTTACCATTTTTTCTCCAGTTTTGGGGTTTTTTATTTCACTAATTTGATCTATGAGTTCTTCTCTTGTTTTGTTATAGGCTTCTTTTGTTCTAATTATGTTTAGATTAAGATAGACTGGGCCATCGTCTAGGGGAATTATCTTACTTCTGTTCCAATCTATGGGGGTTTCTAGTATACTTTTATGAATTGTTAAAGCGTTAGAAGGTGTGTCTTTGAAAAAGGGTAGATTTTTAACTTTTTCCATTATAGAAATTAGGGCGGGACGGATACGAGCTAGTTCGACTAAATTGTAGATAAGGTTTAGAAACGCGTATCTGTAGTTTACATATAAGTATTTTTTATTTATTAAATACTGGGTAATATCAAAAATAGCTTTTATTGAAGTGGATCCGTGATCGGAAATAATGAAAGTGTAAAGGTCATCATCTTTAAAATGTGCTAACAGTTTGGATATTTCAGTATCAAGTAACGTCCATACCTTATCAATTACTTTTCCATATTTTTTATCATTTTTCTCCATATGTTTCCAAAAAACGTGTTGAAGGTTATCAGTATGAAAAATGGTTAAATGAAAAAGTAAGGGATTATACTTATCTATTAAATAATGGGCTGCTCTAAACCTTTGTTTTATTAAGTTCACGCTTTCATTTACAAGAAAGTCCTTTGAGGCATTATGGCTCTCAGTTTTCTCAAAGGAATAATTAAATTTGTTTTTCAACTCGGTTTCTAATTCTCTTGGATAAGTAAATCCAACATCTTCTGTTACAAACTCTGAAACCATGAAACCTTCAATTTTTTTAGGAGGATATGTTGATGGCATACCAATGACGCCGCAAGTGATATTATTCTGGCTTAGATAATCCCATAACTCTTTACTCTTAAAAGAGGTAGACTTAAACACGACAACCTTTCGCATTTTGATATCTACACCCATAAAATAATAAACTCCAAGTTTTCCTGGATTTTTTCCAGTTGAATAACATTTCCAGGCAGGGTAGGTAACACTTGGTAGTGAGCTTTCCAAATCTCCATAGCAACCCTCACCCATTAATTTTGCAATGGTTGGAAGTTTTCCCGCTTTTACCATTGGTTCAATTATATTCCAAGTTCCTCCGTCAAGTCCTATTACTAAGACTTTCACCAACTAAGAACCTCCTTAAGGAATAATTAAGCCGCATTCATTTTTGATAAGCGAAGTGTTTAATGATTTAAAAATTAGGGCTTCCAAGGTTTTTCTATGTAAACCTCTTCCATTTTTAGAAGAACATTTTCAAGAGTTTCTTTTACATCTTTTTCAGAGTCTTTAGCAGCATCTATGAGTTTTTGAACCAGATATTTCTGTTTTACTCCTCTTCTGGCGTACGTTCCGAGTGCAAAAATGGCGTTGATGCGAACAGCAGGGTTATCATCTTTTAATAGGTTGAGGAGGGGGTTCAGGATTCTTTTGTCTGTTAGTTTTTCTTCAGCGTTTTGTGCTGTTATGAAAGCGGTTCCTTCTCGAATTTTGGAATCATTGTGGTTTAAAAGTTTTGTGAGGGGTTTCAGAATTCCCTCTTTTATAAGTCCATTCTCCCAGATGTGTTCTCCAGCAGCAATGGAGAGCCCGATGTTAACATTGTAGTCTCGTGTTTTCAGTATTTTTTCAATAAGGTTTGAATCGTTTTTCTCTAGGATGTTTTTTATAGCGTACATTCCGAGAGTCCAGCCTGAATTTGCTCGGAGTTCTTTATCATCGTCGGTAAGAAATTTGATAAGAGGCTTGATGATTCTTTCATCATAAAAACCGAGTCTAGCATACTCACCAAGAGCGGTAGTGGCTCTACAGCGGACTTTACTACTCCAATCTCTTAGTAGCTTTATTAACAGTTTTAAAACATCTTTTTCAAAAATTCCATGGGCAGCATATTCTCCGACAGCAAAAGCCGAATTCATCCGGACCTCCCTGTCCGTCTCACTCAAGAGTTTTACAAGAAGCTCTAGAGCCCTCCTATCAAGCTGCCCCCGCATCGCACACCTTCCTATATTGAAAGCCGCACGGCTCCGCTTCATTCTATCCGAATCCGTTAATAAGGAGATTTGCTTCTCCAGATTCTGCGTATCCAATATCTAGTGCTCCCTTTTGCTTTGTATTACTTTTCCATTTCATTTTTTTGTGGACTAGAATTTACACCTAAAAGTATTATCAGGGTTCCGGTTATTTCTGTAGCAGCAGGCGAAAGGCGTACCCAAAGCGAGGGCATAAAAATCTGCCTTACAAAATCCACGGGAATAACCTGAGGATAGAGAAAGTTAATTATAAGGGGAATAACCCAATAGCCTACTAACAAAATCGCTACACCTATCATAATGATTTTTTTCCAATAGGTTTGAAATTCAAATTCGAAAAGCAGACCACCAATAAGTAAAGTTATACCGGCCAGCTCGACGAATGAAAGCACAAGTATCATGTTATCAATATCACTCGTAGTTGGTAGAAAAAGTAATCCGTTCGCAAACGCCCAAGAAGGAATGAAAATCAAAATTCCGGACCAGAAAAGTTTTCTAACCAATTTTCTTCCCTTTTACTTTTTTGAGTTTTTGAAGAACATTATATTGTAGATGGTATTTTTCTATCTTTCTATCTTAAAAATTGTAATAGCTCTAGTGATGACTTCATTTCTTCTAGGGAGGCGGTTATTTCTATTGTGATTATTTCTGTTCTTTTTTTCAATTTTTCGGCAGCTTTAAGTATCTGCCTGTTTACCTCTGTTTCGGAGTAGGAGTAATGGTCCCAATACATCAGATTTCTATCCAGATAATTTGCTGTGAACTCTTTTATTTCGGGTCTTAGAAAGCTTAGGTGAATTTCTTTTATAGGTAGATTGTTGAAACTCATCTGCTCAAGTTTAATGTTTTGATATGCGCAGTTTACCGCCATGTGTCCTAAGTCGAGGAGTATGTCTATGTGTTTTGCGATTTCACCCAGTTCGGTTTCGTTCATCCCAATTGCTGGCGACTCGATGTCTGCACCATAAATGTTTTCCAATGCCACCTGGGAAAGAAGGTTCTCCTTTTTTAGGATCTGGCTGAGTTTTGAAATGTTTTCAAAGCTTTCCTTAGTTGATATTTTTCGGCCTTTTATTACGAAGTCGTTAGGACCCTTTATTTTTCCTCGGAGGCCTCCGTGAAACCCGTATAGTCTCCAATCGGGTAGAAAGCGGTTTACACGTTCTATCGTTTTTTTAACCATTAGAGCCGTCCCTCGAGGGTTGATGGTGGGATTCATCATAAAATTCTTATCGTAGTCTGTCCTCATCGCCGGAAGGTTATGGATCGTAACGACCCTTTCACCGAATTCTCCACATATTATCCGGTTTTCTTCCTCTAAACCTATACCCAATTCAAAGCCGTCAACATAATCTTCTACTTCCTTCAGCTCTTGAACACTATGCTTGGTCGTTGAAACTAACAGCAACGGAAATCATCCCAGAAAAAGTTGAAGCCAAATGGTATATGAACTTTCCTAAAGAACATCAAAGGAGGTCAGTATTATCTCTTAAAGACCGATTGTCTTTTAATGTATGGTTAATAAGAAAGAATCGTATGGTTTCAGTAGGAGACTCTGTTTGAGTAAGAGTGCCCTTGCCCTTATCAGTTACTGACATACTCCCAACCTTGGAGGGTTAGGGGTTCTACACTTCTACTATTAGTGGTTAGAAGTTTGGGGCGTGCCACCGGCCGGTTAATGGTTTCCGCACCCTTTCTTCTGGGTGAGCAAGTTTTATAGAGTAGTAACTTCTAATAATCGTAAATATAGCTTTTCCTTTGGTTGGAAAAAATAAATAGAGAAAACAAATTTTTTGAGGGTTTTAAAACCTTATTATTTTCTTCCTTCTTGATGGCTTCTTTGCCTCTTCTTCTGTCATCTCTTTCTCTGCTCTCTTATAAATCGCTGGTCGGACATAGAGCGTTAAACCCTCAAAGCCCATAACCTCGACTTCTTCTCCCTCATAAGCGTAGGGTTTTTGTTTACAAACGGCACTCCACAGTTCTCCTTCAACGTTCACCTGGCCGTTAGGATCTATGTCCGTTTTTGCTACCCCTATTCTCCCTATTAATGATTGGGGGTCTAACTTGGACTTGAGTTTTCTTACCTGGTATCCTTTGTACGCTACGTACCCGAAAAAGACACTTAACGCTAAACCTGATATCATAATAGTGTACTTCAATATATTTACAAGGGAGGCAACGTCCGGGTATTGATTTGGAACCTGTAGCTGTATAAGTATAATAACAGCAATTACTACGCAACCGATTCCACCCACCGCTAGAAGCCCTATCCCGAATTTAGCTTCAAGAATCATGAGGATTATGCCAATACTCAGAAATATTAAAGAAGCCAGCACACTAACTACCCAAGGATCTAAAGCCATATAGTTACCCCCGAATATTCCATAAATGAGTCTCCATTAGACTTGTATTTCTAAATCTTGAAATTGGAAATTCGCAGGTTCAGTGAATCTGGTTGTAGAATTGCCGCTCGGTAGATTGAGTGGTTAGGCGTCCAACAGTCGTAACAAGCGGGTTATATCCGCAAGACTTGACTCTCGGACAGGGTTTTACGCTTATGCCTTTAAGCAACTCTCCTCTCCGAGGGGTAGTATCTTCTCGATAGTTATTTTGATTAAGAGTTTAAAAACATATTTGTAGAGGAAGCATATACCTACACAATTCTTGAAACAGTAGGCCTCCTGTTTTGTATCTGACAAAAGTTTAGTACAGTTGGAAAAATAGTTTATTTTGGGAAAATGAGTATTAGGCTTACTGAACCAATGAACCACGTTCAAGTGGAGGCTTTTATTATACATTCAGCTTTTATGTGTTAATCGGTACGAGCTTTGGTTGCAAGCTTTACTCTAGGTATCATATGGTACATTGTATCTTTTTGTGCTAGTTCATCTTGTTTTTCTTTAATTTGAGAGGGGCTAGGAAAGGTGGGAATATTTGGAGGATGTGCGGATTCGGAAGGTGAGGTGGCAAAGCGTTTGGAGAGGGGAGCATCCATATCTTTTTCTAAGGTAGGGGACAAATGCGGAGAAAATAAGTTTTTTGAGGAAGGGGTTGACGCGATTTGGGGGGGTTGGGGGAGTTCTTTGGCGATAGGGGAGAGTTGGGAATCTTCTTTTTTGCTTTTAACTTCAGAGGTTAATTTTTGGATTGGATTGGTTCTTTCCTGAGACTCGTCGGGGGTAATTCTTCTAAAGCCGTATAACTCCTGCATCATTGTTTTCACTTGCTGTTCCAATATTTTGAAACGACGGTCGAGACTGGAGACTTCCTCAAAAAGGATTTTAGTCATATTTTGGATATTTTCGTTTTTATCCCAATAATTCCCTTTTAGCGCTTTACCTTTCTTGGACAGAAACAAGGTTCCCACCTTTCCTCTAATTTTTAGTAATGATTTTGCTAAAAAAAGTGTGTGAGATGAGGATGTTACACCAGTAGGTTTTTTGGTTTACATTCGGTTATATGATAATTATGTAGTACTGCAACAGAAAAACTTATATATCTCCTTGTGTATAGGGAATTAAAAACACTTGGGGTGTTTTTGTGTTAAATAAGGCAACTTCGTTAGTGAGTATGGCGGAAAGCCTAAAATTCGCTTTAGAAAAAGGGTGGTACGATAGAGCAATACTACTGGCTAATGGGATCAAAAAAATTACAGAAACGCTTGAAACGGAAATAGAAAACACACAGCCTGTCTTGAACTCATTTAAAATACTCAAAGACTTAACCATTTACGAAACATAACTTTAAGTACACTATAAAAATAATAGACGATGGTATTATTAATATTAATCTTTTTATTTAAGTATAATATAGAAATACTATATAACATTTTTAATAATATTAATTCTTTTTTTAAGATATATAATTAATTTAACCCTCATTTCATAAGAATCTATATTAAGCAGTTTCTCCATTTAAGGATGATTAGTTATATTAAGTAGTTATGAATCTATTGTTATGAAAAATTTTTGAAAAAAAAGGTCCAAATATCCCATCATGAATTCTCGGTGGATAAGTATGGTCGAAAAAGCAAAACTAGCTAAGGTAAAATATCTATTTTTAAACTGTCGTATGAGCAGCATTGCAGGTTGGACCAGTGTAGTAATCGTAGGCTGGGCGACAACATTCAATCCGGGAAAATTCAATAGTTTACTTCAAGTTACATTTAACGCCTTGTTACAGATTTTTCCTATTGCTGTTTTTGCCTTTTTATTAACCGGCTCTTTCTTCTCCATAAACAATGCGTTTGATGTACAGGAAGACACCAATGCGGGTAAAACTAGCAATCTTGTAGCGCGAGGGCTCATTACCAGAAATGAGGCGATCTTATTCAGTGTTATTATAGCTATGGCTGCGGTGGCCTTCTTTTCCTATATGGGAGGAATTTTGGGATTTTTGTTCTCAACTGCCTGCGCAGTATTGGGTTTCCTTTATTCGGTTCCCCCAGTCAGATTTAAGAAGAGACCCGGTATTGACGTAGTATCTCATGGGCTATTTTTAGGGTCGCTGTTGGTTCTGATTGGTACAACAGCCTATGGAGGAGCATTAAATGAGACCGCTTACTTTTTTGCTGTGGGGTTTTTCGTGGTGTCTTGCTTGTTTCAAATGCAAAACTTGCTAGGAGATTATTTTGTTGATAGAGACCTAGGGATTAAAACCACTGCGGTCTCCCTTCGTTCATGGGAGAGAGGCCGATACTTCTTTCTAACGTTTGCTACTTTAGGTACCATTGGAACAATTATTTTTGGATGGTATCTGGCAATCGATTGGATAATAATTATCCTCTTGATATCCATCCAAGCGGTAAATATCTTAGTTTATATGCCTTGGGTTTCGGTGTACAAAATCTATTTATTTCAACTTAAGGTTCAGCCAGTTTTTCTAATTTTATGGGGAGTAGCCATATTGCTAGTCACAATTCTTTTTGCTTAATTCATAATGCTCTCTTTCTACGAATCTTACTTTTATTAAATGCTCGAATAGTGTATTATGTAATATTATTTCTTCTGGTAGGTTGTTTTGGTTTTTTAAAAAATAGTCTGGAAAAATAGAGAGACATAAATTAAAAATTAGAGACGGGTAGAAAATTATAGCTGGCTACCTATTCCTTTTTCCCTCTATGTACTCGTTTACCATTTTTTCCGCTTCAGTTGGCGAGAAGAATTTCGGTGGCTTCTTAAACCCGTACGCACAGAGCGTATCAATTGTTCCAGAAACCTTCTTGTCAAGCGCCATTTTCACTCCCCTTATCACATCCAGAAGTATCGATGACGAGTTAGGCGCATCAACCGTTCGGAGGGTAATGTCAATCCTCACGGGAGTATTATTGAAGTATCTCCCGCTTATCCAGAAATAGGAGTCCCTAGTATTTCTCATGAAATCCACATAGTCAGTTGTTCCGGCTACGATCGGTATTTCGTAGGGTACTGATGCCTGAATGGCTCTTCTTTTCACTTCTCTCTTTATGTCACCTCTCGCCTTTTCGAGAGTAACTAAAGATTCAACCCCGCCCCCAATATCAAGCTGATAGGTTTCGTCTATTTTTACGCCTCTTTTAACTAGGAATTCTAGTAACGTTTTGTGTAGAATCGTGGCGCCGATTTGATTCATGATATCGTCTCCAGCGAGGGGGAGTTTGGCTTTTTCGAATCGGGCAGCCCATTCTTTGCTACTTGCAATTTCTGTGGGCGTTGCATTTATGAAGGCGCATCCCGCCTTGATCGCCTGTTCTGCGTACCATTTTGATGCTTGCACTGCACCTGTGGGGAGGAAATTTATCACTATTTCTGTTTTGCTTTTCTTCAATTCTTCGCTTACGTTTACACTTGGTTTTTTATCTACCTTAATTTGGTTCTGCAGGAATTCTCCTATACCGTCCATTACTTCCCCTTTCTGAACGGTTACTCCCAGAGGTTTGACAGCATTCACTTTTTCGTAGCGATTTGTCTTTGCGAAAATTGCCTCAGATAATTCCTTTCCTACTTTTAGAGAATCTATATCAAAGGCTGCGGTAAACTCTATATCGCTTGGTTTATAACCTCCGAAGTCATTAAACTTTATTCCCACGAAGTCTCCGTTCTTATAGGAGCTGACTCCCTGAACTAGCGAGGAGCAACAGTCACCTACTCCTAAAACTGCAACGTTAATTTTTGGCATTGAGTTCACCCTTTTTATATCGTTTTACCTACTTCACTTCTTTAGTGCTTAAATCATTAACGTATTCAAAAAAGTTTTCTATTTCGGCATACGGTTATGGAATGAATTATTTAATTTTTCTAGTTAGAACGGTGTATAAGGGGGTAAATAGGTTAAAGACCCATTCTAGACCTCTACTTTTTCTTATTACTTTCATGATACCCCTATTTGGTAAATACTTGTCCCATTTTGGAGAGTTAATGACCGATTGAAACTTGACTGATAAAAGTAGGCGGATAAGGGTCTCGTAAGAAACTAGTTTAACTGGGAAGCTTGTGCCGAGTCCAGACATACGTATGAAAACATCGGCTAACGGTTTGGGCAGTAGCGTGATACCGAAAATACCTGTGTGGGATTCGACAGGATATCTTTTGTTCGGGGTGGTAAGGTAGAGATACCCATCTTCTTTTAATACTCGGTGGATTTCGCCTATTAGTTCTTTCTGTTTATCGAGATGTTCAATAACATCATTGCAAACCACCAAGTCAAATGTTCCATCCTCGAATGGAAGATTTGTTCCGCTGGCTCGGATTTCACTAACTCCACCGTTAGGGGGAAAATCGTCTTCTGAGTCGCTAACATTAACTTTTGTAAGGTTAAGGAGCTTTTTATCCAGGTCCAATCCTACTACCCGGTTGTTTCTATTAGCGAAAGAAACGCACACTCCTCCAGCCCCGCATCCAAGATCCAGAATTTTAAGCTCGGAAACTTTTGGCAGATATTCCTGAAGATGTTTAATATAGAGCTGTACCCTTTTTTCCGTGTTTTTGTACCAGTCCCACCAATTTTGATAGTTGCTAAAGCCTTCAAGGGGTTTCAGATACTCCCTCAGAGCCTTGTCAAAGTTTTTGCCCACCTTACTTCACATCCGTGAAACCAGTAAACTAACAATCTTGTAGACGCTAACCCTTTATATTTTCTATGCTTAAATTTGCTACTATATCAAAAGCTTTTCTATAAAAATTCTGGAGATTCATTATAAAATTCTTTAAATGGTTTTTTGGTGATGGAAAAAGAAAAAGAAAGATGTATGGACAGGATGCTTTCACATATTTAGCCTACATTTGCTTGGATCTTTTACATATTCGCAGGGGGCTTCCATTCCCTCACGGAATATCATGCCGGTTAGCTTGCATTTTTTGGCTAAAGAATCATATTCTGGGCACACCAAGTCGCATCCCACCTTGTATTTATATAAACATCAATTATAGATAAATATTACCATTCTAATTCTTATATTTAAGAAAAATATTATAGTTAATATGTTAATTTGTTTATGCAGTAAGATTTTATTCAAATCCTATAAAGTACCAGAATCCCGGCTAAAAATACAAGTAAAAAAAGAAAAAACGAGTCCATCAATAAACTACTTTTAGGTTGAGGGCTCTATTTTCAGTCCGTTTTTTGTGATCCAGTAGGGGTGTAAGCCTCGGCTGTGGTCGGTGGCAAACATTTTCAGTATCTCTAATTCTTTTTTCCTGTGACTGCCCTCTGTACTGTATTTCATAACTATAACGTTTTGTGCCACATAGCTTTCTAAAACGTAGTCAGTTTGATCGTAGTGTTCAGCTATCATTATGCTCGTGCACCCTCTTGAACGCAGAAAATTGTTTATTAGGTAGATTTCTCTTCTCCTCGTGTAAATGTCCTCAAAGCGTGATAGGAATATTGTTATTGGATCTATGACTACTCTCTCAGCACCTGCCTGCATTATTGCTTCTTCTACGGTTTTCTCAAAGTTCAGAGCCATGGTTTCATAGTCCGCCCTCTCATGAACAATAGTTTCTGGAGAAAAGGGACTTATGATAGCTATTTTACTTGTGTCCAAATTCATTCCCAAGGTGGACGCGAATGTTAACAAATCGCTTGGGGAGTCTTGTAAAGCTATGAGAGCTCCTGGCTCACCATACTCCTTGTAACCGTTATAAAGAAATTGAAATCCAAAAATAGTTTTTCCCGCTCCTGGAGGCCCCCTAAGCAGCGTGGTCGTGGATTTAGGTAATCCTCCCTCACATAATTCATCAAAACCGGGTACGCCGCTTTTAACTCTCTCCACTTTTCTTGCTTGAGCGGGAGCAGATACTAAAGGTTTAACACCAAGCATTAAGGTGTATTGTCTAATAATACCCAAGTCTTCTAGTCTTTTCATCCTATTTTTTACAGTCATCCGTGAGATCCCAAGCACATCAGCTATTTTCGACGCAGGTGTTCTTGCATCTTTTTTGAGAATATCTATGAGCTTGGAATCTATATCATCAATAGACATATAATTTACCTCATTTTGCGTTCGGATTTTACAACGGCTCAGTATATTAAAATCTTTTGGTTAGGTGGTTAGCCTTTTATGAGGGGTGTGAAAAAGTATTGGATAATAGTATGAACTTTTATAAAATATTTAGTTTCTATCAATAATTTTTATTAAAATCACAAGTTGAAATAAAATAAAGAACGAAAGTCACTAATTATTCATAAAAAATTTATGGCACTTCTATGACCAAAATTTATATTTTCAGAAAACTTAGCCGAATATATTTTGGGAGGCCGACCTTATTTTAGTTATTAGAGAAAAAGGAGTGTAAATTTTTATCTTCCTTGGTGTGCATCGCATTTGCATTTTTTTATTTTATTTTTTGGGGATTATGTTGAGAAGGTTTTGATAATCTCGCCTACAGCCTCGTCAATTATCACTTCGTATCTACGATCCTTGTGTAAGAGGACATTTGCAGCATCTCTTAGTCTGCTAGTCTTCTTTGAAGACATTATTACGGCTAATATAAGTTTATTAGTGGGGAGATATATTCCTCGGAAAACCATCACACCACCATTTGTCTCAATGATTACGTTTTCCACATCTCCCAGACCAATCTGATCCTTGACCCTATCTGCGGTGCTGTGGGAAAGCCCAGCCATGGCTGCCATGAGGTTTTTGTCCAGTTCTTTGGAGGCTTCCGCCAAGACTAATCCATCTTCTCCGGCTATTATACTTGCATGGAAACCGCCTTTTGAGTTCAAGCTCTCAAGAATTTTTCTAAGCGTACTAAGCCTGCTTTCCGTCATTTAACATACACCCACTTGCCTTTTTTTGCCTCATTAATAGAGAATACGTTTAGTAAGTTAATTAATGTTCCCATTAGTCTATTCCGATATTAGCAATGTCAAAATAGTTCTACACTTTTTTCAAATTATTTTAATGAAAAATATACATTTTATCCTTTTCGTTTCCTTTTGCTTCGGAGAAATTTCTATCTTCTTGCAGTGTAGGGCTTACGGTTTTTCTGGTGAAAAAGGATTCTTAAGGCGGCTAGCATTACAGCTTGTCTTGGATAGAACTAAGTTTTATATTTTTTATTTAGAAGTACATTTTTGTGTTGCTCGTTAATTTCTTCTTGAGGCAGCTTATCGGGAGTTAAATATATTTTCATTGTTTTGATTAAATATCTGTTTAGAGTATCCCTAGTGTTTATATAGTGTTTTGTTACTCCACTCATAAAGGTGATACTGTGAGTTCAGAGGAAAAAATTGTCGGCTTCCTAAAACTAAGGGGCTACGAAGTTAGGGAAATCGAGGAGAAAACAGAAGGAAATTACCGCCTCATTAAAGCCGCAAAGAATGGGGAAGAAACTGTTTTTATAATTAGAGGTTATGACGCTCAAAAGGTAATTGGAACAGCCCTGGTGCGGGGTTTAAAAGAGGTTATGGACGAGAAGGGAGCCTCCAAAGGCTTCTTGGTGGGAGGAAAAAGAAGTACTCCCAAGGCCCGGGAGATCGCATTAGAGTCTAACATAGAGCTGATTGTGGACTACCCCATACTGGACATATTTGACCACTATCTCGTTCCCAAACATGAGATAGCACACCCCGAAGAATACAACAAAATTCTGGAAAAATACAACATCAAAAAAGAAGACCTCCCCAAGATAAGGATATCCGACCCAGCGATCAGAGCAATCGGAGGAAAGACTGGAGACGTAATCAAAATAACACGAGATTCTAAAACCGCTGGTAAAATAATTATCTTCCGCATTGTTGTCGAAGACACAGCACCTTAAACCATCTTAAACACTCACAATCAATCCGAAAACAAAAATATAATTCTCTACGAATTGAAGTGTTTTACTGAAAAGTGATTACCCCTTTTATTGTTTTAAAGAAATAGACGCGCGTTTTTCACTGAGAGCTTGATTTGCTCATTTGCATTCTTAGTCACTATGTTTAGGTGCCCACAAAGCAGGTATTCAACATCCAATTTACTTAATTGAACTAAAGATTGAACCATTTGTCTTGAATCTCCCGTTGGAAAGTCCACGCGGCCGAAACTACCTTGAGAGAACACGGTGTCTCCAGAGAAGAGTACCTTTTTATCTCCGTCGTAAAGGCATATGCTGCCGATGGTGTGGCCAGGTGTGTTTAATACTTTAAAGTTAAGGCTTCCGGCTTTGATGATTTCTTGTTCGTGTATTCTTTGATGAACTTTGGTAGGTGTGAATTCTAGACCGAATTGTTTTGCTAGAAGGAGGCCGTTTCCGCCTTTTTCTATGCTGTCAGCCTCAAGGTGAAAAACTAATACCTTTGGGGCATATTCTCTCACAAAATTAATAAGTCCACCGCTGTGATCAAAATGAACATGCGTTAAGATTATTCGAGTAATATTTTTATGGTTCAGTCCATCCCGTGAAATACTTTTTATTAAACGATCGAAGTAAAAACCTGATCCACAATCGATAACAGTAAGCTCGTCTGATTGGTTATCTTTTATAAAAAAAACGTTGCTGTCAAAGTTTATTCCTGGAAAGTAAAAGATTTCCTCTGTAACCTTCAATTCTAAGCATCTCCACCATTAGAAGGATGGTAACGTTTTTTATTCTTTACTATCAGCCAGTATGAGAAAAAAATTTAGCTTATTGATATAATGTGGAGATAATGAGACAGATGATAGACGATTTCCGTTTCTAAGTATAAGAGTTGGATTGTTACGTTACATTTTGTTTTCAGGGTATTGGAGTTGTAATTGTTGGAAGCTATCCCTAAAAGTTACGTATTGGTGTTTATTCAGAAGAAAAAGGATTTTAATGCGGAGGTTTTGCTTTTTAGTGGTAATCCTAAGTTGAGGCGGGTTAAGTCTGATCTCCGTTTATGGGTCGAGTTTTATCATCCGAAAGAAAATCTTTTGAGACCTAATCGTATTAGCATCTCTTCTAACGGAAGACAGACCTATATTCAGCCGAAGGAGTTCACCTCTGTATTGCGTAATGCTGGGAGAATAGTTATTGCTTCAGATTTTCGGGAGGAATTCAAGGCAAAAATTTTGGATATGCTTAGAGACTTCGATATCAAAAAGGGGGAGGTATTAGAAGTCTGCAAGTACTGTCTGGCTGATGGTTTCGTAACAGTTCTCAGTAAAGATAACACATTTCACGCACATGGAGATAAGCTGTGTTGGAATTGTGTTAAACAAGAGCTGGATAAGGAGCTGCAATTTAGGAGCACCCGTATTTCTGTGGATATGAAAAAGCAACTCTGGAATATTCTTTATAGCAAAAAAGATCTGGAAAGTGTTCTAACTATTTTGTCCCCAAATTTCGATCCTTCTCGAGATACCAGCATCACACTATTCGATACCATCGAAGCCGATGAAAAACCAAGAACAATGAGCTTAGAGGAGATTTCCATACCTCTAAAATTGACACAGGTTTTATCTAATAGTGGAATTGTTCAGCTTTTACCAGTTCAGGTGGCGGCTATCGAAGCCGGATTGCTCAGGGGAGAGAATTTGCTGGTAGTGAGTTCTACCACCAGCGGGAAAACCCTCATAGGTGAGCTTGCAGGTTTACCCAGAGCATTCGAAGGCAAAAAAATGGTTTACTTGGCGCCTCTTGTAGCTTTAGCTAATCAAAAATATTTAGAGTTCAAAACGAAATATGAGAAACTGGGAATCAAAACCGCCATTCGAGTGGGAATGAGCAGGATAGATGTCGGTGAAGAGGAGCTGGTAATCGTCGATGACGACGTTGCAAACGCTGATTTGGTCTCAGCAACTTACGAGGCACTCGATTACCTACTTCGTTCGCAGCGTTACCAAGAACTGGGAGAGGTAAAAACCATCATCATAGATGAGGTTCAGATGTTGGCTGACGAAGAAAGAGGCCCAGAACTCGACGGGATAATTATAAGGCTCAGAGACCTGTATCCCGAAGCCCAAATTATCTGCCTCTCTGCAACTGTCAGTAACGCCGACGAAATGGCGGAAAGTCTGGGTTTAAAACCCGTGGTTTCAGATAATCGTCCAGTGCCTTTAGAGAGGCATCTTGTCCTAGCTATGAACTCGAATGAGAAGATCAGATTTATTGAAAAACTTGTCAGAAGTGAATTTAAAAAAGTAAGCAAATTCGGCTTTCGTGGTCAGACAATTGTTTTCACCTACTCGAGGAGGGGAGCTTACAGACTGGCGCAGATTCTCAGAGACCGAGGCATAACCGCCGAGGCTTATCACGCCGGTTTAACCTACGCTCAAAGAAAGAGAATAGAAACCGGTTTTACTTTAGGAATCATATCCACGGTTTGCAGTACCGCAGCACTTGGAGCCGGTGTTGATTTCCCCGCCAGCCAAGTGATTTTTGAATCGCTAACCCAGGGAAGAGAATGGTTAACGGTATCGGATTTTGAACAGATGTCTGGTAGAGCGGGAAGATACGGAAAGCATGAAAGAGGTAAAGCGGTTATCCTTGTAGAACCCGGGTTGAGGTATAACGCGGCGCAGGAAGAAACAGAAGACGAAGTGGCGATGAATCTACTCAGGGGTAAGATAGAGGAAGTGTATCCAAATTATAATTTGGAGCAGTGTGCAGAGCAGTTATTAGCGAGCCTATGTATTAGAGAAAGTGCTACTCTGGGAGAGTGGAAAAGCGTCTACGAACAATTGCTTGGAAAGACAGTAGGGTTAGACGAGGTACTAGCTTATCTTGAAAAAAGTGGAATGGTTTCCAGAAGTGGAAACGTTGTAACCGTTTCTCCCTTAGGTAGGGCGGCGAGTGTTTCTTTTCTAACCCCCTCGGAGGCGGTGTTTGTTAAAGAGAATATTGATATGGATCCGCTTGAACTTGCTATTAGACTGGAAACCTTTGAATCAGTTTATCTCTCTTCGAGGTTACAGGGAGAACTAAATCGGGCTTACAACACAAATTTTCCTACAAGGTTCTTTTCGGGAGCAGTCTTAGATCTAATGGACGCTTCGAGAACTAAGAAAACAAAAAAATTGGAAAAATGGGTGTTAGACCTTTTCGCTAAATGGACTCTGGACATTTTTAACTGCAACTGTAAGGATAACCCCTTCTGCGAGTGTGGCCAGGTGGAGCTAGCCAAAAAAATAGTTGAGTTAAGACTTCGAGGACTGAGACCAAGTAACATATCTCAAATCCTAAAAGATGAGCACGAACTCTATGTATATCCGGGAGACCTCTTTGGATATCTAAATGACCTTATTCATCATCTAAGAGCGGTGAGCAGAATCGCTGAAATACTAAAAAAAGACATTCTTGTTGGACAAATTCAGGAAATTATTAACAAAGTGGAAAGACCCAATTCCAACTGACAAAAAGTTTTCATTATCAATCTAAGATAAGCGGATAAATTCTGTGGAAAATTTATAAATAAGGGATATTACCGTCTCTTGAAAAGAGAGTAAAAGGGGCGCAATTTTTCTGGCACTACCTCCTGGTCCCAAAAAGGAGTATAAAATGTCTGAAAAACTCAAAATCATAGATAATGTAAATAAAAAGCCGGATGTGAAACAATGACATCGAATACGGGTGAAGTATCCTCTTCAGAAGGCTGGAACTGGAGTTTCTTCGATAAAGTAGAAGGGCTCGACAGTAAAAAAATGGAAAACTGCTTTTCCTGCGGAATATGCGTGGGCGACTGCCCCGCAGCAAAAAACTCTAGTTACAATTTCAGAAAAATAATTTGCGATGTGGCTCTAGGCGAGGAGGAGAAAGTACTAAGTAGCAAGGAGATATGGTACTGCTATACTTGCTTCCAATGTATCCCCAAGTGCCCGTGGAGTATAGGTATACCTTATGTTATTTATCGGCTTAGAAAGTTGGCTATGGAAGAAGGGTATGGTTGGGATTTGATAGAAATACTTAGCGGTGTGGGGAGGAATCTCATAGAAATTGGGCTCTCTATTAGCCCTCGAGATTATGCTCGAATGGATCCTAAAAAGGCCGAAATGGAGTTGGCTAAGAGCAGGCTGGAAATGGGGCTCTCAGAGAGATACGAAGTCTCTGAAAAGGCAATCGAAGAGTTGAAGATAATTTTGGGGGAGACCGGTTTCAGGGAAATGTTGGACAATCTTGAGGAGAGGGTTAAAGAATCTAAGGAGAGTTCTGAAAACTACTAGAGGGTGTACTCTTTGGTGAACCTTGAAAGACTAGGAAGGATTCCTGATAATGGTTCCTTTTTCTATTTTAGGGGCTGTTTTATAAATAATGTTTATCCTGGAATAGAGTTTGCTACTAGGTTTGTGCTTGAAAAATTGGGTGTGAACTTTGTTGTGAGTGATGATCAGACTTGTTGTGGGACTCCTGAGTTTAGTTCTTTGAATGCGGATACTGTGCTCACAAGTGTGGTGGGGAGAAACACCAGCATAATTTCGGAAAAAACACCTTTTGTTCTTACAGATTGTAATGGATGCTATTCCTCTTTTTATATGGCGGAGGCGCTCATGGAGGATGCGAAAATAAAGGCTCAAACAGAAAGGATTCTCAAGAAAATTGGGAGAAAATTTGAAGAAGTGGAAGTCATTCACATCGCGGATTTCTTCTACAAGAATATGGGTGGAATATTAGAAAAGACCACAATGACTCTTGGGGGCATGAAGTTAGCGGTGCATTATGGTTGCCATTACTCGCATGTCGATGGTGAGAAGGGGTTGGACAGTATAGAAAATCCCTCCTTCATAGAGGAGATGATTGAAAAACTGGGAGGAAAGTCTGTAGAGTACACTGAAAAAATACTATGTTGCGGATTCGGTGGCATACAGCAAACGGTACATAAAAAAATATCATACGCTACGACTCAAAAGAAGCTTGACAGCTTATCAGAAGCGGAGGCGGAAGCCGTAGTTGTCATATGTCCCTACTGCCTCAATGTTCTTGACAAGTACCAAGGAAACTTACTAGATGTTGAGATGCTGGACAAACCTATTCTGGTTATTCACCTATCCCAGTTGCTGGCTCTAATCATGGGTGCGGAACCTGAAAAACTCGGATTCCAAATGCACAGAATACCGGTGGAAAACATTATCAGCAGATTAACTCCCAAGGAATCAAGAACAAAAAAATAGGGAAGCACCACCCATGCACCCCATAAGGGCATGTTACAAAATCACCATCATTACTGGGCAGGGTAGCGACAGTTCATAGAGCTGGACTTTCCAAGGGTTTTATTCTATCGGAAAGTTAACTGAAGCCCGAAGTTGAGTCTATGAAAAAAGAAAAATGATGCGGTTTTATGTTTTCTCCTTATTCGCCAGCTCTTTTTGAGGTTTTACTTTTGAAATCAGTTTGTCAAGCGGTCCTAGGATTCCCAGAGCCAAGAACAACGCTGCTATAAACATTAACGATACCCCCGGTAAGCCTCGTATCACTACTCCAATGGGGATAGTCATAATGCCAAGTATAAGGTAAGTTGTGAGACCGAGTGCGAATCCTAGAGACCTGCCGCTCCTGTTTTTCCAGGCTAAATAGTAGAATAGAATAGTTGTCGGAACTGCAAGTGCACCCTCTAATAAGGATAATGTGAGAATTGTGGGGTTTGGAAATATTATTGCTATTGGATCAAAAAGTAGGTTCAGTAGGTTCGTAAGTAGTAGCCGTTGCACGAAGAAATTTGGGAACATGGCTTTTAGAATTATGAACCAAGGGTACACTACGAAGTTGTCCATAGCTACGTACGAAAAGTACCGGATTGAATCCACTAAATTAGTATAGTTCGAGTCCAAAATCTGATAATAGAAGAATATGATCAACACAATTAATGTGGGGAGCAGATACATTGTCTTAAATTCTAACATTACTATTCCAATTGTAGCTACGATTCCTGTGGCAATTAAAAAGGCGAATAGACTTATCGTAATTATGTCCAATGGTATAACGTCTGTAACAGCCAAGAAGTCAACGAAGAAAAATGATGCGAGCCAGACGAAGAGTAAGACGAAGAGCCAGGTGAGGACTTTCCGCTTTTCAAAATAATGCCTAACAAGGTAAACCGCACAGGCTGCGAGAAGGATGGAATTTATTAGATAAATTAACGGTTCGTATAAACCAGTGTTCATATAAGATACTGACAATTCTACCATGCATCCCTTTCTCTTTCACGAAGTTCATTACGTATGGATTTTTTATCCTCTTCCTCGACTCTCTTCATTCAGAGGGATACCCTCACACACGTCGTTAATCTGGTTATGTTGTTTATATTTTATATATATTTTTTTCTATCGATAAATTCTATTGATAATAAAAAAATTAGAAACTTTAGCTTAAGTTCTTTTTAGATTATCCATCTTAATAGAAAACTCACATAATCAAAGCCCAAAAATAATCAGAGTAAAATTAAGCCCTCTTTTAAACGTGACCATTCAAAAACAAGTATTAGAAAACTTCTATTCACTATAATAATTGTTCCCTAGGTATTCGGTTTTTTGCATTTCGTCGAATTTGGATTTTTTGCCCTTTTCGCTGATTTTTTTCCATTTTTTTCCTTTATGAATTTTTCAAGATTGTAGAAGTCTGATAGGGCGTTGATTCGTCCGTTGAGGTTTATTGCGGAAAGCTTAGCTAGGTAGGGATCTTTCATAACGACTATGACTCCGGTTTTCTCGGTGACCTTCATGAGGAAAGATGCGCTGTTGCTAATGCTGTCCCCTACGTGCATTTCTGATAGGGGGAATTTCTTGTAGTAGTCGAGAAGATCTCTTGAAAAGCTTCCCTTTTCACTCCACACTTTATGGTTTACGTCGGTGATAACCACTGCCTGAGGCTTCCATCTGCCCAAGTTTAGTTCCACTAGCTTAGTCAACTTGTTTAAACGGACTTTTTCGCTCAAGTGTATTATCCCCTATTATGCAAGGAAGCCTTATAGCATATCTAGATTTAAATTTTTTTATTATCTGCATATTATATCGGCATATTACTTTACTTTGAAACCAAAAGGTTTATTGTGGATTTTTACTGGTATTTTTGTGGGTATATTGATGCCATCAATTAGTATTATAGCTCGTAAAATGGTCAGTGTTGACCCCGCTCTTTCTTTTGTGGACTGGTTGATACTTCTGTGGCTTTACTCGAATCCGTCGGATTCTGGAAAACGCATGTTAATCTCTCTTCAAAAAGCTTTAAGGCGGATTCCAGACTTTCAAAAACCTGACGGGGAAGCTACCCTTAACGAAGCTCAATTTGAACAGCTGATTTTATCCTCTCTAAAAAAGTTGAAGGAGAGAGGCTTTGTTAAAATATTTTCAGCAGAACAAAAATACGTAAGAATCGAACTCACAGTTGAGGGAACAAAATTCCTAGGAAACAATCTGTCCGTTTCAGACAAAAACTTTCTAAAAGAGTATGGAATGTTAAGATAGAATACCTCTCATCCAGTAAGCAGTGCGAAGAATTTACCACTTGTCGTAATGTGTAACATCACTCAGCGGCATACGTGGCGGCGCCCGAGGGAATTCACCGGGAACGCCAATAGGTAGTATCGCAACCGGTCTTACATAAGTGGGAAGCCCAAAAACACTAGATACTGCATCATCATCAAAAGCTCCAACCCAGCATCCTGCCAGCCCCATAGCCGTCGCTGCTAGTAGTATGTTCTCGGTGGCTGCAGCGGTATCCTGAAGACTGTAGAGCTCTGCGCCTCTATCTCCGTATCTTCTAGCGGTTCGAGGTTTATTCGCACATACTACAATGACTACAGGAGCTGTGGCAATGAACATTTGTCCCAAAGCAGCCCTAGCTAATGCCTTCTTTTGATCCTTATCCCTAACGATGATGAAGTCCCAGGGTTGCATGTTTCCTCCTGAGGGAGCCATAATTGCTGCTTCTAGAAGTTTTTTGACCTGTTCTTCAGAAACATTCTCAGACTTGTAACGTCTGGTGCTTCTCCTCTTGTTAATAGCCTCAAAAACATCCAAGGCAATCCTCTACCATTATTTCTTTTAATTCCGTTATATTCATCCATTGCCAGAATAATATAAAAATATCTTCTTCACCCGCTAGAATTAAAAATCTCGCCGCGTATTAAAGACTAACACAAAATCGAGGAGTTCACACTTTTGGAAGTGGGGCTTCATATTGAAACAAGACACCATAATTGTACTGGATTTCGGCGGACAGTATACTCATCTCATTTCGAGAAGAGTACGCGAGCTCGGAGTCTATTCAGAGATTTGTACCTATGACATTTCACTAGAGGGATTGGAAAAAATTCCCGACGTTAAAGGCATTATTTTTTCTGGGGGACCTAACAGCGTATACGATGAGGAAAGTCCTCTTGTTTCCAAAGAATTTTTCTCTTGGTGTGAGGAAAGGGGAGTTCCGATTCTGGGGATATGTTACGGTCATCAGCTTATAGCACACATTCTTGGAGGCAGTGTAAAAAGATTGGATAGGAGAGAGTTTGGAAAAACAGTTCTTTACATTGAAGAAAAGGAGGATCTTTTCCAAGGTCTGAAAGATACCGAGATTGTCTGGATGAGTCATGGGGATCAGGTGTTGGAGCTCCCACCGGGGTTTGAGAAAATAGGCCACACCGATAATTGCCCCATAGCAGCGTACCGAAATATGACGGATAGGATATACGGCGTTCAGTTCCATATAGAGGTGCACCACACGGAAAAGGGTAACAGAATTCTGGAAAACTTTGTGAAGGGAATATGTGGATGCCAAGCAACTTGGAGGATGGAGGACTGGATAGAAGAAACAATCCGGAGTATAAGGAAAATTGTTGGAGGGGCTAAGGTTATAATGGCGGTTAGCGGAGGGGTGGACTCCACGGTTGCGGCGGTTCTGCTCCACCGGGCGATTGGTAAAAATCTCCAATGCGTATTTGTTGATAACGGATTACTGAGAGAAAATGAGGCGGAGGAGGTTATCCGCGGATTTAAACGCCTCAATCTGGAGCCAGTTCACTTCGTTGATGCGGGTGAAACCTTTCTCCACAGACTCGAAGGAGTAATGGATCCCGAACAAAAAAGAAGAATAATTTCTGACACTTTTATACGAATTTTTGAGACGAAAGCGAGGGAGCTTGAGAACATCTACGGGAAATTCGAGTATCTGGGCCAGGGAACAATTTATCCGGATAGGGTTGAGTCCGCTGCTACCAGCAAATCCGCTTCGAGAATAAAGTCCCACCACAATGTGGTTCTTCCTGAGGGTATGACTCTAAAACTGGTTGAGCCGCTAGCGTCTCTTTATAAGGATGAGGTTAGAAAGGTAGGCAAATTGCTGGGGCTGAGCGACGAAGTGGTTTGGAGGCAGCCTTTCCCGGGTCCCAGCTTAGCTGTCCGAATAATAGGCGCGGTCACCAAGGAGAAGCTCAGCATTCTTCGCAAGGCTGACGCTATCATACAGGAGGAGATTCAAAAATCGGATTTCCGAAACAAACTCTGGCAATCGTTCGCGGTTCTCTTGCCTGTAAAGACCGTTGGAGTGATGGGTGACGCAAGAACCTATGAGAATGTTATAGCTGTAAGGGCTGTAGAAAGTGAGGACGCCATGACCGCAAACTTTGCCAAACTCGACTGGAGCATACTAGAAAGAATTGCTTCTAGACTAGTAAACGAGGTTAAGGGAATAAACCGTGTAGTCTATGATATCACAAACAAGCCACCCTCAACAGTGGAGTGGGAGTGAAAAAATGGGTGGAGCTTAGAAGGGGAGACCGTGCCTCATTCTCTCTGTCTTTCTCTCTTTTTTTAGCTCCTTTTTAATAGCTTTGTAGTGCTTGTCACAGAGCTGAATCCTTTTGGGATTCCCCTCTATTTGCAGACCCGCTTTCTTTACCGCAGCTTCCACACTCTGTGAGGAGAAGGAGCGTTTCGCCGTTTCTCCGCATGACACTACACTGCATTTTAATTCAACTTTCTTCTTCTCTAGTGTTACTTCAGTTTTCTTCTTCGGTGTTACTTTAGCTTTCTTCTTTTTCGGTGTTACTTCAGTTTTCTTCTTCGGTGTTACTTTAGCTTTCTTCTTCGACATAGCATATTTCCCCGTATAGTTAGTCATTAAATTGAACCATTTGAGCAGTGAAGTATTTAACGGTATTCTTTTATTTTTCTTTTTGCTTACCAAATTTTTCCGGATAATCTATCATGCTTGAAGTTAAAAACCTCACAGACCTCACTCTCATCGGTAATTAAAAGCTTTTTCGAATCATCAACCTCCCCGATTATTTCCGCCGAAACCCCCACACTACGAAATATATCGAGGCACCTTGATGCCTTATCCGGTTTGGAAGTCATAATCACCCCGAATCCGGGATACATTTTAACCCATTGCTCTAAATTCATGTCCAAAGGTTTGGGTATGCTTGAAACATCAACTCTGCCACCAACCTGACTGGCCTCAAGAAGCATGCCCAAGGTTCCGATGACTCCAGGATTGCTGATATCCTTGGCAGCGGTAGCCAAGTGTTTCTTGGCGATTTCCCTCATAGCTTTGAACTTTTCTTCTACGTACTCTGGATTTTTCCACGAGGTGCTGTCCCAAGCATAAGTAAATTGCTCATGCACCCTACCCTTCAAATCCACAGCGGCGATTATAGAATCACCGGGCTCCGCGGTGTCACTGTAGATAACCGCATCCTTTGGTACACGCCCCAGAACGGTTACGGAAAGGGAATAAGTGGGCGAGAAGGGGTGAAGGTGTCCTCCCACCACGGGAACTCTGAACTTTTCGCAGCCCAAGAGAATACCGCCCATAATTTTCTGGCAGATATCCATATCCTCGATGCTCAGCGTGTCCAATAGAGCTATGGGCTCTCCACCCTTAACCACCACATCATTAACATTAACCAAAACGGAACAGTAACCAGCAAACTCCGGCGCAGCCAACAAAAGCTTGTGCCAGATTCCATCAGTAGCAGCCAAGAGGTAATCCTCACCACCCAAATCAAGAACCGCGGAATCCTCACCAAACGACTTCACAACACCAATCCTGGCAAAACCCAGAGTGTGACTCAAAGAGCGAGTAACCTCAATAATGGGCTTTTTTCTGGCAACACCCTCAAAGTTCTTAATAGACTCGGCCAAGCTTTCAAGACTCAAAAAAGCACACTCCACCAGTTACCTAAATAATACTCACAGAAAAAACCAAAACTCAGACTATAATAAGATGTCGGTCACAAAAGAACCAGCTTAGCGAAAGACAAAATAACCCCAAACCAACTTTTTATAACAGTACGAAAACCATAGATTGGCGGGCTGTAGCAGGGGTGGAGGTGCCTACAATTGAGGCTCCGCCCATTCCCTTGCCCCGGACTTCAAATCCGTGGAACCCGGTAAGGGTTCGGGGTTCGATACACCCCCTATCCGTACGGTAAAGGGTGCGAAAATCCCCCAGTCCGCCGCCAAACAAAAACAATAATCGAAAAAAAAGTTAAACCGCAATCTCTTTTTGACAACTCTTTGATCAAGCAGAAAAACGCTGAACAATAGAAAAACAAAAAATAGAATATTGATAGGCTTCTTATAGAATATTATAGCTGATGCAAGAATTATAGAGAAAATAAAATTTTTTCAAGAAATAAATGGATAAGAAGCTCTCCTTTTTACTTCAATTGGGATATGTATTCATCAATTCCTCTTTTCCATTTCAGAATCGATAAGGCTATTTTTTCACTTATTTCTTTTTTAACTGGTTCATCTTTGCCCAGTTTCTTGAGTTCTTCTAACGCATTTTCCATCTGTATGATGCTGGGGTCGAACCGTCCCATTAAGAGGATAATTCTTTCCCTAGCGTCCGCGACATCGAAGTAGACCTGCTGACTCGTTGCACCAGTTAAAAGCCTGTTTAATGAGACATCCAACTTTCTTTCGATTACAACCGCGTTGTAAAAGTTCTGAAGGCTCTCACCAGATAATTTACCCACACTGGATAGGACCTGCTGAATTTTTTTAGAGGTTTCTTCGAGTTTTGATTCTGACTTTTCTTTGCTGGAGCTCCAAAGTTTCAACTCTATTCCTCTGATGTCTATTCCTACTCTTATCTGCTTCACCGTCTTCTCACCCCCATCGGACGAGAAAAGCTTAGCCCCTGCGCTATAGGAAGGATCATCACCGCCCTTCTCAGAGAAATCAACACAGTAGGACTTTAGGGAAGTAACCGCGTGATACGCTATCCTGAAAAGATCTAGAGCCTTTCCCTCAGCCTTAACGACACGAGAAGCCTCTTTCAAACCTTTAACTAATTCGTCAACATTTGCCGGTAACATACGCTTTCCCTTCAAACATAATGTTAAATAATTATAAATGACTCAAAATTATAATCTTTTCGAAATCACAACTCTAATATTCAAAATAAACTGTTTTGGCGCTTATTTGGAGCACGAGTTATATAAACGCTCCTCCTACCAACCAGTTATTTTGACTCAATATAGCATTTGATATCTGAACCTCCTCTAGCAATTGTGTAAACTCATAAAATGTATAAAATCCATCCTCCTTTCTCAATAGTTAGATGTATATATGGGGCTGTCTAGGCTGAGATTCCAAAGGGGGGTGAGGTCGTACGTTTTTGGAGAAATACGGTTACTGGAGCACTCGAGGCAGGAGAGTTGAACCCTATCTTTTAACCCCCACCACCAAGGCAAAGTAACCCGAACACCATGTCCAGAGAATAATAGCAACATCACCAAAGAATAGTGTGAAAACAACAATTAAATCTTAACAAGACAGTTGCACCAAAATCTTCAAAAGGGTAAATTATTCTTTTTATTATAGGAAAAGCGATAAGTGAATCCGAAATGCGCTCTGAAGAAAATCCCATAAATTCTTTACGCGAAGAGGGTTCTGAGAAGTTACTTTGGGAAATAATAAACAGCGTTCTGAGAAAGGTCCTTGTAGAGGACTCAAGAGAGGGGTTATTACCCTCCACGCGAAGAAGTGATCCTTTAAAGTGAAAGAAGCTCCTATAAGTGTTGAGGCTTTGGATGCAGTACGGAATATTTTCAGGTTCACTTCCCAAATCATAAAGAATTTGATCAAGTTTGTACTCCGCTTGAGTTGAAATTTGAGAAAAAAGATTATGCGTTTTAGACTACATAAAAAGACGCTAAGGAATGGCAAATTTGATAAGAAACAATACCTGCACAAAAAAAGTTTATGAGAATAATAAGAGGAAATAAGAGCAAACAGGATGGCTTCAACATTATGAAAGACACCACCGAAAAGAAGGATACCAAAGAAGTCCTAAGCAAACCTAAGAAGTCTAGACTCTCTCGGCTCATGGACAAAATAAGTTCAAGGGCATTACCAGCATTGGGAGATATGAATATTGCTGCAGAATTGGAGATGACCAAAGAGAAACTGAAGGAATACGCGGAGCACCTAGAGGAGATGGTTGAGGAGAGAACCAGGGAACTGAAGGAGGCACAGGAACATCTTCTCAGAGCTGAGCGGTTGGCTGCTATCGGGGAATTAGCAGCGATGGTGGGACACGACCTGCGCAATCCGTTAACAGGCATCACCGTCTCTGCATACATTCTGAAAAAGAAGTTAGCATCAGTAAAGGATGAAAAAATAATGGATCTACTAGATTCTATAGAAAAAAATGTGAAGTATACAAACAAAATCTTAACTGAGCTTTTGGAATACTCAAGAGAAATACAGCTAGAACTAACTGAAACAAATTTAAGAAAGGTCTTGAAAGACACTTTAACTTTCATCAAAGTTCCAGAAAATATACGATTATCAGATTTTACTACGGATGAACCTAGGATATTGGTTGACGAGGAGAAAATGTACAGAGTCTTTATGAACCTCATCCAAAACGCGATTGACGCCATGCCTGAAGGCGGCGAACTCACAATAAAAAGCTGGGAAGCAAACGGCAACCTGGAAATCGCCTTCACCGATACTGGAACAGGCATATCAAAGGAAAATATGGAAAAACTTTTCAAGCCCCTCTTCACCACCAAAGCGAAGGGAATCGGATTAGGCTTACCTATATGTAAACGCATAGTAGAAGCGCACGGGGGCTCGGTCTCTGTGGAGAGCGTGGTGGGAAAAGGCACAACCTTCACGGTAACCCTACCAATAAACCAAAAAATAAAGGAGATAAAAGGTATAAGTGTAACTGCCAGAATCATTGTTATAGATGACGAAAGCGAGTCCTAACAACCTGGTTGTTTTTTGGCGTTTCTCCTTTTCCCATATAGCTTCTAATCACGAGGTATTTTCCTGAGAGCAACGTGAAGACTGCTATAAACCGAACTCTAAGAGGAAAGGCTACCAAGCTTTATACACGAATCTTAGGTGAGGAGGAGCGTAGAAAAATTGCTGAGTTCTTCGCAGGTATGGATGCTTTGGAGGTTTCTCTGCGGAGTAGAGAGCGTCTCTGATTCTTGATACATATTGAAACGCTACGGCGTCAAAAGAGCAGTATTGTTTAATTTATTTATCAGAGGAAGAGGCTCGCAGGATTCAGGAATTTTGGCTCTCCGATACCTGCTCTAAGAACTCTGGTTTCCGTTCCTAAAGGATGGTGAAAAGAGTGTTAGGTTTGGATGAAAGTAGAGAGACTCAAACGTTAAGTGCATCTGCATAAACCCATGTTAACTTGCGCTATGCTCCTTGTAAGTGAAATTATGCAGTGTTTTTGAGAATTTCTGGTCTTTTTGAAGTCCTTGGGAAAAGAATTTTTTGGTCTTCTTTTCCGAGAATAAGCCTTTAGACGGTGGATTGGGCAACTAGTTTCAGAGAAAAATACTGGAAACACTATAGTACTACGCCAGCCTTTTCACTAAGGGAGCATACAACGCCCGTGTTAACTCGGGGAAATTTAAATATAGTTATTTGTAACTAATCTTTGGGTGTTCTTATTGTCCCAAGATTTAATCAAGATTATTAAGGAAATTACCATGCGGGATGACACTGACGAAGCCTTAACTCTACTGCTTGGAAAGTACCTCGATCAAAGGATTTCTGAGTGTAGAGCAGAGGTTAGAAAGTTTGAGGAGAAGTACGGGATGCATTTTGAAGAGTATGAAGAGAGACTTGATGTGGATATCAATCTGTCTTATGAGCATGAAAAGGACTATGTTATATGGGGCGCATTACTAGACGAACTTGAAGAGCTAGAAAAACGGTTAAGACAACTAAAATGGAAATCGATGAATTCATAGAAAGCATACTGAAAACTACGGCGAAGTTTCCGTGGATAAGACGCACAAAGGTCGAGTTCACAATAGCTTTGGCACATATCCGGCTCCGGCTCGCCGGCTCCTTTGTGGACATCTTCTACCGAAGAAAAACCCAGAACGCCTCCTATTCCTACATTGATGGTGGGGAAAGAGTTTTTGGAGCAAACAACATGAAAATAGGGTGGCACATCTATCCCTTCGGAGAAACCGAAAAACACCTGCCAATAAATCACATGACTTTTGAAGAATTTCTGAAGGTTCTCGAAAAAGAACTTAGAAGGAGAGGTAAACTATGAGCTACTGTTAAGGTGTTAGTATAAGCAGTGCGAGAACTCGTGTAAGACATGCGCATGGAAAAATGCCTATGAAAAAGGTATATACGGATTTTTCGTGAGAAATCACATAACTTGTGTTAGAGCTTCTTTTAGCTTTTGAACTGCTTTTTCTACTTCCTCATGTTTGGTTCCTATCGCTGCGTTCATTGTTATGTAGCCTGTGGGGTACTTTTCACAACATGATCCGTAGTCTGTGGGTCCCAGTGCTCTTGGCCCGGTTACTCGCAGGTTATACAGTGCTCCGCCGACTTTTTGTGGGTCTCTGTTGGTGATTGACATTGCACAGGCTACAGGGTTGTATACTTTGAGGACTCTTTCCCCGCATTCTTCTGCGATTTTTTTGAGATTTTCCTCAAGATACTTCCTGTTTTTTTCCTGTTCATCTCTAAGCTTTTCGTAGTTTTTAATACCTAAAGCTAGTATCGCTGCCAAGAATTGCGTTGCTGGTGCTGCGGTGGCTCTTCCCGCGTACTGCTCGCTGACCTCGTCTAGGGTTTCCTGTTTCGGTGCAGCAATGATTGCTCCTCCTATTGGTGTAAGAAAGTTTTTGTCGGTGCTCTGAACAACAACATCCACACGTCCAGCGTCCACCGCGGACCTTATCCTTTTCATTATCTCCCTGCTCTGCACCCCATAGGCATTGTTAATCACATGCGGGACATCTTGTTCTTGGGCGATTTTAGCTATTTCTTTCACGTCATCCGGTTCACGAGGTGGGAAAAAGGTAGTTGTGGACAGAATTGCAACCGTTTCCTCGTCTATCGCCTCCTCCACTCTTTCCGGGGAAACAATCACGGCGTCGCCCTCCAGTTCACCCTCAATGATTTTCGGCTCCAAGCCTATGAGTTCTATGGCCTTCAGGGGGGATTTATGGTCAATTCTGGGGTGAACAACATATTTTCCTTTTCCTCTTCTCTTCTGCCTCATTGCTGATATTGTGAGACCGATTGACATTCCTGTGGACATGGGAAGAAGAAAGGCGTGTTTTAAGTTGGGAGCTCCGAATCTTCGGATGGCGTCGGAAGCGAGTGTATTGACTATGGTGTACATTATTGAAGCCCCAGGGGCTTTGGGCTGGGCTGCGGATATCTCGCCGCTGCGTCCTATGCCATGACAGAAATCAGCTGCAAGTTCGGAAACTAGAGGTGAGGCTGCTCTGGCTTCTCTTTCACCCACTCTAGCTGCCTGGGGGTCTTTGTCTGTGTCCATCATGGACAGTACGGTGAGTAGGAATTTTATTTGGGGGTCGCTCCACCCCTCTTCCGGTATTCTTCTCTGTTCGAATAATACGCGTAATGGATCCAGTTGGGATTCCAGAACCATGATACCTCGTTCTAGCATATTTTCGGGAATTAATCCTTTCATGTACTTTTTGATTAGTTCCTTCAGATTAACTCCTCCCTCAAACTTTACGTGGTTTATACTTTCTTATGAAAACCGCTTCGCCCTCCGAAACCGGTTTTTCGAATTTGATTATCACCGCCCCTTTTCCTCCAAAAGTGGAAACCACCTTTCCAATGGTTCCCTTTTCTGTGATTGCAGTTTCGTTCAATAGTTTCTCGGCTCCGTACCCGGTTTCCGCCAAACCAACAATAACGCTACCCTTGGGGTGAACTGGGTTTTTAACCCTTCCCGTCTTGCTCTTTTCTGTAAAGAATTCTATTTCGCTAGGAGCCATGTCGGTCACTTTTCCACTTCCCACGATTCTCAGAATTGTTGGGGACAAATCCAGACGGGAAACCAGTAGCGGTGTGCCCTCCTCGGCAACAACGCTTTCACCAAGCCTGAAGAGTGCATCGAAGGTTTCCCCACTTTCCACATACTCTATGAGAAGGTTTCTTCCCTCGAATCTTTTGAAGGGAATCACGGTGGCGGTGACTGTGGGCATCCCCACGGTTAGGTGTACCTGAACACCAGTATGAAGAGGGTATTTAAACAGTTTATTCATTTTTATGCTTCCAATCAATTGGTCGGTTACATTTAGGGTTCCCGGCGTGCCGGCGTAGCATCCGCGGTATATCTTCTCTGGTTCCGGTCCCGTAGTGCTTATACCTACTCGGTCCCCCGCTTGGGCTTCGTCTCTCGACTCTCTAAAAGTTTGTATTGATCTCACCTTGGCGGCTAGTTTGAGGGGCATAACCTCAATCTCGTCACCTACATGAACCCTACCGCGATGAATTGTTCCAGTCATAACCGTTCCGGTACCCTTGATGCGGAAAGCGTGATCTATGGGCATCTTGAAAGGGCCCTCTGTTTCCCTTTTTGGGGGCGATAGAATACTCAAAAGAGCTTTTTTAAGATCCTCCATTCCTGCACCGGTAACCGCGGAAACCGGAATTATGGGGGCTTCCTCCAGAATAGTGCCCTTTAGAACGCTTTTAACCTGATTCTTAACGGTTTCAAGTTTGCTCGGGGAAAGCAAGTCCATCTTATTCAACGCTACTACTACCTTCGAGATTCCGAAACTCTGGAGAATAATAATATGCTCCCCTGTTTGAATTTTCGGCCCTTCGTCGGCTGCGACCACCAGTATCGCGGCGTCAATTATGTTCGCTCCAGCAACAACACTACGAATAAGCTCTGCGTGACCGGGAGCGTCAACCAGTGTTACCAGGTAACCGTTTAGGTGGAAGGATGTGAAGCCTAGGTCTATGGAGATTCCTCTCTCCTGGGCTTGTGGATGTTTGTCTAGACCTGCTGTGGAAACGACTTCGCTTAAAGCTCTTGCTACCTGTGTTTTGCCGTGATCAATGTGGCCCAGGAGACCTATATTAACCGAAATGGCATCAGGCATGTAGCAATCCTCCCATTAACAGTATAAAGTCTTCCTACTATTTGGGTTTTAAGGGGAAGTTATGCGGATTCCTCTGACCTTTTTCTTCTCAGTCCCTCAATAACATTTTTCTCGTATGGGGCGAGAGGGTTGAGTTTGGGTAACTCTTTTAACTGCTTAAACTTAGGGTATCCTGCTTCTTGTTCTTTCTTCCACTCTTCTGCAAAAGACCCATTCTTTATTTCTTCGAACACTTTCTTTAGATGTTCAACGATGGGGTCTATATTGAGGGTTAGTGTTCTGCTGAGTGAACCGTACTGGCTGGTCTGGGAGTGTAAGCCCATCTGCCCCGAGGTTCCGGTTTCGGCGAACATTTGAAATACTAATCCGAGTTCTCCTGACATATAGAGTTCTACGAGAACCGCCTCTGGGGGGAGCCCTGCGTCGACTTGAATCTGAAAAGCGGCCATCAAAATTCTACCAATGGCTGGCCCTGAGCCCTGTTCGGAGAAAAGATCCATGTAAGCCTCTTGAGCCATGGTGACCTCAAGCACACCCGCCCTAGTGGAACCTATGGCCTTTGCCAGAGCCAGAACTATCTTTTTCGCCTTTCCGCTGGCATCGTTCTCCACCGCGATGAAGCTCGGATAGCCTTCGCCCTTAACGAACAGCTCACGCACAAATTTTCCAATCATTCGGGGGGCAAGCATAACTACATCAATGTTTTTAGGTGGTTTGATTAAGCCAAAGGCTATGTTGTAACCGGACGCGAAGTTGAGAACCTTCCCTTTCGATAATTCGCTCCGAATTTCTTTTTCGTAGACCTGCGGCATCAACTCGTCAGGAATAAGGAAGAATATTATGTCAGCCCTCTTGGCGGCTTCCTTTATCGGATAAACTTCGAAGCCGTCCGCCTCAGCCAACTCCCAGTATGAGTCCTTAATGTTTCCTATTATCACATTCAGACCGCTGTCTCGCATGTTAAGAGCCTGAGCGCGGCCCTGGTTGCCGTAGCCTATCACGGCGATTATTTTATTTTTAAGCACGGACAAATCCGCATCTTCGTCATGGTAAAATTTCGTCAACTCTAACACCACAAAAAGCTATTACACGCGTTTCTTAATGGTTACTACTTAAATACTCCTCGCCATATATAAAAATTATAAACCCATTGAATAAGTTTTTATACTATAAGCGTCTATAGGTAATCTCTAAGTGCAAGTAAGGGATCCAACCATGTATAATCGAGAAGAAATTATTGATAAGGGTCTTGAGATCGTCGGGAAGTACCTACTTAAGGATGAAACGGTTCTTTTCTATGACTTCTGCGTCAAAGCCCGCAGAAAAGTAACTCCGGTAACCGAGGTCTTAGCCGCAACTGAAGGAGACCCGGGCTTGTTTGCATTCACAAACCGTAACATATTCTTTGTTCAGAAATCCGGCCTAATTAAACCAACCTATAGTTTGGAAGTGAGAATCTCATTGGAGAAGATTCTCCACTTGGACACTTCTGGCATGGTGATTAAAAGTCTAAAAATAACGGCGAGTCCCGAGGGAAAAGAAGTTGAACACACATTTTTGAATTTTGGGAGTGTGAAAAGTAAGAAAAATAAAATTGAAAAAATAAAGGCCGATTTTGAGGAAACTATTCAGAAAAGTATAAAAATGAAATCCTTGGTTAGCAGAGACATTATAGTTTGCGAATACTGCGGAGAAAAAAATGCCAAGACAAACGAGAAGTGTCTTAAGTGTGGAGCGGTCTTAAAAAAGTAAAACTCTGGAATATTTTTTGGGCGATGCGTTTATGCGTGGCTTTTGCTTAAAATTTCTTTATACTATTCGTCAATTAACGAAAATCTAATTTTTTCGCTATTTATAGAATTTATGGACAGAAAAAAATATAACACGTTTATTTATCATTTATATATTGACGACATATGCGGGGTATGTCCTTTTGAGCGAAGAGAGTGAGATAGGAAAGCTGATTGAACTCGTGGAGCTGAACGTCGGCAACTGGAAACCCCTAGCGGTAGCCATAATCGACCTAAACTACAAGATTTGGGGCGAAAAGGGGAGCGTTCCCGGAGAGTACCTCAAATACTACGAAACCTTCCCCCTAAAAGGCTTACACGTAGGGGACAGTATCAACAACAACTCCTCCTTCCTCATGAAGGTCACCGAGAAAACCGGAGTCATAGTCGTTATGCAAGACCCCCACATATCCCGGCTCGCCGCAATAAACCTCAGAGGCAGGCTCAACGCCCTGTCACCGTTCTACACTCTCGAAAAACTCGTTAAGGAAAAAGACAAAAAAACCAAACTTGACGAAATGCGAAAAAGAGAAGAAAAAGTGTGGTAGAATTGACACTATCCACTATGAATACCGGGCTTTACGAACCGTTAATCTATCTAATAAGTGCCATCCTTCTCGCAGCCTGCGCGGTTTACCTTGTTAGGCGCTATTTTGAAAAGCGGGAAAAAATCACTTGGCTCTTCATAGTATTCTTCGGCTGGATTGCATTAGTTTTCACCATTTTGTTATTGTCTATTACAGACATTATACTATTGAACGTATCTCTGGGTACCTATACACGTTATTAATTGCCGCAGGACTCGTAGCTACAATTGGACTAGTAATGTTAGGATATAGAGCAATTTACCTGCTTCCCGCAGTAGTTGTGTTGATTGCATTCATCCTTTATCTGAATTTGCTATCAAGCTATAATAATAATATAATTTCATTCCAGATCTTTTGGATTACCTTTACGGGCCATTTTCTAGGGGATCCCTGGTTCATAACTCTGAAAAACCTGTTTCCAAACGCTTTCGGTCAACGGAACCCAATTGTGATGCTACTGGACCTATTTTATGATCCAACACCACTAGTACTTTTTAACCCCCCAATAATCGTATTATCCCTCTGCGAGATCGCAATTGCAATTCCGACGACTATTATCTTCTACTATTTAGCCTGGACAAACAGGAGCGGCAGGTCGCTAGGATTCGCATTATTCATTACAATGCTTATCTTATGGGGCTTTATGGCGGCTGAAGGAATAGATGCACGATCCCTTCCGGTGTTAAGTTTGCTACTTCTAGCAAATATGTTCCTAGCTCTGGGCATTTTTGGAATCTACGACAGGCTAATGAAAAAGGAACCCAAAAAGAGCAGGTGAAGGGAAAAAAAATAAAACCGCACCCTCTTTTCTTTTTTTGGGCGATGTTTTTATGCGCGGCTTTAGCTTAAAATTTCTTTATACTATTCGTCAATTAACTAAAATCTCCAATTTTTTCGCTATTTACAGAATTTATAGACAGAAAAAAATATAATACTTTTATTTATCATTTATTTTATTGACGACATATGTGGGGTATGTCCTTTTGAGCGAAGAAAGTGAGATAGGAAAGCTGATTGAACTCGTTGAGCTGAACGTCGGCAACTGGAAGCCCCTAGCGGTAGTCATAATAGACATAAACTACAAGATTTGGGGAGAAAAGGGAAGCGTCCCCGGAGAGTACCTAAAATACTACGAAACCTTCCCCCTAAAAGGATTACACGTAGGAGACAGCATAAACAACAGTGCCTCCTTCCTCATGAAGGTCACTGAGAAAACCGGAGTCATAGTCGTCATGCAGGATCCCCACATATCAAGGCTCTCAGCAATAAACCTCAGAGGCCGGCTCAACGCCCTATCAGAATTCTACACTCTCGAAAAACTCATCAAGGAAATGGATAAAAAAACCAAACTTGACGAAATGCGAAAAAGAGAAGAGAAAGTGTGGTAGAATTGGCAGTATCCCTCAGTAGTATCGGTGTTTTTGAACTGTTAGTATATCTAACAATTGCCGTTATTAACTCGGTCTGCGCTTATCAGCTTGTTAGACACTATTTGAAAATGCGGGCAAAAATCACCTGGCTCTTCATCACATTATTCGCCGTGATGGCAGTATGTTTCTTCGTTAACTTCCTAATTGGTACAGACATTCTATATCTTAATGTGAGAACGGCATTAACATACACGTTTTTAATCGTTGCAACAATCATAGCGGTCATAGGATCAGTAATGCTAGGAGTTAAGCAGCTCTACGCCCTCCCACTATTCGTTGCGGCAATCGCACTCTTCCATCAAATTTCTTTGAATTCAAACTACACTACGACAGTAAATTCAATCCAGGCCTACTCATACGCACTTACCGGGCAAATCATAGGGGAACCCTGGTACATAACTCTAAAATCAATATTTCCGAATTTCATTTTGCTAGGCCAACAAACTTCGACAATACTGAACTTACTTTTTGACCCACTAGCAATATCTACGCCCTCGGTATTAGGTCTCTACCTTGCTGCAATCACAATTCCGACGACTGCTCTCTTCTACATTCTAGCCTGGAAAAACAGGAGCGGCAGATCTCTAGGATTCGCACTCGGCCTTACAACTTATATTCTAGTGGGCTTTCTGACTGCATCAACAGTACCAAGAGATTTGATGAATACTTTAATATTAATAGGGGCATTATTCTATGCTCTGGGAATCTTAGGAGCGTTCGACGGGCTAATGAAAAAGGAAGCGAAAAAAGAGCAGATAAAGAAGCAAAAAAGCAAAACCACATAAATTCCCGCTAGGTTCTCAACTGAGCCAAACTAAGTTCAATATTCGACAAACAACAATCCCCCTTCTTTTTTTCAAAAGCAGTTCAGCTAAATTTTTTACCCGCCTTTAGATAATAATTGTATACTATCCTTTCTTGGTAGCGAGAAGTCCTCCTATTTCCTGTTCTAGCTTCTTTGGGACTTAATCCGCTGGTAGTGCCTTTATGGGTATTCTGTGCATTTGAAACCCGAGCTTTTTATCAACTAAACAACCATTTAAAGAGGCTATGATATACTTTATGTACAGGTTCTGGCATAGGAAATGCGTCTAATATTTTTAATTTTTCTGCAAGTTACTTTTATGTTTTATACACTTATCTTTAGTACTTGTTTGTAGTATTTTTTTCCCGGAATGTGGGTTAGAGTGATTTGGTGGAATGCTTTTTGGGGTGTTTGAATTTTTTCCAGAATTCCTTCCACTATTACTTCTTCGTCTTTTCTGACTTGCATTTTGTACTCTTCTACGTATGTGATTACTCTTTCTATGTCGTCTGCCCTGTCTCCTTTGAGGAATTCTAAGATTTCTATAGGGTAGATTGCTGGTATGAAATAGGAGTCTTTGTCATCTTTGATTAAGGCTTTAGCCCTTGTCCATCCAACTCCCGTTATTCGGGTATCGGGGTGATACTCGTTTTTTATTTCATTCCACGCCCTGACTGGTTCAAACTCTATCTTAACTCTTCTCCCCAGCTCCTCTGAGTCATGAAACGCGTAGATACTTTTTCTCTTCTCGTACCACGCATATTCTTTTAGTGTGTAGTTTTCAAATCGCCAATTCTTTTGCTCCACCCTCTCATCAAAAAAATCAAACTCGTTCTTAAGAAGACCGTCCCTATCGCTGTAAAAATCGTTTAGAACCTCCACAAGCTCAGCGACTTTCTCACGGCCGTAAATAACGTAATCCAGATCACTGTATTCCAGATTGTAAAAACCGTGCAGAAGAGAGCCGAAGACACCGAAGTCTGAGAGCTTAAGCTTCGAATGGTCTAAAATCAGGTCGAGAACCTTCATTAAGGCTTTCATTAAACTATCCTTAGGCTCTTTTCCCAGAATTTCTTCTAGTTTCTTGTCCGGTTTTCTGAGTTCTCCTATTTGATTCTCTTTCATTCCTACCAGTAGGCGTTGGAGAGGTTCAGAGAAAACTTGGTATTGAGGATAATTTTCCTGAACGAATCTGAGACCTCCGTCCGCGTAGAACTTGTAATACTTTACGGGAAGACCTGTTCGAACAGCTTTGGACTCCGCCGCCGCCTGATAAATGGTTTCGGGGGCGTACTCTACATCGCATATACAAGCGTTTTGTGGATGATCATAACCGTAAACTCTGAAGATAATACCCTCTCGTGAAATGGGAGCGTCCTTATCTCTTACTTTTAGAACCATACGTGAATCTCCCTCTTAAAATAAGAATTCATTCAGTATAAAATGGGTTTTGTTGCTAGATTCCTAAATAGGTTAACTTAGTTTTTTTGAAAGAGTCTGGTGTAGGTAACTTGTTTGTCGGCCAGAGGTACTCTTCCCCTTTTCCTGATCCTACTACTATTCGATACTCTTTTTTACCGGAAGTTAAATTCTCTTCTTTTTCAAGCATGCCTTTGACTTTTATTTCTTCTCCTACACTTGCGAAATCTCGGAACTGCCCAATCATGCTCACAATTCTTTTGGGTTCTTCCCCCTTCCTTATTTGTTTTGACTTGCAGTTATCAACTTCGTAGACCGAGGGGCGGAACACCGACTCATTGTTGTTTACCACCCGGCAAATGGCTTCAACAGGTTTTATAGCTTTGTACCTGTATTGGCCAAATTTTTCGGTTATCTCTTCTATTTTTCGGATAGCATTAATTACGAATCGACTGCCCTGGTATACGCCTCTGTTTTGCCTTATCGGGTCGAATTCATCTGCTTCAAGGATTGAGACCTCGCCCCTAGTGGCTAAATTGTGAAAAGCTTCTTTGACCTTTCTGAAGTTCTCTGATCCATAAACCGCGATGTCGATGTCGCTCTGGTAGTTGTGCATCTGAAGAGAAATGGAGCCATGTATGCCTAAATCCTCTATTGATGCTCCAGACTCTTTGGAGAGCATACCTATGACTTCTACTGCCTTTCTTTCGAGTTCATCATGGTCTTCCTTTCTTAGAAGGAATTGTAAGCATTCGTTGGGTACATAAACGGTTTTTATATGGTCTTTGGGGACGGTGACCAACTCTTTTCCAATGTAGGGATTAAAGTACACCGCGTCGGGAATAATTTTTCTCAGAGACGAGATGAAAGAACTGTAAATTTTGGGAGAGTAGAGTTTCTCCGGCCGTGCCAGTGGAACGCCCCCCAACACCCACTCATAGGGCAGCCAAGGAACATCAAAACGGTCTTGCAGGTCTTTGGGAATGTACTTGATGAAGGCGATTACCCTATCTTCTGGATGAACGTATCCTATGGTATAAAAAATAAATCCCTCCTTTGTGAGGATAGCATCGCCGTCTCTGGGTATCCAATCAGAGATTTTCACCATCAACCACACTCTTTCTTTATTCTTTTTAAAAACGCACATTCAGCCTGAGCTGGGCTCAGATTCCTTTCCACGGCTTCCTTCACAAAGCTTTTCCTCATAGAGCTCAAACGCCGCGCCAGCGACTTATCGCCTCTCTCAACCATTATTTCTCCAATGATTCTACGTGTAAGACGATCAATCTCCTCCGATTTACCCGACTCATAATCCGAGGGCTTGACTTTAACCCTCTTTTGAGACTTCAATCCTTCAATTTTTTGAAGAATGGTTTTCACAGCATCTTCCAATGGTTCTTGGGATGTGTCTATGGAAGCGATCGGCTGGTCCCATCTGTATTTTTTACCGGGAACATCGAACCGGTCATTTATTCTGAGGATAACTTCGGGCGGAATGGGTTCGCCGCGTTCCTTATTCCATTTTAGAGCAAAATCCAGAGGAGCGTGCACGTATACTATGGCGTATTCTACTTTGTTCTTCTTCGCAATTTCTATGAGGTCCCGCCGCATGGCGTTATAATAGTTTGTATCATCACTGATTACATTTTTGCTCTTCGCAAGCAAGTAGTTTATGATGTGGAGTGTTGTCTCCCTTATGAAGGATTCACGCTCTGGGTCAAACCGCTCCTCGTGCGCCGGGATGAGGCGGCGGATGTCGTCGGAACCTATAACAAATGTGGAATTATTTTTTTTATCGAGTTCAACTGCCAGTCTTCTTGCAATTAGGGTCTTCCCGACACTCGGTATACCGCAAAAGATTATGAGCAAGACGCTGTCATCACCATTCGAATTATTTGCTCCATCCTAACATAAGGTAATTTTCCATTCGATTATAAAAGTAATCTGCCCTAGCTCCAAACATTTTTTTAAGAAGAGAATCAAAAGCTATCATCAACAAACATGGTATAATTTGAACTAACAACAAAAAAATTGGTTAAAAATTCTCTTTTTGGATTTTGCCATAGATTTAATAATTCTGATTACGTTTTTTAATTCAAATAATTCGATTTCCTGGAGGTTGTGGTTTGAAGGTCCCAGTAGCTTTGACAATCGCGGGCTCTGATTCGGGTGGGGGCGCAGGCATTCAGGCGGATCTCAAAACATTCGCAGCTTTGGGCGTTCATGGAACATGTGCGGTTACAGCTGTTACTGCCCAGAATACGCTTTACGTGCGGGACATTATTTCTATTCCCCCAGAAATTGTAATGGCCCAAATCGACGTCGTGATCGAGGATATAGGAGTGGATGCAGCCAAAACAGGAATGCTTTACGAACCAGAAGTCATAGAATTGATCTGCAACGAACAGAATGAACATGGTTTCCCCCTTGTTGTGGATCCGGTAATCTGGGCAGGCTCAGGTGACAGACTAGTCACCCCTGCAGCCGAAAAGACAATAGTAAAAAACCTGGTTCCATTATCTCAGGTAGTTACTCCAAACATCACTGAAGCCTCTATAATAGCTGACACGATGATTAATTCGGTTAAGGATATGGAGGAGGCGGCGCGTGTTATCTCCACCCTCGGCCCAGAAGTCGTGGTGATTAAGGGAGGACACTTGGAAGCTACTGGTGCCACGGTCGTGGATGTAATGTTTCACGGAGGAGAGATAACGCAGTTCAAGAAGCCCCGGATTGAAGAACCAGGCACTCATGGGAGTGGCTGCAGTTTTTCCGCCGCTATCGCAGCACACATAGCTAAGGGTTTCGAGTCTGTAGAGGCGGTGTCCCACGCGGAAAAGTTTATTGATGTGGCAGTTGGAAATCCAGTAATGGTGGGGGGAGGAAGAAAACCAGTCAACCCCATTTTCTGGCTTGAAATCGATGCCGAGAGGTGGAGAGTAATCAAGGATTTGGATGAAGCGGTAAGGATGATAGAGTCCACGGAGAATTTTGGAGAATTCATCCCAGAAGTGTGTACAAACATCGGAATGGCTCTGCCCACCGCCAAAAGCGTAGAGGACATCGCAGCAGTAGAAGGTAGAATAATGAATTATCAGGGGAAAGCGAAACCCTTAGGGAGCATCAGGTTCGGAACCTCAAGCCACATATCGCGAATCATCCTCGCAACAATGGGGCATGACCCCTCTATGAGGGCTGCTATTAACATAAAATATTCCGAGGAGATAATCAAGGCCTGTATGGAGCTTGACCTAATAGTTTCGACCTTCAACAGAAGCGAAGAGCCAGAAGAAGTTAAAAAACAGGAAGGACAAAGTTTACCGTGGGGAATCGAGAGAGCTATCGCATCCATCGGCAAGGTCCCAGACGTAATATTCGACCGGGGCGGAATCGGCAAGGAGGCTATGGTACGAATACTAGCACCCACAGCCAAAGAAGCAGTAGAAAAAACTATCAAAATAATACAAAAAACAAGAAGGAAGCTAACACATTAAGCCCAATTGGCTCAGTTAAAAGATGCTAAATAAAAACAGGCTAAATCGGCGTAGGAAAAGTTTTGTTACTTGATCTTTTAGAGGTGAATCAGAGTTCCTGCCTCGCCTTTTAGTGCTTTTTCGCCCAATTCTAGTGAGGAGATTATTACCCTTTTTCCTCCCTCGGTAATAAATTTCACAGCGGCTTCGATTTTCGGCTTCATGCTTCCCCGTTCGAATTGTCCCTGCTCCAAGTATTCCCTTGCCTGCACTATACTCATCTCTTTGAGAAACTTCTGATTCGGTTTTCTAAAGTTTATGGCAACTCCCTGAATATCAGTGAGAATTAGGAGAGTACCCGCTCCTATGCTTGTAGCCAACCTCTCCGCTGTTGAATCTTTATCTATCACTGCCTCAACTCCCTGAAGTGAACCATCTTCTTTTTGAATAACGGGTATTCCCCCTCCTCCGGATGCTATGACCACGACCCCCTCATCGTATAATCTTTTTATGGTATCGATCTCCACGATGGATTCGGGTTTTGGAGAGGGGACTACTCTTCTATATCCTCGACCGGCGTCGTCCCTAAGAATCCAGCCTCTCTCTTTTTTCATTTTTTCGGCTTCCCAAACAGTGTAAAAGGAACCCACAAATTTTTCAGGGTTTTCAAATGCCGGATCATTTTTGTCAATCACAACCCGTGTTACAATGGTGATAACGGGAATACTTAGCCCCGCTTTACATAACTCATTCCACATTGTCTGTTGAATCATATACCCAATCATGCCCTGGCTCTCAGCCCCGAGCACGTCTAAGGGCATGGGCGGTAGGATATCTGAGCATCTCTCGTTTCTTATCAGGATGTCGCCTACCTGGGGGCCGTTTCCATGAGTTATTATAATTTTGTATCCACCTTTAATCATCCGAACCAGGTACTCAGCGGTTCTCCTAACATTCTCAAACTGTTCCTCGGCGGTACCCCTATTCTTGTACTTAAGAATAGCGTTACCTCCCAGAGCTACACAAACTTTCTCCAACTCAAACACCCTCAAACTAGGAAAGAATTCCACCAGATAAGTTTTAACTTGGATTGCGTATTTTAAGAATAGTTCTTATATGGGTGGTATATTTTGTTTATAGGAAGTCTTATATCTTGTTCTATTTAGATTTGTTTTTTGAGGTTTTCTCTTGAAGGAAGACACCACCAAAAGTCTTAGCGAACAGATTAAATCGTATTTTCCCTACGAGCCTTATCCCCAACAGGAGAAGTATATGAGGGATGTCGCGTCACTGGTTGAGAAGGGAGGAGTAGGATTTCTGGAAGCACCCACAGGCTTTGGTAAAACTATTGCAATACTCGCGGCTACCGTTGGTACGCCTTACCGTGTTTTTTACTATTCGAGAACCCACGCCCAGATGAGGCAGGTTGCTTACGAACTGGAAAAGATTAACGAGCTGGGACATAACGTAACTGGCGTGGTTAGAGGCTCCCGTGTCCAGCTCTGCCTCGACGAAAATCTGAGGCGTTCCAACGACTACCTTTACGCTAACGAAACCTGCCTATCCCGTATTAGAAGTTTTGATGACGATAAGAGCCTCGTAGAAATCGCCTTCTCCCGACCAGAGGTCAGCCTGACAAGCAACGAACGCTTACCCACAGGAATAGAACTATACTGTAAATCCGAAATGGGCGAAATAGAAATCCCCTCAATCATTCCCAAGGACGCCCCCTTACTAGCAAATGTGGAGAACATGCTCCAGTACGGTTCGGAACATAAAATCTGCCCCTATTATCTTGCCAGACTGCTTTCTCAGATGTACAAGGTGGTGATAGGAGCCTATAACTATCTATTTATTGACTCGAACTACCAGAACCAAATTGTGGTTTTGGATGAAGCACACAACATGGAGGATTTCCTCAAGGAAACTGTTTCCTTCACCCTCTCGCGTCTCAACATTGAGCAAGCCTTGGATGAAATAAAAGAAGTTAAGCGTCCCTGGGCTTCGGACATAGAGGAGTTCCTAGCCTTCCTCCTCAGATTCTTCAACCACGCAGATCTCAAGGACGAGGAACTATTGACCAAGGAACTAATCCTTTCAGAGATGAACGAACACGGAGTAACAAAAGAGAGAATAAAAAACTTCCTAGAAAACTGGCCAGTTATACTGAACATACAGCGTGAATTAATAGCGGCACGTGGCAGAATAATCCTACTTGATAGGCTGCGGATCTACTGGGTATACAATTTCTTTGAAAACTTTTCCCAATCTAGCGAAGCGTTCTACGTCGGCGTGTGGAGCCTGAGATACAAGAACAATCCCCAACTGGAGTGGCTCTGCCTGGAGCCGAAAATAGCCTTCGACCAGATTTTAAATGAAAACCCCAGAACCGTCATACTAACCAGCGGCACGCTTTCGCCCCTGAAGGGAACCGCGCAAAGGCTGGGATTAGAAGACCCCTTTCTCCAGAGTTATCCCACAATAATTCCTGAAGAAAATATTCTGATACTTGGTATAAGCCGAGGATTAAACAAAAAACCACTCACCACAAAGTTTGAGCTACGCAAGGACAAAGAAACCCTACTCGACTACGGAAGCACCATAGTCGAACTAATAAAGAATGTCCCAAACGGAACCATAGTATTTTTCCCATCATACGAACTCATGAACGATATGCTCGACCTGTGGGAAAAACACGGAATACTGAACAGTATGCAAATGCCAGCCTTCTTCGAAACGCGGGGAAGCAAACCAGTTCTGGCAGACATGTACTCTAAAGAGGCTTCAAAAAACAAAGCAGCACTCTTCGCCGTCATAAGAGGAAAACTCAGCGAAGGACAGAATTTCCCCGACGAAACAGGACGCGCAGCGATACTGGTTGGAATACCCTACCCAAATGTTAAGGACCCCCGGGTAAGGGCTCAGAGAGAGTATTATGAGAAAAGGCAAAAGGGAATGGGAAGCACATGGTACCTAGATCAAGCATTCAATGCAGTTAACCAAGCATTGGGAAGAGTTTGGAGGCACAAGAACGACTACGCCATCGGTATACTCCTCGACAGCAGGTACACATACCGCACAAATCAAAGCAGATTAGCATCATGGCTCGCCCAAAGAACTATACCCATAAGCGCTCACTCACCATTCATAACCATAGAAAAAATGATACAAGAATTCTTCCAAGAACCAACCTAAATTAATTCTAATCTCAGAGTACTCAATTATTGGAAAACATTCAAATACTAGGTCATTGAGTTTTTAATACTTAAAAGTGTTTGATTCGCTCGGTATTCCAAACCCTGCGAAAACAAAATTCTTAATATGTTTTTACGCCCCTTTGATAGGGTGATAAAATGTATACCATAGAAGATATAATAGAACCGTCAACCATAGCCATTGTAGGTAGCGCTAGGAGAAACGAGTTCTATTTCTTAAGGTCGCTTGTTGCTGGAGGTTTCAATGGAACAATTTACCCCATAAACCCTAACGTCCGCAGCGCTTACGGCTTGAAGTTCTATAAGAGTTTGTCCGAAATCCCTGACAAAATCGATTTAGTAATCTGCGCCGTTAAGGCTGACCTTGTTCCAGATGTTGTGAGGGAGAGCGTGGAGAGAGAAGTAAAAGGAATGGTTATATTCTCATCGGGATTCAGCGACAGCGGAACAGAAGAGGGAAGAAGACTCGAGAAAGAAATAGTTGAAATAGCAAAGAATGGAGGATTAAGAATTATCGGCCCCAACTGTATGGGAATTTACTACCCTGAACGTGGCCTATCATTCCGAACAGACTTTAGACGCAAAAAGGGACCGGTAGGCTTTGTAAGCCAGAGCGGAGGCCATGCCATAAGCTTCGTCCTAGCTGGGAACGACACAGGCTTATTTTACAGTAAGGTTTTCAGCTTTGGCAACGCTGTTGATGTCACCGCCTCTGAGCTAATAGAGTTTCTAAATAGGGACGAGAAAACCAACATAATCGCGGTTTACGTTGAGGGAGTAAGGGACGGAGCTAGATTCATGAAAGCAATTAGGGAGGCTGCGCTTAGGAAGCCTGTAATCATCTGGAAGGGCGGAGTGACTGATGCGGGAGGCAGAGCCGCCGCTTCGCACACTGGTTCAATCGCTGGGTCGCCGAGAATTATGGAAGCCGTTTTCACTCAAACAAACGTTGTTCCGGTGGAGAGCTTCGAAGAGCTACTAGACACCTCTCTCGCCTTTGCTTACTGCCCTCCCGTTTACGAAAACCGTGTAGGTCTCATAAGCATTAGTGGAGGTTCAGGTGTCACAAATTCCGACTACTGTGTAAAAACCGGTCTAAGGATACCCCAGCTATCCGAGGAAACGAGAGATAAGTTTAGCCACATGAATTTGGGCGCCGGAACCAGTGTAAAGAATCCAGTTGACCTGGCTGCCTCCTACCTTAACCCTAAGGTTGTGACAGCAATCGTGGAGACCCTAGGCGGCGAATCCTATATTGACTCAATTATATTCGAGGTGCAGGTACACTACCCCTCATTTTTCGCTAGATTTGTTGACACCCCCGAACTAGCAGCCATGGTCTACAAGACAATAACAGACTGCTGCAAAAAGGTTGTTGAGGAAAACAGGAAACCGGTCTTAATCGCCATCCCCCCTATAGGCTACCATGAGGCTAGAAGCGTGGCAAGGGACATGTTTATGGAAGCAAACCTACCTGTCTTCCCCAGCGTGGACCGAGCAGCAAAAGCACTGGCCAACATGTCCAAGTACTACAGAAAAAGTCAGAAACTACGCGAAATCGAAAAACAAGGATTGCAACAAGCAACGATATAACAATAATCAGATCCGAGTCGCAAATACATGTTTGTCTTTGACTCAGTAAGTCTATTTAAGACGAAACCTCTTATCAGCATCTCTCCCATCTTTATTTTAATACCATTTACGAATGTTTTGGCAAATCTAGAAAAATATTGTTACAAAAAAGGGGGGGGAATGAAAGAGTATTATTTAGACGTACTGGTGGCTGGGAAAATCCTTGTCCAGAGAGCAGATACCACGAGCAGAAGTCCGAAGCCCGCTAGCGAAAGTATGGTGGAGAATTCAAAACCACTGAGAACTGCGTTAGTCATGCCGGCAGGCATAGGAAAAATCAAGGCCATTAGTAGCGGATTCCAAAAAGAGGCTAACTGCGTAGAGTAAATTATAACCACGAGAACGAGGAGACTAAAGACCGCCCCACCGACTATGCTCAGAGTGCCCGCAGCCGTAGCGGAGTCTCTCCATTTAACCAAACCTCTTATACGTATGCTCGCCACGCCCAGTATGATTAGTACCACGCCTAGAACTGCTAGTCCCATCCAAGTATACAGGAGTTCGGGAATACGTATCGGTGTAAATATCGTCGAACCATATACCCTCAAAAAGTTATATATAATTGTGGTCTGGGATAATTCTCCCATAAGGATTAGAATCCCGGCAATTAATGTTCCAACTAGGCTGCACGCTAAGTATAGCGACCTTTCAGCACCTCTCTTCTGGATGACCGTAGCACCGAAAGCCGAAAATTGGGACCCCCCATAGCTCCGAAAACCTAGACCGACCATAGCGCCGAAGACTATTAAGAGTCCCACAAATATAATTGACGTGATAACAGGCAGATTAAATGAAGTGGGGTAGGGCACTATTAGGCTGACGACGATGCCGTTATAGACGGATTGGCCAAGGACAGGGATAGGAATACCAGCTATAAAGTTTACAATGCTTGCATAGTTCATCAGATCAGACATGAAAATTATGAGAGTCGCTATCCATGCGAAACCTGCAACCGATGTTATGATTCCAAGCACCCCTCCGGTTCTACCCTTTGTACTTGTTTCCTTAGTCATTTTAAACCCTCTTACCCATTCAGTATTCTAATCTCCATTGGAGTTCAGAGCAATCACATGAGAGCATAATATTCCATGTTACGGGGATTGATAAAGTATTCTGCATTGCTGGAATTGAGAAAGCCGCCATTAACAAAATGCATGTGAATACGGTTAACAGTTTCCACTTCATCCAATACATCCTCCATAATGAATCATATTCTAATTGGAAGAACCAAACACCCTAAAATATTAGACCAGCGAACTTTGATAAAAGCCTTATTACAGAGGCAACCTTATTAAATTAAATGAAGACCTTGATTCTTTTCACATGTTTTATTGGCTTTTCCAAATTTATCGGTCAAAACTTGAAAAAGTCTATAATAAAAAAAGAGGGGGTGAAAAGAATTATTTACACGAGCTTGGAACTAGGAAAATGTGTCCAGAGAAATGACGATAGCTAGCTGTACTTGATATTCTCCGTGAATATACCGTGTTCTAATCTCTCCGATCACTTGCCCCCATATATTTTGACTAGCAGCAAGGTTACAGCCACTGCTGCAACAGCAGCAACCCCGACTCCAGCCAAGATGTAGGTGTTTGTCCTCTGTGCCGCTGAACTCTGGAATTGTAGAAGAGTCATGAAGAGGAATAGGAACACTAAGCCTGGCGATATGGGAATGGGGTCAGCGCTCCCCTTCAAAAGAAAAGTTGAAAAGTCCATAGTATAATAATAATCAACCCAAGTGTAAGTATACTGGTAACCAACAACATATACGCTCTCGTTATCATTCGCTGGTGCTAAATCAGAGGGCGTCATTTGGCTGTTGGGAGATAGAAGTGCTCCAGTAACCGTTCCTCTAGAGTCTAATTCAACCATAAATATGTAGTAAGTACCCATAAACACTGGAAGTATATTTGCCACAGCGTATAGCTTGCTTTCATTGTGGGACAAAGACAAAGAAGACCCTAAACCGTAAGCTGAAATCCATGAAGGGAACATGTAGATAGTAGAGCTCAAAGGTAATTCGTCAATAATTTCACCATTTGAAGCATTAACAGTAATTAGATTCGCATAAGGACATGGAATCGCTGGATTATAATAGGGCATCATCCAAGAATAAGGCAAAGTGTCTTCTAGTGCATAAATCTTTTCTCCATCTCCAGAAATGTCAATTCCAGTAAATTTACATCCTGCACCGGAAGTCACATTCCATAACTGAGAACCGGTAGAAGTGTCAAGTGCCACGAGTTTCATGGCGGTTGTCCCATTAACAACCGAGTAGTAACCCGATACATACAATTTGTCACCACTAGGCGATAAAGCTAAATCGTTTGCATGGCTAATGTCATAGGTACCATTCAAAAATATCGTGTAAGGCCAACCGGGTTTAATTGCACCAGTAGAGGCATCTATTGCAGCAACGTAGAACTCGGTTGGGTACGTATAATATAGATTTGCATTACTTCCAGCTATGTAGACCGTGTTACTGTCTGGTGAAACCTTAACCGAGTAAAATTGGTAATCCTCTCCTCCGCTGAGTGTGTAAGTCCAGATGTAATCTCCGTCTGAGGCGTCAAATTTGACCAAAGTGGGCTCGTCATTGCTATTTATCACTCCTACGGCGTAGACTGAGCTTTCGTCAGGAGATAAGGCAATTCTATTAAAAATTCTTTCAAAAAGAGATCCCGTAAGGTCTAGGGTGGTATTCCATATTGGATCTCCTAGATTATTGAACTTCCAAAGTGTAGGCTTGGCTTGAAAAGTGGTGGCGTTGGTAATATTGGCTCCTCCAACGAAGATGTAGCTTTCATTTGCTGTTACTGCAATAGAACTTCCCATAGCGTTATTGATGTTTACTTGCCATTCTATGGAGTCTTTAGGTGCGGTTGTAGCAATTTGTGAGAGTATTGTATTCGGCATCACAGGGATTGACATGTTGTTTTGCATTAGCGGGATTGAGAAAGCTGCTAGTAACAAAACACAGGTAAATAGGGTTAATAGTTTCAATTTCACCTGATCCATCCTCCAAAGCAATTTTTTATTTGGAAGAAAAACTCCCTAATTTAGGGCGAGTAACCTATTATAAAAATTTTATGGTAACTGCTAGGTCTTGTGTAGTAACAAAATTAAGTAGACTCGGACGTTTCCTAATTGATTAAAAGGTGACTAAAATGAAACAATCCGAGTCTACAAGTAGTAATCGTAACCCGTCCTTTTTGCTTTTTCGGAAGCGTCTTGAGGAACTCACCCCCCAAGACCTTGAAGGGCTGTCGGAGTACGCCCGAAGAAACCTGGAGATCATACGCTGCTGGCACCTCAACCCCCTTGAGGACATCCTCAGAGCGTACCAGATATCGAAGAGCTGGTTCTTCAGGCTGATAAAGAAATTCACCCAAGGAGGAGCCGCGGCGCTGGAGGATAGAAGAGGAAGACCAAGCACGGCCAGGAAAGACGGCGGCGGCATCGTAGGCCAGCCGGTGCAGGAGCTGATAATCAAACTCAAGAAGGGAGACCCCCAACTAGGCTCAAGGAGAATAGAGGACCTAATCGGCTCCGAGTGCCTCTTCAGCCACATGACCATCCACCGCCTTCTTAAGAGGGAGGGCCTCGTGGAACTCCCCCCTACAGGCGCCGCACCCCCTTCAAAATGGTGCGAAAAAGTGAGCCCAACGCCTGCTGGGACATCGATTTCTGCGAGTTTTACAGCGAAAATCTACACGAAACTGTCTACCGGATAGAGATCGTCGACGACTGCACCAACGCCCGGCTCTCCACAACCCTCGCCCTCGAGGAAAGCTCCGAGGCCGCTACCAAAGCCGTCCGCCAGGCGATAAAGTGCTTCGGCGTCCCGGAGGAAATCCACTCGGATAACGGTTTGCAGTTCCGGGCCGCCCGAGCGGACCGCCCCTCCGAACAATTCGCCCGGCTGGCGGAGGAGTTCGGGATAGCGTTCAGCTACTCCACGGAGGGCCGCCCCAACGAGAACGGTAAGGCGGAGCACGCCTGCCGAGACTTCAAGGTAGAGTTCCTGAGCGACGACCAGCTCTTCGCCCTGGTCTCCGAGGACCCCCTGCACCAGGGGCAGCACCTCCTCTCGTTGTACAACATTTTCCACAACTGGCTTCCAAGTCAGGGGCACCACCTCTACGGCGCCAGCCCAGCTCAGCTTCACCCTCGGGCCTCCGTCACGAAGCAGGAGGCGTTGGAGGCTTTTGAGGAACTTTACCTGAAGCCCAAAGGAATGTCTTTTAATACAAGTGATTGGCAAATATTACAAGGAAACATCTAGTCCACTTATTTATGTTACAGCACAGTAACTGCTAGGTCTTGTAAACCTTGATAAAAGCCTTATTACAGAGGCAAGCCCTATCGAAATTGAAAGCTTCTCTTTTTTCTTATCATATATTTTATTGGTGTTTATAAATTTATTAGTCCGAACTTTAGAAAAAGACTATAAAAAGAAAAGGGGGTGAAAGAATATTATTTACGCGAGTTTGGAACTTAATCGTGCCCGGAGAATTGGTGATAGCTAGCTGTACCTGATTTTTCCTGTGGGTATGTCGTGTTTTAATCTCTCTGATCATTTGCCTCCCAGTTTTTTGACTAACAGCAAGCTTACAGCCACTACTGCAACAACAGCAACCCCGACTCCAGCCAAGATGTAGGTGTTTGTCCTCTGCGCTGCTGAACTCTGGAATTGTAGAAGATTCATGAAGAGGAATAGGAACACTAAGACTGGCGATATAGGAATGGGGTCAGCGCTCCCCTTCAAAAGAAACATTGAAAAGTCGAGAGTATAATAATAACCAGACAAAATAATATTAAACTGGTAACCAACAACATATACGCTCTCGTCATCATTCGCTGGTGCTAAATCAGAGGGCATCATTTGGCTGTTAGGAGATAGAAGTGCTCCAGTAACCGTTCCTGAAGAGTCTAATTCAACCATAAGTGTGGAGTAAGACCACATAAACACTGGAAGCACATTTGCCAAAGCGTATAGCTTGCTTTCATTAAATGATAAAGACAAAGAAGAACCTGAAGCTGACCACAATGCAAACGTTGTGAGCAAAGAGGGATTATTGCTTAAAGGCAATTTGTCTATAATTTCACCATCTGAAGCATTAATGGTAATTAGATTCGTATATTGTCCTGGATACATTGGGATATAAAAGAACATTGGATACATTGGAGTGTCTTCTAGTGCATAAATCTTTTCTCCATCTCTAGAAATGTCAATTCCAGTAAATTTACCTACTGCACCGGAAGTCACATTCCATAAATGAGAACTGTCTGAAGTGCTAAGTGCCACAAGTTTCACTGCCTTTGTCTCATTAAAAACCGAGTAGTAACCCGAAACGTACAATTTATCACCAGTAGGCGATAAAGCTAGATCGTTCGCTAAACTAATGTCATAAGTACCATTCAAAAATATCGTGTATGGCCAACCGGTTTTAAGTGTACCGTCATCGGCATTTATCGCAGCAACGTAGAACATGCTTGGGTAAAGATATAGACTACTATTACTGCGTGCTCCAGCTATGTAGACAGTGGTACTGTCTGGTGAAACCTTAACAGAGTAAAAGCGGTCATAGTTTCCTCCTTTGAGTGTGTAGTTCCAGATGTAACTTCCGTATGAGGCGCCAAATTTCACCAAAATGGGTTCATAGTAGTAGCTAGTGCGTGGTACCGTCCCTACAGCGTAAACTGAGTTATTATCAGGAGATATGACAACATCAGTGAAACCGGAGCCATAAAATATATTTCCCGTAACGTCTAGGGTGGTATTCCATTCTTGCTCTCTTAGATTATTGAACTTCCAAAGTATGGGTTTGAAATCTCCATTGGTGGCGTTGGTGATATTGGCTCCTCCAACGAAGAAGTAGCTTTCATTTGCTGTTACTGCAATAGAACTTCCCATAGCGTTATTGATGTTTACTTGCCATTCTATAGAGCCTTTAGGTGCGGTTGTAGCAATTTGTGAGAGTATTGTATTCGGCATTGCAGGGATTGATACGCTGTGTTGCATCACGGGGATTGAGAAAGCTGCTAGTAGCAAAACACATGTAAATATGGTTAATAGTTTCAATTTCACCTGATCCATCCTCCAAAGCAATTTTTTATTTGGAAGAAATACGCCCTAAGTTGTAACCATTAACTTATTATAAAAATTTTATGGTAACGGCTAGGGGCACTATGCTCCTTGTTAGTGAAATGATAGTATTGTGCCAGCGGTTTCACTAAGGGGGGGAACGTAGTCCCACGGCTAGGTCTTGCTTCGATTCGCTTCTTTCCGTTCTTTTTGAGGCTACATCCCTTCTTGGGCTGCGTTCGTGCTTCGACTTGTCTACGCTTCCAAGCGGTCTAACAGAGTTTGTTGTCGGCTGCTTCCTTTACAGTTGTTTCTAACGGTGTGGTCCCTGGGATTATTTGCGTCCTAAGGATGATTAGGGTATGAAAGCCTTTTTAGACCCTGCATTTACGGCTTTTAATTTAATAGGTGGATGGATAGAAAGAGTTATTGATGAGTGGCTTTATTAGTTGCCTTTATCTACTGACTGGGGGTTTGCTTCTTTTATTGTAAAGTTTTTGTATTTTTCTTTTCTTTTATCGATTTCGTCTTTGAGCTTGAGATACTTTGCACCGGTTTCGGATAGATTTTCAATGTGTTCCGCTATTTCTTCCTGTATCTCTTCACCCTTTTTCAACATTGTTTTTCCAAATTCTAAAATCAGCTTACCGTTTTTTATTTTGGGGGATGCTTTAATGTGGCAGAGACCGCACTCCAAGACTCCATTTCTCAAGACTAGAAAGTTTTGATGGCAGATCGGACAGACAGATGAATTTTCTATGTACTTGGTTTTGGCTTGGTCGTTTTGGAGCGCTTCCACCAGTTCTCTTCCTATCTGGTTCGCCTTTTCGACGGCGTCCTCGTGTAGTAGAATCTCGCCGGGACCGTGGGAGTATACCAGCATTTGATCCACGATTGGGATTCCAAGGAACATGAAGAAGCTAGCGAGCCCGGGCATGATGGTTCCTTCAGCTCCCGGGGCGCCTCCTACTGCGATTATTGCCCCTGCCTTATTTGCTAGCTTTTGGGATTTTGTTGAAATCTGTAAAAATCGGTCTATAATCATTTTAACTATGCCCGCCGGGCCAAAGATGTAAATTGGCGAGCCGAGGATTATTCCATCAGCCTCAAAGAGTTTCGAGAAGAAGAAGTTAGCATCGTCTTCTATTTTACAATCCGAGTTTTTAAAGACACAGGCCATACAGCCCTTACATGGTTTAATGTTAAGGTCTGTGAGTCTGAGCATTTCTATTTCTGCACCCATTTCCTTTGCGCTCATCAGTGCTTCTCTAACTAGTACCTCGGTGTTTCCAAGCTTTCGATAACTACCGACTAATCCCAGTATCTTCAAGTAATCACCATCAGACACAACGCTGCGATTAATCTTATAAAAGTTGGCGTTTCCCCCCGGAGTATTTGGGAAGAAGATTTCAAACGGGAATATCACATTTTTCTAACTTATCAGAGGTAATCAGTAGCGGTCATCATTAAAAGGGATACTTAGAAAAATGGGGCTTCAAGATGAACATCTTCGCATTATTTAGGGTTGGAATTTATCTCAGAATTTCGAAATGTTACTATTTTAAATAAGCAGGATAAGCTAAGGAGGCGGCGTTATTCATCTTGCTACAAATGTCCTTTGATTATTTATGCTTTTTAGGGAACTTGTTTTTCGAGATTCCTATTTAGCGTTTTTTAATTTTTTGGCTATAATATCAAGGGCTTGGGATGAAACGCCTGCGTTGAAAAATATGTTCATACGATTCATCATAAACCCTGTCAGCATAACATCATTTCGCCAAGCTGGGCTCACTATAATGTGGGCGTGGGCAACACCCATTCCTCGGCTGAAGAGTGAAACGAATTCCGGATTGTAGGCTTTTTAATAATTAATGCAACTTCCTTAACCGCTTTGAAGAGACTGGCCAGTTCTTCGTCGTTTAACTCGTAAAACTGTTCAACGTGTGTTTTAGGGATAACCAAAACTTGGCATTCATGCATCCTAGGATTAATGTCCAGAATAGCTATGTTGGTGTCATCCTCGTAGACCTTTCTTGACTCCACTTCTCCTCTAAAAATTTTACAGAACAAACACTCGGTCATGCCCGTATAGATGTTTTTACACTTTAAAATAACTTTCTTTAAGATTTAAGAACTTTCAATAATGAGAATCTTTTTCGAATACCAACCTCAAAAAATCGACCCTTCTCTTCTTTCTGAGGTAAATAAGGGGGCTAGTGTTGAGAACAACATTCAAACAGTTTCAACAGAGACGGCTTTGAAGTCCCTTTCCAAATCCTCCTCTGAGAAATGTATAGGAATCTCTTCAGACTTGGCAATCTCAACCATTCTTGAGAGGGGGATTCCTGCTATACGCGACGCTTTCCAAACCGTTACTTTTCCATCCCTATAAAGGGACAAGGACTTTGTCAACCTCCATCTCTTCACTCCCTCTTCTATCAACTCTCTAAGCGCCCTCGTCTTAGGTACGCCTTTCTCTCTGGCATACTCCAGAATCTCTTCGTACAGCTCGGGGTCAAACCTTGCAGATATGGTCCTCTCAGGCATTTTCTCCACTACTTACCTAACTTGTACACATTCTAATGAGCGTATCGTTCACATCAATATTTTACTTGAGATTTTGAAGGTCCTTGGGGCGGATTTTTCCCTTGTGAAGAGCTGTTGCAACTAGTACACCAGATATTCCGAGATTTCGCAAATCAATTATTTCACGGAGACTGTTGATTCCCCCTCCGGTCAAAACGGGTATATTAACTTTTTGAATTATTTGCTTTAGAATTTTTGTTTCTAATCCTTGGAGGGTGCCCACTCGGGAAAGCTCTAGGAAAATGATTTCGCTCGCTCCTTTTTCCTCAAACATTTCTGCGGCTTGAACCACGGTTAGTTTCTTTATTTCTTGGGATTTTGTGAGAATTTGTCCTTCCTTGTAGTCAAGGCTTCCCACAATCTTGTTTTTCCCAATATCCCTTACACAATCTTCCAGTTGCTTTATTGAGTTTAAAGTTTCTGTAGCTACGATCACTTTTTCCGCACCAGCTTCCAGTATTCGTTTCGCGTCTTGGGAGTTGTTCACTCCCGCATCTATGATGAGTTTGAAGTCGGTGAGGCCTGAAATTTTTTTGATTACCTCAATGTTTGAGACCGTGCCTTGTATGGCATCCAAATCCGCAATGTATAGTTCACCGAAACCAAAGGTCTCCTGGAACGCTACTGCAATATCTGTAGGATCTGAAGAAGGGGCTAGAACTGTTTTTAATGGCTGGTATTTCCGCCGTTCGCCCCTTATGGCTTGAACCACTTCTCCCCTTAGTACGTCTATTACGGGTATTACTCTCATATAAAACACCATTCGAATTGCAGGAGTGTAAATATTTTTATGCGGACCGATTTTTCGTGAAAGGTTTTTAGGGGGTTCTGACATACTCCCCTCCTTGAAAGGTTGGGGGTTTTACACTTCTACGGTTAGTGTTAGAAGTGTGGGGCGTGTCACCGCCCTGTTAACGGCTTCCGCACCCTTTTCTTGGTGAGCATCCATGAAAAACCTCTGCGCTTTGAAGTGGAGGAGTGGCACCGGAGATGCTGCACTGCACTACACGTGGAGCTCTCTCATTTTTGGGGGAAGCTCTTCTAGGGCTATCCCTGTCCTG